>CAJDWN010000033.1_pt1 | contig 22453 bp, 19 predicted proteins | sample 7391581 | NCBI WGS metagenome assembly CAJDWN01 (sample SAMEA7055736, study PRJEB34461) | soil metagenome | biome: terrestrial ecosystem; feature: Peninsula; material: soil | place: Antarctica | collected 2016 | reverse complement strand
AATGGCATGGATCCGTGCAGCGATTCGGGTTATGGCATTCGTAATTTTGGTGTAGCGCTGGGGATCGGGTATGACTGGGGCTACGAACGCCTCGGCACCTCCTTGAGGGGCCGGATCATCTCAGCCGGTAATCGCTGGTTGAGCAGCTTCGCGAGGACCTCGACCAGCTCATGCAGTTATTACCAGTACAAACACCCCTTGAGCAACTATTACGCCGGTTACTTTCACGCCAAGACCGCCATTGTCCTGGGTACGTTTGGTGACAATAGTGCGGCGCCCGATGAATGGGATGCTCTGCGCAACTACGAGTTTGGCGAACGGGTGCTGCCCTATTTCACTGCGCATATGGAAGGCGGTGGCTGGCCTGAAGGCTTCGCCAACTACGGCCCTCTCGCTACCTTGAACATGACGCTTCCAATGCGGGAGATCAAGACCGCGACCGGGATCGATCTGGTAAGCCCGGACGACGGTAGTCAGGCTTATACCTATCCTCTGGATATGCCACTTTATGCCATGCACTTTACCTGGCCGTCACGAGATTACATGGATGATCGCGATACCAACCGCTCCAGCGGAAACACCGACCACCCCCCTGGCACTACCCACACCGGTATGTTCACTCATTTGTACGGGAGCCTGGCGTACTACGATTCACCGCTGGCTCCGGTGATGCATCGCTACCTCAGCGAAGTGCGCCAAGCCACCAATGGGTACGGATACAACGATCGGCTCTGGGCCAGTTTCCTGTTTGACACGCCAGACGCGCCTGAAGCGCCACTGTCGACGCTGCCCCGCGCCTACCTCGCTCAAGGCCTGGGCATGGTCGCTGCGCGCAGCAGCTGGCGTACCGATGCCAGCTGGATGTCGTTCCGTTCCGGCCCCCCTATGTCGAAAGCCCCGACCACGGTGAGCAGTATCCGGATCAGGGCTCTCTCGCGCTCGTGCGTGGCGACACGCCACTACTGATCAACGCCAGCGGCTGGATAGTGCACCAACCGGGCGGCGACGCTGACGAGAACCGCATCTACAACGATAATCGAGGCAGGTTCTCGGCCGACAACGTGTATTCGGGCAATACACAGCTCTATAACGTGTTCTACGTCCGCCACATGAATGGTAATTCGCTCGCCGAGCCTTTCGGACAAACCAACTACAACGTAGGCAGTGTGCACACCGCCATCAGTGCATTTGAGGACGCCGGTGCCTGGGTCTACAGCAAGGGCAGCCACATCGAGGACATGTACAAGACCTTCAACGCAGGGCCTGGGGTCGCCTCGTGGTCACGCGAAGTGCTGTATTTGCGGCCCCATCAGTTCATTGTTTATGACCGTACCGAAAAAGGGGCAAGCAGCTACGACCAATATCTGGCATTTCACTTCCCGGCCAAGCCCGCCGGCGCCAGTGCTCTGCCCGGGCAAAAACGCCTGGACGTCAGCTATAACGGCCATTTTGCAGGTAGCGCCACTTTCGTCTATCCGGAAAATCCTGGCCTGACGACGACAGCTCTGTATCCAGACAGCAATCCGGTCAAGGCTTGGCAAGTGCAGGTGCGTCCAGGTACTGCAAGCGTCACCCAGCACTGGCTGAGCGTGTTTGACACCGCAACAACAGCCGCACGGGTCGGATCGACCCATCGCGTCACTTTGTTATCCGGCAAGGTGCTGGGTGTCCGTCTCACCAACAATGCATCCACACCCGCCATCGTTCTGGGCAGCACTACCGGGCGGGACACGCCGCTGGACGCCGCCTTCAGCTACAGCGTGCCGGCGGCATTCGCACGGCATATCGTGATGGGGCTGGCACCCAATAGCAGTTGGAAGATCAACGTCACCCGCAGCGGAAGCACGCAGACGTTCACGGTCAGTCCTGGCGGCACCGCCAAGGCCAGTCATGCCGGCGCACTGAGCTTCGTTGCCAACGCTGGCACCACAGTCAAATCGGGCGACAGCTTGTTGTTCGACGGATTCGACCTGTAGCGCACCGTCTCGGAACGCTCAGTCTGTAGGCCGGATCAAGGAGCGGAGCGACGGATCCGGCGTCGTCCGATGCGTGTTCCCCCTTTTGCCGGCTCCGGTCTTTGGCCTTGAGCCAACCTACAATGATGATCCAGCGGTTTGATCAGCGACATGGAACATTTTACGCGCCCCATGTCATCCGCGCAGACTTCAACCCAAACTCCTTAACGGCGCCGGGTTTGCCGGCTGCGGCTACCATCTGATTTTTTTGAATTGGCCGGTTCCGCCGGATGCAAGCTCTCGTGACCGCCGCCTGCCGACGCCAACGCCTCGGCATGGCGCACGTCCGCTGGCCAGACAGGTGCGGGGTGGCGGCGCGTGTGCTTTGACTTGAGCTTGGACAGGAAGTCGGCTGCAGCCTCCTCACGATCAAGGGCACGACGATTGGCAGCAGCTCGGCGTTCGGCGGCAACCTGACGCGCGCTCTTGCCTGGCCTCATGTTCAATAACGCATTGGACATCGGCCGCTTGGCCGTCTTGCGAGTACTACGCTTCTTGGCGACCGCCTTTTTTGGTGCGGTTTTGGGCGCAAGCTTCTTCGGTGCGGTCTTGCTGGCAACCTTCGCCGGACTGACTGATTTCTTCACCGCTGGCGATTTTGCAGCAGATTTGTCAAGCGACGCTGTTTTGCGTGTGGCGGTCTTCTTCGCCGTGCTCTTTTTAGCCGTGGACTTGGTCACCGCTTTTCCAGCCGAAGCGACCTTGGTAGCGGTCCGCTTGCTTGCACCAGACTTGCGGGTCACCTTGCTGGCGGCAGTCCCTTTGTTGGCCGTTTTCGTGCGCGCGGGCTTCTTGGCAGCCGCGGGTTTGGCGCTTGATGCCTTTTTCACTACCGCCTTCTTCGTGCTGCTCTTCTTGCCGGTGCCCTTCTTGCCGGTGGCCTTTTTGGCGACGGCTTTCTTGGCGACGGCCTTCTTGGCAGTGGCTTTTTTGACGTTGGCCTTCTTTGCTACGGTCTTGTTCGCGGAAGAACTGGAAGCAGCTGTTTTTTTGATAACTGCCTTTTTCTTAGCTGTCTTCTTCGCGGTGCTTTTACTGCCTGCCGGGTTGCCGGAGCGGGATGTTGCCATGGGTCATATCCTCAAGTGCTGCTGGTTTGCCGGCAAGGTTTGCTGAAATATTGGGTTGCCAAGCCAAGCAAGTCTATGGTGTATCAAACAAAAGCGGGGTGCAACAGGCGATCTATGAAAAGGCTCAGTACACGCGGCTGCATGATGACGGTAAAGATCACGCCATAAGCCGCACCCCAGAGATGCGCGCTGTGATTGATGTTACCGCCTCCTTTACGATCCATGTAGATTGAATAGGCGGTATAAGCCACAGCAAACACAATCGCTGGTACCGGTACAACGGCGAACAAATAGATAAGTTGCCAGGGCGCAATCAGAATGTAGGCGAACAGAACCGCCGATACGGCCCCAGACGCACCCAATGACCGGTAGCTGGGATTGTTGCGGTTGGCCAGCCAGGTCGGCAGGATCGACGCCAGCAGGCCCAACACGTAAAACATCGCAAAGCCGTACGGTCCGAGAATACCGGTGTATAGCGGCTCCATCGCACGACCGAAAAAGTACAGCGTAAACATGTTGAACAGAAGGTGCGTGCCGTCAGCATGGATAAATCCATAGCTGAGCAGCCGATAATACTGGCCGCTTTTTACAGCCGGCGGCCAAAAGATCAACGCGTCGAGCATCTGCCTGCTGCTGAAGGCCATGAACGAGATGATGCAGGTCACGGCGATGATGATCAGCGTGGTCACCACGTGTTCTTCCTGAATAGTATTCGCGACATGATGCCACGGAAAGGCCCGGGAACTTCAAAGCACGTCACGTCTGCGCAGGAGCCGATCAGCCGGACCATAGATCGCTGCCAGCAACACACCAACAAAAAAGCCCGGCAATGTGCCGGGCTTTTTCGGGATACCTTTTTATTCAGCGGCGATCATCGTAGTAACCGGTGTCAGGACCGATGTAGCGGGTGTCGCGCGAGTAGTCGGGGTAGCTACTACGGTACACAGGTCGCTCTATAATTGTGGTACGCGGCTGGAAAACATCTGCAATCACGTTGGTGATAATAGCGCCGGCAACGACCGCGCCCAGAACCTCACCAGGGCCCCAGTAGTCATGACGACTATAGTGGCCGTAACGCACCGGTCGGTAGGCGCTACGATAGCCGCGATGGCTGCGGTACTGATATCCGCGATCGCTGCGGTACTGATATCCGCGTGATCGATACGTGGGTGAGCGATAGGCCTGACCACGATAAGCGTAGCCGTTGTGTCCATAGGATCCGGAATGGCCACCGTAGCGGCCATGTTGGCCGGCCAAAGCCGCCGGCGAAAGCAGCGCCAAGGCCAAGGCGACCACGCTGATCACCACCGTAGCACGCAATTTTTTCGCCTGAATAGTGAACATGGTAGTTCTCCGAATGGGGTACAGCATCAATTATGCCTGTTCATTGTTAATGTGAACTGAAGAGTACAACAAATCAGTCACACTCAGACTGTAGCTCGCTTGCAGCGCCTGATCAATGGTGCTGTGCTGGTAGCATGGCGGGATGCCTGACCACAAAATTCCCGAACGCATTGCCGCATTGCGTGCCACCATGCGCGAAAATGGTGTAGCGGCCTGCCTGGTACCCAGTGCCGACCCGCATCTGTCCGAATACCTGCCCGAGCATTGGCAGGCTCGCCGTTGGTTGAGCGGCTTTTCAGGCTCGGCCGGAACCTTGATCGTCACCCCGGAGTTCGCCGGTTTATGGACCGACTCGCGTTACTTCGGACAAGCCGAAACGCAATTGGCAGATAGCGGCGTGAGCTTGATGCGCCTCAAGGTTCCGCATCGGGCCGAACACATCAACTGGTTGGCGAGTGAACTGGACACTGGCGATGTGCTGGCGGTGGATGGCGCCTGCTTGTCGGTTGCGGGTAAACGACAACTGGAAAAGGCTTTGGCGCAAATCGGCGCACAACTGCGCACCGACCTCGACCTGCCCGGCCAAGTCTGGAGCAGTCGGCCGACGCTACCGGAAGCTCCTATCTATCCACACCCACCGGAATACGCCATCCAACCCAGAGCCAACAAGCTGGCCTTGGTGCGTGCGGCGATGCGGGAGCAGACCGCAAGCCATCACCTGATCAGCGCACTGGACGAAATTGCCTGGCTACTCAATTTGCGCGGACAGGACGTGCCGTGCAATCCCGTTTTTCTTGCCCACATGCTGATCAAGGCCGACACGGCAACGATGTTTGTGCAGAAAAACAAGTTATCGTCGGAGCTTCAGACGCTTCTGGCTGACGATGGTATTGCTCTGGCCGACTATGGGGCTATCAGCACGCAACTGGCTGAGTTACCTATCGACGCGCGGGTGCTCATGGATCCGACACAGGTTGTGGTGGCTTTGACCAAGCAACTGCCGGCTGCGGTCCGATTTATCGAGGCGGCCGGACCGGTGACGCATTTGAAAGCGATCAAGGGCGAGGCCGAACTTGCGCACATTCGCCAGACGATGCGCGAGGATGGGGCCGCCCTGGTGCATGCTTTTCATCGTGTAGAGCGTGCCCTGGTGGCAGATGAGCCGGTGAGTGAGCTCGATGTCGACCGCTTTCTTCATGAGGCCCGCGCTGCGCGCCCCGGATTTGTCGGTGAGAGCTTTGCCACCATCGCTGGCTACATGGCCAACGGCGCCCTGCCCCATTACTGCGCGACACCCGAAAACTACTCCCAACTCGGCCAGGATGGCCTGCTGCTGGTGGACTCGGGGGGCCAGTATCTGGGCGGCACCACCGACATCACACGCGTATGGGCCTTCGGCGAAACCACTACCGAGCAACGCCGCGATTGCGCGTTGGTACTGAAAGGCATGATCGGGCTTAGCCGCGCGCACTTCCCTGAGGGTGCCAGTGGCCCGCAACTGGATGCGCTGGCGCGCGCACCCCTATGGGCTGGCGGGCTCGATTTTGGCCACGGAACAGGTCACGGGGTGGGCTATTTTCTGAACGTGCATGAAGGTCCGCACGGCATTCGTCCGCCGGCACCGGGGGGTGCACTGGTTCCACTTCAAGTCGGCATGATCAGCTCCATTGAGCCGGGCGTGTACAAACCGGGTCGACACGGGGTACGTCATGAAAATCTGGCGGTAGTGGTGGAAGCCGAAGAAACGGAATTTGGAAAATTCTTCACATTCGACACGCTGACCCTGTGCCCGTTCGACACCAGGGCGATCGACACCGCACTGCTCGACGAAGCAGAGCGAAGCTGGCTCAACAGCTACCACCACAAGGTCAACGCCGAGCTCGCGCCACTGCTGGATGAAAGCGACCGTGCATGGCTGCAAGCACGCTGCAAGCCGATCTGACACCATCCTTTCGAATTTGCACCGACAACCCAATCAAGCGGCGGGCCATACCCGCGACTGAGGTTTCGGGTAAACCTTTTGCGGGCATGGTCCGCTCCTACACAATGCAAACAAGCAAGCTACAATCCGGCCCACCACCCACACATGAAACACGCATGACTAACCGCTACAACGCTGCCGATATCGAAGTTCTCTCCGGTCTGGACCCAGTCCGTCGCCGACCCGGCATGTACACCGACACCACCCGTCCCAACCATATGGTGCAGGAGGTGGTGGATAACTCGGTAGACGAGGCTCTGGCCGGGCACGCGACACTGATCGAAGTGACATTGTACGAAGACGGCTCGATCGAGGTCAGCGACGATGGCCGTGGCATGCCGGTAGATATCCATCCAGACGAAGGAATTCCCGGCGTCGAGCTGATCCTCACGCGCCTGCACGCCGGCGGCAAGTTCAGCCACCGCAACTATGCGTTCTCCGGTGGTTTGCATGGCGTGGGTGTATCGGTCGTCAACGCGCTATCGGAAAAGCTGGAGATCGCCATCTACCGCGACGGTGCGGAGCATCACATGGCGTTTGCCGGTGGCGAACTGACGGAGGCATTGACCGAAGTCGGCAAAGTGGCCAAGAAGCAGACAGGAACTCGCCTGCGCTTCTGGCCCGACCCACAATACTTCGACACGGCCAAGATTGCCCTGCCGCGACTGAAGCACCTATTGCGTGCCAAGGCGGTGCTGTGCGCCGGTCTGGAGCTCCGGCTACACGACCAAGTCAACGACACCGAGGATATCTGGCGTTACGAAGACGGACTGGTCGACTATCTGGACGAAGCGTTGGAAGGCCTGGAGCGCGTGCCGCAGGACATTTTCGTAAAGCACAGCGAACGCGACAGCGAGGGCCTGGACGTCGTGCTGACCTGGGTTCCGGAAGGCGAGCTGGTGCAGGAAAGCTACGTCAACCTGATTCCCACGTTGCAAGGCGGTACGCATGTCAACGGCCTGCGCAGCGGTCTGATCAGTTCCGTGCGCGAATTTTGCGACATCCGCAATCTGCTGCCACGCGGCATCAAGCTGGCACCCGACGATGTATGGGACCGGCTGGCATTCGTGCTCAGTGCACGCTTGCGCGATCCGCAGTTTGCGGGCCAGGCCAAAGAGCGTTTGTCTTCACGTCCGGCGGCGGCGCTGGTGGAAAACACCATCCACGATGCCTTCAGTTTGTGGCTCAACCAGAATGTCAAACTGGGCGAGCAGATCGCGCAACTGGCCATCGAGCATGCCAGCCAGCGCCTGAAAAAATCGAAACAGGTGAAGCGCAAGAAAATCATGCAGGGTCCCGCCCTGCCCGGCAAACTGGCCGATTGCGCCAGTCAGGACCTGGAGCGTACCGAGCTGTTCCTGGTCGAAGGCGATTCGGCCGGAGGCAGTGCCAAACAGGCACGCGACAAAGATTTTCAGGCCATCCTGCCCTTGCGCGGCAAAATCCTCAACACCTGGGAAGTTGAATCGGGTGCGGTACTGTCATCGGAAGAAGTACACAACCTGGCCATTGCGATCGGCTGTGACCCGGGCAACGACGACATCTCCGGTTTGCGTTATGGAAAGGTGATCGTACTGGCCGACGCCGACTCGGATGGCTTGCACATCGCGACCCTGCTGGCCGCGCTTTTTCTGCGCCACTTCCCGGCGCTGGTCCATCAAGGCCATGTGTTCGTCGCCATGCCACCCCTGTTTCGGGTTGATGTCGGCAAGCAAGTGTTCTATTGCCTGGACGAAGAGGAAAAACGCATCCTGCTGGATCGCATCGAGCGCGAGAAAATGCGTGGTGCAGTCAGCATGACCCGCTTCAAAGGTCTGGGAGAAATGAGCGCCGGGCAACTGCGCGAATCAACCATTCATCCGGACACGCGCCGGCTGGTGCAGTTGACGGTTGAAAATAGCCAGGCTACCCATGCCCTGATGGACATGCTGCTGGCGCGCAAACGTTCGCCAGATCGCCGTGCCTGGCTCGAAGAAAAAGGTGACCTGGCCACGCTGAAGGTCTGAACGGTGCAGCCGTGGAGCCCGTCCCGCAAGTACGGCGCTATCGTGCAAGTATCACGCTCGTGGTGCGGCCTGAGGCTTGCCACCGACAGAAATAGCGCGGATGAAGCGAGGGCGGTAAAGTAGGCTGAACTCCAATGGACCCGTATCAACATGTCATTGCCACCACCGTTCAAGCTCCACGACTGGATCGAGAAAAACCGCCACCTGCTGAAGCCGCCGGTAGGCAACAAGTGCATCGTTGACGGAGACTTCATCATCATGGTGGTCGGAGGTCCCAACGCTCGTAGCGACTATCACTACGATGAAGGCGGTGAGTTCTTCTATCAGGTCGAAGGCGAAATGGTGCTCCGGGTGCAAGATGATGGCCGCGCACGCGACATTCCCATACGCGCTGGGGAAATGTTCTATCTGCCGCCGCGTGTGCCGCATTCACCGCAACGCATGGCCGGCTCGGTGGGACTGGTGATCGAGCGCCGGCGCCAGCCTGATGAAAAGGACGGTCTGATGTGGTTCTGCGAGCAGTGCAACAATAAGCTGTACGAAGAATTTTTCACCCTCCAGAGCATCGAACAGGACCTGCCACCCGTGTTCGAACGGTTTTATCGTTCGCACGAGGCGCGAACATGCAAGCAGTGCGGGCACCTGAACCCGGCTCCCGAGCAATGAATGCCCTGACATGAACCCGGCCTTGCGCTGGCACCATCGTCTGCTGACCGGCTTGCGCACGGTGAAGCCGCGCCAGGCAAGCTGGGTTGTGGCCTTGCGCAATACCATCGGCGTGGTGCTGCCATTGATCTGGGGCCTGGCGTCTGGCCATACCCAGGCTGGACTCGCCCTGGCAACTGGCGCATTGACGGTCATGTTTTCCGATCAACCCGGAACCTATGCTGTGCGCTTCCGGCGAATGGTTCTGACCGCCTGCGGAGGTGCACTGGCTGCATTGACAGGGTTCACGCTGGGTAATTACACACCGCTGATTCTGCCGCTGGTCGGAATCTGGACTTTTGCGGCCAGCCTGCTTGTGGCCCTGGGTGGACCCGCTACTCGTGTCGGTCTGACCAGCATCATCGTGTTGCTTATCGCCTCCTCGCGCGCAGATCCGGCGACGGCGATCCAGGCCAGCCTGCTGATCTTTGCCGGCGGACTGCTGCAGGCGCTACTGGCAGTTCTGCTGTGGCCGCTGGATCGGGATCGACCACAGCGCCACATGTTGGCTGAAGCCTTTCGCGCACTGGCCGCTACGGCTCGCAAACTGCCGGACAGCGATGCGCCACCACCCGAGTCGGCAACCATCAATGACCTGCAGTCGGCCCTGCTGGTAGAAGGTCAGCAGCGCAACCTGATGCAGGAGCGCTTCTACATTCTGGTTCACGAATACGACCAAATACGTCTTTTGCTGGTCACTCTGGCCGACCTGCTGCATCCGCTTGATGATGCACCCGCACAGCAGGTGCGGGGCTGGTGCAACCAGGTTGCCGATGCCATCGATAGTGCGGCCGCGGCCATTATCGGCACACCCGGAGCGGTCTCGGCGAACACCGCTGCCGCGGCCATGGACAAGGGTCTGGCCGAACTACAGCGCACGATCCCGGCAATCCGGGCAGATCGGTCCACCCAGGCATTACTACAAAGCGCAGCATCGCTCGCAAGACACGTTCGCGTGGTAACACGCAATTGTCAGGTGCGCTGGGGTCCGGACATACAAGGCTCGACTGAAGCCCGACGTCATCTGCCACGTGTGCTCGAGGCAAACCAGCCCATAAACATTCTGCGTGCCAACTTGAATTGGCATGCTGTTGCCTTTCGGCACGCCTTGCGCTGCGCTGTCGTGGTCACCGCAGGGCTCGCCATCGCGCGCTTCAGCACGATGGAGCACGGCTACTGGATTGCCATGACCGCCGCCATCGTTCTCAAACCCGACTTCGGCGCCACGATCACCTATGGGCTGTTACGCATGCTGGGTACCCTGGTTGGCTTGTTGGTGATGTCATTGCTGGTGGACTCTGTCCTGGGCGCACCTGCACTCCGCGTTATCGCCCTGGCTGTCTTGTGTTTCGCATTTCGTGAAATGGCCCCGCGCCATTACGGCATCGGCGTCGCCGCCCTCAGCGGCATGTTGGTGCTTATGCTGGCCTTGGCCGGTGAGCCGGCGATGCAACTGGTTACCGCGCGTGCGGCAGGGACCTTTGGCGGTTGCCTGCTCGGACTGGCTGCGTATCTGCTATGGCCCAGCTGGGAGCGCAGCCGTGTACGGCTGACCTTTGGCGAGATGCTCGAGGCCTGGGCGGACTACCTGCTCAGCCTCCGCGACACCGATACCAGCAAGCATGGTGATGCGCGCCGCGCCGCCCGTAGTGCGCGCAGTAACGTCCAGGCGTCTCTGGCAAGATTGCGTGAAGAACCACGTACGGGAGAGGGCTTGCTTGCCGATGGCGAAGCCTTCTTTGTAGCTGGCAATCGCCTTGCACGCGCGGCCATCGCCCTGGATGCCCTGATGATGGACAGACCCGAGCTCCGCACCCACAGTGCGCTGCAAGAGCTGCTGGCAATCCTGTCACGACATATGCGACAACTCGCCGCAGGCATGAACAACCCGCAAACGGACATCGAGCAAAATGACGCTCTCGCCGAATGCGCCGCTAAACTACGTCAGGATTTGAACCGTACCGGAGATGACAGTGGCCTGGCAGAAATCGTCGAAAGGCTCGAAACCATCACTACAGCACTGGACTCGATCGTCAACAAGCTGGTCCGGACCTCTGTGGAACCACACAGGACCTTGCTTGTTTCTTGAAACAGCACCACTTGTCGATCAAGCGCGAGAAAGCGTCCAAACCAAGGAAGCCTGATTAGTCCGAACCTAGACGGCATGACACCTGCAGGAACGACCGATGATCGCGATGAAGGTTTCACGCAAACATCTCGCGGCCATGGCCGTTCCTACACAAGCTGCGCGACACGGCCCCTGGGCATTCGTGTCGCCAGCCACGAGTTCAAAATCAAAGGGAAGCACCACATGAATAGCAAGAGTGCCAACGAAGCCCGTCTCAGGCACAGCATATCCAGCAAGTTCAAAGAACGATCGAAGCGCAACTATGTGCGTGGAAAACTGTGGATTGATCCGGTTTACGAGGGTGCAACCGCCGTGTTTTCCGGGTCTACCCAACCCCTGCTGGACATCGGCTGCGGCATGGGGCTTTTGGGTATGTTTCTGGCCAGACACGGCCATTGCCCCGCCTATGTCGGTGTGGACAGTGATCCGCGCAAGATTGCCAGTGCCCGCGCCTTTGCCGCCGATGCCCATCCGCAGATGCAGTTCATCGAAGCCGATGCCGGCCAGTTACCCGAGTTCAGTGGCGATGTTGCCCTGCTCGATGCCCTCCACTATATGCCACAAGAACTGCAACAACGCGTTCTGCATGCTGCAGCTGAGCGTGTCGCACCCGGTGGCGTTCTCATGATTCGCAACTGTCTTCGCGATTCGAGCTGGCGCTATTGGGCAACCGTCGTCGAGGAAAAATTCCTGAAATGGAGCCGTTGGATGCAAGTAGGCGCACAGCATTTTCCGAGCCGCGAAGAAGCAACAGCAGCAGCATGCCTCCATTCCCTTGCTCAAGAGCAGCCGTGCCAACTTCACCGCCAAGCTGCCGTGTGAGGATTGTCAAGGTATCGAGATCAGCATAAATTTGCAGCGGGATGAGCAAGGTGGCAACAGCTTCGTGCTGCACTACCAGCGCATGGAGCGTGACTCGAACCCAGCCGTGATCAGCGGCGACTGGGTCCTGGAAGCCAGTCAGGTAGACGAGCGTCCGGCTGCGGTAATCACCTTGAACCCCGGAAACCTCTCTCGCCAGGCGCTGCTGCGAATCAACAACGATAATTCGCTGACCCTGATCGAAGGTTCTTTGAACGGCGTTGGCGCCGATACTCGCCCGGTGTTTCATTCCACCGGTGGCGAGCTGGATCTGCAGGCACTATACGAAGAGAAGCTCGCACAGGCTGATCAGGACTGAGCACGGACTTGATCCATCAAGGATTACCGGGCGGGTTGATCTACGGCGAATGGCGCGCTTGCCAGAGTGTGCCCGCGCGCAACATCGACCCGCATCAGCAGCAGCAGGCCAGCCACGAAATACAGTGATGTGGCCAGCAGCGCCAGGCGATGATTGCCGCCGCTGAGCCATTCGACCAGACCGTAGCTGAGGGGTCCGAGGATTGACGACAGTTTGACCGCCAGGCCCCACAGACCGAACACTTCGGCCTCACGACGAGGCGGGCACAAGTAGCCGACCAAGGCCCGCCCCGAGGATTGCGAGGCACCCAGACAAGCACCTGCCACATTGGCGGCCACCCATACCATCGGCCGCGTTTCTGACAGCCAGAGCAAGGCAATCGCCAGCAACCAGCCAAGCAGAGTCAGGGCCAGCGTCGCACGGTGGCCGAGGCGGTCTTCAACCCAGCCGAAAGCCAGCGCTCCCAGAGCCGCGCTGACATTGACCACCAGGATCAGTTTGATGCTCTCTGCGGTAGTGAAACCCAGAGCCTGCTGAGTGTAGATCGCGGCAATCACGATGACTGTGGCGACACCAGCCTGATAGCAGACAATGCACCACATGAACCGCTGCAGATCCTGCAGGCCATGGCTTCCGGACAGCGCCTCGCGCACCCTCGCCCACGCGGTCTGCCATGCAGACACTGCGGTATGTTGTGGCTGCGCGCGTTCCTTGAGTAGCAGAAAGGTTGGCAACGATGCCAAGGCAAAGGCCGTAGCGGTGATCAGCATGGTGCCGGCCACTGCCGAATCGGTGCTGACATGGCGGGCCTCGGCACCTTGAATCCACGCCAGGCACAGGGCCAGCACCAACAGGCCACCGGCGTAGCCCAAGGCCCAACCCCACGACGACACCCGGCCCATGGCTTCGCTGTCGGCCAGTTCCGGCAAAAAGGCCGCAATCAGATTCTCACCGGTGCCAAACGCGGCATTGGTGACAATCACCAGCGCCAACGCAAGTGCCACATCGCCGCGTCCACACAGCGCCAGGGCCGCCGTGCCAAGAATGCAGACCACACTGGACGCCAGCAGCAAGGGTTTCTTGCGCGCGTGCAAATCCGCCCACGCGCCGAGCAAGGGTGCCGTAACCACCACCAATGCATACGAGGCCGATAAGGCCAGGGTCCAGGACAGGGTTGCCCAGCTCGCACCCGCGGCAACCACCGCTACAAAATAGGCATTGAACACGGCCGTGATGACCACCGTGGTATAGCCCGAATTGGCAAAGTCGAACATTGCCCAGGCCCACAGCTCGCGGCGGCGTACCGGTGGCGTACCTTCGGGATGAATACGGCGCACCCGGCGTGAATTATTCAAGAGGCTTCCCCTGCAGTCCGATCCAAGCTTAACCAATTCACAACTCGCAGTCTTGCACACCATAAAACAGTAGCTTGCGGCAGAAATCTGATGTAAGCTGCGCGCTGCTTCGTGGTTCTGACCGTTGCATTTCCCTCTTGCACTGATGTTTTCCGATTTTTATCGGGCTCAGACGCCGCTGGACGACAGAACCCGAACCGGATGGCGCGCCGCGCTTGTCCGCAACATTTCGCTCGCAGCGCGGATCTCAGGGATCGCTCCGGGTAACATTGTTTCAGGAGTTTTCCCATGAATTTTGATTCGCTCGGGCTGGCGCCCGCGCTTCTGCGTGCGCTCGCCGAAAAAGGCTATAAAGAGCCTTCCACCATCCAGGCTGCAGCCATACCTGTTGCGCTAACCGGCAACGACGTAATGGCCGCTGCGCAAACCGGTACCGGCAAAACAGCCGCCTTCGTTTTACCGATGCTGGAACGATTGTTCCCGAACGGCGAACGCAGCAATCCGAACCGCCTGACCCCGACCCGCGAATTGGCCATGCAGGTGCATGATTCAATGCGCGAGTATGGCAAATTTCTGCACATGCATAGCACCACCATCTTCGGTGGGGTCGGCATGGGTCCGCAGATCCAGAGCTTGCGCCGGGGCGTGGATGTACTCATTGCTACCCCGGGACGCTTGATTGACCACATGCAGCGTGGCAACGCTGACCTCTCGGGTATCGAGATCCTGGTGCTTGACGAAGCCGATCGTATGCTCGATATGGGCTTTCTGCCAGCCTTGAAGCAATTGTTGGCTGTGATACCCAAAAAGCGCCAGACAATGCTCTTCTCGGCAACCTTTGCCGATCCCATCAAGGCACTGGCACGGCAGTTTACGCAGCAGCCCCGGGAAATCCAGATCACGCCACCCAATAGTGTGGTGGCTACAGTCACCCATCGCGTGCATCCGGTCGATGCAGATCGCAAACGTGACCTGTTGTTGCACTTGCTGGCTGAAGACAGTCGGCGCCAGGCCCTTGTTTTTGCGCGTACCAAACACGGCGCCGACAAATTGTGCCGGTACCTGGACCAGTCCGGACTGCGCACTGCAGCCATCCACGGTAACAAGAGCCAGAGCCAGCGTACCCGTGCACTGAAGGATTTCAAGAACGGCAAAATCACGATACTGGTGGCCACGGACATCGCCGCACGTGGTCTGGACATCGAACAATTGCCGTTGGTCGTCAACTTCGATTTGCCCATGGTTGCTGAAGACTATGTGCACCGCATCGGACGCACCGGTCGTGCTGGCGCCAAAGGCCTGGCCGTCTCATTGGTCAGCCAGGAAGAAACCGGTCTGCTGGTGCAGATTCAAAAGCTTCTCAAGCAGGACATTCAGCTAACGCCGGTGGATGAGTTCGCACCGACCAGACCGCTGCGCATGGACAGCAACGCCAAGCCCAAACAGGGAGGCCGTACCAAGCAGCCCCAGAACGCCTCGCGCAAACGTCGCCCGCAGGCGCAGGCGCCGCAGGGCAAAGCCAAGCGCAGCCCCAGCCACGAACAGCGACGCAGCAGCACCCGCGGCAAGCGCTCTAGTCAGCGCACGCGGTAAGGAGTCTCTGATTGAATCTGGGCGAGTGGGTCAGCGAGATGAAAACGTCCGATTCAAGGCGCGAAACGCGGTCCATAGCACCGCTATGGACGTGTTTCGCAACACAGAAGCAGGTCTTTTTCAACCGCTGGGCCGCCGCCCACGATTCGATCAGAGACTTCCTGAGCGCACGCAGGTATTTGCCCCCACGGAGACAGGCCACAAATGTGGCCTGTTACGCCGTGCGCAGCATTACGATGTCATCGCACTTCCCCGCGGGTGAGCCCTCACCCAGACATAAGAACCCTTGACTGACCCTGGGTAGTCTGCATGGCACCCATACGTTCAAAATCAATGGGTTGGGCCCATTCTATCTACCCGCACTACTGCCTTGCACTGGCTTGACAAGTAACCGGCCTGGCTGCGCCAGTGCGCCTTAGTCAGACCGATCACGGAATCAAGGCCCAGCCGTCCAATGTCACTAACAGCGCTGAAATCACATTCAGTAAGCTTTTAGCGGCACTTTGGCCGACGTTCGGCACATATCGTAGATTTTGTGGCCCATCTACGCTATACTAACGAGATATTCCTTAACAAGCAGCCCAGTGCCGCAGGCTTCGCCGCGCATTTCGGGCACACAGCAGACGGAGACTTTTCAACACAAGCGTCGCGCGCGTACACCGCGTACGGCCGAACCACAGACATCATAAGGAGCAATCATGCCTAACAAGTCCTCTAGCGTAGCCAAGCGCAGTAGTCCGTCCGCTTCCAGTCGCCGCAAGGCCAAGACAACCGGCCAACAATTGACCAGCGAAGGCATTGCTGCCGACATCGCGGCGTTCCTGAAGCGGGGCGGCCAGATCGAAGTACTGGGCAACACAAGCTCTCGTTCCCTCCCCACCTCCACGGCATTCCGCTCCAACCCGAAAGCCAAGCGCAAGGCGACCCCTGTCCACGCCAGCAAGAAGGCGGCGCACGGCTAAGGCGCCTCTGATTGAATCTGGGCGAGTGGATCAGTGAGATGAAAGCCTTCGATTCAAGGCGCAGAACGCGGGCCATAGCACCGCTATGGCCCGCATTTTTTACAACGCAGAAGCAGGATTCTTCGACCGCTGAGCCGCCGTCCATGATTCGATGAGAGGCTCCCCAAGGAACCTTTGATCCGTATTTATCCTTGAAAAAGCGGCCGACGCTATCGTCATCTGCTATCGTTGCCCGCCCCGCCACAGCAACGGAAACCGCTATGCATTTACCCCAGCATGCCTTGCCCATGTGCGCGCTTGTTCTGGCCTTCGGCTGCGTGACAAGCGCAAATGCCGACACGCCCACCAGCAAGCAGATCCTGGACGAATCCACCGCTGCCGAATGGCGCACCCTGGACCCGGCCCACACCCTTGTGATGCAACTCGCGGGCAAGCATCGGGTGGTGATCGAGCTGGCACCCGGCTGGGCGCCCGAACACGTCGCCAACATCAAGACGATGGTCGAGGCACACTATTTCGACCACACCAGCGTGTACCGGGTGCAAGACAATTTTGTGGCTCAATGGGGCGACCCCGACGGCGACAATCCGGATAAAGCCAAGCCCATGGGCAAGGCAAAAGCAACGCTGGAACCGGAGTTTACCCGCAAATCACAAGGTGATTTCGAGTTTACGGTGCTGCCAGATGGCGACCTGTACGCGCCCGAAGTAGGTTTCAGCAACAGCATGCCAGCCGCGCGCAATCGTCTGGCCGACAAGGCCTGGCTGGTGCAGTGCTACGGCATGGTCGGTGTGGCGCGCGATGTCGATCCTGAAAGCGGCAACGGCAATACCTTGTATGTGCCGATTGGTCAGGCACCGCGGCGACTGGATCACCAGCTTGCTGTGGTCGGTCGAGTTGTCGAAGGGATGCCATGGTTGGCATCCCTTCCGCGCGGTCCCGAGCCGATGGGCGTTTATACCGATCCCAAGCAACGCACGGCTATCGAGTCGGTCCGTCTGGCCTCCTCCCTGCCCAGTGCCGAGCAGCCAAAACTACAAGTTTTGCGCAGCGACAGCACAAGCTTCAATCGTTTGGTCGAAGCCAATCGCAACCGCCAGGGAGCGTTCTACCGCTTTCCAGTCGGACACATCAGTATCTGCGATGTGCCTTTGCCGGTACGTGAGACACCCACGAGCAAGTAAGCGGTGGCTGAACAGCTTGCCCATACGCCGCAAGCATCTGCCCTGTGATGCGGTCCTTTGCCATGTCTTCATAGTCCTGGAAGTCGCCCCATGCATAGATCGCGCAGAACCCTTTTTCAGCGCTTGAGCGCACGATTGCTGCTCGGCTTTGCCATTACCTTGCTCGTTTCCGGTATTTCTCACGCAGATGTGCCTGATAAAGCACCCGAATTCACCGGCATCAGTCACTGGCTCAACTCGAAACCCCTGACCATGAAGTCGCTGCGCGGCAAGGTGGTTCTGATCGACTTTTGGGCCTATTCGTGTATCAACTGTCTGCGCACCCTGCCCCACGTCACCGCCTGGTACGACAAGTACAAGGACGATGGTCTGATGATCGTAGGTGTGCATTCGCCGGAATTCGAGTTTGAAAAATCAGGCACCAACGTGCGCAAGGCCATCGAAAAATATGGCATCCGCTACCCGGTAGCGCAGGACAACGATATGGCTACCTGGCAGGTCTGGAACAATCGTTTCTGGCCGGCCGAATATCTGGTCGACCAGGAGGGCAAAGTCGTAATGCACCATTACGGTGAAGGGCATTATCAGGAAACCGAAAACGCCATCCGCAAGTTGCTCGGCCTGAGCCCGATGTCTGATTCTGTGGCGGACAAGGATTTCAGTGGTATCGGTTCACCCGAAATGTACTTCGGGCTGGCGCGGCTCAAAAACCTGGCCAACCCCAAGACCAAACCACGCCTTACCCACACCTACCAACTCCCCGAAGAACTGGCCCTCAATAACTTTGCCTTGCAAGGCCAGTGGACACTGACCAACGAATATGCCCATCAAAAAGGGGCCAATGGAGCCATTCGCCTGCGCTTCCGAGCAGCGCAGGTCAACATGGTGGCGTCCAGTGCGACGCCGGTAAGATTAGACATTCGGGTCGACGGCAAACCGCAGCCCCCCGTGACAGTACACGACAGCCGCCTGTACACACTTTTTCAAGGCGACAAGCCGGGTGAGCACACAATCGAGATCCGCACCACCCGCGCTGGGCTCAAAGCCTTTACCTTTACCTTCGGGTGAGCTGTCACCAGACGTAACCGGCAATTACAATGGCCGCTTTTACCGCAAGGTCATTGAAGCGTGTCCATGTCGACCACCAGCAAAGCCCAGCTGCAGATCCACTTCTGCGTATTGCTGTGGGGCTTTACCGCCATTCTCGGCAAACTGATCACGCTCAGTGCGCTGCAACTGGTGTGGTGGCGCATGCTGCTGGTGGTGTTGCCGTTACTGCTGGTACCCAAGGTATGGCGCGGGCTGAAAACCATGCCGGCACGAGTGTTCTGGGCATACGCAGGCATCGGCCTGCTGGTGGCGCTGCACTGGCTGACATTCTACGGCGCCATCAAACTTGCCAACGCTTCGGTTGGTGCCATTTGCATCGCGATTGCACCCGTGTTCTTGTCCATGGCCGAACCGTGGATTACCCGTCGCAGCTTTGAACCGCGCGAGCTGTTGCTGGGTGTCGGTGTTATTCCCGGTGTCGCGCTGGTAGTGGGCGGTATTCCGGCCGATATGTACCTCGGATTGGCTGTGGGCGTGCTGTCTGCCGCCTTCGTAGCCCTTTTCAGTGCACTCAACAAGCGCATGGTCGATCGCGGAGATCCACTCACCGTGACCTGTATCGAGTTGGGTGCGGGCACCCTGCTGCTTACGCTTCTGGCTCCTTTTGTCCCCCATGGCGGCAGCGCCTTCCCTTGGCCAGACATGCACGATTGGGCGCTGCTGCTGATCCTCTCGATGGTCTGCACCTTGCTGCCTTTCGCATTGGTGCTGCGTGCACTACGCCACGTCAGTGCCTTTACGATGCAGGTGGCAACCAATCTGGAGCCGGTCTATGCCGTGATTCTGGCGATACTGCTGTTGGGTGAACAACGCGAGATGACTTGGCCGTTCTACGTCGGCGTGTGCATCGTTATAGGTAGCGTGGTGGCGCAACCCCTGTTGCGCCGCCGGCCGCTCGAGCTTCCGCCGCCCGAAGTTCTGCTCACTTCCGAGTCGAGTAACATCGCAGAATAGCTGCATCGTTGTGGGCCGGCTCAAATCCGAGAGCCGAAGCAGGCAAAAATGAACACGAGCACAGGATGACGCCGGTTTCGTCGCTGTACTCCCGGATTCGGCCTACGGATTGATTCAATCCAATTAAGGGTATCTACAGAATTGATTCACTAAAATGTTATGTTATATCATTGATTACTTGGTGTTCCTTCGCGACCAAAGGCTTGCATACATGCGCATGACAACTATCGCCCTGTGTCTGATGAGCGCACTGGGCACACCCGCGCTGGCACAGGCAGCTCAGGACCCAACTCAAAATACACCGCCTGCTTCATCGCTGGCCGAACTAACGGCACGCATCAATGCATTGGAAGCCAACGCCCGAGCACTGCAGCAACAAGCCGATCAGGCGCTCGCAGCGGCCCATCAGGCACAGGCAGAACTGCAAAAAATGCAGGCCGACAAGCAACAGCAGCAAATCGAGCAGAAGCTGGCGGCCGTCAGCAAGAAATCACCACCAACACAGGCCTCGGGAATTGGTACCGGTAACGCCTTCAACCCCGCCATCGCGGTGATTCTCAATGGCTACTACGCCAACCACAGTCTGAATGAGGGCGACTATGCTCTGCAAGGCTTCCCTGCCGGGGGCGAGGCAGGGCCACTGGCGCAGGGCCTGTCAATGGGGGAAAGCGAAATTGCGCTATCGGCGAACATCGACGACAAGTTCTACGGCCAACTTACGTTGTCGGTCGAGAGCGAGGACGGCGAGGATCACATCGGGGTCGAAGAAGCCTACATCGACACCACCGCCCTCCCCGCAGGCCTGGGCGTACGCGCGGGCCGTTTCTACTCCGACATCGGCTATCTCAACAGTCACCACACCCACACCGATTTCTTCAGTGTGCGCCCCTTGGTGTACCAGGCCTTCCTGGGAAATCAGTACGGCGACGACGGCGTACGTGTGCAATGGGTGGCACCGACCAATCTGTATGTGCAGGTGGGCGGTGAAGTATTTCGAGGGCAGAACTACCCCACTGCCGGCGCAGGACACGGGGGTACCGGAGCACACACCCTGTTCCTGCATACCGGCGGCGATGTCGGTATTCGCAATGCCTGGTACGCCGGCGTCTCCATGCTGCGCGCCAGTACGCACGATGCTGACGACGGCTTCAGCGGCCGCAACACCGTCTACATTGCCGATGGCACCTGGAAATGGTCCCGGCATGGCAATTTCAAGGACGGCGGTGTTTTGCTGCGGGGCGAGTACATGCTCGACAAGCGTGACGGAAATTATTCGCCTTCTGACAGTCTGATCGACGTGGACAACTCTGGCCTTGCCGCTCTGCCCCAGGACTGGACAGGCAAACGCCGCGGACTCTATCTGGAAGGCGTCTACAACTTCAATCGCACCTGGAGCACCGGTTATCGCTACGACAGGCTCTGGGCCGACGAAGGAGGACCTTTCGCCAGCCCGTTCGATCCATGGAAACACAGCGTCATGCTGACTTGGCGCAATAGCGAGTTTAGCCTGTTTCGCCTGCAGTACAGCCGCGAAAAGCCCGCCAGCGATCAGGCCGACAATGCCCTGATCCTGCAATACCAGGTCGCACTAGGTGCCCATGGCGCACACAAATTCTGAGAGAACCTGAGATGAATCGAATCATTGCCAGCAGCCTGTTTGCCATAGCCACTTTTGTCAGTGCCTCCGCACATGCCGAACTGCGTGTATTTGCCTGCGAACCGGCATGGGGAGCCATGCTGCAGGAACTGGGTGGTGACAAACTTCATGTGGATGTGGCCACCAATGCACTGCAGGATCCGCATGTCGTCTCGGCCCGTCCCAGTCTGATCGCCAGGGTGCGGCAGGCGGACCTGATTGTATGCACGGGAGCCGACCTGGAGATCGGTTGGCTGCCGCAACTGCTACGTCAGGCCAGCAACAACAAAGTCACTTCAGGTACCGGCTATTTCATGGCCTCTGCGCAGGTAGAATTGCTGGGAAAACCCGCCCAACTCGATCGTGCCAGTGGTGACATCCATGCTGACGGCAATCCGCACATTCAGATGGATCCATACCGCATGCTGGTCGTTGCGACTGCGCTGGAAGCACGCCTTGCGAAGCTGGACCCAGACAATGCCGATACCTTTGCTACCCGCTTGGCCGACTTCAAGGCGCGTTGGTTGGAAGCCATCGGGCGCTGGGAGAGCAAGGCCACGCCGCTAAAGGGGCGCAATGTCGTCGTGCACCACGACAGTTGGGTTTATCTGGAACATTGGCTGGGTCTGCACCAGGTTGACACACTCGAACCCAAGCCCGGCGTACCACCGACCAGCTCGCACCTGGCCAGCCTGATCGCGTCCACCAAGTCTTCCGATACGCTGGCCATCATCAGTGCGGCCTATCAAGATCCCAAGGCGGGCAAATGGCTGTCCGGACGCACCGGCGTACCGGCGTTGATCCTGCCTTTCACCGTTGGCGGCACCGACCAGGCGCAAGATCTGTTCAGCCTGTTTGACGACACCATCAACAGGCTGCTCGGCGCAATACCGCAAAGCAGCACACCATGAATCTTTCGGGGCTGGATATCAGCATTCTGGGACCGGCCTGCGTGGCAGGTATCATCGTGCTGTCAACGCATGTACCCCTCGGCCAACACGTGCTCAAACGCGGCATTATTTTCATCGACCTGGCGCTGGCACAGGTCGCTGCACTCGGCGTCATCGCGGCACAGTTCTTCGAGCTGGACCACAGTGGTGTGCTGGTGCAGTTGGCGGCTGCCGCTGCAGCTCTGATCGGTGCTGCGCTTTTGAGCTTCACCGACAAGCGCTGGTCACGCTACCAGGAACCGCTAATTGGCATCCTGTTCGTACTGGCCGCGACCGGCAG
>CAJDWN010000028.1_pt1 | contig 24003 bp, 21 predicted proteins | sample 7391581 | NCBI WGS metagenome assembly CAJDWN01 (sample SAMEA7055736, study PRJEB34461) | soil metagenome | biome: terrestrial ecosystem; feature: Peninsula; material: soil | place: Antarctica | collected 2016 | reverse complement strand
ATTGTCGCGAACCTGCAGATAAACGCAACGTGTGCATCGGTCGATCTGTCAAGCAGGTGACACGTCCGCATGATAGCTGGCACGCACCTGGTTTCCCGGGCGTGATTCAGCAGCCCGGATTTGCGGCACCAGCAAATGCAGACGCGGTGCGGAGTGCAGGTTTTCGGACCGCAATCTGCGATGATGGCAAGCTGAAGTCACAGCAAGGTCCCTCCATGAAGTTCATTGCAGCTGCGGTTTTGGCCGCGTTCGTCCTGTTGCCACAAGCCGCAGCATATGCCGATACGGTTGATAGCCAGTTCAAGGCCATTTACAGCCAGGAGTATGCTTGGCGCAGCGGCAAGGGTTCGGGGCCAAAGAATTTGACTCTGCCCGACAATGGGCGGCTGGACTCGACCGATGCCAAAAGCCAACACGAACGGCTGGTGTACTGGCAGCGCGTGCTGAAACAGTTGGATGCACTAGATCTCGCCAAGTTGTCAGCGGCCGAGCAGATCAACTACGCGGTTTATCACCGCCAGATCACCAACCGGGTGGCCGACCAGCAGTTCAAGGCTTGGCAGATGCCGTTCAATAGCGACTCGGCGTTCTGGTCGGATATCCATTACGAGCTCGAGTCGCCACCACTGCATACGCTTGAAGACTACGAGCACTACCTCACCCGGCTGACGCAGATCCCGGTCTATTTCGACCAGCAGATCGATAACATGCAGCTGGGCTTGAAGCGCGGTTTTACTGTTCCGCGAGCGGTACTTGATGGTCGCGATGCTTCGATCGCGGCAGAAGCCGAACGCGACCAGCCCATGGCCAGCCGCTTCTACCAACCGTTCAAGATGCTGCCGCCGGGTATCGATGCCGATCAGGCACAAAAGCTGCGCGGCCAGGCGCAGCACATCATTCGTGATGAAGTCATTCCGGCCTACCAGAAGTTGTTGACGTTCTTCCGCACCGACTATCTGCCTGCGGCGCGCAAGACCCTGGCGGCTGAGAGCTTGCCAGACGGCAAGGCCTTTTACCGCCAGCAGATCCGTGAGTACACGACGCTGGATCTGTCGCCGGACGCGATCCACAAGACAGGCCTCGAGCAGGTAGCGAAAATCCATGCACAGATGCTCGACGCCATGAAGGAGGCGGACTTCAAAGGCAGCTTCAGTGAATTTTTGCATTTCTTGCGCACGGACCCGCAGTTCTATGCCCAGACGCCGGAAGAACTGCTGAACAAGAGCGCCTGGGTGGCCAAGCGTGTGGATGGCCAGATGTCACGTTTCTTCGGGCACCTGCCGCGCGCCCGCTTCACCATCGAGCCGGTACCGGACGCCATCGCGCCCTACTACACCTCGGGGCGCGGTGGGCCGGACGTGTATTTGGTCAATACCTATGATCTGAAATCGCGGCCGCTGTTCAATATGCCTGCATTGACCCTGCACGAATCGTATCCGGGCCATGCCCTGCAACTCGAATTGGCGGCCGAATCGACCAGCCAGCCAGCGTTCCGCCGCGACGGCTATATTTCTGCCTTCGGCGAGGGCTGGGGACTGTATTCGGAGTATCTTGGCAAAGAGATGGGCATCTACGACACGCCCTACAAACGCTTCGGCTACCTGACCTACCAGATGTGGCGTGCGTGCCGTCTGGTAGTCGATACCGGTATCCACCACATGGACTGGAGCCGCCAGAAAGCTATCGACTACATGCTGGGGAGCACGGCGCTCAGTCAGCGCGAAATCGAGAATGAGGTCGACCGCTACATCAGCTGGCCGGGCCAGGCATTGAGCTACGAGCTGGGGTATCTGGAAATACGACGCCTGCGAGCGAAGGCAGAAAATGCCCTGGGTGACAAGTTCGACCTGCGCCACTTTCACGATACCGTCCTGTCGATCGGCTCTGTACCGCTTCCGGTGCTGGCCAAACGTATCGATCAATTCATTGCCGACGGCGGCCCGGAGCCCAGCAGGTCTTGCGATTGCGGCACCGGGCAAGAAATGGACAATTCATCTGGCGAGTGATGTGCAGGCGTAAGATGTAGCCGTGATGGCTACGGTATGCCGGTGCCACCATTGCGACTATGATGAGTGACGACTGTCATCGGAGCTCGAATGGATCCCTCAACCTGGCTCGAACTGCCCGCCACCATGTTGCTGATTCTGGCTGCGGTGTTGTTGCTGTTTGCGTTGGTGCAGGGCATGGCGTGCCGGCGGCATCTGCGTGACCGACGACGTATACGCGCTAGCGGTCGCTTTGTGCTGCTACTGGTGTTTCTGGCCTTGACGGCCCTGATGGCCGGAACCGGGTATACGCTGCGTGGCTATCGCTTGCTGGCCAGCGAAACGCCGGTGATGGAAATCCGCGCGCATGAGGTGGCGCCGGAGCAATGGCAATTGCACCTGAGCATGCCCGATGGCGATCAGCGCACCGTGAGTATCGACGGGGACGCCTGGCGGGCCGAGGCGGTGGTGTTGAAATGGAAGCTGCCCGGCGTGTTGGCTGGCCTGCCGCCGGTGTATCGCTTCGACCGGCTGTCCGGCCGTTATGCCGATCCTACTCGGGCTTCAATCACGCCACCGGCGGTTGTCAGCTTCGAGCACGCCGGCAACTATGATCTGTTCCGACTGGCCTTGGCCCACCACGACTGGTTGCCGATGGTCGACACGGTCTATGGCAGCGGTGCCTACATGCCACTGCACGATGGCGCGACCTACCGCGTCAGCCTGATGCGTACCGGTGCGCTGGTAGCACGACGCGAAGAGCCGGGCCGGATGGATCAAACGGACTGACGATCACTCGCCTAATTCTTGCGCCGCCCGCTCCTGCAGTACCGTCTCCGCCAACTGTTTTTGGTAGCGCCGGGCGTCGGCGCCATCTTCGTAATAATCCGGGCGCAGGTCACGTAGCTGGTAGCCGGCTTGTTCATAAAGTTTGATCGCCTGAGGGTTGTCGCTGCGCACTTCCAGGCGCAGTTCGCGGCAGCCGTGCTGGAGGACGGCATGTTCGGCAGCGGCCAGCAATTTGCGCCCCAATCCACGACCCCGAGCCTGGTCGGAAACCACCAATGAGTACAACCGAGCCGCCAGGCTGCCATGCCGGAAAAACACCAGCGCATCACCCAGCAGCAAATGATTCTGGGTGGCAACCAGCAAGCTTGCCGACTCACTGTTTATATGTCGGGACAATTGCCTGCGATTGAGCTGGTCGCTGGCGAAACTGCGTCGCTCCAGCTCGACCAGGGCATCCAGATCGGTCGCAACAGCACAACGAATGGTGAACGGTATGGCCACCGTGCGAGACTAGCCCTTGCGGGGTGCGCGGGCAAGACGCAAACTCCGGTCTTTCGCAAAACCAACTGGTACTTCAATGACCCGCCTGCTGATCGTGGTTGAAAAGGAATCCGACTGGGGGTCGTACTACCCATCTGACAACGTGATCACGGCGGGCCATTACCTGCGCGACGCGACCACGCACGACGAACGCACCCAGATCATCAATCTGTGCCGCAGCTACCGCTATCTGGGTAGTGGCTACTATGTGTCCTTGCTGGCGGAGGCGCGCGGTCATCGGGTCACACCGTCGGTGCGTACTATCAACGATCTGCGCGGGCGGGCCTTGTACGCACTCGACATCCAGGACCTCAATCAGAAACTTAGCCGCTTCCTGCCCGCCGGCGGCGAGGACATCACCGACTTCAGCATCCTGGTTTATTTCGGCCAAACGTCCTATCCGAGCCTGGAAGACCTGGCGCGACAGGTGTTCGAGCTTTTTCCCTGTCCGCTGCTGCGGATCGAATTTCATCGAGACAGAGGCTGGCAGATTGGTCGTATCAAGCCGGTGGGGCTGGACAGTCTTGTGGACGATCAGGAAGACGCCTTCGCTCAGGCGCTCGACCACTATTCCCGGAAAATCTGGCGTAAGCCGCGCAGCCGAAAGCAATTCCGCTTTGATCTGGCGATGCTGTGCGACCCGACTGAAGCCATGCCGCCATCCGATCGTGGTGCGCTCAAACACTTTGTCAGCGCCGGCCGCGAACTGGGGATCGATGTTGATGTCATAGGTCGCGGCGACTTCCTGCGCCTGGCCGAGTACGACGGCTTGTTCATTCGTGCCACCACGGCAATCGACAACTTCACCTATCGTTTTGCGCATCGTGCTGAAAAAGAGGGACTGGTGGTGGTCGACGACCCCTTGTCGATCTTGCGCTGCACCAACAAGATTTACCTACATGCCTTGTTGCGTGCGCGCCGGGTACCGGTACCGCTAGGCGAGATTCTGCATCATCGGGACACGCGCCAGCTCGAGAGTTTGCCCGAGCGACTGGGCCTGCCGCTAGTGTTGAAGATTCCCGACGGGTCATTTTCGCGCGGTGTCATCAAGGTCGAGTCCCTGGCAGAGCTGCAGAGTGGGGCTGCCAAATTGTTTCAGCACAGTGAATTGCTGATTGCGCAAGAATACCTGTACACCGAATACGACTGGCGGATCGGAGTGTTCAACAATCGTGCGCTGTATGCCTGCCGCTACTTCATGTCGCGCGGTCATTGGCAAATCTACAACCATGCCGCACGCGGCGCCCAGCGCAGCGGAGGTTTCGAGTGCGTGGATCTGGCCGATACCCCGCCACAGATTTTGAAGTTGGCATTGCGTGCCACACGCCTGATCGGCGATGGATTGTATGGTGTCGACCTCAAACAGAGCGGGAAGCGCTGTGTGGTTATCGAGGTCAATGACAATCCATCCATCGACTCCGGGGTCGAGGATGGCAAGCTCGGCAAGCAGCTCTACCGCGACATCATGGCCGAGTTTCTGCGCCGTATGGAACAGCGGGGGCTCGCTGAGGCCTGAGCCCACCAGGCATTGCACCGGCCAAGCCTGGGCCGGATCAAGGAGCGCAGCGACGGATCCGGTGCCCTCACACACGTGGCTTCCTTTGATGCCGGCTCCGACCTTCGGCCTTGAGGCGGCCTACCGCAATTCGGAGGCCTGGGCACGGCGATTGCTTCGCAGCGAAAAGCTGGCCAGCATCAGAGCCGGGGCGCACAATAGCCAGTACACGCCACTCCAACCGAGCGTGGCATTGCTGGGTGAAACCGGCATCAGCAGCGCTACCGTACTTCCAACCAGCAGCCAGCCGATAACCACCTGCAGGTGAAATCGACGGTTTTGCATGGGGTTCATGGGTGTTCTCCTACTAAGCTGGACACCATATTCGCGGCGAGTCGTCTCATCGGCTGCGACCGCTACAATAGGCCCATGACGCAAACACGACACAAGCTGATCCTGTTCGGCCAGCCGGTAGCGCATTCGCTGTCACCACGGGTTCAGCAGGCTTTCGCAGCGCAGTTTGATCTAAGCATCGATTACAGCTGTCAGGAGGTAGGTACCGCCGGCTTCGAGGAGGCCGTGAACGCTTTCTTTGCCGATGGCGGCCATGGCGCCAACGTCACCGTGCCGCACAAACGTGCGGCCTTCGATGGCGTTGCCGCACCTTTACTGGAGGCCGGCATCGAGTCGCTCCATATCGCCAATCGTACCCAGGACCGGGCCGTTGCGATGGCAGAAGAACTGGATGATCGCGTGCAGGCCGTCGCGATGGAATCACTGGCCGCGCTCGGCGCTGTGGATCTGCTCATCCACGCCACATCGGCAGGCCATAGTCAGCAAACGCTCGAATTGCCCGATACCTTGGTGGACCGGACCACGGTATGTTGCGATCTGTCCTACGGCGCGGCGGCCGAGCCCTTCCTGCAATGGGCGCAACGCACCGGCGCCGCACAGGCCTTTGATGGCTTGGGCATGCTGGTAGAAACCGCCGCCGACAGCTTCGAGCTGTGGTTCGGTCGACGCCCCGAGACGGAGGCCGTCTACCGCGCGCTTCACCTGTAAGAGTGGGCCATGCCCGTTGGGAGTCATGCTGCGCATGAGCTCCTCCCAAAGTTTACTGCGCAAACTCCGGGCTCCAACATACGCCCCTACACCCCCATTTGCGCCCGTGGCGCAAATCGCCCCGTGACTCAAGGGGCTGGGATCGCACACTGACTTGAGTTGATCCGCCGTTCGCGTTGATCAGAGCTCCGCCAGGTAGCGGTTCTTGAGGCGTACGTAATGGGCGGCGGAGTATTCGAGTTGCTCGATCTCTTTGGCCGACAGGGCACGCACGCGTTGCGCTGGACAGCCGACCCACAACTCGCCTTCGCCGACTTCGGTCCCGGGCGTGACCACGGAACCAGCACCGATCAAACTGTGGCGGCCGATCACGACGGCATCCATCAACGTGGTGCGCATGCCGATCAGGCAGGCATCGCCGACCGTGCAGGCGTGGATTATCGCGCCGTGCCCTACGGTGACGTCCGCGCCGATGATGCAGGCCTGGCCACCGGGCGTAAACGGCCCGTCGTGGGTGACATGCACGATGCTGCCGTCCTGAATATTACTGCGCGCGCCCACTTCGATTCGCTCGACGTCTCCGCGCAGCACCGCACCCGGCCACACCGACACATCACGACCCAGACATACGTCGCCGATCACGCACGCGGCGTCATCCACGTACACACCTTCGGCCAAAGACGGGCTTTTGCCGTCAAAATCACGCAATTTGTTCATCCTCGAAGTGTAGCCGAAGCAACTGTGTAGGAGCGGGCCATGCCTGCGAGAAATGTGCTGGAAACTTCATCGCGGGTATGGTCCACTGCCATAGCCATGCGTCCCCAGACCCTATTTGCGCCTGTGGCGCAAATCGCTCCTGACTCAGGGGCTGGCACGATGCACTTTTCCAGGGCCACGCTGTGCCCGCAATGCGGATTCTGGCGAGAGTCTCGTCCTACGGTCCTTTCGCATCAATCGTCTCCAGCACCTCCATGCCATAGCGATAGCCGATATCCACCGCGCGGTCGAAGGCCGCAAAGTCCAGCAGCGCGATATCCTTGAGCGGCGGTGTGAACACGTGCGTAGCCAATTCGCGCCGTTTGTTGGCGACCGTTTCGGCGTTGACCATGCCCGCGCGCAGCAGGATCGACGCTGCCCCTGGTCGCTGTGAGCGCTGCAGCCATTGCCGCACGATACCTGGTGACCATGCGCTTTCAAGCTGCGAATCCAACACGCCCTCGGCACGGATGTCGCAGGCCAGGATGTTGGCGAGGCCGTGGTCATACATGACGTCAATCGGCAAATCGTTGATGATGGCGCCGTCGACCAGAACGTGCCCTTCGTGTAGCAACGGTGGCAAGACACCCGGGACCGAACTGGCGGCACGCAAGTAGCGCCACAGTAGACCCTGCCGGTGAATACGGGCCGTACCGCTCGTCAGGTCGGCCGAGACGCAATAGAACGGCAAAGGCAAGTCCTCGATGTTGCGCGTCCCGAAGTGCTCCTGCAGCAGCCGCGAAGTGCGCTCGCCACGGCTCAGTGCGATCAGGGGCAGGGTCCAGTCCGACAGCGGCTTTCCGTCGACAAACGCCGAACGGTAGTGCTCACGCATGGCCTGATCATCCCATTCCATCGCAATCCCTGCCGCTATGATCGCACCCATGCTTGTACCGCCCACACGGTCGATGTCGTAGCGGCACTCACGTAGCGCGCGCAGCAGCCCGATGGCCGCAAAACCGCGGGCGCCGCCGCCTGACAGCACCAGCCCGGTGCTGCGGCGCGCCAACAGGCGAGCAACGCGCTGGATGTCCTTGCTACCTCGGATATGGTGGGCTTGCGCTTCGCAGCTCAGGGTCTTGCACCAATGACCCGCTGCGCCGGCGATGATCTTCTGCCCCGGATGCAGCAACAGCAAGTGGCGTGGTCTTTCCAGGTCGGCATGCTCGTTCATGGCGAGCAGATCAGGCCACGGTTCCGCGCGGCGGTCACTCTGCACTACCGGTAGCAGCGCGTCGGCCTGGCGACGGCACAGACTGCGCCAGACAGGATCGCGCCCTTCGTCCACGTACAGCACAAAACGTACTTCTTTCTCACGCTCGGCAAACCAGGTGGAGTCGCGGCCTTCACCCAGCGCGGCGTCGAGCAGTAGACACTCGCCAAAGGGCAGCAGAGCCTGACGCAACTGTTCGGCAAAATCGCGGGCAGGCACGGAGCTATCGAAAGGCAACACCGCAAAGGTATGCGGAAGAATGCGTGGCTCGTCACCGCCGAGTGCCAACAACCGGCGCAAGGCAGCTCGCGCCGATCCCAGAATGGCGCGCGGATGGCGGTCGATCAGTTGTGCGTAGTCAGCCTTTGACAAGCGCAAGAGCTCCGAGTCGCGCAAGGCTCGTGCGCCGGTACTGTGCGGCTGATCCAGCAGCAGGCTGGTGACACCAAATGATTCACCGCTGGCGAGGATACCGGCCAGGTGCAAATTGCCGCCGGCCTGCGGCGGGCGAAAAATGCCGACGCTGCCCGAGCGCAGCAGATACAGGCAGGTGGCCTCATCGCCGACCTCGAACAAAGTCTGGCCACCTTCGACACTGATGGGTCGAAGCCGCTGATTGACGCTGTCCAGTGCGGCAGCATCCAGATCACCAAAGACGCTGCTGTGGCGCAAAAGGGCGAGACTGTCGAGTGAATGAGCTGGCATATGTCTATCGTAAGGGATCGGTATTGTGCCGTGTCGGATTTGCCAGACCCGTCACCGATGGCAAGCCGCCCGACGCGGCCATGGTCCGCCTGTACGATTCGGTCACGACACCTTGTAATTAGCGCTCCACACCGCCACCTATCATCGGATAGGCCCATCAAGCACAAATCCAATGAATTCGAACAAAGTCACCCGATCAAATCATCTGCCCGATTTTGCCAGCCTGAAACCAGATCAGGTGGTGCCCTTATTTGATGAGGTCATGTTGGCGTGGGAGCGCCTGCAAGGGCAGCTCGACACGGTGTGGGCACCCATATCGCATCTGCATTCGGTGGCTGATAGTCCCGAATTGCGCACGGCCCATGCCGAAGCCGAGGAATTGATCAGCGACTTCGCCGCGCGACTGGGTCAGAACCGACAGCTGTTCAAAGCAGTTGAATCCGTGGCTGCGCACGCTGAGGATTTGAGCACTGAACAGCGCGCCTTGGTCGAACATGCACTGCGTGACTTTCGCTTGTCCGGCGTGGCGCTGGATGAGCCCGCACGCAGCCGCTTTCGTGATATTGCCAATCAGTTGTCGAAGCTGGGTACAGAGTTTGCCAATGCCGTCCTTGATGCAACCGAGGGCTGGCAGGAACACATCAGCGACGAGCGCGACCTGGCCGGGTTACCCGAATCGGCACGTGACATCCTGCGCGCCTATGCGAAAGAGCAGGATCTGGACGGCTATCTGGTCACCCTGCGCCAACCGTCCGTACAGGCCGTGCTGACCCACGCCGATGACCGTGATTTGCGTGAAACGGTGTATTGGGCCTACCAGACACGTGCGTCCGACCAAGGCCCGCAGGCGGGTCGCTTCGACAACTCGTCACGTATCAGTGAGATTCTTGCCTTGCGCCACGAAGCGGCGCAATTGTTGGGATTCGATAATGCGGCGCTAGAATCACTGGCCACCAAAATGGCGCAGTCACCGCGCGAGGTACTCGATTTCGAGCAGGATCTGGCTGCGCGCGCCAAGCCGGTTGCCGAAGATGAACTGGGCGAGTTGCGCCGGTTCGCGACCGAGCACCTGGACCTGGACAACCTTGAAGCCTGGGACATTGCCTACGCGTCGGAAAAGCTGCGCCGCCAACAGTTCGATCTGGATGAAGAAGAGCTCAAGCCGTACTTTCCGCTGCCCACCGTCAAGGCCGGTGCGTTTGCTTTGGCCGAACGCCTGTACGGCATCCGTCTTGTCCGCCGTGACGATGTATCCGTGTGGCATGACGATGTCGATTACTGGGACCTGCAAGACAGCAACGGCACCGTCATCGCGGGCTTGTATCTGGACCTCATCGCACGCAGCGGCAAGCGCGGCGGAGCCTGGATGGACGTTTGCAGCGACCGCTTCGATGATGGCCCGAGCGCGCAAAAACCGGTGGCTTTCCTCACGTGCAACTTCGCACCCGCCAGTGAGTCGAAACCGGCATTGCTGAGCCACGACGACGTACTGACCCTGCTGCACGAGTTCGGTCACAGCCTGCATCACATGTTGACTGAAGTGTCCTTGCCTTCGATCGGCGGAATCAACAGTGTGGAATGGGATGCCGTGGAACTGCCCAGCCAGTTCATGGAGAACTTCGGCTGGAACCGCGATGCACTCGATCTATTGTCCGGGCACTGGCAAAACGGCGAAAAACTACCCGATGAGCTATTCCTGCGCATGCTGGCCGCACGTTATTTCCAAGCCGGGATGTTCCTTGCACGCCAGCTCGAATTTGGCCTGTTCGACTTTCATCTGCATCTGGACTATCAGCCCGATGCACCGATTGCGCCCATGGCCGTGCTGGAAAAGGTACGCGAGCAGGTCAGCGTGTTGCACCCGCCCGCCTGGCAGCGCTTTCCCCACGCCTTCACGCATATCTTTGCGGGCGGTTATGCGGCGGGCTATTACAGCTACCTGTGGGCGGAACTGCTGTCTGCCGACGTGTTCTCGGAGTTCGAGCAAAACGGCGTTATCGATCCCGCCACCGGTGCACGCTTCCGCAACGAAGTGCTTGCGGTCGGCGCCAGTCGCCCCGCCATGCAAAGCTTCATCGCTTTTCGCGGTCGCGAACCCCGCCCGGACGCACTGCTGGCAAGCTACGGTCTGAGCACATAGCCACAATGTAGGAAGCGGGCCATGCCCGCGATGGGATCCCGACAAGTGCCTCGCGGCATGGGCCCGCTCCTGCATTTGATGGCCGACGCTTGTGCCGGGCGTTTGGTGCTTTATGGCCTGTTGTCAGATCGCCACCTACAATGCGCGTATGAAGATTGCTTCCTGGAACGTCAACTCGCTGAAAGTTCGCCTGCCGCACCTGTTGCGTTGGCTGGAGGAGTCCAAGCCTGACATCGTCGCCTTGCAGGAGACCAAGACCGAGGACCTGTATTTCCCGGTGCTGGAGTTGGCCGAAGCCGGCTATCTGTGCGTCTACGCTGGGCAGAAAACCTACAACGGTGTGGCAATCCTCGCCCGCGAGCGCCCGCAAGACGTACTTACCGACATCCCGGGGCTGGATGATCCGGCGCGGCGCATTCTGGCCGCCACGGTCGGCGATGTGCGCATCGTCAACCTGTACGTGGTCAATGGCAAGGCCGTGGGCGACGAAAAATACGAGTACAAACTGGAATGGCTGGCACGGGTACGGGACTTTTTGGCCGAGCAGATTGAGCTTTATCCGTGGCTGGTAGTGCTGGGCGATTTCAATATAGCCCCCGAGGATCGCGACGTTTACGACCCTGAGGCATGGCGCGAGCGCATCCTGTGCTCAACACCTGAACGTGAGGCGCTGAGCAAAATTACCGCTCTGGGCCTGCATGACAGCTACCGACTCTTTCATGACGAGGGTGGTCAATTCAGCTGGTGGGATTACCGCCAAGCGGCCTTTGACCGCAATCAAGGCCTGCGCATTGATCTGGTCCTTCTGTCTGATGACTTGAAAAAGGTGGCCAAAGACGCCAGCATTGAGTGTGCTCCCCGCGGCTGGGAGCGACCTTCCGACCATACCCCGGCAACCGTAAAGCTGAGGCTGAGCGAATGAATGACCGAAATCTTGAAATCCAGCCACCTGATGAGCATGAGTTGGGCCAACTCGACTTCTACTTGCGCGCAGAAGCGGCCAGCGGATCCTTGCTACTCGATGGCGTACATGGCTTGTTGACCGCGCTTGCCATCGGTCCCGAACCGGCCACCCCCGATGAGTGGCTGCCGGAAGTGCTGCGCGAACCATTTCAAAATGAAGGCGAAGGTGGGCAAATACTCGGCCTGCTGGCACGCCTCAACGATTCCATTCCCGAAGAACTGGCGAGTGAAGACTACGCGCCGATTTTGGGCGAAATTGGCGAGGTCGACCGTAATTCGCGCTTGAGCGCGGCGGGTTGGTGTGAGGGCTTCAGCCGCGGCATCGATCTGCGTGCACCGCTATGGGAAACACGCATGGCCGAAGACCCCGAGCTGATGGAAATGCTCGGCCCGATCATGGCCTTGGGCCTGGAAGAAGGGGTATTCCACAGTGACGGCGAGTTCGAACGCCTGTCCCTCAATGATTATCACACCTGCCTCGACCAGATCCCCATGGCCGTATCCGCGCTACGCCACTATTGGCGGGTGCATCCCTTGAGTCCCCTGGAGCGCAGCGCCGTCGGCGGTCTGCTTGCCCTGACCACTACCACCCGCGGCCAACATACACTGCATTAAAGGCAGGGAGTGGGGAGTAGGAGATTCGGAGCTCGAGTCGCCGATTTTGCTCCCTCCCCTTCAACGGGAGGGTTGGGGTGGGGATGGGTTTAGCGCAACGCGCAGGATGTGTAGCGACCCTCCAAAGCCCCACTCCCCAATCCCGACAGCTACAATAGCCCCATGAGCGAAAACGAAACCACACACTTCGGTTACCGCGACGTGCCGACGGCGGAAAAGCAAAAGCTGGTCGGCCAGGTATTCACCTCGGTGGCGCGCAACTACGACCTGATGAACGACTTGATGTCGTTCGGCATCCATCGCCTGTGGAAGCGACACTTCATCGCCGTCAGCGGCATACGCAAGGGCGACCGCGTTTTGGATCTTGCTGGCGGTACCGGCGATATCGCTGCGTTGTTGAAACCGGTGGTTGGGGACAGTGGTGAGATCGTGGTCGGCGACATCAATGTCGCCATGCTCGATGTCGGCCGCGACCGCCTGCTCGACCGCGGCTTGCTCAAGGGGCTGGAATGGGCCCAGATGAATGCCGAAGCCCTGCCATTCGCCGACAACAGTTTCGATGCGGTGACCATTGCTTTCGGCCTGCGCAACGTTACCGACAAGGATCAGGCTTTGCGTGAAATGCACCGGGTGCTCAAGCCCGGCGGTCGTGCTCTGGTGCTGGAGTTTTCCAAGGTACGCAACGAGACCTTCGAGAAACTCTACGACTTCCACTCGTTCAAGGTCTTGCCACGGCTGGGCAAATTGTTTGCCCAAGACGCCGACAGCTACCAGTACCTGGCCGAGTCCATCCGCAAGCACCCGGATCAGCAAACCCTCAAGACCATGATGGAGACCGCCGGCCTCGAGCACGTCCAGATCCGCAACCTCACAGGTGGTATTGTGGCCATTCATCGCGGCTACAAAATCTGAGGTAGATTGGCAGGCTTCACGAACTCGATTGGCGACGTATCGCAAATCTCGTTCGCCCCTGGCGCAATGAAGTCGAAGGACAATACCCGTCAACCTCTTCGATTTGCATAGCACAAACGCTTCTGGGCCAGGCGACACATCAGTTCCTTCGTCATAAAAAAGGCCCCCGAAAACGGGGGCCTTGGTCTTTGGTACATTCACCTTCAGGTGACGCTTACTTGGAGTCCGGCTCTTGTGCTCGCGACTTCATGCGCTTCTGCATCCGATCATTGCGCGTTTGCATGTATTCGGCACGCTTTGCTTGCATTGTCGCGCGCTGTTCCGGCGTCAGCACGGCGGCAACTTGTGAGCGTACGGCGGCGCGTTCCAGGGTCGACTGGCGGGTTGCTTCGGCCAGTTGATCGGCCAAGCGTGAGACTTCACTGTCATAGTTGCTGGCCATCGGGTCCAGTTTGCGCAATGCACTCTTTGCACTGGCGAGCTGCGTCCGGCTGGCCATCATCGTTTCACGATTGCTTTCCAGAATGTCCTTGATCTGCTGGCGCTGTGCATCAGTGGCATCGACGCCCGCGAGCATGTGCTGCATTTGTGCACCGTGCTGGTGATGAGACCCGTGGCCACGGGCGAAGGTGGTGCCGGCACCGGCAAGTAGTGCGGTTGTGGCGAGGGCGAGAATCAGCTTTTTCATGGGGTAACTCCTGTGGGTGGGGTATCGCTTGAATGCATATCCACCTTAGTCGTGACGTACGCAAATGGGTGTCGGCTTGTGTAGGGATTTGTAAAGCGCATTCTCTGTACGGCGTCCAGCAGATACAGTGGGGGCCATGACCCGTATCCTGATGGCCGACGACGACGAAGAATTCTGCGCACTGGTTGCCGAGTACCTGAGCGGCCAGGGCTTCACCGTGGATGTGGTGCACGATGGCGCCGCCGCCGTGGCACGGGCCGGCAACGGCTATGCGGCGCTTATTCTTGATGTGATGATGCCGATCAAGGACGGCTTCGACGCGCTGCGCGAGATTCGTACCCGCCACAACCTGCCGATCATCATGCTGACCGCGCGTGGCGACGATGTGGATCGCATTGTCGGTCTGGAAATGGGCGCTGATGACTACCTGCGCAAACCAGCCAATCCACGCGAGCTGGTGGCACGGCTGCGCGCCATTTTGCGCCGGAGCAGTGGTGAGCGAGACGAATCCAGTACCGACATCGAATTGTCGGATCTTGTAGTTTCTCCGGCCCGGCGCGAAGCATCGTTCAACGGCGAACCGATGGCATTGACCAGCATCGAGCTTGAAGTGCTGGCCGTACTGGCCGAAGCGGCCGGTACCCCGGTGGATCGTGATGCGCTCTCGCGCCAGGCATTGGGCCGAGCCTGGTTGCCGGGTGATCGCAGCCTGGACATGCATGTCGTCAGTTTGCGCAAGAAACTGGGCAACGAGCGCATCAAGACCCTGCGCGGCCGCGGTTATCAATTGCTCAGGGAACCCCCGGTTGAGTCTGGTCACTCTGAGGCACCTTAATGAATCGCCTGTTCCTCAAACTGCTGGGCTGGTTGCTTCTGGCCAACGTCATAACCGTTCTGGCGGTTTTCCTGCTGGCCCGACCGCTGCTGGACACATCACTGTCGGCGCGCAACGTGCAGGTGTGGGGTGAGCAGGCTGTGACCAGCTACGAGCAGGGCGGCCAGGTGGGGCTGCAACACAAGCTGGGTCAACTACGCCATGAGCAGCGCGTGCTGGCCATGCTCTATGACGCATCCGGCGGCGCGCTGGCGCGCGGCGTACCCCGTCAGATGCGCCACTGGCCGCCAAAAACGGACCCCCATCACGCCGCGTCGAGTCTGAGCGACCGGGCCGTCGCCCAGTGGATGGATGGGACACACGATCGCTACCGGTGGGTCGTCGTATCCGCTCGACCCAGTAGCCGCACCTTTGCATACCTACGCTTGGTCGCCAGTTTATTGGGCATCTTGCTCGCTGCCTGGTTCGTGGCATGGTGGTTGATCCGACCCATCCGCCAACTGCGGAGCACTACTGCCGCCATGGCGCAAGGCAGCCTGTCCGCCCGCGTGCCCGAAAAGCTGGCGCGCCGCCGCGATGAACTGGGTCAACTGGCCGAAGAATTCAACGCCATGGCGTCCCGTGTGCAGAAACTGGTCGAGACAAAAGAGCGCCTGCTGCGCGATGTATCGCATGAGCTGCGCTCGCCGCTGGCGCGCCTCGAGGTTGCACTGGAAATGGCGCGCACCGACGATGATCACCCCGGGAAACGCGAAAAAGCGCTGCAACGCATTGCACTGGAAAGCAGCCGTTTGGATACCCTGCTGGAACAGGTTCTGACCTTGGCGCGACTGGAACAGGGCGAAACCGAACTGCAGCGTGCGCCAACAGATCTGGTTTCCTTGCTGGAGGAATGCGCCGCCGATCTCGAGCTGACCAGCCCGGTACCCATCAAGGTCACTGCTCCCGCAGAACTGATCATCGACGCCGATGCCCTGTTGCTGCGTAGCGCCGTCGAAAACCTGCTGCGCAATGCCCAGCACTACACCGCTACCGGCACCACCGTGCACGCCAATCTTAGCCAAGAACAAGACAGCATCACCCTGCGCGTCAGCGACCATGGCCCCGGCGTGCCGGAAGACATGCTCGAAGCCATCTTCCAACCCTTCGTTCGCACATCCTCCGCCCGCGATCGCAACAGCGGCGGCCACGGCATCGGCCTGGCTATCGTGGCACGCGCTTGCCAGGCGCATGGGGGAACAGTGAGTGCGCGCAATCTAGAACACGGTGGTCTGGAGGTCAGCGCGAGGCTACCGATAATGCATGACGCTTGATGCAACTCGCCGTCGCCGACAGGTACAAACTGGTTTTTCGAAATCCGGGATATCGGACTCACAGACCTTGATAGTTGTTTCGCCATCCCTGCCTTGACTGCAGCACGGCCACGCGCGAAAGTTGCAGCTGATCCCGCATCGAGTTGCGCTCATGGCCAAGTCTAAGCTTCCGCCCGATCAGCCGCCAGCTGAGATTCACGAAAATTCGCCTCTTGATCCACAGCGTCGGCGTTTGCTGGGTGGTGCGGCGGTAGCCGGTGCCGCTTTGGCACTGGGCGGTTGCCAGACTGTGCCCGGCAAAGAGAATGTTGTGGCCGTCACGGGCGCGGCCGACGTGGATGTCTTGCTGGCGGAGCATATCCACAATGTGGTGGTGATCTATGCCGAGAACCGCAGCTTCAACAATCTGTTTGCGGGGTTCCCGGGGCTTGAGCAGCCATTGGCGGATGTGCCTCCGGAGCGCTATTGGCAGCGTGATCGGGATGGCAGTGTGCTCAAGGAACTGCCGCCGATCTGGAACGGTATGGTGCCGCAGGAGCAGTCGGCGGGGCATCGTCCATATCAGATTCTTGAAAAAGACATCTCCGGACTCCCCAATGCACCCTGGGCTTTGCGCACGGCCGATGGAAAACCCCTGCCGATGGGGCTGGTGACGCGCGACATCGTGCATCGCTTCTACGAGAACCAGATGCAGATCAACGGCGGACTCAACGATGGTTTCGTTGCCTGGGGCAATGTTGGCAGCATGCTGATGGGTTACTACGGCGATGGTGCGGTCAATTTGCGTCTGTGGAATATTGCCCGCGAATTCACGCTGTGCGACAACTTCTTCATGGGCGCCTTTGGCGGCTCGTTTCTGAACCATCAGTACCTCATCTGCGCGAAACCGCCGCACTACCCGCATGCCGACAAGAGTCCCAGCAAGGGCATGCTCGCGGTGGTCGAAGGCGATGAACCGGCGGGTATCCGTCTGAAGCAGACCGACGATTCGCCGGCAAGCGCGATGCAGGGCAAGCCCAAGTTCGACTCGCACAGCACCCTGACGCCCGATTTCTGGGTGGTCAACACCATGGGCCCGCCTTACGCCCCGGCCTTCACTTTCGATCCCGATCAGCCGAAATACGCGCAAAAAGACAGCCCCTACACTTTGCCGCCGCAGTCCTACGCCACCATCGGTGACACCCTGTCGGCCAAGAACATCGACTGGGCCTGGTATGCCGGTGGCTGGGACCTGGCGCTGGATCCTGTTCCCCAAAAGCCCCAACTTCCAGCCCCATCACCAGCCATTCAACTACTTCAGCAACTTTGCGCCCGGAACGGCCGCACGCAAACATCATCTGCGCGACGGCGGCATCGGTAACAGCCCGAAAAGTAACCGCTTCATTGCCGATATCGTGGCCGGAAAGCTGCCGCCCGTAAGCTTCTACAAGCCGCAAGGCAACCTCAACCTGCACGCCGGTTACGCCGATGTGACCAGCGGCGATCAGCACCTGGCCTACATAATCGAAGCACTGAAAAAGAGCCCACAGTGGGCCAAGACCCTGGTGGTGATTACCTTCGATGAAAACGGTGGCTGGTGGGATCATGTGCCCAAAGCGGACCGTTGGGGGCCCGGGACGCGGGTACCGACCATCATTGTGTCGCCACACGCCAAGCGCGGCCATGTCGAGCATACGGTTTACGACACCGGCTCGATTGCGCGCTTCCTGACGCGGCGATTCGGCTTGGAGACCTTGCCCGGCATTGCCATGCGGGATGCGGCTATGTTGAAGGAGAGTGGCATTCAGCCTGGGGATCTGACTGAGACGCTGGATTTCAGCTGATCCGGCGCCAGATTTGTGTTTTCCCTTTCTGCCAGCAAGGCAAGAGCTTTCACGCCTTTCAGGCGCGAGTTCATTTCTCTGGCCAATCAGAGAAAATGAACTCGCGCCCGCAGGGTGTGAAAGCTCTTGTTTACGGTCAAAACACACTCGAATTCCCCCAAAAAGCGCCCCAAGTAATGAACATCACACCTCGTGGACGTTGGCGTCTTGCCTGCACAGCGCTAAACTGGCAGTTCACTATTGAGCGGCAGACCAGAAACGGAAGATTTCTGGTTTGTCGTAGCCAAGCGCAGGAGAATCAGCGTGGACCAATTGCAGGATATTCTGGAACAGGACATCGACCCCGAAGAAAGCCGTGAGTGGCTTGAGTCGATTGACGCGGTTATCCGCAATGACGGTACCGAACGGGCCCATCATCTGCTGGAGCGCATGGTCGAGGAGACCCGTCGCGCCGGCGGTCATATCCCGTTTCAGCCGACCACGCAGTACGTCAATACCATCCCGCCGCATCTGGAGGCCAAGAGCCCGGGTGACCCGGCGATGGAGTGGCGCATCCGCTGCCTGATCCGCTGGAATGCCATGGCCATGGTGGTGCGAGCCAATCGCAGGCCTGGTTCACTCGGCGGTCATATCGCCAGCTTTGCATCCTCGGCCACGTTGTTCGATGTCGGCTTCAATCACTTCTGGCGTGCTGCCAGCGAGAAGCATCCTGGTGATCTGGTGTTTCATCAAGGTCATTCCAGCCCCGGTATCTACGCGCGATCCTTCCTGGAAGGCCGGCTCAGTACTGAGCGCCTCGATCTGTTCCGCACCGAAGTAAAGGGTGCCGGGCAGGGCCTTTCGTCATATCCGCATCCATACCTGATGCCCGATTATTGGCAGGTGTCCACTGTGTCGATGGGCCTGGGCCCGATTCAGGCCATCTACCAGGCACAATTCTGGAAGTATCTGGAAAACCGTGGCCTGATGCCGAAGACCGATCGCAAGGTCTGGTGCTTTATCGGCGACGGCGAAGTGGACGAGCCCGAGACTCTGGGTGCCATTTCATTGGCAGGACGCGAGAGGCTGGACAACCTGATTTTTGTCATCAACTGCAACCTGCAGCGTCTGGATGGACCGGTGCGTGGCAACGGCAAGATCATCCAGGAACTGGAAGGCTCGTTCCGGGGCAGTGGTTGGAACGTACTCAAGCTTGTTTGGGGTAGCTACTGGGATCCGCTTCTGGCGCGTGACGACAAGGGTGCCTTGCGCAAAGTGATGATGGATACCGTGGATGGCGAGTACCAGGCCTGCAAGGCACTGGGTGGCGCCTATACGCGCGAAAATTTCTTCGGCAAAACGCCCGAAACGGCGGCCATGGTCAGCAGCCTGTCCGACGATGACATCTGGCGGCTCAATCGCGGCGGACATGACCCGCACAAGGTCTATGCCGCCTACCACAAAGCGGTGCACACCGAAGGCATGCCGACCGTGATCCTGGCCAAGACCGTCAAGGGTTACGGTATGGGCAAGGGTTCGGGCGAGGCCGAGAATCCCACCCATCAGCAGAAGAAGCTGCCCGACGATGCCGTGCGGCTCTTCCGCGACCGCTTCCAGATTCCGCTCGAAGATGATCAGCTCAAGGACGTGCCGTACTACCATCCCGGGGTGGATTCGGACGAAGTCCAGTACATGCTGGAACGCCGACGCGAGTTGGGCGGTTTCCTGCCGCAGCGCCGGCAAAAAGCGGATCACGGCTTCGAAGCCCCCGATCTGGATGCTTTCAAGCAGATTACCAAGAGTACCGGCGAGCGCGAAATCAGCACCACCATGGCCTTGGTGCGTGGCATGAATCTGCTGTTGCGCGACAAACAGATCGGCCCGCATGTGGTACCGATCGTGGCCGATGAGGCACGCACGTTCGGCATGGAAGGCATGTTCCGCCAGATCGGTATCTATGCGCCGTTTGGACAGAAGTACCGACCACTCGATGCTGATCAGCTGCTTTATTATCACGAGGCGAAGGACGGTCAGGTGTTACAGCAGGGCATCAGTGAAGCCGGTGGCCTGTGCTCGTGGATGGCTGCTGCCACCAGCTACTCCGTCAGTAACACGGTGATGCTACCTTTCTTCATCTATTACTCCATGTTCGGCTTTCAGCGTGTGGGTGACCTCACCTGGGCGGCGGGCGACATGCTTTGTCGTGGTTTCCTGGTCGGTGGTACCGCGGGGCGTACCACCCTGAACGGCGAGGGTCTGCAGCACCAGGATGGACACTCACACCTGCTGGCGGGTGCCATTCCAAACTGCAAGGCCTACGACCCGACTTTCTCCTACGAAGTCGCGATCATCCTGCAGGATGGCGTACGCAGCATGCTTGAAGAACAAAATGACGTGTACTACTACGTCACGGTTTTGAACGAGAACTATATGCACCCGGATATGCCGGAGGGCTGCGAAGAAGGTGTGCTCAAGGGCATGTATCTGCTGCCGGACTCGGCACTCGGAACTCGCGGCTCGGAAAAGCCGAAGAGCAAAGGCAAGGCCAAAACCAAGGCCCCACGAGTGCAGTTGCTGGGTTCCGGTTCGATCCTGCGCGAGGTGATCGCCGCGGCAGAGTTGCTGCGCGATGACTTCGGGGTTGAGTCCGACATCTGGTCATGCACCAGCTTTACCGAGTTGCGACGTGACGGATTTGATGTCGAGCGCTGGAACCGATTGCATCCACAAGACAAGAAACCACGCAAAGCCTACATCACCGAATGCCTGGAACAGCACGAGGGCCCGGTTATCGCGGCAACCGATTGGGTGCGCGAGTATTCAGACCAGGTCCGCGCCTTCATGCCCGATGGCCGCCATTACACCGTGCTCGGTACCGACGGCTTCGGTCGCAGTGATACCCGCGAGCGATTGCGTGACTTCTTCGAAGTCGATCGCTACTGGATTGCGCAGGCGGCTTTGGTTGCGCTGGCTCGCGACGGTGCTGTCAGCGCCAGCGATGTGGCCCGCGCCATCAAGGACTACAAGCTGGATACCGACAAGCCCAATCCGGTGACGGTGTAGGCGCTGCGTCTGGCAAACCTGTAGGCCGGATCAAGGAGCGAAGCGACGGATCCGGCGTTGCCAGATGTATCGTTTCTGCCGGCTCCGGCTCCGGCCGTGGATGCGTTGCAGGAAATCCAACAAGGCAGGCCGGCTCTCATCCAGTCCGCCACGTGAGGCCGCGGCTTCCAGCGGAAAGCTCATCTGGATGTCTGCGACGCTAAACGTATCGCCGCAGAACCATAACCGATCCGTGAGCTGCGATTCCAGGTAGTCCAGATGCAGCTTCAGTTGCGGCCCGATAAAGGCTTTGTTGACGGTGGCAACGATCTTTTTGATGACGGGCCGCGCAAAAAACGGCGCGGGTGCTGCGAGTACGCGGTCGAATACCAGCTTGAGCAACAAGGGTGGCATAGCCGAGCCCTCAGCATAGTGCAGCCAGTAATTGCATTGCACCCGTTGTGGCGTTCCGGGGGACGGGATCAATCGTTTCTCACCGTAATGATCAGCGAGGTATTCCACGATGGCACCCGATTCGGCCAGCGTCAGGTCGCCATCGGTGATCACCGGCGATTTGCCTAATGGATGGACTTCGCGCAGTGCGTGCGGTGCCAACATGGTGTCCGGGTCGCGCTCGTATCGCTCGAGTTCGTACCCGATTTCCAGTTCTTCCAGCAGCCACAAAATCCGCTGTGAACGGGAGTTGTCGAGGTGGTGTACGACGATCATCAGAGTGAGTGCGGCTGCGCCACGTGCGCTCATCCACACATTGTGCTCGCTCAAAGTAATGGCATTGCCGGCAAAGGCCTGCTTTTGCTCTTTAGTCAGCCATACCGCGCGCTCACCGTACGCCTCTGCAATGGCCCGGGGCACTTCGACGTCAGCGAAGCCGTCGGCAGCCAGTATCACCGCCCGCGACGCCAGCAGCGCCATGACCACGTTGGTGTGGTACTCGGTCTTTGCCAAGTCGAAACAGAAGGTCATTGCCAGAGCGAAGGCCTCATGCATGGCGCGTGCGCCCGCTTCGTCACAGCGCTCGCTGAGGCCGGCATAGCCGATGCCGCGTGCGCGGTCCACGATCAGCGACCCGGTCAGCTCGGCCACCAGATCGTCGCGCACGGACAGATCAGTTTCCGCGTAGCCGAGTTCCGCGAAATGCCGGCGGATGATGCTGTTTCTGGCCTCACGCTGGCGCACCGCATGGCGCATACGCCCAATGATGAGGTGCCCCGGTGTGCTCGCGAATACATTATTGGGAAATATACCGTCTGGCGTCTCTGGGTCACCCGGGAACACCGTGATTGTCACGTCTGCACCCAGTGCCTGAGCCAGCGCGGCATGTTGTGCACGCGCGGTGTCCAGGTCAGGAACATCCTCGAGCTTCATATAGGCGTTGTCGCGCGCCGATTCGGTGGCCAGGTCAGCCGCAGACGGGCTGACCAGAAACGCAGCTTTTGCACAAGCCGGAGCGGTAGGCTGCAAATCGGCAAACGCACGCAAAAATGCACTGACGTCACTTGTCCTGTAGGTTTGCAAGACCAGGGCGCGCTGACACAGGCAGGCGGGGCGCCTGACAAGCCAGTGTAACGCAGTATCGAGGGCCGGAAGAACGAGCCTGACAGACATGTCTTGCACGCAGCGATGACGTCCGAAAAGCGCGTTTTCCGTGCCGCGCCGCATGTGCTGTGAGCTACCCATGGCCGTGACGCCCGCGCACCAGAACAGCATCAAAGGCCGATTCCGACACTGCGTTGGGTGAGATGTCTTGGACGGATATGTCGGGTCAGTGTAACCTCGGGCTCCATTCTGTTGCTGCCTGATTTGGAGCTATCCATGCGTTTTGTCATCCGCTGCTTTGCATTTCTTGTCCCCGCACTGCTGATGCTGGCTGCTTGCTCGCCGTCATCGCAACCCGATGCGAACGAAGCCCAGCAGGCAACAGAAAATCCGCGCGCCCAACAGGATCTGGCTCTGTACGAGAAGTTGCGCGAGCGCGATCAGTTTGAACTGGCAGCACCCATTGGCGAAGGGGTGCTGCAACGCGCGCCCAACAGCGCTGCTGCAGCAGAGATTCGCAAGACCTTGCCGGATACACAAACGAAGGCAAATGAGATCAATGAAAAGAACCGGCTGGCCCAGCTGTGGCTGTACCAGAGTGGCGAGCAGTCCGGCGGCCAACAAAATACCGCCACGTTGCATCCGAGCCGTCCGGCCAGCGATCACGACCGAATTCGTCTGATTCTGCGTCGCCACAGCGACTGGGGACAAAGCAGCTATCTGTACGACCGCAAGGACCTGGGCTTTGTATGCAAGGGCCAGTGCGAGCTGGCACTCAAGGTCGATGGCGAGCCCGCCAAGCCGCTGAAAGCCTCATTGCCCGATACCAAAGATCCGGCTATGTTCATCGACAATGACAAGCGCCTTTTGAAGCTGCTGGAGACTGCGATAGACCTGGAAATCACCGTTAATGTCAAAGGCGAAGGTGAGCGTACTTTGTTTTTCGAGGCCGGCGGTTTTGATCCCGAGCGCTGGCCGGAACCCGCCAAGGTCACGCCCGGCAAAAAGAAAAACGCCGATTGAATCTTTTGTAGGCGCGGGCCATGCTCTGTGATAGCCCTGCTGCGCATGGCTATCCCCAAAGATTTTGCTGTGCAAAATTTTGGACCCCTACATGCACTCCCACACCCCCATTTGCGCCTACGGCACAAATCACCCCCTGACTCAGGGGCTGTAAGGTCTGGCCTTTATAGGAGCAGACTGTGCCCGGGGAGCTTCCATCGCGGGCATGGCGCGCTCCTACAGGGGCGGCAAACTAGCGTTGCTGCCGGGCGTGCGGTGCGGGCACAGGCTTACCGTGCTGGCGGGTGTATTCGTACAGCGCCAAGGACGCGGCGACGGCGACATTGAGACTTTCCACCTGGCCCCATTGTGGGATACGCAACAGGCCCACGTCGTCATCTTCACGGGCGGCATCGCTGAGTCCGTAGGCTTCGTGACCCAGCACAAAGGCGCAACGTTCGGGCAACGCGGCATCGCCGATACAGGTTTCCGCGAGTGGATCCAGGCCCATCAGCTTGAAGTCAGCTGCGCGCAAGGCTTGGGCGCAGGCGTCAAAGTCATCGTGAAAATATGCCGGTACATGCCGAAA
>CAJDWN010000061.1_pt1 | contig 26989 bp, 20 predicted proteins | sample 7391581 | NCBI WGS metagenome assembly CAJDWN01 (sample SAMEA7055736, study PRJEB34461) | soil metagenome | biome: terrestrial ecosystem; feature: Peninsula; material: soil | place: Antarctica | collected 2016 | reverse complement strand
CGCGGCGCCGTCAACCGACTGCGCAGCCAGGTCATGGATCGCTCGATTCCATCCTCTGAGCTGAGCGGCTACACCATCAGTCTGTCCAACTTCGGTATGTTCGCCGGCCGCTACGCGACACCTGTAGTCGTGCCACCGTGCGTAGCCATCGTCGGCGCCGGCAAACTGTGCCACGACCCGGTAGCTGTCATGGGCGGCATTGAAGTTCACCGCCGTATGCCGATCAGCCTCAGCTTCGACCACCGCGCCGCTACCGGCGGCGAAGCCGCGCGCTTCCTCAAGGCGCTGCTGGACGATCTGGCTTTGCCGCAATAAGACCGGGACTCGGGACTCGCAGTCCATGTTCACGTAGATCGGGGTGAGCTTGCCTGGACCCCGGGATTACGTCATCCCGACGCAGGCCGGGATGACGAAGATCGCGCAACCACATCCTGCACGCCGGCTCCGCCTCTACGCTTCTTGTGCCGGCCTACAACTCTTATGCTGAGCCGTGTTATATGAGCGGACCATGCCTGCGATGAATGCTCGAACATACTCCCCGTGCCCTGCTCGCCGGCTCCCCGCCCCAAATCACAAGCAGCGGCAAGAACGGGCATAATGCCCGTTGCAATCGATTCTGAGGGGCATCATGGCAAAGCAATCCCACGCGCAGTGGTCATCACGGATGACCTTTATTCTTGCTGCCACCGGCTCGGCCGTCGGCTTGGGCAATATCTGGAAATTTCCCTACATGGTGGGCGAAGGCGGCGGCGCCGCCTTCGTACTCGTCTATTTGATCTGCATTGGCCTGGTGGGACTGCCCATTCTGGTAGCCGAGTGGCTGCTCGGTCGTCGCGGGCAAAAAAACCCCATTAACACGATGCTGGATGTCGCAAAGAAAGAAGGGCGCCCGGGTGCGTGGGCCGTGGTGGGCATTGGCGGTGTACTGGCGGCATTCCTGATCTTGTCTTTTTACAGCGTGATCGGTGGCTGGTCGCTGTTTTATACGCTCGGGTCGGTGACTGGCGCGTTCAGCGGGCAGGATGCCGAAGGGATCAATTCGTTATTCAACGGCCTGCTCGCCAGTCCCGTCAAGTTGTTGCTGTGGCATTCCGTATTCATGATATTGACTATCGGGATCGTGGCACGCGGGGTGAAAGCAGGGCTGGAAGGCGCGGTGCGCAGCCTGATGCCAGCCCTCGGTATCGTGCTGTTGGTGCTGGTCGGCTATGGCGTGTTTTCCGGTCACTTCGGCGAGGCGGTGAGCTTCATGTTCAAGCCGGATTGGAGCGCTGTGGGGGGCAGTATGATCCTGGCAGCGATGGGCCAGGCCTTCTTCACCCTTTCCCTGGGCATGGGCGTGATGATGGCCTACGGCTCCTACCTCGGCGAAGAGGTCAACCTGTTGGCCACGGCGCGCACAGTGATCATCCTGGACACCTTGTTCGCGCTGGCAGCGGGGCTCGCAATCTTTCCTATCGTGTTCAGTAACGGACTGGACCCCAGCTCGGGCCCCGGACTCATCTTCGTTACCCTGCCGCTGGCTTTCGGTCAGATGACAGGTGGCACGATTCTGGGGCTGTTGTTCTTTTTGCTATTGACCTTCGCCGCGCTGACATCGGCGATTTCCCTGCTCGAACCCGTGGTGGAAACAATCGAAGAACACACACCGCTGTCGCGGATGATGGCAAGTCTTGTGGCCGGTGTGGCGGTCTGGGTATTGGGTATCGCGGCGCTGCTGTCATTCAACGCCTGGTCCGGCGTGAGCCTGATGGGGCTCAACATCTTTGATTTCCTGGACAAGCTGACGAGCAAATACCTGCTCCCCCTGACCGGCCTGGGAGTCATCATTTTCGTGTCCTGGTTCATGAACAGGGACAGCGTGAAGCGGGAACTCAAACTGGGGAAAACGAGCGCCATGCTCTGGCATGTCACCAGCCGCTATGTTGCACCGCTCGGCGTGATCGCGGTCTTCATCAGCAGCCTTTGGCCGCAATGAGACCGATTGGGGATACTCTGATCAACGTCTGCGCACGCGTTAATCAGACGGTCCTCAGGTTCGGCGATTCCACAGCCAATAGCGCATCACAATGGCCACGAAAAGGACCAACGAGAATGCCGAATACGCATACACGGCCGCCAACACCTGCGGCCAGATGTCACCGGCACGGTGGCCCAGTTCGTCGGTCAATACTGGTTGTCGGTCGTACTGGGCCAGCAAGGCACCAGCTACGGCAAACAGCAGCGATGTAGCAATAGCGCCGACATCAAACAGCCGTCGCGCAATTGTTTGCGGCAGTGCACGCGGGAACCGCCGGTACAGAAAACACAACACGAACAGCCACGGAGCCAACAGAGCAACAGCCAGCATCAGTCAATCTCCGTCGGCAGCAATGAGCGCCTGATGCAGGCGTTCGGCAGCTGCTTTGCGGGCAGCCGCATCGGCAAATACAGGACTGGTGGCGACGTGCTCGCCATCCAGCAGCAGAGCCAGGGCAGCGTCGCGCTCTTCGATATTTACGCGCGCTCTTCACGGAAACTGACTACGCGCAGCGCATTGGCAGTCTTGGTTTTGCGTTTTTTTGCCTTGGCGACATCGGGGACGCCCCGACCGAGCCCAACGGCGCTACGCAGCTCGTCCAGCAAGGGTGTCGCCAGCGTGCGCGCCTTGGCCGCGCCGGTCTTGAGAATGTCTTCGATATCGTCGGGCCGCGCCATAAGCGTTTGGTAACTCGCGCGCATGGGCGCCACTTCGGCCTCGATGCAATCAAGCAGACGTTGCTTGGCTTCTCCCCAGGCGAGGCCCGCCTCCAGTTCGGCGCGGAATGCCGCTGTTTGCCCAGCATCGGCAAACGCGCGATAGATGGTAAACAACGCCGAGCCTTCGGTGTCCTTGGGCTCACCCGGCTCACGCGAGTCGGTGACGATGCGCATCACGGCCGCTCGCGTGGCCTTGGTCCCACCTTCGAACAGGGGGATGGTGTTGTCATAGCTCTTGGACATCTTGCGCCCGTCCAGGCCAGGCAAGGTGGCCACCTGCTCTTCAATGGTGGCTTCGGGCAATACGAAAAAATCACCGCCGTACAGATGATTGAAGCGCTGCGCGATATCGCGCGCCATTTCGATGTGCTGGATCTGGTCGCGTCCCACCGGCACCTTGTTGGCATTGAAGGCCAAGATATCGGCTGCCATCAACACCGGGTACATGTACAAACCGGCGCTAATACCGGCATCGGTATCTTCACCGGCTTCGCGGTTGGCATCGACTGCCGCCTTGTAGGCATGCGCACGATTGAGCAGCCCCTTGGCAGTCACGCAGGTCAGCAACCAGGTCAGCTCGGGTATTTCCGGGATATCCGATTGGCGATAGAAGGTCGCACGATCCGGGTCCAGACCCACGGCTAGCCAGGTGGCCGCAATTTCCAGGCGCGAGCGCTGTACCCGCGCCGGATCGGTTGATTTGATCAGCGCATGGTAGTCGGCCATGAAATAGAAGGCGTCGACATCGTCGCGGGTGCTGGCAGCCACCGCTGGACGGATGGCGCCAACGTAATTGCCCAGATGCGGCGTGCCGCTGGTGGTAATACCCGTAAGAACTCGTGTACGCATTTGTCAGATCAGTGCATGTCAGCCCGCAAGTGTACGTCAGATAGCGGCGTAGATCATACCTTTAAACCTGACGCACGAAGGGTTAGGATCAGACGGGCCTCAACTGTGTTGAATAACTTCAGGAGCACATCATGGCAGGCAAGTTTGAATGCACCGTCAGCAAGGCTGGCAAGCATCGTTTCAATCTCAAAGCCAGCAATGGTCAGGTCATCCTCACCAGTCAGGCCTACAAAGACCGCGCCGGCTGCAAGAACGGCATCGAGTCGGTACGCAAACATAGTGCCAAGGACACCTTCTTCGAGAAGAAAACGTCGACCGACGGTAAAGCCTATTTCGTACTCAAGGCCTCAAATGGCCAGGTCATCGGCACAAGCCAGCGCTATTCCAGCCCGGCCAGTTGCAACAACGGCATCGCATCAGTGCAACGCCACGCCAAGGATGCCAAGCAGGTCGAGGTGTGAGGCGGGCGGTGAACAGTCAGCGGTGAGCGGGAAAAGCAGCGAGTTCTTCTCCGCTCACTACGTTCCGCTGACGGCTACCCGTCGCGGGCATGGCCCGCTACGCTCAAGCGCGGATCAGGGTCGATTTGCCAAACAGGCTTTCCACCAGATCTACCACCAACTCGGCGGTACGGTTGCGTTCGTCCAGGGCCGGATTGAGCTCGACGATATCCAGTGAACTCAAGCGCCCGGTGTCGGCAATCATTTCCATGCATAACTGCGCTTCACGGTAATCCGGGCCACCGGGTACGGTGGTACCGACGGCGGGCGCGATGCTCGGATCAAGAAAGTCCACGTCAAAACTGACGTGCAGATGAGTGTCTTCATCCACACCAGCCAGCGCGTCACGCATCGTGGCTTGCATGCCGTTCTCGTCGATATAGCGCATGTCGTAGACATCCAGGCCGGCGCGGTGGACCAGTTTTTTCTCATTGTCGTCTACGGAACGGATGCCGATCTGGCGGAAAGTCTCTGGCGACGTCATCGGCACCTCACCCCCCATTTCCGTCAGCTCCCTGGGACCATATCCACATAGACAGGCTACCGGCATACCGTGGATATTGCCCGAAGGTGAAATTTCAGCGGTATTGAAATCGGTATGGGCATCCAGCCATAGCACGCGCAGCTTTTTGCCATGCTTCTTGCAGTGTTTGGCGACGGCCATGATCGAGCCGACACCCAGGCAATGGTCGCCACCCAACATGATAGGCATGCGACCGGCTTCGAGTTCGCGTGCGCTCGCATCCATCAGGGCGCGGTTCCATGCGACCACTTCAGCCAAATGCCGATAACCGTGATCGGGCGGCAACCATGGATTGGGGGGGCCTCCCAGATCACCACAATCGCGCACTTCCATTCCGCGCGCCTCCAGGGCTTCCTGGAAACCCGCGACGCGCAGTGCATCCGGGCCCATGCGCGCACCCTTGTCGGCGGCGCCGATGTCGGTAGGCACACCAATCAGTGAAATGGGAAGTCGTGATGACATGTTTGATCTCCGGTTGGTGGCCATCTGATTGACCTGCGGCAGGCGACACGGTGCTCACCTGCTCTATAGTCTTTCAGTCGGGCCCGTTTTGTCTGCCCACAATGATGGCTCGCACGGGTTTGTCTGCGGTCGGGCAAACCTGCCCCCACGCTCTTGGGGCTGCAAAGGATAGCGCATGGCGCTATGCGGTCCCAACATCGGCGTTCAGCTCGAGTCGGCGTCTCCGGCTACGGCAACGTGATGCGCCCGCACCGGCTGACGCCGCGACCACCACAGCAGGTACAGACCCAAAGCAATCAGTGGTATCGACAGTACCTGCCCCATTGTCACCCAACCGAAGGCAATGAAGCCCATCTGTGCATCCGGCTGGCGTACGAATTCGATGGCAAAGCGGAAACATCCGTACATGAGCGCAAACAATCCGGACACGGCACCGCGATGACGCGGTTTGGCGGAAAACCACCACAACACCACGAACATCACCACGCCTTCCAGGAAGAACTCATACAGTTCGTTGGGGTGCCGGGCGTAAGCATCCAATGCACCCTTTTCCCATAACTGATGCAGTTGGTCAGTCGACATGCCGTAGAACTCGGGTCGCTGCTGCAGTGCGCGTGGATAGATCATGCCCCAAGGCAGATCCGTGGTTCGGCCCCACAACTCGCCGCCGATGAAATTACCCAGTCGCCCAAGCCCAAGGCCGATCGGCGTCAGCGCTGCAACAAAGTCAATCACGTCGAAATAGTGTTGTTTTTGCCGTCGACACCACCAGAACCCTGCGGCCATCACACCGAGCAGACCGCCATGAAAGGACATGCCGCCCTGATTGATGAAAAACAAGGACAGTGGATTGTGGATCAGCTCTTCGGTGCCGTAAAACAACATGTAGCCCACGCGCCCACCCACAATGACACCCAGCATCAGGTAAAACACCAGATCACTGAAGGCATCACGGCTCACACCCAGCGCACCACCCGCACGACGTCGCTCACCCAGCCACCAACACAGCAAAAAGGCCAACAGATACATGATGCCGTACCAGTGCACCTGGAGCGGACCGACGGCAAACGCGATCGGATCAAGGTCGATGAACGGCGGGTGGCTCATGCCGGCAAAACTCGACACACAAAGCCCTTGAGGTAAGCCGTTTCAGGCAAGGCCGGGTGCACTGGATGATCGGGTCCCTGCTGCAGGCGATATAGAACCTGAAGATTGCGATCCAGATGCCGCGCGGCCTTCTGCAGCATGGCCAGCAGCTCGGCTTCTGCCAGGTGATGCGAACACGAGCAACTGACCAACAGACCATCCTTCGACAAGACTTGCATGGCCATCTCGTTGGTCCGCCGATAAGCCTCGCGGCCAGCTTTCAGATCCTTGCGCCGCTTGATGAATGCCGGTGGATCGACAATCACCGCATCAAAGCGCTGGCGCTGTTCACGTGCCTGACGCAAATAATCGAATACATCGCTGCAATGAGCTGTCACCTTTCCATCCAGCCCATTGCCGGCAGCAGCTTCGGTAATGGCGGTTACCGCCGTAGCGGAGCTGTCCACACAATCGACAGCTGCGGCACCTGCCGCAGCGGCGCGCAAGCCCCAGGCACCCTGGTAGGCAAACAGATCCAGCACCTGCAGCCCCTTGAACAGCGGAGCGATTCGATCGCGGTTGCTGCGCTGGTCATAGAACCAGCCGGTCTTCTGCCCCCCGACCGGATCAATAGTGAATTGCAAGCCGGCCTCACGCACGACCGCAGGCGGCTCCAGCGTGCCGAAGGCGATCGCGGTCTCCCGTGGCAGGCCTTCCAGTTCACGGATACCGGCATCGTTCTTCCACACCAGCGTACGCGGTTTGAGCACTTTCACCAGCGCCTGTTCGACCTCGGCCTTCAGACAATCGATGCCGGCCGTACCGGCCTGCGCTACCAGTACATCATCGTAGCGGTCGACCACAAGGCCGGGGACACCGTCGGATTCGCCAAAAAACAGACGATAGTAGGGTTCATCATAAATCCGCTCGCGCAGCGACAAGGCTACCTTGATTCGATGCACCAGCAGCGAAGTATCCAGCGCATGGCGGATACCTCGATTGACCAGCCGCGCACAAATCAGCGAATGCGGATTGACGTAGCCGACTCCTACAGGTTTGTCGCGCGCATCAACAATTACGCACAGCTGGCCCGGCTCAAAATCGGTCAACGGCGAGCGCTTGACGTCCACCTCATTGGCAAACACCCACATATGCCCCGCGCGCAGGCGCATATCTTCACCGCGGCGCAGGTATAGCGCAGGGTATTCAATGTCCATGTCAGTCATGCGATCAGCCACCCTAAACCGTTCAAGTTATCTGCTGACGGCGATATCGGCAAGAGGCGCTGTGAGCCGGCGCATGGATCGGATATGTGGCCTCGTTATACTTGCACTGTTCATCTCGTACACCGGAGGTCACCCATGCGCCCACCATTAATCGTTTTCGCCAGCATCCTGCTTGCCCTGCTTTCTACCAGCCTGACGGCCTCCGCCACCGAAACGACCTTGATCCCGGCCAAGGACTTTGCGCGCAATGCACAGGTGCTGTCACCGCGATTGTCCCCGAATGGCGACTATCTGGCTGTACGTGTGGACGACGAGACTGGGTCCTCGCACCAGCTGGTCATCTACAAATTGCCCGAGATGAACGTCGCCAGCATCCTCCAGCTACCGAAGTTCACCGTTCCACTCGATATCACCTGGGTCAGCGATGAGTGGCTGGTGATAGCCAAGGGCAAGGCTTTCGGCTCTCTGGGCAAACCCGTCTACACCGGCGAACTGATTTCAACCGATGTCAGTGGCAAACACCAGAGATATCTGTGGGGCTACGAAAGCGGCGGCCGTCGCAGCAAAACGCGCCAGGACGACGGCTTCGCCAGCATTCAGAGCGTGCCCAAAAAACTCAACGGGCACTTTTACATGACCGTCAGACCCTACCGCAACGAGGGCCACAGCATTCTTTACGACGTCGATGCCGAAAAGAATACTCGCCACCTGATTGCCGATATGGACGTGCATGGCATGAACTTTTTGGTCGACCCACAGGGCAAGCCGACCTTTGCCTCGGGTAACAACATCGACTTCGAATATGTAGCCTATCAACGTCACGGCAAAGGTTGGTCCAAGCTTGGCCCGAAGCGCACCGGGGTACGTTTCTTCCCGCATGCGTACCTGCCCGACAACAAAACCATTCTGGCTGAGTTCAGTGCTGACGGAGGCCCAATGGTACTGGTCAGCGAGCATACCGATGGTAGCAATCGTAAAGTTCTGGCCAGTAATGATTTTGCCAACATAGGCAAGCTGCAATGGAGCGCATTCCCCTATCAGCCGTTTGCCGCAAGCACCGAGGCAGGCAAGCCGGAGGTGATCTATATCCAACCGAAACTGCGCGAAGCGGCCATCTACGAAAAGCTGCGGCAGACCTTCCCAGGCAAATTCGTGGATTTGATCAGATTCAGCCGCGACGGGAACAGGCTCCTGTTCGAGGTGTCCAGCGACCGTGACCCAGGGACCTACTACCTGCTGGATACGATCACCTTCAAGGCAAGCAAGCTGTTTGCAACCATGAAATGGATCAAGCCGTCGCAGATGGCAGAACGCAGGCCCATCCAATTTACGGCCAGCGACGGCATGAGGCTGGAAGGATTTCTGACCTTGCCGCCCAATCGTGGCGAAGAGAACCTGCCGATGGTACTGCTGCCGCACGGCGGCCCGCACGGCGTGCGTGACACATGGTTTTTCGATTCGGACGCACAGTTCCTGGCCAACCGCGGCTATACAGTGCTGCAGGTCAATTTCCGTGGCTCGGGAGGTCGCGGCGTCAAGTTTCAACATGCCGGATATCGCCAGTGGGGCACGCGCATCCAGCAGGACCTGATTGATGGCGTCAAATGGACCATTGCCCAACACTACGCCGACCCCAAGCGAGTCTGTACCTACGGTGGAAGTTTTGGTGGCTACTCAGCGTTGATGACGGTGATTCGTGCGCCAAAACTGTTCAAGTGCGCCATCGGTTACGCCGGTGTCTACGACTTGTCCATGCTGCTCAAGAAAGGCAACATCCGCAGCCGCGCAAGTGGCCGCAGTTACCTGGATACGGTCCTCGGCGATGATCAGGCTGAATTGAACGCCAATTCACCCGACAAGCTGGCCGACAAAATCAGCGTGCCGGTATTCCTGATTCACGGCATGGACGACGAGCAGGCGCCGTACGCCGGTGCCACGGCTATGCGCGACGCATTGGAAAAAGCCCACAAACCCTATAAATGGATGGCCAAGCGTAGCGAGCGCCATGGTTTTTTTGACGTTGACAACAACGTCGAACGTCTGGAAAAAATCCAGGCCTTCCTGGAGGAGAACATCGGCAAGGGAGCACCTGAAAAATCGTGAGCAACCGCCTGACCGACGAGCGCAGCGCGTACCTGCGCCAGCACGCCAACAATCCGGTGGATTGGTGGCCATGGGGTGATGCCGCACTGGACGAAGCACGCGCATCAAAGCGTCCCATCCTGCTTTCAATTGGTTACTCGGCCTGCCACTGGTGCCATGTGATGGCGCACGAAAGTTTCGAGAACCCGGTTACAGCGGCGGTGATGAACGCGTTGTTCGTCAACATCAAAGTGGACAGGGAAGACCGCCCCGATCTGGATCGCTACTATCAGCTGGCGCATCAGGCATTGACCGGACGTGGCGGCGGCTGGCCGCTGACCGTATTCATTGATCCTGAGGACCTGCTGCCGTTTCTTGCTGGCACCTATTTCCCACCCGAGCCACGCCACGGCCTGCCCTCATTTACAGAAGTCCTGAAGCACGCGCGACAATGGTATGACGACAACCCAAGCGCACGCAAAGCGCAAAGCCTGCAACTGCAGGAGTGGCTGGACGCGCAGCATCACGCAGCATCAGGCACATTGGCGGAACGGGATGCGCTGGCTCACGCCTTTCAGAGCCTGCTCGCAGGCTTCGACAGCGAGCACGGCGGACACCAGGGCGCGCCCAAGTTTCCCCATGTCGGCGAGTTGCAACTACTGCTGGATGGCCGCGACACGGCCTTTGCCGATAATGTGGGTGACGCCGACACGATAGTGACAGGCAGTCTTGAGGGCATGTCCCGCGGCGGGCTCGAGGATCACCTGGGCGGTGGCTTCTTCCGTTACGCAGTCGATGCTGAATGGGAAATCCCGCATTTCGAGAAGATGCTCTACGACAATGCGCAATTGCTCGATGTGTATGCGCGCGCCGCGCAGGTCTATGACAACGCCGGCTACGCGCGCACCGCGCGCCGTACGGCAGACTGGCTCGAACGCGACATGCAACTGCCGGGGGGCGGTTTTGCCGCATCGCTGGATGCCGACAGCGAAGGCGGTGAGGGGGCCGCCTACATTTGGAAGCGCGCAGAACTCGAGTCGTTGCTGGGCACGGAGGAATGGGCCGTCATCGAACGCCGCCATGGCTTCGACAAGCCTCCCAACTTCGAACAATACGCCTGGCACCTGACCGCGCGCACCGGCGTGGATGCCATTGCCCGAGAACTATCGCTACCTGCAGAGGCCGTCGTGCAGCGGCTGAATGATGCACAGCGCACGATGCTCGCCGCACGATCGCAGCGGCCGCCACCGGCACGCGATGACAAGCTGCTTTGTGCATGGAACGCACTGAGCATCGCGGCCCTGGCGCGTGCATCACGCCAATTGCACGATGAAAGCATGCTGACACTGGCCGAGACCACGCTGGACGCCGTCCGCAAAAGCTTGTGGCAAGACGGCCGTCTGCGACGCAGCACCACCACCGACGCTACCGGCTTTCTCGACGACCACGCCTTCCTGCTCGATGCTTTGCTGGAACTGCTGAACTGCCGCTGGCGACGCAAGGATCTGGATTGGGCGATCCAGCTTGCCGATATCCTGCTGGCTGATTTCATGGATCTTGAGCAAGGCGCGTTTGAATACAGCGCGCGTGGTCAGGCTGTCGCCATGGCAGGACCCAAAGCCTTCTTCGACGAATCGCTCCCGAGCGCCAACGGCGTGGCGATCGACGCCTTGTTCCGGCTCGGCCACTGGCTCGGCGAAACGCGCTACATCGACGCGGCTGAAGCCGGGCTCAAGGCCGCATCCAGTCTGCTGAACAAGCATCCACAAGCCTGCGCCACCGCGCTACGCGCCCTGTATCGCCAGCTTGATCCCCCTGCGCACGTGTTGGTGCGTGCCGAGGCTTCCTCAATCCCAGGCTGGCGCAAGACCCTGGATGCACATCCACAGCTTGATGTGTGGATCATCCCGGCAACGCAAGACAATCTGCCGGGCATCCTGGCCGAGCAAACCCTCGCCGACGGCGATCAGGCCCGCGCGTGGTTGTGTCGGGGCACGCAATGCCTGTCTCCGGTGACCTCACCGGAAGGACTGACCGCAGAGTTGCGATAAGAGTGGCCATCGCTTAACGAGGTTCGAACCGGGGCCAGAGACATCGACTCCCTCCCCCGCAGCAGGCGGGGGAGGGTTGGCGTGGAGGCGCACATTCGGCCATGTAGTAGATCCGAACAACCCCCTCTCGGTCTCCCCCTGAATGCAGGGGGAGAAGCTGAAATCCCACGCTCGTGACTGCCTCCCCTGCGAATGGCGGGTTTGGGGTGGGGGCGCAGACTCCCGACCTGCGGTAAACCCTAAATCGCCTCTCGATCTCTCCCGCAAGCGGGGCAGAGGTATTACGGCGCTGCTCGAACACGCTGAATGCCGAACACCAAATCCCGAATCTACTCTTCGTGCGCGCCCGGGCCGTGGTAGTTCTTTTCACCGGCGGTCACACGCAGGTCTAGTCGATTTTCGGGCGGTGCCAGCGGGCAGGTGGCGTAAGGCGTGAAAGCACAAGGCGGGTTATAGGCCTTGTTGAAATCGATCACGACCTTGCCGTCCTTGGGCATGTCGATATAAATGAAGCGACCCGCACCGTAGGTTTCTTTGCCGCTGGTGCGATCGGCAAAGATCACGAACAGCTCCGTGTCACCGGGCACCTCGATCACCGGCAGGATGGAGAACGACTTGCCCTCGCGCTCGAATACCAGTTTACCGGGCACCGGATATTTCTCCACCGTACCGATGATGGTTGGCACATCGAGATGGTGCACAGGATCAAACGGAACCCACTTGGCCTCGATCTGCCAGGATTTGTCGACTGGATAGCGTTCGATCCCGGTGAAACCTGTGCGCGTCGGGGCTTCTGGGTCCTTCACCCGCAGGCCCTTCTTCGGCCCCCGAGAAATCAGATAAAAGCCGGCTTTGCCGAAACTGACCCTGGTCGGGTGATCGTGGCTGTCGTCCAACAACGCCGCCTTTTGCGCGGACTTGCCGTCGATCAACGCGTCAGTATCCTTGTTCAGGACGATGTCCACCTTGCCGTCCTCATGCCAGGAAATGGTACCCAGATGCGCGGGGCCCTTGTTCAACACCACGTCATTGTCAGGGGCACTGCCGATGGTGTTGGCTCCTGGTTTCAGCCACGGCAAACCGATCAGGCTGAGCCAACCATCCGGAGCCTCCAGGCGTGCAACGCGGTCCGCTTGCCACTTTTCGATGCTTTGGGTATAGACATCGGCATTGACATCGGTCGACTGGGCACCCACGCCAGCAATGGCGGCGGCAACGACTAGACTGATGAAAGGCATGATATTCGCTCCGAGTTAAAGATGACGGCGCAGGACTGTCAGCGGCCGCGCAGAAAGAGTTTGTCGAGCTGGGCCAGATCAAGTTCGACCCAGGTCGGGCGGCCATGATTGCACTGACCGGAACGTTCGGTAGCTTCCATTTCACGCAAGAGTGCGTTCATTTCAGGAATTGTCAAGCGCCGACCGGCGCGTACCGAGCCGTGGCAGGCCATGGTAGACAACAATTCATTCTCGTATTCTTCCAGTCGCCGTGAGCTGCCATGTTCAGCCAGTTCGGCCAGCACATCGCGGGTCAGTTGCTCGACGTTGGCACCATCCAGCAGAGCCGGAATGCGCCGCACGGTCACGCCCGTGGGGCTGTGGCAATTCAGTTCCAGACCCCACTCGGCCAATTCGCTGGCGTGCTCCTCGGCCGCCAGCGCCTCTCGCTCGCTGACGGCGACCTGCTGCGGTACCAGCAGCATCTGCGAGCGAACCGCATTGCCGGCGCGATCATTCTTGAAACGTTCGTAAGTTATTCGCTCGTGTGCGGCATGCATGTCCACCAGCACCATACCGCGTGCCGATTCGGCCAGAATGTAGATACTCTTCAATTGGGCTACCGCGTAACCCAAGGGCGGCACATCGCCATCCGCGTCAGGCAAGGCGCGCGGCATCACCGATGGCGCACTGCCGGCCCCCAACACAGCCGCGTAGTCATCCAGCGGTCCTTCGGCAACTCCCAGCCTGAAGTGTGACTGGCCCGCACCGAAAACGCCGCTACCGCCACTTGCAGCAGCTCGTGCAAGGCCGACAGGCGCAGGCATCATTGCGGCTCCCGCATCGGTATTGTTGCCGGCGCGGGTTGCCGACAGCGCTTCGTGCAAGCTGCGATAATCCAGTTGCAAAAACAGTACGTAGGCCGGATGACGACCATGGAACAGCACATCAGCATAGGCCTGACGTACCGCATGAGATACCGTCTTGTCGCGCACCAGCCTGCCGTTGACGAAAAAATACTGGCGGTCAGTCTGGCTACGCGACGCCGTAGGCAAGCCCAACCACCCATGCAAACGCAAACCGGCGGCTTCCTGATCCAGCAACAGGCTTTGCTGCACAAACTCATCACCCAGAATGTCAGCAACACGGCGGCCTGCATCCTCCGCGTTTTGCACCGCTTTGAACAGACGCGTGGTCTTGCCGTTGTGTGCCAGGCGAAACTCCACCTCTGGATGGGCCAACGCCAATGAGCGCACGCGCTCGTCAATGTGCACGTACTCGGTTCGCTCGGCGCGCAGAAACTTGCGTCTGGCGGGCACGTTATGAAACAGATCGCGCGCCTCGATACTGGTGCCGGGTGGATGCGCCGCCGGCGTTACCGCACCCGGCCGGGCCGCCTCTACCTCGATGCGGCTGGCGTGCTCGTCCTCACGGCGCCGCGAAATCAACGCAAAGCGTGACAACCCGCTCCAGTTCTTCAAAACTGGCAATCTTGCTGGTGGCATGTGCAGCGACGGCCAGCGACAACTCCTCGGCGGCAATGCCACAGCCGTCATCGCGCACCCGAATCAGGCGCGCACCGCCGGCCTCGATCTCGATTTCGATCTTCTGCGCACCGGCATCAAGGCTGTTCTCGACCAATTCCTTGACCACCGATGCCGGGCGCTCGATCACCTCACCAGCGGCAATCTGGTTGATCAGGGCAGTGTCCAGCGGGCGGATCGTGGGCATCGTTATGTCTCGGTTCAAGCGCCAATGATAACGTGAGGTCAACGAGAGTGTGGCGGGATCGTCGTCAGATGATCAGGAGCCATGGTTTCTCATGAAGAAATGCCCAACCAACTCGAAATCAAAGGTGTAATCATGAAGCATTATCGTCAAATGATCCCGATGGCAGTCCTGGTCGCCATCATTGCCGTGACCTCCGCGTGTGCCAGCAACACCAGCGTCCAGCGCGACCCCATCCGACCAGTGTCTGATTGTATGGATCTGAGCCGCAGTCACGAAGTCTATACACTGAGCAACAAGGCCTTGATCGTCAAGACCGGCCCGAAATACTACCGCGTGGATCTGGCCACTGACTGTGGCGTTCTCAATTCTGCCACCCTGAAGTTCAAGGTTGCTGAAGACAAACGAGACATGCAACGCATGTGCGGTGAGCTGGGAGACCAGGTCATCAACACCAATGGCGTTCACTGTGACGTCCAGAAGGTGACAATCATCGACAAAGAACAGTTCAAGCAACTGGAAGAGCAAAGCAGGGCTAGATAGTCATGCCTGTGGCATACGTCTGAATGTAGGAGTGGGCCATGCCCGCGATACTCTGGATAGTGGTGAGCGGCGAGCGGTAAGCGGGTAAAGCATCGCGGGCATGGCCCACTCCTACAGCTGGGGTGCGGGCCGCATGATCCAGCAGCCGTGGATGCCGGGATTGCGGCTGAAGTCGAAGGGAATACTGGCGGCTGTCCAGTCTTCGATCGTGTAGAGTTTCTCCAGTGTTTCGGTATCGAGCTTGAAACGGCGCATGTTGTTGGAGAACACCACGATGCCGTCCTCGTCCAGAATCTCGTGGCAGGCTGCCAACAGGCGAGCGTGGTCGCGCTGCACATCGAAATCCTCGGCTCGTGCCGAGTTGGAAAAAGTCGGCGGATCAACAAAGATCAGGCCGTAGCTCAAGTCGGCCGCCTTCAGATAATCGAATACGTCGGCCTGCACCAGTTGGTGTGTGCGGCCTTCAAAACCATTGCGGGCCAGATTGGCCGCCGCCCATTCCAGGTAGGTAGCCGACAGATCGACGCTGCAGGTCGAAGCTGCACCGCCTGCGGCCGCATGCACACTGGCCGTGCCGGTGTAGGCAAACAGGTTGAGAAAATGGCGCCCCTGCGCCAGTTCACGCACCCGCGTCCGTACCCTGCGATGGTCAAGAAACAGGCCGGTATCGATATGGTCGTGCAGATTGACGCGCAGCACGAGGCCGTCTTCAACGACTTCCAGCCACTCATCGCGCTTGTGGAAATCGCCATAGCGCGAGCCACCCTTGCCGCGACGGCGGGTTTTCATCACCACTCGTTCGGCCGGCACCTCGAACTGCTCGCGCAACACGCGGCGCATATCACTCATGCGCTGCTGAGCAAGCTGTTCTGGCACTTCGGCCGGCGCCTGGTATTCCTGCACATGCAGCCAGGGCTCCAGCGCCGCATTCGCCCTGCCGGCAGGACGGGCATGATAGACATCAACGGCCGCCGCGTACTCGGGCAGATCCCGGTCATACAAACGATAGCAACCAATAGCCTCACGCTTTAGCCGACGCTGCAGGTGGTTATGGTTTTTCTTCAAGCGGTTGGCCAGCATCTGCGCTGCTTCCGATAGCGGCTTCAACTCGCGTTCGGGTGTGGGCGTCAGATCGATCAGCAGCAGGCGGCATTCCAGCGTGCCATTGAAAAGCTGATAATGCTTGTACGCACGCAGACCCAGCGCATGACCCAAGTCATTGTCGCTGACGATGATCGCGGCCTGCCAGCCCTGAAAGTGGTTTTTCAGCCGGTCGCCCAGGCGCCGGTACAGGTCGCGCATGTCCTCATCTGCGCCCAGGCGTTCGCCGTAGGGTGGGTTACACACCACCAGACCATGCTGCTCAGCATTATCCGGCGCGTGCGTGCGTGCCACGTCATGCTTGGCCAGTTGCATGAAACCGGCCACGCCCGCCGCCTGTGAATTGCGCTTGGCAGCGGCCAAGGCCTGGCTGTCATGGTCACTGCCGAAAAACACCGGCTTGAGATTGCGCAGCCCGGCCTCGGCTCGCGCCTTGGCATCGTCATGCAGACGTTGCCACAACGCAGCGTCGTGACCGCGCCACGCACTGAATCCAAAACGCTCGCGACCCAGACCCGGCGCCACGTCGGCGGCCATCAGCGCGCCTTCAATCAGCAAAGTAGCCGAGCCACACATCGGATCGAGCAGCATGCCTCCGGCGGCATGGATGGCTAGCCAATCGGCACGCATCAGCATCGCTGCGGCCAGATTCTCCTTCAGCGGTGCATCGACCCGGGTAGTACGCCAGCCGCGGCGGTGCAGCGACTCGCCAGAAAGGTCCAGCGACAAAATGGCGCGGTCGCGTTTGAGGAACAGATTGAGACGAATGTCCGGGCTTTCCAGATCAACCGACGGCCGCTCGCCGCAGCGCTCGCGGAACTGATCGACCACCGCGTCCTTGACCCGCTGCGATGCAAAGCGACTGTGATCCAGGTGGCTTTGTACGCATACCGCATCGACCGCCATGCTGTTGTCGCTGCGCATGTGCTTGCCCCAATCGATCTGTCCCACTTCGGTGGCCAGAACATCGGCATCCGGCGCATCAAACTCGGCCAGCGGCATCAATATCCGGCTGGCCAAACGCGACTCAAGGCAGGCCCGGTAAGCCGTTTCCAGAGTGCCGGAAAAATGTACGCCGGCACGTGCCTCGTGGACCTCGGTGGCACCCAGCGCACTCAGCTCATCGCGGAGCAGATATTCCAATCCTTTGCTGCAGCTGGCGAAGTACTGTCTCAATCGGGCGTGCCGACACGCTGGAGAAACAAGCCAAGCTGCGCTGCGATCCAATCCACGTGTTCAGCCAGCCGATGGCCGTCGGGCACCATCATCAAATCCAGCCCACGCTGGCGCGCCAGATCCCAGACCGTATGCGCGGGACAGCGATCGTCTGCGTAACCGTGCACCAGGGTAGTCGGAACACCGGCCGCCAGATCAAAGGGCTCGGGATGATCGGGCATCATCACCGGCACCGCCAACAGGAACAGGCCAACGCAGTCGACCTGACGCGACACCAAACCTGAAATAAACGAGCCCATGCTGGACCCAGCCAGCACCAGTGGCCCATCGATACAAGCCGTGCGAAAGGATGATGGTACCGGTCATGTTCAGATCCGCTCGATCAGTGCATCGGTGAAGCTGCGCGTGGTGCCTTTGCCACCCAGATCCGGCGTAGTGCGATCGCCCGCCCCAAGCGTTGTGCGGATCGCCTGGCGCAGGCGCACAGCCTTGTCGTTCTGGTCAATGTAATCGAGCATGCTGGCCGTGGCCAGCAGCAACGCACAGGGATTCGCGACGCCCTGGCCGGCAATATCCGGCGCCGAGCCGTGCACAGCCTCGAAGATGGCAATGCCGTCGCCGATATTGGCGCCCGGCGCCAGACCCAGCCCGCCGATCAGGCCCGCGCACAAGTCAGAAAGAATGTCGCCAAACAGATTGGTAGTTACAATCACATCGAATCGATCAGGATCCATCACCAGCTGCATACAGGTGTTGTCGACGATCAATTCATTGCACTCGATTTCCGGGTACTCGGCCGCGATCTCCCGCGCAACCTCCAAAAACAGGCCCGAAGTCGTCTTGAGGATATTGGCCTTGTGCACCACCGTGACCTTCTTGCGTCCCAGTCTGCGCGCCATATCGAAGGCATAGCGCACAATGCGCTCCGAACTGTGGCGGGTCACCTGAATGACCGAGCGCGCCGTCTCGCCGTCCTCGGACAGCGTCTGCTCCTCGGTACGATAGGCACCTTCGGTGTTTTCGCGCACGGTGATGATGTCGATGTCATCGTAGCGCGCACGGGTGCCAGGAAAAGTGATCGCGGGACGCACATTGGCGAACAGGTCAAAATGCCGCCGCAACTCCACGTTCAGCGATGAAAACCCACCACCGATCGGTGTGGCCAACGGTCCCTTGAGCGCCAAACCATGCGTCTGGATGGCATCCAGCGTGGCCTGGGGCAACAACTCACCGCAGTTCTCCCGCGCGGCCATGCCGGCCTCGACATAGTCATACTCCAGCCCGCACTCGAGGGCATCAAGTACACGAATGCTGGCATCGACGATTTCCGGCCCGATACCATCGCCACGAATCACGGCTATTTTGCGCGTCATGGGCGCTTGCTCCTTAAAGCTTCACAGAACCAACCATTATCGTTCACTACGCATCGCAGGTACAATGGCAGCATGGTCACCATCCGCTCACTTACCCTGATATTGATACTGTTGCTACCGCTGGCCGCGCTCGCACAGGATGCACCTGTGCGCATCCACAGCATCAGCGAAAGCGCCAACAGCACGTTCATTCAGGGTAGCTGGCCAACCGCGTGCCAACCAGCCGTTCGCAGCTGGCGCCGCGCAACATCAGGCCGCATGGACATCGTGCTGGCTGACAACGCCAGCCATTGCGCATTAAGCGCACATCCGTTCAGTATCGAGTTGTCCAAAACCGAGCAATTTTCACCCGTACCACCTGCCGGTCAGATCACGCCAGTCCACGTTTTTGCGGTGCGTGACGACAATGCACCCACCTTGGTCGGCTTTGCCCTGCACGGCGGCCAGTCCCACAACCAGGCCCCCGACTCCGGTTTCTGGTGGCCACAAGGCAACAATGACGGCAGCGGCAACGTGTTGAGCCTTGAATTGCAAGGCGACACCCTGGGTATCGCCTTGCTCAGTCACGACGACCTCAGCGGCGCACCAGTATGGTATTTCGGGACCAGTCATCTCACTGGCCAAACCGTACATGCCGAACTGACCCGGCTCGATGGCGGCAGTTCACCTTTTTTCGGCATGCACGTGCAACCCACCCCACAGCCGGGCTGGACCATCGACATGGCCTTTGCCTCGAGCACCCTCGCACAAATATGGTTGAGCCGGCCCAGCCCGGTGCGCCGCGGCGAACTGGACCTGACCTCCATGCAGTTTGCCCGGCGCAGCTTCAGCAATGAAGCCCAGGCACAGCAATGGCAAGGCACGTGGCTGGTCGCGCGGGATGCGGCTCCTGTCGATGGCGGGGCCAGCGCCGTTTGGCCTGTCCGACTCGACTTCACCGCCAACCAGACGCTGGACAAGCAAAACACCCGCCTGATTGAGCGCAATGGCGACTTTGCACTCGACTGCCTTTACGCAGCCGAAGATGCCGGCTCGGCACAAAGCTGCACATTACGCGATGCCGCCGGCCTGCCTCTGGCCAAATTCGATCGGGTTGGTCTGGACCGACTGGATGGCCAGGACATGCAGGGCCATACCGTCATGCTGTTGCGCCCGCGTTGAGTAAGCTGTAAGAGGCTCTACATTGTTGATCAAGCCTTCGGTCTCCTTGTAGGTCGGCGCAAGTCCGAAGGCCGGAACCGGCAGAAATGACGCATTTGATGACGCCGGATCCGTCGCTCCGCTCCTTGATTCGGCCTACGGGTTGGCCGAACGCGATGCAGGATCGGGTCCCCGCGTGTCACAGCCGGGGAACTTCTCCTTCCAAGGCCTACACAAACATCATAACGCCACGTGAATGCCGGTAACGGCATACTGGTGGCACACTCCCCATTGGGCTATGTTTGTCAACGCCATGAATCTTGCTACTTGCAGATGAAAAAACGCCTCCTGACTGCCGCCCTGATCGCGCTTGTGAGTACCACCACGTGCGCGCAGAAAACCGATCTGCCACAGCTTGGCAGCTCGGCCGACACCATCCTGTCACCGCAAGAAGCGCGCCAGGTAGGTGCCAGCATGCTGCACCAGATGCGCGCGTTGGATATGGTGCTGGATGATCCGCTGCTGCACCAATACATCAATGACCTGGGCTACCGCCTGGTGTCGCATGCGCAGTTTCCCAAGGACATGAAGTTCACCTTCTTCATCGTCCGCGACGACAACATCAACGCCTTTGCTGCACCCGGCGGCTACATCGCAGTCAACACCGGCCTGATCCGCGCCACGAGCAACGAAAGCGAGCTGGCTGGCGTGCTGGCGCATGAAATTGCCCATATCTCCCAGCACCATATCCAGCGCTCGATCGAGGACGCCAGCAAGATGGCACCATTGACCGCGCTGGTCATGTTGGGCGCGGTACTCGCGACGCAAGGCAGCAGCGTTAGCGGTGATGCCGCACCGGCCATCATTGCCGGCGGCATGGGAGCCATCGCTCAGCGACAGATCAATTTCACCCGTAAAGACGAATCAGAAGCGGATCGCATCGGCATCGAAACCCTGGCCAAGGCGGGCTTCAATCCCGAAGGCATGGCCGGATTCTTCAGCCGCATGGAGCGCCTGCTCAGACCCGGCAATGGCGGCGATCAAACCCCCGAACTGCTGCGTACCCACCCGATCAGCAGCGAACGTATCAGCGAAGCCAAAGCACGCGCTCACACCATCGAGCAACAGCGACTCAAAAATCCCAAGCGTGTCTTGGGGCAGCAGGTGGAATGGGACGATACCGTCGCTCCAGTGCCGTATCTGAAGTCACATAACAACCTGTCTCCATTGACCGCAAACGCTGATAAAGCAACCAGCAAGCTCAACTACCAATTAATGCGTGAGCGTGCCCGCGTAGTCGCCTCCAGCAATCCGCAAGAGACGCTGCTGTATTACGCTGGCAACCTGCGAGGTGACAAGTCATTCGACACCTTGGCAACGCGTTACGGCCACGCCCTGGCGCTAACTCGCAACAGCAAGGCCGACGACGCCCTGGTCGAACTTGAACCGCTGCTCAGGAAGCACCCCGACAACACCGCGCTACGCATGGCGCTGGCCGACGCCAAACTGCAATCAGGCAAGCGCGGGCAGGCACTGGCCGACTACGCCGCGCTGAAGCAGGAAATGCCCCAAGATCACGCCATCGCCGAAGCCTACGCCACCGCCCTGCTTGCCGACGGCAAATCCGACTCAGCCAGCAAGGCCGCCGAGGTGCTGCGCCCTCTGCTTGACGAAGAAATTGACGAACCCACGTTATATCGCACCTACGGCCGCGCGTGTTCCTTGTCAGGCCAGGACATCCGCGCCGCCGAAGCCTACGCTGCTCAACTATTACCAGCGCGCCCGCGTCCAGGCTCGTATCGACTACATCACCCCCATCGTGCTGGAACTCCACCGCCGCGGCATCAAACCCGAACAGCAAGGCATGGGCTGAGGCTCATACCATCAACGCCTACCCTGATCTTCGACCGGATACCGCGCAGGCGGATGACGCCTGCAGGAGCGCGCCATGCCGTGAGAAGTGTGCCAAACATCCACCGCGGGTACGGCCCGCTGCTACAAAAACCATAGCCCGGCTGCGCATGACGTGCCCAAAGTTTGCTGCGCAAGCGCCGTGTCTCGGCGCGCCTCGCCTCAATAGCTCGGGGTAGGGAGGCTTGTACACCGAAACCATCGATGTCGCCGCATCAGGAGAAGCGCATGTTTACCAGTAATCTATTTGCGGCCGGCCGCTGACTAAATGGCAGGCATGGGCGCGGCGCACTTGACAGACACTCGCGCCGGGAGCAAGTATCAAATACCGTAAAGGAGCTTTTGCTCTTGAGCAGATTCACGACGACGCGATGGAGCCTGATTCTTGCTGCCGGCAATAATGCTGCTGATCAGCGCAGTTCGCTGGATGCCCTGTGTCGGGCGTATCGCGCCCCGGTGTTGGCCTATCTGCTTCAGACGGTCGATCGCAATGAGGATGCAGAAGAATTGACGCAGGCATTCTTTGCCTATTTCCTCGAGCAACGCGTCCACGCAAGTGCTGATCCCGCACGCGGTCGCTTCCGCAACTACCTTTGTGGCGCGGTGCGTCACTTTGTGTCCATGCAGCGGCGCAACGCGCGAACGCTGAAACGCGGAGGCAATATGCAACTGCTCCGCGACGATGCATTGGCAGCTATTGCAACCAGCGACTCACACAGTGATCCCGAAATCGAGTTCGACCGCCAATGGGCACTGACCCTGATCACGCGTGCATTGGCGCGGCTTGAAAGTGAGGCGCGTATGGCTGGCAAGGAAATTCTGTTCGCGAAGTTGCGCGACTTCATTACCGAGCCTCCCGATGAAACGGATTATCTGCGGCTCGCCACCGAACTTGGCATGCGCCGCAATACACTCGCGGTTGCCGTGCATCGACTGCGGCAGCGTCTTGCCGAATTGGTCGATGATGAAATGAGCGAAACAGTAGTCAGTGACGAGGACATCGCGGCAGAACAGAACGCCCTCGCCAATGCATTGCGCAGGTAATCGTTGTCGCTGGACAGACCATTACTTGAAACCTGCAGGCAAACACTCGACTTGAGCTATTTTGGCAACGACTATGCATCAGCCCACCGACCCTGATCCCAGCGAGCTGCGTGCGTGGCTGGAACGTGGCGATCGACCTCGGCGTCTCGCCGACTGGTTATTTGCGAGTGCACGCGTCAACAACCAGCACAGCTTACTTTCACAAACACAAGGGCTTGCGTTTCTCCCGATCGAGGATGTCGATCTGGACCTGGCTGATCCGGCACAACGCGCATTTGGAGACTACGCGTTGCTGGAGCGCCTGGGACAAGGCGGCATGGGTGTCGTCTACCGTGCGCGTCAGCTCAGTCTGGATCGCGATGTGGCCCTCAAACTGCTCGCAGCCGGTCCGTGGGCCGGTGAAGATTTCATTGACCGCCTGCGCCGCGAGGCGCGTCACGTGGCGCGCCTGGCCCACCCCCATATCGTGTCGGTATTCGACGTGGGCCAGCATGATGCTTTCTTCTTCTACACCATGCGCCTGGTCGAGGGGGAAAGCCTGCGTGAGCGTCTGGCGCGTGACGAGGCCCTGCCCGAAGCTGAAGCCGTACGGATCGCACTCAACATCGCGCAGGCGTTGGCATACGCCCATGCCGTCGGGGTGCTGCACCTGGACATCAAGCCGGCCAATATCTTGCTTGACGGCGACAGTGAACCCCATCTGGCTGACTTTGGCCTGGCCCGACACGCTGAGTCAGGCCCGGATGATGCCGGAAATGGAATCTCTGGTACGCCCCACTACATGGCACCGGAGCAAGCGGATTCCTCGCGCGGCGCGCTGAGTCCGGCAACGGACGTATTCGCCCTCGGTGCTACCTTGTTCGAGATGCTGTCGGGTCGCACCCCTTTGCCTTCAGGCCGGCCCCGCGATGTGCTGCAAGACCTGCTGAGCGGCGCCGTACCCAGGCTTCGAGAAGTCACGCCTCACGCCAATCGCGAACTCGATGCCATCTGCGCACGTTGCCTGGCCCGCAACCCTGCGCAGCGCTACGCGAGCGCAACTGCACTCGCCGACGATCTGCGGCGCTGGCAACAGCACCGTCCGGTACAGGCGCTGCACGCGCACTGGGTATATCGCAGCCGCAAGTTTCTACGCCGAAACCGCATGGCCAGCGCATTGACCGGCCTGATCATCGCGATTGTAGTGATGGCGATAGTTGCCATGGCGTGGCAGGTACAGAAAACCGCCCACGAGGCATCGCGAACCCTGCAAATCAAGGATCAATTGATCGAGCTATTCCTGCAGCCGGAAGACGCCAAGTTGGGCAAAGGTGACAGGACCGCACTTGAGTTCCTCGATCAGGCAGCAACGCGCCTGCAAGAGCTTCCGCCCGGAAGCGAGGTGCGCGGTGAGCTGGCAGGCGTTCTAGTGGGCATCTATTCGAAATTCGGCGAGTGGCAACGGGCGGCGGCGCTCGGTGAGGCCGAGCTCGGCGGCATACCTGTTACCCCGGAGCGAGCCGCCCATTCGGATCTTCGGCTAGTTGCCGGATGGGCCCTTGCCCAGTGGGTGTCGGGTCGCACCGAAGGCGTTTCCGTTCCACTCGCAAGCGCAATCGCGCACAGCGACGATCAGTATTCGCAAGCCTACTTGGATGCCTTGGTCACCCAAACCCGCCTGGCGATCGCCATGGGAGATTTTGTCAAGGCGGTGCAAAGTGGTGAACAAGCCTTGGGACTTCTGCAGGAGCGGAGCGCCAGTGCCGGGGACATTGTCAATGCGCGTATGGAACTGGCAGCAGCGTACGTCGGCAATCGTCAAGCACTCGAGGGGCGCGAGCAGTCCGAACAGGGTCTCGTGGAAGCCAGACGTGGCGATTCGATCACCCACGTTCACGCGACGACGATGGCGGGCCTGCGCCGCGCATTGTTCGGCGATTTTGCTGCTGCGCAAGTCCTTTTTGACGATGGTGCAGCGCAATGGCGACGCCTCGGACTGTCTGCCGATAGCCTCTTCGAGAAGAACGCCTATGCCGTCAATGCCTTTGACCTCGGTCAGATCGACCGAGCAGGGGGCATCGTAGACGGGGTGATTGCCATCATAGGTGCGAAGCCTGCGCGCGAGCGAGGGGCATCGGCAGCCGAGGCACTGTGGCTGCGTGGTGAGATCGCACTGCATCGTGGTCGCTATCTCAACGCGGCCGCATCATTTGCGGCGTCCTCGGCCAACATGCACGCAGATGAGGCCCGATTCCAGCCGAACGCGCTGTATTGCGCGGCCCTGCAGGTGGTAGCGCTGGCGCGTGCCGCGCGGCTCAATGAGGCTCGGCGCTTACTTGATGCCACTCGGCACGCGGCAGCAAAACTCCCACAACCGAGCGTCGCCAGCAGCATGTTGACAGCTTCCGAAGCCTCCCTTCTCAGCGCCGAGCATCAGCACATATTGGCGATATCAACCTTTGACCGTGCGCTGGCTGAGCTCGACGCCGGCCGTCAGCGCCCTGCCGTCCTGGAAGATCAACTCAGGGAGAATCGCGATGCCGTGCGCCTGCGTGTTTGGAAGGCACAAGCACAGTTTGACGCCGGGCGTTCTGACGAGGCAACGGCGACCACGAAGGCCGCACGCCAACTCGGATTGGCCACGCTAGGCCCACAACATCCGTTCATGCACGAATTGACCATGCTCGAAAACCAGCTTGCAACGAAACGCTAGGTTTTAGCGAGGGCGGCGCGCATGTTCTTCCAGTGTCCCGAGTTCCTTGGCCTGTTCGCATACAAGCGGCGGACTCGTTGACGCTCGTCTTCCGTGACCTGAACTTGTCGAATCGGTCTTTGACGCCGAAAGCATCGACGCGACGTGGACATTGTGTGGCAAACGTTGGTTCGGTTCACAGGCAAAGCCTCCACCAGTGCATTCGCGCCGCACTGCACAAAAAAAGATTTTTTCGTCGCGGACAGCACCGGCGGCACGCTGCGGCTCTCGTCCAACCACACATAGCGCGCAATCGCGCCTGAACCCGACCGCCGCGGGTGCGCATCTGCTTGTGCAGGTTTGCCGATATCCCCGCAGGCGCCATTGACGCGGCTGTAATCGCCGCCTCGAAACGGACCATGGGTAGGTTGGGATGCTTCGTTGCGGTCAGGAGTTCATACGGAACCCACCCCCGCGACACTTACTATCAGCCCGGTACGGCTTTCCGCGTAACCAGTGACTACGAGGGCGGCGAGTTTTCACTTGGCTGCCAATTTCAACACGCTCCGTTGACTAAACAATTGAGGGAAACCATATGAAAAGTACCCGGACTTCCACTGTGTCACGTCGGAACGCCCAGCGTCGCTCGTTCCAACGTTTGCCCTTGGTCGCGGCCCTGCTGGGTGTATTGGCGCCGGCGGCGGGAATGGCTGCAACGATCACGGTGAACAACGCAAGCGAGTATTCGGGCAATGGATGCCATATTCACGACGCGCTTGAGAGCGCAAACACGAATACCTCGGTCGGCGGCTGCGTCGCAGGCTCGGGTGCGGACACGATTGTGTTTGCCTCGGGTGTCAACGACATCTCGCTGACGTCATGGTTATACATAACCGAGGCACTGACACTGCAGGGCTCGAGCTCCGGCGTGACCCTGCGGCGCGACTCGGCGGCGCCCAGTTTCTGGGTCATCCTGGTGGATCCGTGGCGTACCAATGTGCCTCTGCGTCTGGCGGGCATTTTCACTGCGAGCGAGCTAACGCTGGTATCGAGCGAAGTGTCGGGCAACAAAACGATGAATGCTTGTGGAAGCGGCGGCGGCATCGAGGCAACCGCCGCGGATGTGTTGTTGATCGACAGCGTGGTCAAGGACAATTCAACAACGGGCGACTCAGGAATCGGCGGTGGCATCCACACTACCGGCTCCGTCAAGCTGGAAAATAGTGAGGTCATCGGTAACAGGACCGCCGGCATCGCGGCAACTGGTGGCGGGGTATTCGCCGGCACGCTCACGCTATCGTTCTCGACGATAAGAGACAACCACACCACGGGCGGAAATGCGGCTGGCGGCGGCGCGTTTGCGATCTCGTTCGACGCGACCGACAGCACAATCAGCGGCAACTCAACGATCGGCGCCACGGCTGCCGGCGCAGGAGCGTTTGCAGATTCCCTCACCTTGTCGCATTCAACCCTTTCAGACAATCACACGAGCGGCAGCGACGCATCTGGCGGCGGGGCCAAATCGACATCGTTTCTTGCTGTCCAGAGCACGATCAGCGGCAATTCG
>CAJDWN010000011.1_pt1 | contig 27388 bp, 24 predicted proteins | sample 7391581 | NCBI WGS metagenome assembly CAJDWN01 (sample SAMEA7055736, study PRJEB34461) | soil metagenome | biome: terrestrial ecosystem; feature: Peninsula; material: soil | place: Antarctica | collected 2016 | reverse complement strand
CACAAGCAAAAAAAAGCCGTCGGCTGATAAGGCCGACGGCAATATTGGGGAGTGGTCACGGACCGGATCGGGTCCGTGACCTGTTCTTCTTGTAACTGGTCCCGTTACAACTAGAAGTCGTACTGGACGCTCAGACGGACCTGGCGCGGGGACTGGTAGTTCAGCTCCTGCCTGTAGTAACGGCTGGGCGTGACACGGTTGGCTGCATACTGCGTGTCATACCACTGTGGCCGCTGCTGGTTGAGGATATTCAACACGTCCACGCGGAACTGCAACTTGCCGTCGGCCCACGTCGGAATGTACGCCGCATTCAAGTTGAGGTTGTAAGTCCACGGTGTGTCGCCAGCCGTACCACGCGGAGCGAACTTGTAGTCCGATGAAGGACCCACATACTTCGGATCGGTGGCAGCATCGGTACCCGTACCGGCCAGACCGCACCAGTGATAATACGCGCCGTTATACAGGCCCGCATCGGCGGTCGGATAGTAGCTGAAGCAGCTGGTCGGACGACCCGAGCTGACGATCGCGGTAGCACCAAACAACCATTCCGGAGTCAGCTGGTAGTAGCCGAACGCCTTGAGCTGATGCCTGCGGTCATTGGCCAGGTTGCCGTTACCACCTTCCATGATCTGCGGAAGGTCCCAGTCCTGGGTTTGCGACACGTCGGACTGACCACCGGCACCGGTATCGATGTCGGACAGCAGCTGACCCTCGGTGTTGCCGTAGTTCTTGGACAGGGTGTACTCGACCTTGGCGAACCACTTGCCGTCAAAGGGATGCTCGGCATACAGGTCAAGTGCCCAGTACTTACGCTTCAGTGGCGGGAAGCCCAACTGCTCGTTGGTCATCGTCACTTCTTCGAAAGAGCCGTCGTCCTGCAGATACGAGAAGGTGTTCGTCGCACCCGGGTTGAAGGTGAAGCAACGGCCACCCAGCGCCGGGGCGCAGGTATCGTCAATGGCACTCTTCAGGTCGCGGAAAGTCGCCTTGGCGCCCCAGTTGAACGCCTCGGTGAGCTGCTGCTGCATACCCATGATGTACTCATCCTGGTAATGCGACTTCAGGCCCTTGGCCGCCACGGTGCGCGGATCAGGTGCGGTACCGCACTCGAGGTTGGACGAGATCGCGTTGACGTTACCCGGGCAGCTGTAGCCCAGATCGGTCACCGGGATATTGACCAGGCCGGTCGGTGCACCCGTGCGCGGATCGGTACCCGTGTAGGTGAAGAACTCCTGCGTGTACAACGACGCCGATGCGGCGCGCACTGCAACGTTGTTGGGCAGTGCCAAGTGGTAACGACCCGCGTTGGCAAATACCTTCAGGCTGGAATCACCGAACACATCCCAGGCCGCACCCAGACGCGGGGCCAGCTGATGGCGTTGCGCGACGTAGCGTACGCCATTGCCGTCATAGTTGCTGAATTGCTCATTACGCACGCCGATCGAGAGCAGCCAGCGATCGGTGATCTGCCAGCGATCCTGAATGTACTGTGCCTGCTGCTTCACCTGCACATTGGCAGTCTGGGTGAAGTACTGCTTGCGGGCGAAGTAACCTTCCGTACCGGAACCACCAGCAGCGGCCGGTGAACCTACGCCGTGACCACCATCAACGTCCGCGTTCGGGTCGTCGGTCTGCATGTAAACCCAGACAAATCCACCGGCATATTCCGAACCGGTGAATGAAGTGGCCTCGTTGGAGTCATAGCCGAGGGTGATGTCATGGTCGCCGATGTGGTATTCCAGATCCGCACGCCAGGCCTTGACCTCGTCGTTGGCACCCGCCAGCGGAGTCGTGGCGCCCTTCTGGCACGGCACGTTATAGGTGATGCCAGGCATTTGCACGGCCGGATTGTTCCAGCTGGCAACACGTGGGCAGTCGGCAGTTTCTTCGAACTTCCACGGTGTGTTCACATGGTCGATCTTCTGCTGGCCGTACTGGCCGCTCAGGGTCAGGTTGTCGGTGAGGTAACCGGTGTATTTGCCGATGTACAGCTCGCCGCCGTCCTTGGTGTACAAACCGCCGGCCTGCACATTGTCATGGCTGAAGTCAGAGTAATCAAAACTGGAATACTTGGAGTTGTACTCGGTCTTGTCCGAGACGCCAGTGAATTCCAGGATGTGGTTATCGGTGATGTTCCAGTCGATCTTGGCCGCCCAGCGGGGCATTTTATAGGAATAGTCGCTGTAGCCGGCCGGGTTGGCGCTATTGCTGAAGGAGCTGCGTACGGAGTTGCCTTCGCGTTTGTCAACTTCGCCGCCCAGATACATGAACAGGCGATCCTTGATCAACGGGCCGCTTACGTAGGCGCCATAGGTGCCACGCCAGTACTGGTTCTGGTTGTTCAATGCATACAGCGTGCCATCCGTGGAAGCCGCGAAGAAACCGGTATCGGGGTAGTAGCTGTTGCGCGGGCTTGCGCGAAGCGTCTCGGGTGACCAGGTCACCTTGCCGCCAAATTTCCAAGTGTTATCACCGCGCTTGGTGGTGACGTTGATCACGCCACCCGTGGCGCGACCGAAGGCTGCACCGTAGCCGCCGGTCAGCACCTGCATCTGGTCAATCGCGTCATACGGAAGCGTGCTGAAGCCGAGGTTGGTCAGCGGGTTGGTAACCGGGAAGCCGTTGATGTAGTAGGCGTTCTCGGACGACGCCGCACCACCAAAGCTGGGTACGCCATAGCTGGTGTTGGCGACCACGCTTGGGGCCAGCAAAGCCACTGAGGCCACGTCGCGAGCCATTGGCAGCTTGGCCAACTGGTCCGCGCTGAACACGGTACGCGTATCTACTGAAGACACGTCGATGGAGGGCAGTGAGGAGGCAGTCACTTCCACGCTCGTCAGCTCGGTGACACCACTGTCGAACGATACTTCGGTACCACCGGCGATATCCACGACGACGTTTTTGCGCGAAGCTTCTGTACCGTCGGCGTTGCGCAAGGTTACGGAGTAGGTGCCTGCGGGCAAGGAGGAAAAGCGGTAACGGCCGTTGGCATCCACATTGGTTGACAGCTGCTGTCCGGTATTGACGTTGTTAATGACGACAGTGCTACCAGGAGCGTCAGCGGCGCGGCCGAAGACCGAACCGGTAGTTGTCTGTGCCATTGCGCCCATGCTGACCAGGCCCAGGCTCAAACCGAGTCCTAGAGCCAAGGCCGTCCGGCGTAGCCGGAACGGGGTTTTATTGCGAGAATTCATCAGGTTGTCTCCCCAATATTGTTACGCCCTGCAAAGCAGAGCAATCAAAAGATTATGGCTTCAGCCTGACCACAAAACACATGGGCGGTCAAAGCACGTGCGGTAGTTTATTGCGCAAACCAGGCGATGCGCGCGTCACGGGCAAGCGAAAATTTCTGCAGCCGCTTGCCCAGATCCTTGACATGATCCGCGCTTGGGGCAAAAAAGGCTGTCCCAAGCGAAGCGCATAAACACATTGTTAACGTAACATTATGCAAATGTCAACAAATACCGGCCCTCGGAGACGAACAATTCCAGGGATTTTCTGGTCAAAAAGACTGCGATCGCCATACCCTCAAGGGCCTCAACAGTGTGCGTCCCCTTGGGACGGATGCGTCTTCTGAAAAGAATTTCGCCAAGCGTATTTGAAAACCGGAATAAGTTACGGTGGTGTTACCGGGCCGCACAAACATGCGGGTTTTCTGAGAACGTCGCAAGATGTTGGCGAAACGGGCGCTCCGAATCCCTCCCGCCGCCGCTGCGCCTCCGTGCGATCTGAGAGCAACCAAGTAGGCAGATGGCCATTTTGTGGCGTTCTGGCGCGGTTTTCCACACAGCATAGTGATGCGTGTGGCGTGCTGCAGGTCCGCTTGCACACAAAGCCGAGAAAAGAGTATACGATCCAGCAAAACCTCAGGCTTTTTATGTCACGAGAGCGATCCTGCTCAGACCTTGACTGCCTTCGCCCCGCTTTGCAGGAGCAATTGGCATGCCACGCGTTCCCGTAGGTCACAATCTTTTGCTCGAAGCACTTCCGAGCGCGGACTGGGAGACTATGCGCCCTGTCATGACACGACGGCCAATGCCTCTGGGTACCGTGCTGTATGAGCCCGGTCAGCTCACCGCCAGCTACCATTTTCCTCTGGGCGGGGCCGTATCTCTAGTGTACGAACTCATTGACGGTAACTCGGTCGAGATTGCGGTTGTCGGCAATGAGGGCATGATCGGATTACCTCTTTATCTGGGTGACGGTCGTTCGCCGCATCGCGCCATCGTGCAGATGGCGGGTGAAATGATGAGCATTAGTCATGCCGATATGACTGGTCTTTTCCCGGCGAACAGCCTCATGCATTGGATGCTCTCACGCTACAGTCAGGCCCAGAGCATCCAGATGAGTCAGACTGCAGTATGCAATCGGCATCACTGCATCGAAGAGCAATTGTGCCGCTGGCTGCTGATGAGCATTGACCGATTGCAGGACACTCAACTGGTGATCACCCAGGAGTCGATCGCCCAGATGCTGGGTGTACGTCGTGCGGGAGTCACTGCAACGGCTGGCAAGTTGAAGAGCGAAGGTCTGATCAGCTATCGCCGTGGGCAGATTGCTGTGCTTGATCGCGAGAAACTGGAAGCTCGCGTTTGCGAGTGTTACCTGGTGGTGCGGAATGAATATCGGCGCCTCCTGGCTTTCCCGCCGCGGGAATCTTCCGCGGCCCACCCTAGCAAGCTACGCTTGGCTGACGAGCCTGCCTGAGGCGCGCGACCTCTGGCAGCACCGGCGAACCGGGACCGTTTCAGGATTCAAACGGACGCCGCTGTAGTGTCTGTCGGCGTATGGAAACATCGGCAGCTACTTCCAATATGGGCAGCATGAACAGGATTTGCGCGCGCGCCATTGTTTAAGTCAGTGCGCGAGGCTGTGACACATGAACCTGTCACAGAACCTGTCACAAGCCACTTTTTAGGAGTAAGGACTCCTCTGGCTCACAGAAACCCAGAATTTGATGATCTGGTCATAAAACAAAAAAGCCCATTAAAACATGGGCCTATTCGTTGAATTTGGTGGCTACGGGTGGGCTCGAACCACCGACCTCGGCATTATGAGTGCCGCGCTCTAACCAGCTGAGCTACGTAGCCAGATGACAAATTATAACCGCTATGACCCCGGCATTATGGGTGCCGCGCTCTAACCAGCTGAGCTGTGTAGACGGATGACCGGATTGTACTGGCTCTGAACCCCGCATCACGAATGCAGTGCTCCAAGCGGCTGCGCTGCATAGCCGCGAGGCCGGGCATTTTAGTGTGGCGGGATGTTTGGCACAAGTCACTGGGTGGAATCGAGGGAGCCGTTTTCTTGCAGGTGCTGGCGCAGGTTGGCCAGCCACAGGCCATGGCGCGCGAACACGCGCGCAATATCGAGGTGCGCCTCGATCGACATCACAGCATTCACGGAGAAATGACAGTCTGCGATGATGACGATGTGCTGGCCTTGTTCGAGATTTATGGGCTTGCGCAGCATGCTCCGGGTGGCGGGGTAGATCCGAAGGGCCTTGGGTTGCGTGGTGTTGTCCGTGGCCATATCTGTGAATGTCGGCAGTTCCTTCAGATCTGCGTCGGGGTAATCGGCGGCAAGTTGATTGGCCGCGTCGAAACGGCGCGAAGCCACCCAAAGCATCGTGTAGCTTGGTTATACGTTCTGGCGTGGCCTGGCCATGTTGATCAAGCGCATCCGGAGCCTTGCGCGCGTCGCGATGACCGCAGGCGTTGGCTCGACCGTTACGGTGGGTTCTATGATTGGTGGTTCTGCGGCGAACGCAGCGGGATGGCCAGCAAAAATGTGCTGAGAAACATTTGTATGAAATCGACGAGACACCGTGCCCAAGCTATAGGGCTTGCCGCAGTGTCACTGCATGTGCTTGAATCGTGGCAATGAATGAATAGAGTGCGGCGACATGGCCGACATGATTGATACCGATGGTTTTCGCCCGAATGTGGGCATTGTGCTGTTGAAAGACGACGGACGAGTGTTCTGGGCGCGGCGGGTGCGGCGGGATGGTTGGCAGTTTCCGCAAGGTGGCATTGGCTCGGATGAAACGCCGCTGGAAGCAATGTTTCGCGAGCTGGAAGAAGAAACAGGACTCGGGGCACAGCACGTGGATGTGCTGGGCTCGACCTTGGGCTGGCTGAAATACCGTCTGCCGCATCGCTACGTACGACGTCACCAGAAACCGCGCTGTATTGGCCAGAAGCAGGTCTGGTACCTGTTGCGTTTTGTGGGCGAGGAGCAGCATTTATGTCTCGATGCCAGTGCCAAGCCCGAGTTCGATTCCTGGCGCTGGGTGGACTTCTGGTATCCGGCCCGACACGTGGTTGACTTCAAGCAGGAAGTCTATGAACGGGCACTGCGCCAGTTTGTGCCGTTGGTGGAGGAGGCCTGTGCGGTGGCACTGGCTAATTCATCCCGTGAGTACGAGACCGTGGCTGGGTAACTGGCACCGTGGTGAGCGTCGTTATTGGTGCCGGAGACCATTTCACACTCGGAGCTCGGGGTAGGGGCTCGGCACTGGGGCACGCGGAAAGGGTGACTCATGCCGGAATTCTTCTCCCCCTGAATCAGGGGGAGACTGAGAGGGGGTTGCGTAGGCTCGCCTTACAATTGGGACCTGCGTCCACACCCCAACCCTCCCCCGCCATTCGCAGGCGCGGGAGTTGTTGCGACTGAGAGTGGTGAGGTGGATGGCGAATCGTCCCTGGACTTGGCACGGAGACGCACATGCCGCATCAAACTGTGAATACAGTTGACAACCATTCGCATTTGCGTTTGAATGCGCGCATGATCGTTTGCGTATGTAATGCCATGTCCGAAGCCGATATCCGTCAAAAGGCGGCCGATGGCTTGCGCAACTTTGATGCGCTGCGCGCGGAAACAGGCTGTTCGGATTGTTGCGGCTGTTGTGAAAGCACGGCGCGCCAGGTTTTTGCCGAGGCCCAGACCGAGCAGCGTCGACAATTTGTCTTGCCACTGGCGATCGCAGCGGTAGCGTGAATTTTGTAGCGGTACGCGTCTGATCGCGAGCGGTTCTGACTCCCCCTTTTATTTCGTCAGGTGCGGCGCGTCCGCGTTATAGTTGTGTCCGTTATCGTGCACACCCGGAGTAGGCCATGAAAGGCGAAGCAGAAGTCATCAAGCAACTGAACAAGGTGCTGGCCAATGAGTTGACGGCCATCAACCAGTATTTTCTGCATTCGCGGATGTACGGCAACTGGGGTTACAAGGCGCTGGCGGAGCACGAATACGAGGAATCGATCGACGAGATGAAGCACGCTGACTTGCTGATCGAGCGGATTCTGTTTCTGGATGGCCTGCCCAATTTGCAAAAGCTCAACAAGTTGCTGATTGGCGAGTCCCCCAAGGAAGTGCTGGCCTGTGATCTGATGCTGGAGCAGAACGCCCTGCCCGACCTCAAGGACGGCATTGCTTTGTGTGAGAAGGTGAGCGACTACGTGAGCCGGGATCTGTTCGAGTCGATTCTGAAGTCTGAAGAAGACCATATCGACTGGCTGGAGACCCAGCTGGAGCTGATCGAGAAGCTGGGTGAAGAGCGCTATCTGGCTGAAAAGATGTAACACCGTTTGTGAGCGGTGAGCCGGCGCTTTCCGAGGTTTCCACTGTCCGGCTGCTCGTTCTTGTCGGTGCATCGCGGGCATGATCGGCTCACATTGCGTTGGGTTACTCTGTAGGCTGGATCAAGGAGCGGAGCGACAGATCCGGCATCGTCGCACGCGTCGCTTCTGCCGGTTCCGGCCTTCGGCCTTGCGCCGGCCTACAACGAGGCTCCCCCGTACGGGATCCATCGCGCGCACGGCCAGCTCTCACAGGAAAGCCTGCCGTTTCACCCACTGAGTCAGGGGGCGATTTGCGCCGCAGGCGCAAATGGGGGGTGTGGACGCATGCCGGGCCCCAAAAATTTTGCACAGCAAAAGTTTTGGGGATAGCCATGCGTAGCAGGGCTATTGCCAGCTAGGCGTTGGCAGCGAATTGATAGTTGAGGGAGCGTGATGGGTGCGCCAGGCTGTGGCCTTGGGCGTAGTCGACGCCGCTTTCTTTGAGTTGCTGCAGTTGGCTGTGTTCTTCGATGCGGGTGGCAATGACAGCGATGTCACGTGCATGCGCGATGGGCACCAGGGCGCCGGGCTTTTCATTCAGGCTGGTCGCCAGCTTGATGTAGTCGAGCGGCAAGGCATCCAGCAGTTGCGCAGCGTGCAGGTTGCGATCCACACCACTCAGGCACAGACCGACACCCAATGCCTTGATGCGTGCTGCCACATGCAGTAATTCAGTCGGCGACTCGCTGATATCGTCGCAGCGAAACTCCAGAACCAATCGTGCCCCACGCACGCCATGTTGGCGCAAGCGCTCGTCCAGACGAGCCGGGTAGTCACAGTCCCTGAGGCTTTCGCTGGACTGGCTGACAAACAGATGCAATGGGCGTGTCTGACGTTGATATTCGGCCAACAACATCAGGCCTTCGTTCAGGCTCCAACGATCGAGATTGGGCACCAGACCGGCGCGCCGCGCGATCGGGAGCAGTTCTGCTGCGGCATGGACAAAACCCTCGTCGTCGCGCAGGCGAACCAGCGCCTGATATTGCTGCTTGCGTCCGCCATCAATATTGACGATGGCCTGGAATACCAGATGCAGGCGTCCGTTGCGCAGGGCATTCTCCAATGTCAACGGGTTGATGCAGCCATCACCTTGGTGGTGCCAGCCAATCTGGCCCTGACCGGCGGCCCGACGGGCGCGGTTGGCATTGTTGAGCACGGCGTCAGTCTGATCCAGGTTGTCAGTGAGGATGCAACCGCCCATGGATACGCTGATGGGCAGTGCGCGGGTACCAAAGCGCTCGCGGCGGATATGGCTCATCAGCTCGTCAGCCAACGCTTGCAAGTGTTCACGCTTGCGATCACGGCACAACAACAAAAAGCCATTGCCGTTTTCGGCCAACATGTCACCGGACACCAGGGACTGGGAAAGAAGCTGGCCCAATTGCGAGTGCATAACGCGCAACTCGGATGTTGCATTCTCACGTTTGAGCACGTCCAGATTGTCGATCGCGATATCAAGCAAGCCGCCTCGGCGGGGCTCAGTGCTGGTGAGAGTGGCTTCCATACGATCCAGTAGCCAGGCGCGGCGATGATGTCCCGGATGTATGCTGTCGCGCACCAACTCGGCGCCTTCATTGATTTGATCGGGCAGATGTTTGCGGATATCCGAGATCAGTTGCTCCGGTGTCTGCGCGGTGGATACGGCATCGGCGAAGCCGGCGTCTGGCAGATCTCCGGGCACCAGGTGAATGATTGGCAAATCCGCACAATCATCACGTTCACGGATCATGCTGGCCAAGTCCATGCTGTCACAAACCCGCATGTGCAGGTTGAGGGCAATCAGGTGCGGGCTGAACTGGGTCAATTGCTCCAGTACTGCCAATGGCTCGGGCAAGTGCAGAATCTCGAAATCAGCTTGTGCTTCCAGGCTTGGCAATAGGCGGTGTACCTCTTCCACGGACAAGCCGACCACCAAAATGCGGGCCGTTTGTGGGGTGCGGAAATGCGCGCTGGTCGTGTCCTGCGGCTGGCTGGATTTTTTCTGCGGGGACGGCAACAGTTTGTGCAAATGATCGCTGAGGGCTGCGACCAAAGCGGTGGCACCGCTATCTGGGAGCCGGGTACGAGTCAGGGCCGGAGTCAATGCCGTCTGTATTGCCAACAGATGCTCTTGGGTCGATATCTGCCCCAGTTGGCGGTGCTGGTTGGCCAAGTGGCCCAGTTCGGCGTGAATGCGAAGCAGGGCGTTGATGTCCCAACCCTGCCGGCATTGGCTGCGCAGCTCAGAAATCAGCCGGCTCAAGCGTTGTGTCAGATGAGTCAGCGCGACCTGACTGCTGTCGGCATCGAGTGGCGAGGCGGTTGGGGCTCTGTTCACTGGACGATCTGCGCGTGGTTATCGGAAGACTATACCGGTAGTTCTCCAAAATGTGAACAAAATCACACTTTTCGTCTTGATGGCTTTGCTACCTGATTGCTGGCGTCAAAACGGTCTGACTACCACCAATACCACAATGCCGATCAGCAGCAGCGAGGGCACTTCATTAAAAAACCGCAGCCAGCGACTTGAGTAGCGAATGTCGTCGCGGGCGAATTGTGCGGTCATGCGTATCAGTGCCACGTGATAGATCACCAACAGCAGCACCAAAACCAGTTTGGCTTGCATCCAGTGGTTGTGCGCCACGTAACCGGGCTCATTTTGCTGCCACCATCCGAGCAGTGCCAGACCAAAAATGACTGTGAGCAATCCGCCAATATGGGTAATCATCAGTAGACGTCGTTGCATCACCTTCAGGCGGTCACGTACGCTCGCCTCGCTCGCCTCTGCGTGATAGATGAACAGGCGCGGCAGATAAAACAGGCCGGCAAACCAGGTGACTACAAAAATGATGTGAAAGGCCTTGAGCCAGAGCATGGCGGATTCTCGAGTAACGGAAGGACAAGCGGTGATTGTCTCGCAGTTTGCTGATTTTGCCAGCGGCTTGGCCGATCAACATGCTGTGCTTGTGTAGAATGGTGCCATGATGCCTTTTTTATACCGATCAAGCAGACGATGGCCATGAGTCCCCGACCTCAGTTCGAGGTGCGGCGCCTGGATCCTGCGGCCGGGCGGCGGAAGATTTTTCTGACTGCGCTGGTGCTGTTGGTGGCGCTAGGTGTCGGGGTTGCTGGCGGCGTTTGGTGGGCCGGGCAGGGCCTGCCAGTCGACGGAGCCCGGGCTCCGGCCATCGCGCTGGTGGGGGCGTCCGGTGCTGCGCAGGCTGCTGCCCAGCAAATTGCTACACTGAAGCGGTCCGAGCAGGTAGCCCGCATTGCCGCGCAGGATTTGCGCAAGACATTGGCTGATCGAGAAGAGGAAGTCAGCGCCTTGCGAGCAGATCTGGCCTTTTATTCGCAGCTGGTAGGCAGTGGCGAACGCGGCATGGCGCTGGCGGTACATAGTGTGTATCTGCAACCGGTCAGCGGCTCACGCGCCTTCAATGCCACCATTACCCTGACCCAGAATGCGCGCCGGGGAAAGGAAAGCAAGGGTAACGTAAAGCTGGCCGTGGAAGGGGTGCGTGATGGTAAGCTGAGCCTGCTGAAATGGCCGCAACTTGCGCCACCCGATGAGGCTGGTGGCATCGCTTATCAGTTCAAATACTTTCAGCAGTTGCATGCCACCGTGGTGCTACCCGACAACTTCACCCCCAATCGCTTGCGTGTACTGGTGGATCCGTCCGATGGCAAAGTCATTTCACACAACATGGCATGGTCCGAGGCCCTGAAATCGGCGGAGAAGAGCAATGTTCAGCAGTAAAAGCAAGAAACCGCGGTCAAACAATGCCTCGACAACCATCATTGCGCGCGGTGCAGTGATACGCGGTGACGTCCACTTCAGTGGCAGCCTGCATCTGGAAGGGCGCGTTGAGGGCATTGTCAGTGCAGACGCTCAGGAAAAGGCGTTGTTTACCTTGAGCGAAACGGGCAGCGTGTGTGGTGAAGTGCAGGTGCCGCGCGCCGTCATCAACGGCGAAGTCGAGGGTAACATTCATTGCAGTGACTGTCTGGAACTGGCTGCGAATGCCAAGGTCACGGGCGATGTGCACTACACAGTGCTGGAAATGACCGCCGGCGCTACCGTCAATGGACGCATGTTGCATGAAACAGGAGCTCCGGCACAGCTGACCCAGTTTGCGGAAGCAGAGGACGCAGAGGGGAGCGATGAGGATACCGACGCCCGCGCGGCTCATGCCTGATCGCGTCACCCCCAGCGTCATCAAGCGAGCCCCGCTGGCACTGGCTCTCGCACTGGCCTTGGCGGCGCCCTTGCATGCGCAATCATTCGCACCCGATCTGCGAGCACAAACCGATGCCCGCATTTTTCCGCACTGGGCCGAGCCGGGCAATGGTGCCACGGCAGCGCAAGCCCGTGCGCCCACGGCACAACCCCGCGCAGTTACCAATTGCGCCGATGCCGGCATCGGTTCCCTGCGCGATACTCTGGCAGCGGCGGTTGATGGCGACACGCTTGATCTGAGCGGCCTGCACTGCAGCACTATCGACCTGCAAACCGGAGTACTGGAAGTCCATGCCGACGACATCCACCTGCGGGGCCCGGGTGCCGACAAACTCGCGATCGATGGCGGTGGTACGGACCGGGTACTGATTGACCCATACAGCACTCTGACCATCTCCGGTCTCACCATCCGCAATGGCGTCAACCGGACCACCGGCTTTCATGTGGCCGGTGGTGGCTGCATTGCGGCAGCCGGCGAACTGGTCCTGGTCGACAGTGTCGTTAGCGGCTGTCTGGCTGCCGGAGAAGGTGCTTACGGTGGTGCTTTGTACGCCTTCGCGCTGACGATGCGCACAAGTACGATCTCGGGCAGCACCGCCTATGGCGTTCTTCCGGGAACTGGTACCGCAGCCAACGGCGGCGCTGCTTTCGTCTATCAGGTCGACCTTGTCGACAGCACCATCAGTGGCAATACCGCCAGTCATTGGCCTGATCCTCCACGTTCCAACTACGATGTCGGCGGCGGCATGATGATTGTGCGCGGTGGCCAAATCAGCGGCACGAGCTTCGACCACAATCAGGCTGGTGATCGCGGTGGCGCAATCAACAGCCTCAATTCCCTGGCCATTGCCAACAGTACCTTTGCCTACAATGTGGTGACTAGTGGGCGTGGCGGCGCCATCTACATGCGCAGCCCGGCGCGGCTGGCGTTGCACAATGCCACGATCAGCCGCAATCAGAGTGGTGAAGGGGGTGGCCTGCACTTGTCCGGTGGCGGGGCCAATATTCACAGCAGTATTATCCAGGGTAACGTGGCCACCGCCACGCCGGGCAGCAGCAATATTTCTGCTATCGCGTTGGTGACGCTGGATGGGAGCCACAACCTGATCGGCTCCGGCCACGGTACCGTCACGGTACCGACCGACACTTTGGGTGTGGACGCCCGCCTGCTGCCGTTGGCCAACAATGGCGGCCCGACCCGGACCATGGCGCTCGCCTTGGGAAGTCCTGCGGTCGACGCCGGTAGCAACCCGATGGCGTTAGCGTTCGACCAGCGTGGTTCCGGTTATCCACGCGTCATGGGTGCAGCGGCCGATATTGGGGCCCTTGAGGGCGTCCTGATTCCTGCTGTTGCGGTACCCGGCCTTTCAACGTGGCTGGCGTCGTGGCTGAGCCTGTTGTTGGCCAGCGTTGCCGCGTTCAGCCTGCGGGCTTCGTGCACTCCTAAACGCGTTACAATAGACCGATCATGAACGCAATCACAGAAATTACCCCCGACTATCGCAGCGGTGTCGCACCGCTGACGTTCACGGCCGCTGCCGCACACAAGGTGCGCGAACTGATCGACGAGGAAGGCAATGCCGAGTTGAAGTTGCGCGTCTATATCAACGGCGGTGGTTGTTCGGGCTTCCAGTATGGTTTCAGCTTTGATGAAGACCAGGCTGAAGACGACCTGGCGCTGGACCGCGATGGCGTACGTTTGCTAGTGGATCCGCTGTCTCTGCAATACCTCACCGGGGCCGAGATCGACTATGCCGAGGATCTCAGTGGTGCGCAATTCGTAATACGCAATCCCGGAGCGCGGACCACCTGTAGTTGCGGGTCCTCGTTCACAGTTTGATGCAGGCGCTCGGCATTTGACCCAGGGCCCCGTCATGAGTGCCGCGCAACGCACCCGCTGTAACACCTTTTCCGATACCGATCTGGATCGCGTGTCCGAGCGTCGCGCAAATACTGATTGGGTCTCCCGTTTGCAACAATCGCCGAACAGCCGTTTTCTGGTTGTGGACTCGGCGGGTCGGCTGCTTGCTGGCGCACAGGGCCGGGGACCCTGCTGGCTGGATGCCGCCACACGCACACGTCTCATGCCGGATGTCCGCGCAAGTTTGCTGGGCCTCGCAGGCAGCACCGCATACTTCCTGATTCGGGCCGAGCCGCAACACGACGCGGTGCTCACGCAGCTTGCCGGCACCCAGCGCGTAAGCTTGCGCAACGCGGGCGATCACTTCAATGCTTTCGATGCCGGCCTGTGTGCTTACGCGTGCGGGCTGGCGTATTGGCAATCCGGTGCGCGTTACTGCAGTGCCTGCGCCGCACCTCTTGCAATTCTTGATGCTGGCCACCGGGCGCAATGTACCAACCCGGCGTGCGGACGCATGCAGTTTCCGCGTACAGACCCTGCCATTATCGTCATCGTCGAACACGAAGGCGCCTGCCTGCTGGGCCGTCAGGCAAGCTGGGACCCGGGCCGCTTTTCCACCCTGGCCGGCTTTGTCGAACCTGGCGAGGCACTGGAAGATGCCGTGCGCCGCGAGGTGGCTGAGGAGTCGGGCGTGGAAGTCATCGATTGTGATTACTACGCCTCACAGCCATGGCCGTTTCCGGCATCGCTGATGCTGGGATTTACCGCCACCGCAGCAGGCCGCGATGTGGAACTGCGCGATGGCGAACTGGCCGAAGCGTGCTGGTTTACACCCGAAGACATCGTCCGGGGCGTGGGTGACGGCTCATTGAAACTGTCCGCGCCAGTGTCTGTCTCGTGGCACCTGCTCGATCACTGGATGCGCCAACGCGCAGGCATCACACTCGCCTCCCTGAATACACCCTAGGAGCGGGGTGTACCCGCAAAGCCCGCGCCTACAAATACCCGTGTGTTCTCCAGGATGTCCGTTCCCCGGATATCTCCATAGCTACAGACAGGTGCTTGTGACAACGTCATGGGCCGTTGCTTTGGTTGCCATGGCAACCCGGTACAATGGGCTGATTTTGCAAAGTGGAGGTGGTTTTGGCCCTGAAACTTCTTGCGGTTCTCGTCGTGTTGTTGGCATTGGCCGTGGCTCCGCAATGGGCGCGCTATCGGCGATGGACCTGGTACGAGCGCTGGTTGCGTCAACTTGATGGCAGCGCCGGGCTGAGCTGGGTGTTGTTGGCGGTGGTGGCGCCAGCACTCCTCGCTGCGATCATTGGCCTGGCGCTGGATGGACTCTTGTCGGGGTTGTTATCACTAGTGTTTTCCGTGCTGGTTCTGGCTTTGTGCCTGAATGAGCTGGAGCCGGATATCAACGCCGTGCTCAAAGCGCCGGATCGGCCTGCGCGAGCGGCGGCGGCGCGTGCGCTTTATATCGACGATGAATCCGCCAGCCAGCCTTTGCAGCCTGCCAATCTGGCCGAGGCTACGGTGATGGCCGCACTACGCCGATACTTCGGCGTACTGTTCTGGTTTTTCCTGTTGGGCCCGACTGGTGCCTTGCTGTTTCGCCTGGCACACCGTGCCTGGCTGACCACCCGCCAGCAGCCCGATGCCAACGCCAAGCGCATTGCCAGGCGTTTGGCGGCGGGACTGGACTGGTTTCCGGCGCATCTGATGGCGCTGTCGATGGCGCTGGCCTCAAATTTTGATCACGTGGCTGAGGCCTGGCGAGCCTGGCATGCCGACCCCGAACGTTCAGCGTGGGAGTTCGAACCGGGCTTTTTGGCCTCGATCGCACGCGCATGCGTGGGTACGCCGCCTGACGACAGACCCCCGGCGTTGCATGCGCTGGAGCAAACCCGCTTGTTATTGCGGCGCTTGCTGGTGATCTGGCTCGTCGTTGCGGCCCTGATTGTGTTGGCGGGTTGGGCGACGTGACAGGCGGGAGCGGGGAAGGGTCGGAAGTGGGAAGTGGGAAGATGTTTCGCGTATTCGTGGGATGCGCTGACGAAGGAAGCGCACGCGGCGTTATCTCCGATGCCTGGAATGGCCTCTCCCCCTGCGTGCAGGGGGAGATTGAGAGGGGGTTGTTCGGGGCTGGTGCAAGGTCGTAGTTAATACCCCTGCCCCGCCCCCGCCGTGCGCGGGGCGGGGCGGTCGCGTTATATCTGCGAAGGGCGATGGCGAAAAGGCTGCCGCACGGATAATGACTCCTACTTCCGACTTCCTACTCGCCACTTCCTTTCAAACTGAGCGCACGCTGGCCGATGTCGCGGCGGTAAAAGCTGCCCACGAAGGACAGACTTGAGGCGAGTGCATAGGCGTGATCGCGCGCGGACTGAATATCGTCACCCAGCGCGCAAGCGCACAACACACGGCCGCCTGCGCTCTCGATGCGCCCATCTGCGCACTGCCGGGTGCCGGCATGAAATACCTTGAGGTCCGGGCCTTGGGCGCTGTCCAGCCCGGCAATCACGTCGCCCTTGCGAACTTTGCCCGGATACCCTTCGGCGCACAGCACTACGCCCAGTGCGGGCCGTGGATCCCACTTTGCTTCGGCCTGATGCAGACGGCCGTCCAGTGCCGCTTCGATCAGCTCGACCAGGTCGGACTGCAAGCGCATCAGGATGGGCTGGGTTTCCGGATCGCCCATACGTACGTTGAACTCGATGACACTGGGTTGCCCCTCGATGTCGATCATCAGCCCGGCATAGAGAAAGCCGATGAAAGGCGCACCTTCGGTGGCCATGCCCGCCAAGGTCGGATTGATGATCTGGTCCATGATGCGCTGTTCGACATCAGCGTCGACTACGGGGGCGGGCGAGTATGCACCCATGCCACCGGTATTCGGCCCCAGATCGTTTTCATCGCGGCGCTTGTGGTCCTGGCTGGAGGCCAGTGGAAGCGCATGTTCACCATCGCTCATGACGATGAAGCTGGCTTCCTCGCCGCTGAGCATTTCTTCAATGACCACACGCGCCGAGGCATCACCGAAAGCGCGCGCACCCAGCATGTCATGCAGCGCCTGCTCGGCATCGGCCAGGGTCAGGGCCACAACCACGCCCTTGCCGGCGGCCAGACCATCGGCCTTGATGACAATTGGCGCACCGTGCCGGCGCACATGGGCCAGTGCCTGATTCAGGTCGGTAAAGGTGGCATGGCGGGCGGTGGGAATATTGTGCCGGGCCATGAAGTCTTTGGCGAAGGTCTTTGAACCTTCCAGCTGCGCGGCTACCGCACGCGGACCGAAGCAGCGCAGACCGGCGTTGCGGAAACGGTCGACGAGTCCGGCGACTAGCGGGACTTCCGGACCAACTACGGTCAGTGCAACCCCTTCACTCTGGGCCAATGCCAGCAGACCGTCGATATCGCTGGCGGCCACGGCCACATTGCGCACACCCGGCTCGCTTGCCGTGCCCGCATTGCCGGGTGCCACCAGAACTTCATCGACCTGGTGAGATTGCCTCAGCTTCCAGGCTAACGCGTGCTCTCTGCCGCCGCTCCCGATCACAAGAATTTTTGCTGACGATCCGTTCATGCGCCCAGGCCTTCGAGCATGGCCAATAGTTTGTCCCGTGGCAATTTGCCGATCGCATTGCGCGGCAGCTGATCTACAAGATGCAGCGGACGAGGCAAGAATACCGGGTCGATCTGTTCGCGTAATCGGTTGAGAATCTGCCGGTCACTGAGGCCGGGTGCGACCACCAATGCGGCCAATCGCTGTGCGCCGTGCGCCTGGCCGCGGTCCAGTTGCACCACCGCCGCGTCCTCAACTCCGGGCATGGCCAGGAGCCGACGGTTGATGTCACTGAGAGAAGCTCGTTTGCCGGCGATTTCCAGCTGGTCGGCATGGCGGCCACGCAGGTGGAAGTGACGCGGATCGGGTTGCTCCAACAGGTCAGCCAGGAGTACATCGTCGGGTAGCCACGGCGCGCTGATGCGTGTGCCATCGGGTTGCGCGTACATCTCGACGTCATCGTGCAACGTCCATGCTTGTTCTTGTGCAGGATGGCGATGCGCTATGACGCAGGTCTCCGTGGATCCGAACAGCTCGATAACTGCAGCACCCGTGCGTTCCTCGACCGCGCACGCCAGCTCGTACGGCAAGGGTGCGGTAGCGCTGACGATCGCGTTCAGTTGAGGTATCGCGATATCGGCATCCAGCAGCGCGCGCAAATGCAGGGGTGTGGTGACCAATGTGCGCGGTGTGGGGAGTGATTCGATGCAGGCGACGACGTCGGCGGCAAAGAAGGGCCTTTCGCAGGCTACCGATACCTCGCTGCCCAAGGGCAGCAACACCGACATCTCCAGTCCGTACATGTGTTGCGAGGGCACGGTGGCAATGATCTGAAAGCGGTCACCCAGAACATGCGCCAACACGGCGTGGTTGCGCGCATTGCTGGCCAGCAACTGGCCCCAGGTCTTGCGATGGGCTGTGGGCTGGCCGGTGGAACCGGACGTATGCCCGATGGCGACGCATTGGTCCGCGGCGATGACTGGCATGGCCGCTGCCTGTGCCGGCTTGAAGTCGGGCAATGGGCGACACGCATCGTGTAGAGCCGTGTCTTTAGGCCCATTGATGGCGACACTGTGCGGGTGTGCTTGCAGCAGATCGGCCACAGCCTGCGGTGCGCGCGAGGATGGCAGCAGGTTGCACTGTCCATTGGCCGCAACCGCGGCGAAGCTCACTGCAAATTCATAGCGGCCCTCGCACAGATTCACGATCGGTACGCCGGGCGGTAGCCAGGCCTGAATTTGCGCCACATCGGCCAAAAACCGCGCACTATCGATCACCTGGCCCTTGCACCAGAACAGCGGGCGTGCCGTTTCAGCGTGAGCCAGCAACGGCAAGCCCTGCTTTGCTTTGTGCGCGGATGTCTCCCCTGAAACTGCTGACACCGCTAATCTCCTTGAGAGTGTGGAAGCGCCTGTGACGCCTGTGAGCCAATTTTGCGCCAAGGTTCATCGAAATTCGAAATTCCTCGGTGTTCAGGCACGAATGATAGCGCCGCTCACGGCATCGTGTATGGGTGTGGGTCGCAATTCGCCGCCCAGTGGAGCATCGATGATGGCGCCCAGACGCTTGCCGAACTGCTGTTGCACACTGTCCGGGTCGTGCGCGGGGGGCTGGCCGTGGCAGTTGGCACTGGTGGAAACAAGTGCGCCACCAAAAGCCCGGCACAGGGTTGCCGCAACCGGATGTGCCGTCAGGCGCAGTGCAATACCGGGGTGTCGGCCAGCCAGCCAATCGGGTACGTCAGGGTGGCGCGGAAACACCCAGGTATGGGCTCCAGGCCAGCTTGCGCGGACCTGGGCAAGTCGGTCATCGGTAATGGCCGTGAGATCGATATAGGGGCGCAGTTGCTCAAAATCGGCACCGATCAACAGCACACCGTGTTCCATGGGCCGCTGCTTTAGTTTGATCAGAGCGTCAAACGCGGCGCGGTTGTGCGGATCGCAACTAAGGCCGTAAACGGCTTCAGTGGGGCAGGCGATAACCGCGCCGCTTTGCAGTGCGGTAGCGGCTTGCTGGATCTGATCATCGAGCGCGCTGTTCATCTTGATCATATATTTTCAACGCCGCACACAAGCTCACATGGCATTCTCGATTTCGTTATCCCGGCCTGCGCCGGGATAACGGACCAAACCGCGTTCATGGTCGATGTGATTGATAGGCGGCTGCAACGTGCGCCCGGATTTTTCTTTGCGACCCTGTTTATCAGAACGGTGCACTGTCGACATCAGTCTGGCTGGAACGGACTTTGCCGGGGGCCTTCTTGGCCACCTTTTTTGTTGTGGTCTTTTTTGTTGCAGCCTTCTTGGTCGTCGATTTTTTGGTAGCTGTTTTTTTCGTCGCCTTCTTGCTTACCTTTTTCGTTGCTTTCTTTGTAGCCTTTTTTGCCGTCTTTTTTGTGGCCTTCTTGGTTGCCTTCTTGGCGGCAGTCTTTTTGGTCGCGGTCTTCTTGGCACCACGGCGTTTGCGATCGGGGGCGGCAGCGATCAGTTCCAGGCACTCGGCGTGGGTCAGTGAGGGCGGCTCGCGGTCCTTGGGCATGCGTGCGTTCTTTTTGCCATCGGTGATGTACGGACCATAGCGGCCATTGAGGATCTGAATGCCGTCATCGAATTCCTTGATGATGCGATTGGCCAGAAAGTCGCGTTTTTCCTGCAGCAGTTCTTTGGCACGGGCGAGCTCGACGGTGTGCGGATCATCCTCGCCCTTGAGCGAGGCATACATTTTGCCCTGGCGCACGAAGGGACCGAAGCGGCCCATCCCGGCACTGATCTCTTCACCATCATCGCCGGTACCGAGTATGCGCGGCAGCTTGAACAGCTCCAGCGCTTCTTCCAGCTTGAGGGTATGCATGCTCTGGCCGGGCAGGAGGCTGGCATAGACAGGATCGTCACCTTCGTCACGATCACCAATCTGTGCAAACGGTCCATAGCGTCCCAGACGCACTGCTACCGGTTTGCCGCTTTTGGGGTCTTTGCCCAGTTGACGGGCGCCGGTGGCCTCGCTGCGCTCGACATGTTCGAGCTTGTCCTCGACCTGCAGTTTGAACGGTTTCCAGAACTCTTCCAGCAGGGGCACCCATTCTTTTTCGCCACGGCTGACAGCGTCCAGTTCGTCTTCCAGCCGTGCGGTAAAATCGTAGTCAACGTACGGGCCGAAGTGGGTAGTGAGAAACGTGCTGACAGTGCGTCCCACGTCGGTCGGTTTGAACCGCCGACTATCCAGAATCACGTATTCGCGGTGCTGCAATACCTGGATGATGCTGGCGTAGGTGGATGGCCGCCCGATGCCGTATTCTTCCAGCGTCTTGACCAGACTGGCTTCGGAAAAGCGCGGTGGCGGTTCGGTGAAATGCTGGTCGGCGAGGATATCGGCCAAGGGCACAACGTCGCCTTTTTCCAGTTTCGGCAGCCGCTTCTTGCTGTCGTCATCATCTTTTTTATGATCCTGGCCTTCTTCGTACACAGCCAGAAAGCCCGGATCGATGATGGTGGTGCCAGTGGCGCGGAACATCGACCCGCCGACAGGAAAATCGACCGCCACGGTATTCATGGTGGCGTGGATCATCTGGCAGGCCACGGCGCGCTTCCAGACCAGCTCATACAGCCGTCGCTGGTCGTCATTGAGATAAGCTTTGACGTCGTTCGGGCGACGCAAGGCCGAAGTTGGGCGCACCGCTTCGTGCGCTTCCTGGGCGTTCTTGGACTTGCCTTTGTAGACCTGCACCGAGTCGGGCAGTGCGCCGGGACCGTAGTCACGCTCGATCAGTTCGCGCAGCTCACTCACTGCCTCACTGGACAGTACCGTGGCATCGGTACGCATGTAGGTGATCAGGCCCACGGTGCCCTCGCTGCCCAGCGCCACACCTTCGTAAAGGCCTTGTGCCACGCGCATGGTGCGGCTGGTGGTAAAACCAAGCTTGCGTGCCGCTTCCTGCTGCAGCGTGGAGGTTGTGAACGGCGCGGCCGGACGGCGCTTGCGCTGCTTGCTGGCCACTTCGCCGACGGTGAACTGGCCCTTGGCGATATCCAGCAGGGACTGGCGCACCTGACCGGCACGGTCGCCATCGGTGACGTCGAACTGAGCAAACTTCTTACCGTCCAGTTTGCTCAGTCGGGCGCGGAAGTCGCCGTCTTTGTGCTTGAGATCGGCCTCGATGCTCCAGTACTCACGCGGATTGAAGGCTTCGATCTCTTCTTCACGCTCGACGATCATGCGCAGTGCCGGCGTTTGCACGCGGCCTGCAGACAATCCGCGCTGGACCTTGCGCCACAGCACCGGCGACAGATTGAAGCCGACCAGATAGTCGAGCGCGCGTCGCGCTTGCTGGGCATTTACCAAATCGTGCGACAGCTCGCGCGGGTTGTCGACGGCCGCCTTGATTGCGCGCGGGGTGATCTCCGAGAACACCACGCGGTACATGGGTTTGTCCTTGACCAGCTTGCGCTGCTTCAGAATTTCGCTGATATGCCAGCTGATGGCTTCGCCTTCGCGATCAAGGTCAGTGGCCAGGTAGATGGCTTCAGCCGCCTTGGCGGCCTTGGCGATGGCGGCCACGTGCTTTTCGTTACGCTCGATCAGCTCGTAATTCATGGCAAATCCGTGCTCGGTATCGACCGCGCCCTCCTTGGGCTTGAGGTCGCGCACATGCCCGTAAGAGGCCAATACCACAAAGTCCTTTCCGAGGTACTTGTTGATGGTTTTGGCTTTGGCAGGCGATTCGACAATGAGCAGGTTTTTAGCCATCAGATGAGTTCACAGGTATAAGGCGCGGTGAAGCCGCGTGTTTTATGGGAGGCCGGGGCCGACACTCTTTATAGTGGGAACACAGCCACAAGCAGCTGTCAAGCCTTATCGTCCACCGGGCTGTGCCGAAGGCGTTGGAAACGCCCGCCCGGCATCCTGCCCACATGACCGGCCAGTTCCAGTTCCAAAAGGAGTGAGGATACCCGGGATGCCGACATATCGCTGCGTTCTGCCAGTATATCGATTGATTGCGGGTCGCTGCCAAGCGCCGTCAGCAATCGGGTCTGGTCCGGGTCGGTACTGGGTTTTGGCGGGACTGTGCTTGCAGATCCGCACTCGGCCAAGCGAAAAGCGAGGCCAGAAGCGAGATTCCGGGCCGGCCCCGCCAGCGCTTCGCGCACTTCGTCCGGCTTTTCCACCAGTCGGCCGCCGTCGCGAATCAGACGATGGCAGCCGCGCTTCATGCGGTTGTGCACAGAACCGGGAAGAACCAGTACCTCGCGTCCCTGTTCAGCCGCCAGACGCGCCGTAATCAGTGATCCTGAGCGCAGGCCGGCCTCGATTACCAGCGTGCCAAGACTGAGCCCGGCGATGATGCGATTGCGCCGGGGAAAATGCTCGGCCCGCGCCGCGGTTCCGAGTGGAAACTCGCTGACCAGCGCGCCGCCGGTAGCGATGCGTTTGGCCAAGGCGGCATGTTTGCGTGGGTAGACCAGGTCCACCCCGGTACCCAGCACTGCAATCGTGTAACCACCCGCTTCCAGCGCCGCCTGATGCGCCGCGCCGTCGATGCCATCGGCCATGCCGCTGGTCACTACCAGCCCCATCGCAGCCAACTGCGCGGCAAAATCACGGCTGTCAGCCAATCCTTGCGGGGTCGCGCTGCGGGCGCCGACGATGGCGATCTGCGGATGCAGCAGCAAGGCCGGGTCACCGGTGACGAATAGTGCGGCGGGTGGCTGGTCGATATCATCCAATTGCGGAGGGAAATCGGCCTCGACGAAGCGTAGAAAATGGTGATCTGGCTCGGTCAGCCAGACCATGTCAGCGTCCAGCAAAGCCGTATCCGGTGCACTCAGCCAGGCTTTGGCATCGTGGCCCAGATTATGCTCTCGGCACAGCGCTGCCAGCGGGCGCGCCAGTACCTGACCGGCCGAATCATCGTGCGCTCTGATCAATGCGCGCAAGCCGGCCGGCCCCAGCTCCGGTGTACGCAGCAAAAAACGCGCGGCCGGGGCCGCGCGTTGTTGTAGGCCAATTCCGATGGTTCTACTCAGGCATACGAATCGGGTCACCGATACGCACCGGGCGGATGCCGTCCATGATCAGGCCGTAGCTGACGTGCTCGAAGGTACGGAACACCATGACATGACCGACGTACAGCTCGGGGAGCTGGACTTTTTGACCAAACATGCGGCGACTGGATGACGAGACCACATCATCGTGCACGCGCTCGCCAGGCTGAAATATCGAGAAGGTAGTGCCGTTGTCGACACCATCGGCGCTGCCGGTGGAAAGTGCGACAACCTGCAAGCGACCGACCGCGGCCAGGGCATCGTTAAAGGCAATGACGTGAACCTTGTCCGGTGCATTGGCGGGCGGATGCGGGTAGTACATTGAGTCGTAGGGTGAATCGTCGATGGGCAGCAGACGGTCTCCCGCACGAATTTCGCGGCTACTATCCTCGATCATGAGGGTGGTTGGATCACCGCTGCGCTGTACCAGCACGCTGCCGATCACCTGGACCTCGACGCCCAACGAATGCCCCTTGCCCCAGTGGCCGTCATCGCGTGTGTATTCTTTCCACGGGCCGTCGACCATGGCCACGTTGCTATCCAGCTGATGCGCAACTACGTCACGCTTCTCGGGTTTGTCTGCGCTAAACACGCGGAAGGCGTGGGTCGGGCGTACCACGGCATAGTGCTCGCCGGGGCTGGCATCCAGGCCCCGGGCGTAGGCAAACTCACCCGGCGTGCCACGCAGACGACTCTCTTCGAAAGCCATCACGTAGGGCGAAGTTTTCAGGGTTTCGGCATCGACGACGCGGAAATCCTTGAGGAACGGCTTGATCAGATACAGCGGCAGCGGCGGCGTCGCGGCAAGATCCGATTCGCGCACCCCGGGCTGCAGCTTCAAATAAGCGGCTGAACCACTATCGTAGGCAAGTTTGAGCACGTCACCGGGATAGATCAGGTGTGGGTTGTGCACTTGTGGGTTGGCGCGCCAGATTTCAGGCCACAACCACGGCTTGTTCAGGAAGCGTGCGGAAATGTCCCACAGCGTGTCACCCTTTACCACCGTGTAGGTGTCCGGGTGATCGGCTCGCAACTGCGCACCGGCGGCAAATACGACCAGACTGACCAACAGTCCGGTTATCAATCCAAGTGATTTCTTAAGCATGGCTGGTAATCCCCAGATCCCCATAGGATTTTGGTGAGTGTAACCCAAAAGTGACCGAGAACAAGTGGGCGACGATGGAAAGCCCGGCAAACTCGGCCTGGAAACCTTACAATAGCGAGTGTGGTGCTTGCTTTTCGCCAAATCGCCCGCACTTTTTGCTGTATGCGCCAGGCAATACGGACCGAATCATGAGTTTGCTGACTATTGTTGAATTTCCGGACACGCGTCTGCGTACCCAGGCCGAGGATGTCACCGAGTTTGATACCAAGCTGAAACAGCTGGCCGATGACATGCTCGAAACCATGTACGCCGCCCAGGGTATCGGGCTGGCTGCAACCCAGGTGGACGTGCACAAGCGTTTGCTGGTGTTGGACGTGTCCGAGGACAGTGATCAGCCGATGGTCTTCGTCAACCCGGTGATTACGGCACGCGAGGGCGATGAGATCTGCCAGGAAGGTTGTTTGTCGGTGCCCGGCATCTATGCCGATGTTGAGCGTTCAGCCAGCATTGATGTTGAGGCGTTTGACGTGACGGGCAAAGCATTCAGCCTGCACGCCGAAGACTTGCTGGCGGTGTGCATCCAGCACGAGATGGATCATCTGATTGGCAAATTGTTCGTTGATTACCTGTCGCCACTGAAGCGGCAGTTGGTGCGACGCAAGCTGGAAAAACAGCGCCGTCAGGCCACGCCTGCCGCTGAAGCTGCTAGCGCCTGAGCCTTCGTGAACCTTCCCGGCACGCTGCGACTGGTGTTTGCCGGTACTCCCGATTTCGCTGTGCCGTGTCTGAAAGCCTGTCTGGCCTCAGGCATAGAAGTGGCAGCGGTTTACAGCCAACCCGATCGGCGCAGCGGGCGGGGGCGGCAATTGCATGCCAGTCCGGTCAAACAGGCAGCGCTCGCGGCAGGCGTCCCGGTTGAGCAGCCGGCCAGCCTCAAAGCCGCCGAAGTGCAAGCACAGTTGGCCAGCTACCGACCCGATCTTCTTGTTGTGGTGGCCTATGGTCTGATATTGCCGCAGGCGGTGCTGGATATTCCGCGACTCGATTGCTGGAATGTACACGCCAGCCTGCTGCCACGCTGGCGCGGCGCCGCACCTATCCAGCGCGCCATTGCCGCCGGTGACGCCGAAACCGGTGTTGCGCTGATGCAGATGCAAGCCGGTCTCGACACCGGGCCGGTCATGCTTGAACGGCGCACCCCGATACACAGCGACGACACCGGTGGCAGCTTGCATGACCGCTTGTCCGAGCTTGGCGCCGAAGTTCTGGCTGACGGCTTGCGCAAAGTGCTGGCTGGCGAAACGCTGCTGTCCACACCGCAGCCCGAACAAGGTGTCGAGTACGCTCACAAACTGCAAAAATCCGAAGCCATGCTCGACTTCACGCACTCGGCGGACGCATTGGCCCGTCTGGTGCGCGCTTTCAGCCCCTGGCCTGTCGCCGAAACCGAACTCGCCGGCGAGCGGTTGCGGATTCACGCTGCCGAGCCGGTTGTTGGCGTGCCAGGTTCTGAAGTGGGTGTTGTTCTGGCAGCCAGCCGCGAGGGCATCGACATTGCTTGTGCTGAAGGTGCCTTGCGGGTGACGCGGGTGCAGCGGCCTGGCGGCCGGCCGATGGCGGTGGCCGATTATCTCAATGCGCGGCCCGAGTTGCGACATGCTCGTGCTTGAGCGGGCGTTGCGCGGCGCGCAGCACGGCTTTTCGTACCCCGGACGGGTGCGAAAGCCTTTCTTGCACAAAGGCACCAGCCGGAACAACAAACCACATGAATGACGTACGCGCCCTGGCCGCGCGGGGCCTGGCTGAGGTGGTGTTCGAGGGTGCCTCGCTGCGCGAGGTAAGCGCGCGTTTACAGCCGAAGTTGGTCGATGGGCGTGATCGGGCCTTGTTGACCGCCTTGCTCAATGAGGGGGCGCGTTGGTGGCTGCGTTTTGATGCGGCGCTGGGCATGATGATGGATCGGCCCTTGCCGCGGAAGGATGCGTCATTGCGAGCGCTGCTGGTCGTGGGTCTGGTGCAGCTCGAGGTACTGAAGCTACCTGCCTATGCGGCGGTGGCAGCGACGGTGAACGCGGCACGGGTGCTTCGGCGGCCGCGTATGGCCGGTCTGTGCAATGCGGTGCTGCGGCGCTGGCAACGCGAGCGCGAGGCCTTGCTGCAGCGACTAGATGCAAATGCGCAAACGCGCTACGCGTGTCCAGTGTCCAGCGTGGTGGCTGGATGCGTTGCATCGTGACTGGCCCAATGAGGCTCATGAAATACTCGAAGCTGGTAATCGCCCGGTACCACCCATGCTGCGGGTCAATCGCCGCGTGAGCTCGCGTTCGGATCTGCTCCAGCGCTTTGCAGAGCAGGGTATTGACGCGCATGCCCTGGACTGGCTTGCGGATGCCATCGTGCTTGATGCGCATACGGATATCACTCGCCTTCCGGGATTTGCCGAAGGTGCATTCTCGGTGCAAGATGGTGCAGCGCAACTGGCCGCTGATCTGCTCGATTTGCGTGACGGTCTGTGGAATATCGAGATGCTCGCACTCGACCGGGATGCCAAACGACTTGAGCGGGTAGCAGAGAATTTTGGCCGTTTGAAACTCGCCTGCACATGCGTGACGGGCGATGCCATGCAGCCGTCAGAGTGGTGGGATGGGCACCTTTTCGACCGCATTTTGCTGGATGCGCCGTGTTCGGCTACTGGGGTGATGCGGCGCCATCCAGACATCAAACTGCACCGCCGAGCCAGCGACATCGATGCCTTGAAAACGATACAAGACGGCCTGTTGCAAGCGTTGTGGCCATTGCTGGCCGAGGGGGGGCGCCTGGTGTACGCAACCTGCTCATTGTTGCGCGCTGAGAATCAGGCCGTGATTGCACGATTCATCAATGACCGCGATGATGTCCGGGTCGTGATGCCGCAACTGCCGGTCGGTCGGGTGGCCGGCGATGGCTGGCAATTGCTACCGGGGTTGGACGGGGTCGATGGC
>CAJDWN010000004.1_pt1 | contig 27595 bp, 26 predicted proteins | sample 7391581 | NCBI WGS metagenome assembly CAJDWN01 (sample SAMEA7055736, study PRJEB34461) | soil metagenome | biome: terrestrial ecosystem; feature: Peninsula; material: soil | place: Antarctica | collected 2016 | reverse complement strand
GAGGCTGGCCGGGCCAGATTGCTGATCTCACCCTCGACCCAGATTGGCGGCAGGGCATCATGCAGCAGGTCGCGTACCAGCCGGTTGAGCGCGCTGGGGGTGAATACGTCGCGGCGCCGCTCGTGTGCTTCAGTCATGGACCTGTTTCTTCTCGTTCTGGCGGTAGGCGTAGCGTGCGCGCAGCAGCAAGGAGACTGCCAGCCACAGCGTCAGTACGGCCAGCGGAATGGCAGTCAGATAGGGCCATATAAGTGCCAACAGAGATATCGCCAGCAAAACAGCCCCAGCGACCAGCAGTACGCCGGCTTCGGCATTGCCGAGTTCACGATGGTTGGTGAGTACGGCGCGCATGCTGCGGGCCAGGCGCGCGGCACCGGCGGCGGCGCGACTGGTGCTGCCGGTGCCGCGGCGTGCCCGGCTGCGATGCTTCTTGCGCGCGGTGCGGTGTCGGGGCAGGACCACTTCCGTGCTGTTTTCCAGGTCGACCAGATATTGTTTTTGCATGCGTTCTGCAAAGTCCTTGTCTTCCACCGCGACGTCCAGTTCGCAGTTGCCGATCCAGCTGGACAGGTTGAGGTTGGATGAACCCACACGCGCCCAGCGGCCGTCGGCCACGGCGGTTTTGGCGTGTAGCATGGATCCTTGCCATTCGAACACGCGTACGCCGGCCTCAAGTAACGGCCGGTAGCCGCTGCGCGACAGGGCCGCGGTGATCGGTACATCGCTGGAACCGGGGACCAGCAGGCGCACATCCACGCCGTCCCGGGCGGCGGCAGCCAGCGCCTGGGTATAGGGCGCGACGCCGACGAAATAGGCATCTGTGAGCCATAGTGACTGGCTCGCCATGGCCGCAATCAGTTGGTCAAGCCGGTACACGCTTGCGGTCTGGGGTTCGGTAGCAATGATGCGCAGCGAAACTTCACCCGCGTGGGGGATATCCTCCGGATTGCAAAGCAATGTGTCGTCCAGCGGGGTTCCCATATCGTCCCATATATCGGCGAAGGCATACTGCAAGTCAGCGACTGCCGGGCCGTGTACGGCCACACCGGTATCACGCCAGGGCTCGATGCCGCGTTTGCTGTCGCCGAGCCATTTGTCGCTGAGGCAGACCCCGGACAGAAACCCGATGCGGTTGTCGACTGCCAGCATCTTGCGGTGGTCGCGGCTGATCCAGCCCAGCGGACTGTCGAGCCGGAAGCGATTGTAGGTGCGCACCTCGCCACCGGCTTCGAGCAGCGGTTTCCACAAGCGCTCGCCTGATTGCCCCAGACAACCCAACCAATCCCGGATGACGGCAACCTGCACGCCCTGACGGGCCTTTTCAGCCAGCGCAGCAACAAATCGCCGGCTGTTGGCGTCGTCACGCACCATGTAATTTTCCAGCAGCACATGCTGGCGTGCGCCGGCGATGGCATCCAGCCAGGCATCGAAGTTGGCAGCGGCATCAATCAGCAGGTCGATGCGGTTGCCAGTCGACAAGGGGGCGCCTGCCGCGCGACTGAAAGCCTGTTCGGCCAATTGTCGGGTGGACAGCAGCGGGGGCGGTGGCGTGATGCGAGGCATTTGCTCAGTGTAACGTCAGGCAGTGGTTTCTCAATGAACGAAGTCCTGTTAGATGGATGCACCAGCAATTCCGTTGTTCCGGCATGCGCCCCCGCTGTGGTGAATGTTTTCGCGGCAATGCGATGATCCGTGTCGATTGCCGCATGCTTCATTCTTCCTCGCGTGCTCGCGGGGGAGGAGCAGAGCAGCGATTGGCATGTACGTCGATTCAAGGAATTTGAGTTGTTGCGCACTGCTGGGGCGTGCCACAACAGGTGGTACGGGCTCTTGCGTAGCTGTGCGGGAACTTGTCCCGGACAGAAGTGGGCCAGCGCCGGGATGACGAGGTTCTTGGTTGATTCGAATGAAGGCATGCTGACATGTCCTGTGCCTGCACCGTGGCGAACTTCGACGTCCGTGTTGAGGGTATTGTCGAGCATTGCGATAGGCCAGTTCGATTGGCCATCAGGGCCTTCGGCTTGGCCCTTGCGGCGTGTGCACCGAGCGTGCGCTGTAAGGTTCGAGCTTCGCCGCCGCCACACAGGAAAGAGCCTGTGCACGGGTGAACAGGGGCGAGGCCAAAGATGCAATAATGAGCCATTGACCGGACAGGGACGAGGATCAAGGCGGACGTGGCTGAGCATTATCGGCAACTGGTAGCGGACGTCGCGCTGGAGAACATTCATCCGGCGGGGCGGCGATGGGTGCAAGAAATGCTCGAGGCCCTGGACAAGGTGCCTATGGCGCAGCCGCCAAAAGCAGCCGGCGATCTGGTCAATCTGCTGACGCGGATGCTGGATTCTTATTCTGACGGCGCCGCCCGGGTACAGATCCTCCAGCGCGTTCAGCATCTGGCGCAGCCGCTGCTGGATGGTCTTCACAAGCACATCATTGCCGAAAGTCACCCCTTGCCTGTGGCCAAGGCTACGCTGGCGGGACGCCTGCTGGAAATGCGCAGTTTGCAAGGAAAGAACGCGTGCATGGCCGTATGGGAACTGACGGGTCCGGATGGGAAATTACCTCTGTTGGGGCGTCGCCAGGTAGTCGAGGCGCTGAGTGAAGCCCTTGTTCTGCTGCGCGATGTGCTGGAGTTGTCCTTCCAGCAATATCGGGAGCCGCCACGCGGTGCCTGGCGCCGTTTGCATGCCTTGTACGGGTTTTCTGATGATGTCGGGATAGCAGAACGACGGTGTGCCTTGCCGGGGCGCAAGGAAAAGCGCACGCCACGCCAGCGTTACGCGCACGCGCTGCTGTTGGCTATGGCAAACCCGTGGGGCATGCAGCGCCCCGAGCTGGCGCAGGCACTTGAAATCAGCGCATCAGTGGCCGATTGCGTACGCTTCGGGCCGACTGAAAATGCGCTTGCTGTACAGGGCGATGGTGAGGATTCTGGCCCCGGTTTCCCGTCGTCGGAATCGCAACCGGCTGGCCTGATGATGGATCTGGCTCCTGTGCTTGATTTGCTTGATCAGCAGTTGTCCTGGGGTCCGCAGGATGCTTTGACAATCAGCATTGCCGATGGGCGTGGCGGCCAAATCGACGTGCGTCGCAGTATGCTTGAACGTATGGCGCGCGCGTGGCGTGGGCGAGCGCAGCGCGGGTTCGAGCGGATGGGCGGGCAGCATGTCATGTCGGTGCTGGTTGGCATGAGTGCCGTCCATCAGGCCATGGCCGGTGGTGATGACTTTGATGCATTTCGTGAGCGTCTCATGGGTAGCCAGTCGGATTACCGCGTGGACAGCAATGCAGCCGCCTGGTTAAGCGCGTATGCCGCTTCGGCTCCGATGCATGTTGAAGCGCGTGTGCTGGACCAGAGTCTGGGCGGCTATCGTCTGCTGTGGCCCGCTGGCCACGGCCATCGGGTCCGCATCGGCGAACTGGTGGGTCTTATGCCGGGCCACGTGCAGCCTGGCGGCGAGGGTGGCAGCACGATATTGATGCTGGGTGTGCTGCGCTGGCTGCGCAGCCTGGATGACGGCGAGCTGGTCATCGGTGTGGAGTTGCTGTCGCGCCAGCCGCAGCCTGCCGCAGTACGAATTCTGGATAGCAAGGGCCAGCGTGGTCCATTGTGCCGTGGGCTGCTGGTGGATATGGAAGCCCATGACCCGGAGCTTGTCGTTGCACGGGTGCGTGAGCAGCTGATTGATGGCGCTGAGATTAGCTGCCTGCCCGATGAAAACAAGCTCGGAAGCAAGGGCATGCGAAGGCGCAAGTTCACCGTCGCGCATGCGCAGGAACTCAGTCCCGCGTACTATCGCGTATCCTTGTCGGAACCTGACGACCGCAACTCGCAATCCACCCCACCATGACTGATAGCTCAAGCTTTTCCCAAGCGACCCGCCCGCACGGCCGCCGTCTCAGCGTAGCCGTCGATATCGAGGGTGTGCGCGTGGGTGGTGATGCACCCATTGTGGTGCAGTCGATGACCAACACTGATACAGCCAACGTTGATTCCACCAGTCGCCAAGTGGCCGAGCTGGCGCGCGCCGGCTCGGAGCTGGTGCGCATTACCGTCAACACGCCGGCCGCCGCCAAGGCGGTGGCGAAGATTCGCGACAAGCTGGACATGATGGGTGTGTCGGTGCCGTTGATTGGCGATTTCCACTACAACGGGCACCAGCTGTTGAGCGCCGAGCCGGCGTGTGCCGAAGCCTTGGCCAAATATCGAATCAATCCGGGCAATGTCGGTTTCGGCAAAAAGCGGGATAGCCAGTTTTCAGCGATCATCGAGCTCGCCCTGAAACACGGCAAGGCTGTGCGTATCGGGGCCAACTGGGGATCTTTGGACCAGAAGCTGTTGGTTGCACTGATGGATGAGAATGGGCAGCGCATCAAGCCATGGGACGCCAGCCGTGTTGGCCGCGAAGCATTGATTCGTTCGGCATTGGATTCGGCTGCGCGCGCAGAGGAACTGGGGCTCGCGCGCGATCGCATTGTTCTTTCATGCAAGGTTTCCGGCGTGCAGGAGCTGATCGGCGTATACCGCGATCTGGGTGCGCGCTGCGACTACGCCCTGCATCTGGGCCTGACCGAAGCAGGCATGGGTTCGAAGGGCATCGTGGCGTCCACGGCCGCGCTGGCTGTGTTGCTGCAGGAAGGTATTGGCGACACCATCCGTATTTCCCTGACCCCTGAGCCAGGACAGGCGCGTACCGCCGAGGTGGTGGTGGCACAAGAGCTTTTGCAGACGATGGGTCTGCGCGCGTTTACGCCGATGGTGACCGCTTGTCCGGGCTGTGGTCGGACTACAAGCAGCTTTTTCCAGGTGCTGGCCAAAACCGTGCAGGACCATGTACGCGCCAGGATGCCCGAGTGGCGTTTGCAATATGATGGCGTCGAGAATCTGACTTTGGCGGTGATGGGGTGCATCGTCAACGGGCCGGGTGAGTCCCGCCACGCCAATATCGGTATTTCCCTGCCGGGTACCGGTGAGGCGCCGGCCGCTCCGGTATTCGTCGATGGCGAGAAAACGGTGACCTTGCGAGGTGAACATATTGCCGAGGAGTTTGTCGGTTTGATCGAAGCTTACGTGGACAGTCATTATCCGACGCATGGTGGCTGAGATGACTGCAGACAAACACTACGACCGTAGCTATTTCGACCGCTTGTACCGCGACCCGGCAACCCGTGTGATCAGCCGCAGCGAGGTGCAACGCCAGGTCGCGATGACCGTCGGTCTGGCCGAGTACTTTCTGGGTCGACCAGTTCGTCGTGTACTGGATGTGGGCTGCGGCGAAGGCAACTGGCGTGCGCCTTTGCTCAAATTGCGCCCGAAACTCTACTACCTTGGTACCGACACCAGTGATTATGTATTGGACCGTTTCGGCCACAGTCGGAACATCCACCCCATGGCGTTCGAGCAATTGGCCGAGCAACGTTTCAACGAACCTTTCGATCTGATCATTTGCGCCAATGTTCTGCAGTACCTCCCGGCGGCTGATATCAAGCGCGGCCTGTCCGGTTTCGCCGAGTTGCTCGACGGCATGGCGTTCATCGAAACCTATGTGCGGGGAGATCGTGTGGAGGGTGACCACGAGGGGTTCAAGGCACGATCAGCCAGTTGGTATCGCAAAGCGTTCACCGAGGCCGGACTCACGGCGTGCGGGCCACAATCATGGCTTAGCACCGATATCGCCGCAGATTTGAGCGCGTTGGAACTGCCCGCTTGAATGTGCTCTTGCAGGAGCGAGCCATGCCGCGATGGATATCCCGGGTGGTGATCCAGGCATAGCCGGATCCTTGCGTGCGTGGTTTTACACGATACGTTTGCTTATGTGGGTGCAGCTGAGCGCAGCAAAGTGCACCGTCGTGATCTTCACGCCATGGTGCGCTTTGCTACGCTCAGCAGACCCTGCGGCTGCGGGATTCCGCAGCACGCGTTCCGACTTTCGAGCTACGGTTTGCGCGGTTTGCGTGGTTTCGCTGGTGCGCGCTTGTCGGCGCGGCGGGGTGCGGCTTTGGGCGGCTTCTCGCCTTCGCGATGGATGCGCAGAGTCTGGCCGGATACCCAGACCGTCTGCAGATGGTGCAGAACTTCCTTGGGCATGCCCTCGGGCAGGTCGATCAGGCTGTGATCGTCACGGATGCTGATGCGACCGATGAACTGGCTGTCCAGGCCGGCCTCGTTGGCAATGGCGCCGACAATATTAGTGGGCTTGACACCGTGCTGGTGGCCGACTTCCAGACGGAAGGTCTCTTTGCCCTGCTCGGTGACATGTGGACTTGAATCACGCGATGGTTTGCTATCGCCAGCTTCTTTGTAGGCATCGGGCGTACGTTCGCTGCGCTCCTTGTAGGCGCCGGGCGCACGTTCGTTACGCTCCTTGTAGGCACCGGGCGTACGTTCGCTACGTTCCTTGCGGACGCCGGGCGTACGTTCACTACGTTCCTTGTGCGCATCGGGCGCACGTTCGCGTCGTGGATATGCGCCCTTGTCCTGACGCGTATGCTGCCCGGTTTCCTGGCGAGCGCGCGGGGGCGGTCGTTTGGGCTCACTCAGCAGCAGGGGCTGATCGCCCTGGGCCATGCTGGCCAGGGCCGCGGCCATCTCGACTGCGGGGATGTCGTGCTCGTGTTCGTACTCGCGGACCAGGTTCTGGAAAGCCTCCAGACCATTGCCGGCCAGGGTGTCGCTGATACGCTGCTTGAATTGTGCGACACGGTGATTGTTGACCGTCTCGATGCTGGGCAACTGCATGACTTCAATGGGCTGCCGGGTCGCATTCTCGATAGCACGCAGCATGCCGCGTTCGCGCGGGCTGACAAACAGGATCGCCTGACCTTCGCGGCCGGCACGACCGGTACGGCCGATGCGGTGCACGTAGGATTCGGTATCGTAGGGGATGTCGTAATTCAGTACGTGGCTGATGCGATCAACATCAAGCCCACGTGCAGCGACATCGGTGGCCACCAGGATATCGATCTTGCCGCTCTTCAGCTGCGCTATCGTACGTTCGCGTTGTGCCTGGGCAATATCACCGTTGATGGCGCCGGCGGCGAAGCCCCGCGCGCGCAGCTTTTCAGCCAGTTCTTCGGTGGACTTCTTGGTACGCGTGAACACCAGCATGGCGTCGAACGGCTCAGCCTCCAGGATGCGCGTCATCGCATCCAGTTTGTGCAGCCCGCTGACAAGCCAGTAGTACTGGTGGATATTGGCCGCGGTCGAGGTCTTGTTCTTGATGATGATCTCGGCCGGGTCGTTCAGGTACTTTTTTGCGATGCGTCGGATCTGGGTCGGCATGGTGGCCGAGAACAAGGCGATCTGGCAGCTGTCCGGGGTCGCTTCGAGTACGGTTTCCACGTCACCGATGAAGCCCATGCGCAGCATTTCGTCGCCTTCGTCCAGTACCAGGAAGCGCAATGAGCCGAGTTTCAGGGTGCCTTTTTTGAGATGATCGATGACACGGCCGGGCGTACCCACAATAACTTGAACACCACGTTTCAGCCCGGCCAACTGCGGGCCGTAGCTTTGGCCACCATAGATGGGCAGCACATGGAACTTGCGCAGATCCGATGCGTAGCTCTGGAACGCCTCGGCAACCTGGATAGCCAGCTCACGCGTGGGTGCCAGCACCAGCGCTTGCGGGGCATGTTGGTCAGGGTCCAGACGCGCCAGTATGGGCAAGGCAAATGCAGCGGTCTTGCCGGTGCCGGTCTGCGCCTGGCCGAGTACGTCACGGCCTTCGAGCAGGAGCGGAATCGCCTCTGCCTGGATGGGCGAGGGCGTCTCATAGCCTATTTTTTTGATCGCTGCCAGCAGCGCATCGGGAAGCCCCAGTGCAGCAAAGGCACAGGGGCTTTGGTCGTTCTCAATCATTCGGGTGGCCGGTTTTGGGAGTTTCTGATTGAATCTGGGTGGATGGCTCAACGAGATGAAAACGTCCGATTCGAGGCGTAAAATGCGACCTATAGCGCTGCTATAAGCTTGTTTTACAACTTAAATACCGGTTTTTCAGCCGCTGAGACGACGTCCATGATTCGATCAGATGTTCCTATGGACTGGGTACCGCGGGCGGTACATTCCCACCATTATCCCATCTTTCGTGCACGTATTCCTCAATCCGCTCTTTTGGCAGCCGCATACTGTAGGCGAGCCACATGATCAGGGCCGAGAAAACTGCGATGACCGGTGCGGCAGTAACAAGATCCAACACGCCGAGATTGCCTTCACCCCGCGACGGATCCGGGTAGCTGCCCAGGAAACTGATCAGTGCCAGTCCACCCAGCCATGGAACGACCCAAAATCCGGCGCGGAAGTCCAGCTTGGGTGTCAGCTTGGAATAAAACGCTTCATGTGCAATCAGGATGCTGAAACCCAGCAGCACGGCGATCGACAGCTTCCAGTCCACGTCCCAGCCAGACCAGTACACGATGAGGTTGGAGGAAAGAAATGCCAGGTAGGGAATGATCACGCCCCCGGGCAAGCGGAACGGGCGCTTCTGATCAGGCAATTCCTTGCGCAATGATATCAGGACCAGTGGACCCGAACCGAATGACAGCACGGTGGCCGAGGTGACAAAACCCACCAACTTCTGCCAACCGGGGAAGGGCAGGAAGAAGATCAGGCCCACGACGAAGGCAACGATGACGCTGACCCACGGTACGCCGCGATCATTGACCTTGGCCAAGGATTTTGGCGCATTGCCGTTGCGGCCCATGGCGTAGGACAGCCGCGCGGTGACCGTGGTGTAGATAAGGCCGGTATCGGCAGGGGAGATGAAGGCATCGATATACAGCAGCAAGGCCAGCCAGGTCATGCCGAGGGTCGTCGCCAAAGTAGCCAATGGTCCAAACAACATTTCTTCGTCGCCGACGCCACCGCTGAAGGTAACTCCGATCTTGGCCCATCCATTGGCTAGCGCTTCGCTGGGCAGGGCACCAATGAACGCGACCTGCAGGCCGATATAGATAACGGCGCACAGCAGAACCGAACCGATGACGGCGATAGGCACATTGCGGCTGGGGTTGTCGGTCTCGCCGGCCAGTTCCACACCCTGACGGAAGCCCAGGTAGGAGAACACGATACCGGCGGTCGCGATCGACGAAAACACGCCGTGCCAGCCATAGGGCATGAAGCCGCCGTGTTCCGGGATCGAGAAGTGAGTCGTGTTGAGCTCGGCCGTGAAGAACGCCACGATAACCAGCAGGATGATGGCGATTTTCCACCACACCAGGGCATTGTTGATGCGCGCGAACCAGCGGATACCGATCACGTTGATCAGGCTGAAAAGGAACATCAGCAGCGTAGCGGCGGCGTAGCCTATTGGCGTCAGTACCGCGATACCTTCCACCTTCGTCTGCAGGTAGGGGATGTAGTTGTTTGCATACTGCAGCGCGGCCAGCACTTCGATGGGCGCAGTGGACGCGGCAGCCAGCCAGGTGATCCACCCAGTGGTGTAGCTGGCGAAGGAGCCGAAGGCGTAGTGTGGAAAGCGCACCACACCACCAGAGACCGGGAACATGGTGCCCAGTTCAGCGTACACCAGGGCGATGAACATGATCATGATGGCGCCGATGAGCCAGGAAATGATCGAGGCCGGACCTGCTTGCTGCGCGGCACTCAGTGCCCCGAACAACCAGCCGGAGCCGATGATCGAACCGACCGCAGTAAATAACAAACCGACCATGCCGACATGGCGTTTCAGCCGCTTGTCGTCACCGCCGCCAATGACGGGTGCAGATGTATCCATTACTTATCCCCTCTCTTTTGTAAATGGCGGAATACGGGCCGGTGCACAGCGTCGCCGGTCATGAAATCACAAAAGCGGCTACAACATGTCGGCCTTCGCCGGCGAGCAGGTTGTAGGTTCGAGCGCAGGCTGCATTGTCCATGCATTCCAGCCCGATACCACGGCGCAACAGAGCGGCTTGCACGGATGGCAGAGCAAATTGCTGCTTCGGGCCACTGCCCAAAATGACCAGTTCAGGCTCCAGTTCCAGCAGCTGATCGACGTTGTCTTGATTGATATCGTTGACGCTGGTGACGGGCCAGTCCGTGATCAGTTGCCTGGGGGTCAGCACAAAGCTGTGCCTGAGTGTTTGCCCGCCCACAACTACAGCACCTATCTCGACGCGACGCACCGTGAATTCGGACTGTGCTTGCTGCAGGTTCAGTTCCATGCAGGGCGGCTATCGCGGCAGAGCCAACTTGGGTTGCTCGGGATGCGGCCGGTACAAACTGGCAACGTGGCCAACGAGCTGTACGCTTTCAGCATGTGTGGCGGTAATCAGCTTTTCCAGATCCAGCGTCCGCTGCTCGCGGTCACCGGACAGCTTTACCTTCAGTAGCTCGTGCTGATCAAGTGCCAGATTCAACTCTTTGCACACTGCCTCGGTGACGCCTTTGGCGCCGATCATGACCACCGGTTTGAGCGGGTGAGCGAGCTGGCGCAGGTAGCGGCGTTGGTTTGCGGATAAGGGCATGTTCAGCTTCGGGCCATGATGATCAGGTGCGAAAGGGTATCATGGGCAGGTGTATCTCAGAACATGTCATCAGTCATGGCCCGTAGCAAAAGTAGCGCACGCTGGTTGCGCGAACATTTCAACGACCCTTGGGTCAAGAAGGCCCATTCAGAGGGTCTGAGGGCGCGCTCAGCCTACAAGCTGGATGAGCTGGTCGATCGCGACAAACTGCTGCGGCCGGGCATGGCAGTGGCGGATCTGGGTGCGGCCCCGGGCGGCTGGTCGCAATTGGTACACGAGCGCCTGGATGGCAATGGCAGGCTGTTTGCGTTGGATATTCTGCCCATGCAACCTCTGGCCGGGGTCGACTTTGTTTGTGGCGATTTTCGCGAGCCCGAAGTACTGAAAGAATTCGAAAACCACTTGGCGGGTCAGAAACTGGACCTTGTACTGTCCGATATGGCCCCCAATATGAGTGGTGTAATGGTTTCCGATCAGGCTCGTTCGATGGATCTGGCTGAGCTGGCGGCTGATTTTGCTGCGCACTGGCTGCGTCCTGGTGGCAATTTCGTGGTCAAGCTGTTCCACGGTGTCGGATTCGATCAATATGTGCGTGACTTGCGCGTTGCTTACCAGCGCGTAATCATGCGAAAACCCGCGGCTTCGCGTGATCGTTCGCGCGAAGTGTATGCACTGGCATTGGGCCTCAAGGTGGCGCTTGTCAGAGATGAGGATGAAGCATGAACGAAATGGTCAAAAATCTGCTTTTGTGGCTGGTGGTAGCGGCAGTGCTGGTAACCGTATTCCAGCGCTTCGATCCACAACAGGAGACGACATCGCAGATGTCGTATTCGCAGTTCCTTGAGCAGGTTGAGAACGGCAATGTGTCGTCGGTAACCATTGGCGCCAATATTCCGCCTAATGTCAGCGGCAAGCTGAAGGACGGCAGCACACTGCATACCGTCGCGCCGTATTCCGATGACACCCTGGTCAAGAACCTGCGCAGCCATGGCGTAGAGATCAGCCAGAAGCCTTCGGACAATGGCTTCTCGCTGCTGCGGGTGATCCTGGACTGGATTCCGTTCATCATCTTCATCGGTCTGCTGATCTGGTTCATGCGCCAGATGCAATCCGGGGGTGGCGGCCGCGGTGCGATGTCGTTCGGCCGTTCCAAAGCCAAGTTGATGCAGGGCGAAGACCAGATCAAGGTGACTTTTGCCGATGTCGCCGGTTGCGAAGAGGCCAAGGAGGAGGTCAGCGAACTGGTCGAGTTTCTGAGCGATCCGTCCCGTTTCACCAAGCTGGGCGGCAAGATCCCGCGTGGTGTGCTGATGATCGGCTCGCCCGGTACCGGCAAGACCTTGCTGGCCAAGGCGATTGCCGGCGAGGCCAAAGTGCCGTTCTTTTCGATTTCCGGTTCCGACTTTGTCGAGATGTTTGTCGGTGTCGGTGCCGCGCGTGTGCGCGATATGTTCGAACAGGCCAAGAAGCACGCACCGTGCATTATTTTCATTGACGAGATCGACGCCGTCGGTCGCCATCGTGGCGCCGGAATGGGCGGTGGTCACGATGAGCGTGAGCAGACTCTGAACCAGTTGCTGGTGGAGATGGATGGTTTCGAGGGTAGCGAAGGCGTGATTGTCATTGCCGCCACCAACCGTCCCGACGTGCTCGACCCGGCGCTGCTGCGACCGGGCCGTTTTGACCGCCAGGTGGTGGTGCCGCTGCCGGACGTACGCGGTCGCGAGCAGATTCTCAAGGTGCACATGCGCACGGTACCTATTGCCGACGATGTCGATGCGCAGGTCATCGCGCGCGGTACGCCAGGCTTTTCCGGTGCTGACCTGGCCAATCTGGTCAATGAGGCCGCACTGTTTGCCGCGCGCGACAATTTGCGCCAGGTGTTCATGGCACAGTTCGAGCGCGCCAAGGACAAGATCCTGATGGGTTCGGAGAGGCGCTCGTTGATCATGAGCGATGACGAAAAGAAACTCACCGCTTATCACGAATCCGGTCATGCCATCGTCGGTTTGTCTGTACCCGATCACGACCCGGTACACAAAGTCACCATCATTCCGCGTGGTCGTGCTCTGGGCGTGACGATGTTTCTGCCCGAACAGGATCGCTACAGCCTCAGCAAGACTGCGCTGAATAGTTCGCTGGCCAGTCTGTACGGTGGGCGCGTCGCCGAAGAGCTGATTTTTGGCAAGGACCAGGTCACTACTGGTGCATCCAATGATATCCAGCGTGCGACCCAGATTGCGCGCGACATGGTCACAAAATACGGGCTCAACGACGAACTGGGGCCGATGACCTACGCCGAAGAAGAGGGAGAGGTGTTCGTGGGTCGCTCGGTGACCCAGCACAAACAGATTTCCGAAGCCACTGCGCGTCGGATCGACGAGGCCGTGCGTGAAGTCATCGATCAGGGCTACAACACCGCGCGCAGGATCCTTGAAGAAAGAATAGACACCCTGCACGCCATGGCTGAAGCGCTGTTGCTTTACGAGACCATCGACAAGGTACAGATTGCCGCGATCATGGACGGACGCACACCTGGACCCCCCAAGGACTGGAAGCCGGATGATTCGGGCGGTAACGAGGGCGGGGGCAAAACTGCTGGCAAGACCAGTGACAAGCCGCGTGACGCCGACCACGGTACGGTGCACAAGCCGGTGGAGCAGCATTGATTGTAGGAGCGGGCCATGCCCGCGATACCGGGCCGGCCAGCACGTAGGCCGGATCCGGCCTACAACGAGGCCAGTGGTTTGGTTGACAACATGGAACCTCCTACATTGCCGCTTGATGCTGCGAAAGAGCTTCGATGACTTCATCCAGAACTCTTGATTGCCACGGGCGGCCACTGAGCCTGGACCGGGCACGTATCTGTGGCATCGTCAACGTCACCCCGGATTCCTTTTCCGATGACGGCCTGTTCAGCGATGTCGAGTCGGCGGTAGCGCACGGCGTGCTCATGGTGAAGCAGGGCGCCGATATGCTCGACATCGGCGGCGAATCAACGCGCCCGGGCGCGGCACCGATCACGCCTGAGCAGGAAGCAGCGCGTGTGGTCCCCGTCATCGAAGCCCTGATCACACAGGTAGACGTGCCGATTTCGATAGACACCTCCACGCCCGAAGTCATGCGCGCTGCCGTCAATGCAGGCGCCGGACTGGTCAATGACGTGCGCGCCCTGCAGCGCGAAGGTGCACTGAAGGCTGCGTTCGATGTGGGTGTGCCGATCTGCCTGATGCACATGCAGGGGCAGCCGGGCACCATGCAGGACAATCCACATTACGATGATGTGGTGGCCGAGGTGCATCGTTTCCTCGCAGATCGTCTGTTGGTGTGCCAGCAGGCCGGTATCGATACCACGCAGGTGCTGGTGGACCCCGGTTTCGGTTTCGGCAAGACCCTTGAACACAATATGCGCCTGTTGGCCGAACTGGACCGGTTCACGAACTTGGGTGCCGGCATACTGGTCGGCCTGTCTCGCAAGTCGTTTCTGGGCACCATCACCGGGCGCAAAATGGGCGAACGGCAAGTGGCCTCGGCAGCTGCAGCTCTGCTCGCGGTTCAGCGTGGCGCTTCAATCGTGCGCGTGCACGATGTGGCCGAAACGCGTGACGCGCTGGCGGTGCTTCGCGCGGTCCCCTCCGCATAAGAAATTGTCTGCGAAACGGACGAACTTTCCGTCGGAATTGTAGGCTGGCTCAAGGCCGCAGGCTGGAGCCGGCATGTGAAGCATCTTGAATCGATTTGCGCCGGTTCCGTCGTCGCTGCGCTCCTTGAGCAGGCCTACGCCTGTCAATGCCGCACTCGGGATTTGGAGTGGTAAGAATAGCTCTGCAGAGCGGCGTATCGGTCGAGGCCGCACAGAGAGCCCAATCACTCCAGCGCATTGGCCGCGTGAGTTTTGAGGATCGTGAGCGTGGCGGCGAGGCCGTTGGAGCGTGTGGGTGACAGGTGCCGGGCGAGGCCGATAGATTCGATGAAAGTCGGCTCGGTTTCGATGATTTCCTTTGCCGGGCGATCCGAATATACCCGAAGGAGCAGCGCAATCAGACCGGAGACGATGGCTGAATCGCTGATGGCGCGGAAGTGCATGCAAGCGGCATCGCCGCCGGGCACCAACCACACCTGGGACTGACAGCCGTGGACCTTGTATACCTCGCGCTTCAGCTCGTCCGGGAACTCCGGTAACTTGTGGCCCAGGTCGATCAGGTATTGGTAGCGCTCGCTCCAATCGGTGAAGAAGGCGAATTCATCGATGATTTCCTGCTGCGCGTCGGCAGCCTTTTCGGCCATAGCGTCATTCATGCATCCATTATCGCGCGATGCGTCGCCGACTGCGAGTCCGGGTATGAAACCCTTCGTTGCAGGGGTTGATCAGCGGTTACTTAGTGCGCCCGTTGCCAGCGCGTACCATCGGGGCCGTCCTCGATTTCTATGTCCATGGCCGCGAGCTCGTCGCGGATAGCATCGGCACGGGCGAAGTTGCGCTGGGCACGTGCCTCGCTTCGCTCGACCAGCAAGGCGTCGACCCTGGCGTTGTCGACATCGCTGTCCGCACCGTGTCCGAACCAGACCTCGGGGGCTTGCTGCAACAGGCCAAGTGCGTTGCCGGCACCCAGTAACGCGGCTTTGTCGCTGGCCTGACCGGATTGGCGCGCGCGGTCGGCCAACTCGGCCAGTTGTGACAGCGCTTGGGGCGTGTTGAGATCATCGCTCAGCGCAGCCTCGACAGCTTCGGGTATCGGCAGTGATCCGGCATCAGTTTTTACGTGGTCCAGGTCGCGCAGCACCCTGTACCAACCATCCAGAGTTGCCACGGCCTGGTCAATGGCGCTTTGTGACCAGTCCAGCGGCTGCCGATAGTGGGCACGCAACAGCAGCAGGCGCAGTGCCTCGGGAGGGTGCTGATCGAGCAGGCTGTGCAACTCCAGCACATTGCCCAGTGACTTGGACATCTTGCGGCCGCCGAAGCTGAGCATACCGTTATGCAACCAGAAGCGCGCAAACAGTGCGCCATCGTGGGCACAGGTCGATTGTGCCACTTCGTTTTCATGGTGTGGAAACAGCAGGTCATTGCCACCGGCATGAATGTCGATGGTCGTGCCGAGATGGGCCGCGCTCATGGCCGAGCACTCGATGTGCCAGCCGGGCCGGCCACGGCCCCAGGGGCTGTCCCAGCCGGGCAATTCGGCGCTCGAGGGCTTCCACAACACGAAATCGGCAGGGTTTCGCTTGTACGGTGCCACGTCCACGCGCGCACCGGCTTCCATCTCGTCCAGGCTGCGGCCGGACAATGCGCCGTAATCGGGGTAACTGCTGACATCAAACAAGACATGACCCTCGGCAACGTAGGCATGCTTGCGCTCGATCAGTGCTTCGATCATGGCAATGATTTCAGCCATATGTTGAGTAGCATGCGGCTCAACATCCGCCGGCTGTACGCCCAAACGCAACATATCCTGGCGGTAAATGTCAGTGAACTTGTTGGTGATCTTGTCGATGGCCACGCCCTGGTCGGCTGCAGCCTTGTTGATCTTGTCGTCGACATCGGTAATATTGCGCGCCAACACAACGCGCGGAAAGTGCCGTCTCAACAGACGTACCAACACGTCGAACACCACCGGGCCGCGGGCATTGCCGATGTGCACGTAGCTGTACACCGTGGGCCCGCACAGGTACATCGTAACGCGCTGTGGATCCAGGGGTTCGAAGATTTCGACGCTTCGTGTGCGTGTATTGTAGAGGCGTATCGACATGCTGAATTGAGGTGGTTTCACAGTCGCGCATCTTAACCCGTTCAGCGCGGGGCGTGGGTAGCCCTCAAGTGGCAAGGTTCATTCGAGCCACCCCTTACCAAGGATTCAGCCTGGGTCTGCTCAAATGGCTACCAAGGCTGATTCAGCCCATTTTCATAACTATTTTGTCGAGCAAGAACATGAGCAAATCAATCCTCTTTTTGATTATGACCGGCGCGACCGTATGTCTCTTGGGCACTGCGGCCAGTGCGCAGGGACGAGACGCGCCAGTGTCAGCGGCTCCGAGTGCGAATTCGTACAAGGCTGTGCAGGATGGTAGCCGCAGTAGCGAACATTTCGCCTGGGCCGATGTGTTACGCGTTGATCCGATCTATGAGACGGTATCGGTGACGCGTCCGCGCCGTGAATGTCAGGATGTGCAGGTTGTCGAGCAGCAACGCGGCAATGGCGGGGCTGGTGCCGTGCTGGGTGTCGTGATTGGTGGTGTGCTGGGCAGCACGGTAGGCAAGGGTGATGGTCGCAAGGCGGCCACGGTTGCCGGTGCCGTAGCGGGCGGTGCAATAGGCCACGGTGCAGCCACGCGCAATGATGGTGAGACAGCCTATACGCGTACGCGCTGCGAGGATGTGCCCGAGGTGACGCACGAGCGGCGCATCAGCAGCTACGATGTGGAATACCGTTATCACGGCGATATTTACGTTTCGCGCCTGGCCTATGATCCGGGCGAGCGCCTGCGCGTGCGGGTCAACGTCACTCCCGCAGACTGATTAGTCATGCATGCGCGTGATGGAATCGGGGCTGGCTGTTGCAGCCGGCAATGTTTCGTGCTTTGATGCGTTCATGCGTAATTTGATCTCCCGCTCTGAAACCCCCTGCTCGACAGCCCGCCTGGCTGCCGGCATGACTTCGCGTGCGCGCCGACCGGCGATCTACATTTCGGCCGGGTAGGCTGTCGCGCGTTCCACATCATATTTCGACAAAACCCGGCCTCCGCGCCGGGTTTTTGTTTTCCGACGTTTTCTGCCCACCTTCTTTGATCCATGGACTACCAATGAATTGTCGCCACTTTCTCAACACCCAGGACTGGAGCCGCAGTGATCTGGACGAACTGCTGAAACAGGCTGTCGAGTTCAAGCGCAACCCGCAAGGCCATCAACTGGATGGCAAATCGATTGCCTTGCTATTCTTCAATCCATCGCTACGTACCCGCACCAGTTTCGAGCTGGGCGCGCATCAGCTTGGCGGCAAGGCCATCGTGCTGGCGCCGGGCAAAGATGCCTGGCCGATCGAATTCGAGGTCGGTGCGGTCATGGATGGCGAGGCCGAGGAGCACATCGCCGAGGTGGCGCGCGTGCTCAGTCGCTATGTCGACATGATTGGTGTGCGGGCCTTCCCCAAGTTTCAGGACTGGCAGGTGGATCGCCAGGACATCGCGCTGAAGGCTTTTGCCGAGTACGCCACGGTCCCCGTGATCAACATGGAGACCATCACGCACCCGTGCCAGGAACTGGCCCATATCATGGCCCTGCAGCAACACTTCGGCAGCACGGACCTTGCTGGCAAAAAGTTCGTGTTGACCTGGACCTATCACCCCAGGCCCCTGAATACCGCGGTAGCCAACTCGGCGCTTTCTATTGCGACGCGATTTGGTATGGATGTGACGTTGTTGTGCCCGACCCCGGAGTACGCGCTGGATGTGCGCTATATGGATATTGCGCGCGCCAACGCCGAGGAAACCGGTGGTGGTTTTCGTATGAGCCACGACATTAATGAGGCTTATGACGGAGCCCAGGTGGTATACGCCAAAAGCTGGGGCGCGATCCCGTATTTCGGCCGTTGGGCAGAGGAAAAGCCGATCCGCGACGCCCACAAGCACTTTATTGTCGATGAAACCAAAATGGCGCGCACGGACGGCGGCGTGTTCAGTCATTGCCTGCCTCTACGCCGCAACATCAAGGCCACTGACGCCGTAATGGACTCACCCGCCTGCATCGCCATTGACGAAGCCGAGAACCGGCTGCATGTGCAAAAAGCGGTGATGTCGACGTTGGCGGGACTCGGGACTCGGGACTCGGGACTCGGTTGATTATCTCGCTCTTTTTCACTGCAAGTTAATCCTGCAGTCTGCTGATTTTATTGGAGTTATGTCATGTCGCATCATGCTGCTTCTGCGAGTCCCGAGTCCCGAGTCCTGGGTCCCGGCTCTAAAACCGTCGTGCTGGCCTTCTCTGGCGGCCTCGATACCAGCTTTTGCGTTCCCTGGCTGATCGAGCGCGGCTACTCTGTGCATACAGTATTTGCCGATACCGGTGGCGTGGATGCGGCTGAACGGACGGCTATCGAGCAGAGAGCGCAGGAACTGGGTGTGACCAGTCACCGTACTGTGGACGGCGGTCCGGCCTTGTGGGCGCATTTCGTCAAGCCGTTTGTTTGGGCTGGCGAGGGCTATCAGGGCCAATATCCGCTGCTGGTTTCCGATCGCTATTTGATCGTGGAAGCTGTGATCCGCCGGGCTGCCGAGCTGGATACCACAATCATTGCGCATGGCTGCACCGGCATGGGCAACGATCAGGTCCGGTTTGACCTCAGCATCAAGGCGCTGGGTGACTATCAGATCATTGCACCGATACGCGAGATTCAGAAAGAACACACCCAGACGCGTGCCTATGAGTTGGATTACCTGGAAGAACGCGGCTTTGGCGTGCCGGACAAGCAGAAAAGCTACACAATCAACGAGAACCTGCTTGGTGTGACCCTGTCCGGTGGAGAGATCGATCATTGGCAAGCTCCGGGTCAAGGCGCGCGCGGCTGGTGTGCACCACGCAGCGAGTGGCCTGAAGAGGCACTGGAAGTCACGCTCGAGTGGGTGAATGGCGTAGCCGTAGCACTGGATGGCGAGGCCATGCCGGGGGAAAAGATCTTGGCGCAGCTCAACGTGCGCTTTGCCCGCTACGGTGTCGGTCGCGGTATGTATACGGGCGACACCACGATTGGTTTGAAGGGGCGCATTGTCTATGAGGCGCCGGGCCTGACCGCCTTGCTGACAGCACATCGCGCATTGGAAGAAGCGGTGCTGTCCAAAGCGCAGAATCGATTCAAACCGCGCGTTGCCCGCCAATGGGTGGAGCAGGTCTACGAAGGATTCTTCCACGATCCCCTGAAGCGTGATCTGGAGGCGTTCCTCGAGTCCAGTCAGCGCTGTGTCACGGGCAGTGTCACCCTGCGTACCGAAGGTGGGCGCGTGGATGCTGTTGCTGTTGATTCACCCCATATACTCAATGCCGAAGGCGCAACCTACGCCCAGAGCGCGGATTGGGGCGTGGCGGAGGCTGAAGGCTTCATCAAACTGTACGGAATGAGTAGTGGTTTGTGGGCCTCGAAAAATCGGGACCCGAGACTCGTCCCTTCGACAGGCTCAGGAGGGACGACTCGGGACTCGTAGCGGCTGTCGCCGAGACCCCCACACCACCATTTCGCCGCATCTTCTGGATTATCAATCATGCCGCAATCGCCAGTTTTTCCGAGTCCCGAGTCCCGAGTCCCGAGTCCCGGCTCCTCACCGAGTCCCGGGGATCTCCTGCGCGCCACCTTGCAGCACCTCACCGTCCTGGTCGCCCACGACACGCGCAATCCACCGCGTGTAATCGGCACGGGTGGAATATTCGGCTATCTCAAGGCGCAGTTGCCTGACTTCGCATTGACGTTGACTGACCACGGTGCCGGTGCGGTGAGCTTGCTGGCGGTGCGCGGCCAGCCGCGACTGCTTTTCAATGTGCATCTGGATACGGTGCCCGACTCGCCCCAATGGAGTGCCAGCCCGTTCGAGTTGCGCGTGGGCGATGACAAGGCAGTTGGTCTCGGTGCCTGCGACATCAAGGGCGCTGCCGCCGCCATGCTGGCCGTCGCCCAGGCCAGCGCCGGTGATTGTGCCTTCCTGTTCACAAGCGACGAAGAAGCCAACGACGCCCGTTGTATTCCGGCCTTTCTGAAAAAGTACGCAGAGAGCCGGGGCGCGCACTTCGAAGCCGTGGTCGTCGCCGAACCCACCGGTGGGCAGGCCGTGCTGGCCCATCGTGGTATCGAGTCGGTGTTGATGCGGTTTCAGGGTCGCGCCGGTCACGCGTCTGGCGAGCAGGCGCCGGGGGACAGTGCACTGCATCAGGCGGTGCGCTGGGGCTCCCGGGCGCTGGATTTTGTCGAAGCCCAGGCATCCGAGAGGTTTGGTGGCCTGGCCGGTCTGCGTTTCAATTTGGGTCGCATCGAGGGCGGCATCAAAGCTAATGTGATCGCGCCCGAGGCTGAATTGCGTTTCGGATTCCGACCGCTACCATCGATGCAGCCGGATGTGCTGTTGGATTCATTCCGTGGCATGGCCGAACCTGAGCCGGCGCATTTCGAAGAGACGTTTCGTGGTTCGGCATTGCCCTCTGTCGAAGGTGATAACGCTGGGGAACGCCATGAGCAGGCAGAACACCTGGCCAGGGCACTGCAGCTACCCATCGGCCCGGCAGTGGATTTCTGGACCGAAGCCTCGCTGTTCTCTGCGGGCGGCTTTACCAGTTTCGTCTTCGGCCCCGGTGATATCGCACAGGCACACACGGCCGACGAATGGGTGGCGCTGGATCAACTGGCGTCGTATACCAATCATCTATACCGGATAGTCGATCATGGATCTGCATAGCACTGTGACGAATGTGGCCCGCACGGGAAGTACGCGCCAGACAATCGTGCGTTTGCTATCCGGCATGGGCGGCGCCAGCGAGATTCGCCAGTACCTGAAACGTTTTGCGCAACTGGATGCCAAACGCTTTGCCGTGGTCAAGGTGGGCGGTGCCGTTCTGCGGGACGACTTGGAGGCATTGGCCTCGTCATTGGCATTCCTGCAAGAAGTGGGCCTGACGCCGATTGTCTTGCATGGTGCCGGTCCGCAACTGGATGCCGAATTGGCGGCGGAAGGCATCACCAAGCAGACCGACAACGGCTTGCGCGTGACGCCTCCCGAGGTGCTGAAGGTGGCGCGTCGGGTTTTCCGGGCTCAGAACCTGCTTCTGGTCGAGGCATTGCAGCAGGCGGGAGCGCGCGCCTCGTCGCTGGTATCCGGTGTTTTCGAGGCACGCTTTGTGGATCGTGATCGCCTGGGAATGGTTGGCGAGGTCGAGCGCGTGGATCTGGCGCCGATCGAGGCCAGCCTCAAGACTGGCTCGATTCCCGTGATTGCGCCACTGGGGGAAACTGCTCAGGGGCAGATTCTCAACGTCAACGCCGACTACGCCGTGGGCGAACTGGTGCATGCGCTCAAGCCCTACAAGATGGTTTTTCTTACTGGCACGGGTGGCCTTCTGGATGGCGGAGGGCAGATCATCGACTCGATCAACCTGGCCAGCGAATACGATCACCTGATGTCGCAATCCTGGTTGCACTCGGGCATGCGGTTGAAGCTGGAGCAGATCAAGTCCCTGTTGGACGAACTGCCGCTGACTTCCTCGGTGTCCATCACAAAGCCGTCACAGCTTGCGAAAGAATTATTCACACATCGCGGCTCGGGCACTCTGGTGCGACGCGGTGAAGCGGTGCGCAGCCTGCACGTCTGGGCCGATGCTGACACGGCGCGTTTGCGCACATTGATCGAGTCCAGCTTCGGGCGCAAGCTGGGCGAAAACTATTTTCAACAGCTGACGCCGAAGTGCATCTACATCAGTGAACATTATCGTGCAGCCATGGTGCTGACGGACGAGGATTGCGGCGTGTATCTGGACAAGTTTGCCGTGCTCGACGAGGCCCAGGGCGAGGGCCTGGGCCGGGCCTTGTGGCAGGTCATGCGCGCCAGTCATGACAGCCTGTTCTGGCGCTCGCGTCACGACAATCCCGCCAATGCGCTTTATGACGCCGAGTGCGATGGTTTCATCAAGGTCCATGATTGGCGAGTCTACTGGTACGGTATTCAGTCGCTGCAACAGGTAGATGCCTGCGTGAAACACTGTCTGGCCCGTGAGCCGAGTCTTTTCGAGGTGAGCCAATGACCCGTTTTGCCGAACCTGTGCTGCTGGAAAGCACGCACGTACGTCTGGAACTGCTGACCGACGAACATGCCCAGGGACTCCGCGATGCCACTGATGATGGCCGCTTGTGGGAATTGTGGTACGCGGGCGCCCCGAGACCTGAAACTGTGGACGAGTACGTGCGCGACGCCTTGCTGATGCACAGCGACGGGCGTGCTCTGCCTTTCGCAGTGCGTTCGCGTAGTGACGGTCGCATTGTCGGCAGCACGCGTTACTGCAATATCGATGCTGACAACCGACGGCTGGAGATTGGTTATACCTGGTATGCCACCAGCGCCCAGCGCAGTGCAGTCAACAGTGAATGCAAACTGCTGTTATTGCAGCATGCCTTCGAAACGCTGGCTTGCATCGCGGTCGAGTTTCGTACCCATTGGTTGAACCATCGATCGCGCGCCGCCATTGCCCGGTTGGGTGCGAAACAAGATGGCGTATTGCGCAATCACCGCATTCTGGCGGATGGCAATGTGCGCGATACCGTGGTGTTCTCGATTCTTGAGAGCGAGTGGCCGGGCGTGAAGAATCTTCTTCAGACGCGGCTTGCGCGAGGAAAAGCGGCATGATCCGCCGTGTGGGTCTGGTCGGCGCGCGCGGCCACACCGGGATCGAGCTGATCCGACTGGTCGCTGCGCACCCTGATCTGGAACTGGATTTTGTCGTCTCCCGCGAGTTGGCCGGGACGCGCGTTACTGCCCAGGTCCCGGAGTTTGCTGGTGATCTGAACTACGAGCACCTCGATGCGGCACAAGTGGCCGCACGTGGGGCGGACGTCGTAATCCTCGCTTTACCGAATGACGCGTCACAGGCTTTCATCGATGCGATTGATGCTTCGGGCGCAGACCCGCTGATTATCGATTTGTCTGCTGACCATCGTTTTGATCCGGCCTGGTACTACGGGCTACCCGAACTGACGCGCCATGCCTGGCGCGGAGAACGGCGCATCAGTAACCCGGGTTGCTACGCCACGGCCATCCAGTTGTCGGTGGCGCCACTCAAGGATCTGCTGGCTGCTCCGCCGGTATGTTTCGGCGTTTCCGGCTACTCGGGTGCCGGTACGTCGCCGTCGGACAAGAATGATCCCGAGAAATTGCGCGACAACCTCATGCCCTATGCTCTGACCGGCCATCTGCACGAAAGGGAGGCTTCGTATCGCCTCGGTGTGCCGGTGGAGTTCATGCCGCATGTGGCTCCACATTTTCGAGGGCTCACCGTGACCAGCAACATTTACTTGTCGCACGCGGTCGGACTCGATGAGGTGCTCAGCCGCTTCCGCAGCGCTTATGCCGGTGAGCCGTTAGTGCAGGTCACCGAGAGCGCTCCCTGGGTCAGCCATATTGCCGGGCGTCAACATGCCGAGATCGGTGGGTTTACGTTGTCTGCTGATGGTCGGCGCATCGTGCTTGTGGCAACTTTGGACAACCTTCTCAAAGGTGCGGCTACGCAAGCGGTGCAGAATATCAATCGGGCTATTGGTGTGAATGAAATGACAGCGATTCCTATGCCGGAATTTCGGGAGGACAAGGCATGAGCGAACCGCTATGGAAGAAATCCGATAGTGTGGTCGACGCACGCATCATGCAGTTTCTGGCCGGCAATGACGTACTTCTGGACCGGGAGTTCTTCTTGTACGACGTTCGCGCCAGCAAGGCACATGTCGAAGGCTTGGCCAACATCCGGGTACTGAGTGCGGAGGAAAGCGCGGCGCTAAAGGATGAGCTGGATCAGATCGCGGACGACTTCAGCAATGGGAGCTTCGTGCTGGATGAACGCTACGAAGACGGACATTCTGCAATCGAGGCCCGGCTTACGGAGCGATTGGGTGACGTCGGGCGCAAGGTGCATACTGGCCGCAGCCGCAATGACCAGGTACTGGTGGCCACACGTCTGTGGTTGAAGGACAAATTGGTCGAATTGAATGCCTGCTGTCGCGAAATTGCGACGCTTTGTTTGCACAAGGCAGGGGAGCCTTCGTTGCCATTGCCGGGTTACACCCATCTGCAACGTGCCGTGGTGTCGTCTACTGCGATGTGGTTTGCCGGGTATGCCGAGGGCTTCATTGACAATGCCGTGCGCGCGCACGTCACGTTGGCGTGGATCGACAGCAATCCTCTGGGCACGGCGGCAGGCTATGGCGTCAATCTGCCGCTGGACCGCGAGCACACCACGCAAGTGCTGGGCTTCGCGCGCATGCAGCTCAGCCCGATCTACGCGCAATTGTCTCGTGGCAAATTCGAGATGGCTGCTCTGGAAGCCTTGTCATCGGCGATGCTCGACCTACGCCGCATGGCCTGGGATTTGTCGTTGTTCACGACTGCGGAGTTTGGTTTCGTCCGCGTGTCCGGGCAGTACACCACCGGTAGCTCGATCATGCCTAACAAGCGCAACCCCGATGTGATTGAGCTGTTGCGCGGCAGTTACGCCACCGTGGCCGCGGCACGCACGGAAATCGAGCAGCTCTTGTCGCTGCCCAGTGGCTATCAGCGCGACCTGCAGTTCAGCAAGGCATCCGTGTGGCATGGGATGAGTCACGGCCTGTCGGCTTTGGCACTGGTGCCGGGCTTGCTGGCTGGTCTGGAATGGAATGAACAGCGCATGCGAGCGGCGATCGAGCCGTCGATGTATGCCACTGATGTTGCCATCGAGCAGGCAGCGCGTGGAGTGCCATTCAGGCAGGCCTATCAGGCAGCTGCAGCCAGTGTGGACGAAGTCGGGCACGGGCGTGACGCCGAGGCCAGTCTTGCAGCCCGCGTCTCACCAGGTGGTGAAGGTGACCTGCGCCTCCAACTGCTGCAGGACCGTTTGAGCGCGCTGCCAGAAGTATGATCGATTGAAGGACAGGAGACGACGCATGGTGGATAGAACCTCATTTGCAGCAAGCTTCGTTTGCATGTTGTTGGTGGCGGGGCTATCAAGCACAGCCTTCGCGAAACTGGCGCATTTTCCGGACGCTGCCGTCTGGCAGAAGGACATCAGCAAAGCGCCTGTCGAGCTGCATTCGGCCCGCATGCTCGAGACCCTCGCGTCGCTGGGTGGCTGGGGTAACGGCGATCGTTTGCAGATCGATTTCTCGTTGATCGTCCTGCACGCCCACGCCGATACCCCGACGCGCAAATTGGTCGAGGGTGTCAACGGCTATTACCACGGAGAGTGTCACAAGCCAGGGTTTGGTTTCCCCTTGCCAACGGGTGGAGCCATTGAAGGCTCACAAGCCTATCGTTGTGATCCGGAGCAGGGCGATTGCCACCTGTTGGTGGTGCAGGGCGATCGACTGTATGAATCCTACGGTACGGATGTCACCGCCAAAGGTGTGGAATCAACTTGTGCAGTGCTATGGAAGCTGGACAAGATCTATCCGCCGGAAGGTCGTGGCGACCATTGCACCAGCGCCGATGCCGCCGGCTTTCCCATAACGCCCTTGTTACTGGATGCCGATGAAGTCGCCGCTGCGCTGAAGCAGTCAGATGGAGACCTTGGGCATGCGCTGCGTTTCATTTTACCCAATGCGCGGATGGCTGCCGATGTCTACGTGCGTCCCGCCAGCCATGCTGGGGGACCGAGCGGCCCGTCCGACAGTGTGGCCTACGGTGTGCGCCTGCGATTGAAAGCGGATTTCGACATGACCGGCTACAAGCCGGCCGCGCAAGTCATTCTGCGCACCATGCAACGCTACGGTCTGGTGCTGGCCGACGGCGGCAATATTGCCCTTACGGCAGCCGACGACCGCTTCAGCAGCGCAAAGTGGGCTGATCTGGGTATAGGCCCACACACCTTCGTCAAGACCGGTAGCCCACCCAGAGTGACCGACTTCGAGGTCATCGACACGGGACCGCGGATTCCCAAGTCGGGGGAGTGCCGTTTGCAAGAGTAGCGGCGCGGAACGAGGAGCCACAATCGCAATAAAGTGTGGCTGCCGCCGGAATGGCTTCTCCCGTTGCTCGCAGGGGGAGATTGAGATGGGGAAGGGGTCTATCGAAAGTGCTCAAAAACTCATGAAATAACCGCCATTCACCGGCAAGTTGGCGCCGGTGATGTAGCCGGCGTCGTCGGCAGCCAGAAACGCTACGGCGCGGGCGATATCGATCGGGTCGCCAAGTCGGCCCACAGGTACTTGCGCGATGATCTGCTCGCGGATCTTTTCCGGTACGGCCTGCACCAGCGCGGTGTCGCAATAGCCGGGGGATATCGTGTTGACGGTGACGCCCTTGCGCGCTACTTCTCGTGCCAGGGCCATAGTGAAGCCGTGCACTCCGGCCTTGGCGGCCGAGTAGTTGGTTTGGCCAAACTGGCCGGTCTGGCCGTTAACCGAACTGATGTTGATGATGCGGCCGAAACCGCGATCGGACATGCCGTTGATGACCGGTCGACACATATTGAACAGGCTGTCCATGTTGACCCGCATCAGGTCGTGCCATTGCGCCTGTTCCATCTTGCGCAAGCTGGCATCACGGGTAATTCCGGCGGCATTGACCAAGATATCGATGCTGCCGTGCTGGTCTTCAACGCTGGATATCAGCTTGCTGCAATTATCGAAATCCGAAACGTCGACGGAGGCAAAGCTGACGCGGCCTTCGAAGGATTGCATTTCCTTCTGGAATGCATCGATCCGATCACTGCGGCTGGCAAGATCGGCGGCGATGACGCGACAGCCGGCTTCGGCCAGGCTACGGCACATCGCACTACCCAGCCCGCCAATGCCGCCGGTAATGATGGCAGTACGTGTTGTCATGCAGATTTCCTTCAATGGCTCGCCATGCAACATGGACTGCTGCACTGCAATAAAAAGTTCGTGTAGAGCTCAGGATGATTTCTTGCGCTTGCGAGAAACGGGTTCAGTGTTCTCCTTGCCGGCCGGCTGGCCGACGGCGTCATCCATGAAGCCACGTTGCAGCGTCTTCCACATGTCCATGTTGCGCTCGTTGAGGTCATTGAGCATCGCCCAGGGCGACTGGCCCAGCAGACTATCCAGCTGGTTGCGGAACTTGTGCTGCTGTTGCAGAAAGATTTCCAGGCTGTTTTCGAGGTAGGGGCCCATAAAACCCTGCATCGAATCGCCATAAAAGCGAATGATCTGGCTGAGCAAACGCGTGGACAGCATCGGCTGACCGTGCTCTTCATGCTCGGAAATGATTTGCAGTAACACCTGTCGGGTCAGGTCGTCGCCGCGCTTGGCGTCACGCACCTCGAAGTCTTCACCATCGACCACAAGCTGGCGAACGTCCTCCAGCGTGATGTAGCTGGAGATTTCGGTGTCGTAAAGCCGACGGTTTGGGTACTTCTTGATGATTCGGGTTGATGTTGCCATGCATCAAAAATAGCAGAAATCCG
>CAJDWN010000065.1_pt1 | contig 27803 bp, 23 predicted proteins | sample 7391581 | NCBI WGS metagenome assembly CAJDWN01 (sample SAMEA7055736, study PRJEB34461) | soil metagenome | biome: terrestrial ecosystem; feature: Peninsula; material: soil | place: Antarctica | collected 2016 | reverse complement strand
TGGACCACCACGCCCTGGACACTGCCCGCCAGTCTGGCGGTATCTCTGGGAGCGGATCTTGACTACGCCCTGATTGAAGGACCATCTCGCGACGATCACCCCATGCTACTGGTCGTGGCTGCGCCGCTCGTCAACTCGGTCGCGGCGCGCTACGGCTTGAACGAGGCTGTTGTATTGGGCCGCGCCAAGGGTGCGCAGATGGAACATTTTCAGTTGCAGCATCCGTTCTACGCCGAGCGCCGCCTGCCAGTCATCTTGGGCGAGCATGTTTCAGCCGACGACGGTACTGGCGCGGTGCATACCGCTCCCGGCCACGGTGCCGAGGATTTCGCCGTTGGTCGCGAGTATGGATTGGTGGAGAAGTATCCGGCCAATGTCTTGAATCCTGTCGATGCGCGCGGCGTGTACCTGCCGGGCACACCTCTGTTCGAGGGCCAGCATATCTGGAAGGCCAATGCGGCCATTGTCGACTTGCTGCGTGACAACGGGCATCTTCTGGCATTTGCAGAAATCGAGCACAGCTATCCGCATTGCTGGCGGCACAAGACGCCGGTGGCTTTCCGTGCCACGCCGCAGTGGTTCATCAGCATGGAGAAAGAGAAACTGCGCGAGCAGGCACTTGCAGCCATTGATAGCGTCGAGTGGTTGCCGTCGTGGGGCCGCGAACGTATCTTTGGTATGGTCGATGGAAGACCGGATTGGTGCATCAGTCGCCAGCGCGTGTGGGGTGTGCCGATTGCTTTGTTTGTGCACAAAGCCACGCACGAGCCGCACCCACGCAGCGTCGAGCTGCTCGGGCAGATTGCCGAGCGCGTGGCCGAACACGGCATCGAGGTCTGGGACACCCTGGATCCGGCCGACCTGCTGGGTGACGAAGCCGTCGACTACGAAAAAGTGACCGATGTTCTGGACGTGTGGTTTGATTCGGGTGTGACGCATTTTGCGGTACTGGATCAACGTGCGGCCTTGCAGCAGGGCGATGCCGACTCGCGTACCGTGATGTATCTGGAAGGTTCGGACCAGCACCGCGGCTGGTTCCAGTCCTCATTGCTGACCTCGGTGGCCATGCACCATCGCGCACCCTACCAGCGCGTATTGACACACGGTTTCGTGGTCGATGCCAAAGGTCACAAAATGTCCAAATCCGTGGGCAATGTGATGGCACCGCAGAAGGTCATGGATACGCTGGGTGCCGACGTGCTGCGATTGTGGGTGGCGGCAGCCGACTATCGCAACGAAATGTCGGTGTCGGAAACCATCCTCAATCGCGTCTCCGACAGCTACCGGCGCATCCGAAATACCGGCAAGTTCCTGCTCGGTAATCTGTACGATTTCGATCCCGCAACCGACTTGTTGCCGGTGGCCGACTGCCTGCCGCTGGATCAGTGGGCCGTACAGGAAGCATGCGACGTACAGCGCACGATCACGGCAGCGTATGACCGCCAGGACTTTTCCGAGGTGGCGCAAAGCATTCAGAATTTCTGCAGCAACGAAATGGGCGCGTTATTCCTGGATATCATCAAGGACCGCCTGTACACCATGCCGGCCAACAGTCACGGCCGGCGCAGTGCACAGAGCGCCGTGTATCGGGTGATCGAGGCCATGGTGCGCTGGATGGCGCCGGTGCTGGCGTTCACTGCCGAGGAAATCTGGCAGTTGATGCCGGGTAAGCGTGATGAGAGTGTCTTGTTCGATACCTGGTACGAGGGCCTGGATGCCGCGCAGGACAGCAGCACGCAACGCGCGTGGTGGGATGACTTGCTGGCCTTGCGCGGTGCCACCGCACGGGTGCTGGAAGACAGGCGCCAGTCCGGTGAAATCGGCTCGTCCCTGCAGGCGGAGGTCACTTTGTATGTCGATGACACGCGTTTGCAGCGCTACGCAGAGGCTGCCGATGAATTGCGCTTTTTGTTCATCACCTCGGAACTGAACCTGCAAGCTCTGGCGTCAAGGCCGGAGCAGGCCGTAAAGCTGGAACTGGACGAAGGCGAAGCGTGGGTCGTTGCCAAGGCCACCGAACACGACAAGTGCGTGCGCTGCTGGCACCGTCGCGCCGATGTCGGCAGCCATGCCGAACATCCGGAATTGTGCGGGCGTTGCATCGGCAATATCGAAGATTCACCGGAGCAGCGCCAGTGGTTCTGAGCGATTGTTTCTTTGTGGGAGCGGGCCATGCCCGCGTTGAACGCTCGCGGCAAGTTTCGAGCACGCCTTCGCGGGCATGGCCCGCTCCTGTAAATGCCCCGAACTTTTCCGGCGCGGCTTCTGCCCCCTCCCTTGCTTGCAGGGGAGGGTTGGGGTGGGGTTCCCCGGACGTGCGGGTAATTGGCAAGTGCAAGCGACCCCCTCTCAACCCTTCCCTGCCAGCGACGGGACAGGCACAAGGTATTCTCGAATGACGCGCGTTAGCCGGATCGGCGCATGGGCATGGTTATGGCTCAGCGTATTGGTGATCATTCTTGACCAACTGAGCAAGGCCTGGGTGCTTGGCACACTCGTCCCCGGGCAGAAACTGGCGGTCATTCCTGATGTTTTTTACTGGACGCTGGCCTTCAATACCGGTGCGGCCTTCAGCTTTCTGGCTGACAGTGGTGGTTGGCAGCGCTGGTTTTTGACGGTTCTGGCGCTAGGCATCAGTGCGGTCTTGCTGGTGTGGCTCAAACGTACACGAGCGGGCGATTGGCGCACGGCGTTGCCGCTGGCTCTGGTGCTGGGCGGCGCCGTGGGCAATGTCATTGATCGCATCCGCATGGGCCATGTCACGGATTTCATTCTTGTGTATTTTGGCGATTGGGCCTACCCGGCCTTCAATGTGGCTGATTCGGCCGTGTTTGTGGGCGCGGTGTCGCTGATCCTGTTCAGCCTGCTGCAGCCGAAGGATGCGCCCGACGTGCGATAATCGACAACCCCTCCATCTTCTGCTGTACGCAAGAAGGGATAACGAAGAGGCCACAGTCATTGGAAGTACTTCTTGCCAATCCGCGCGGATTTTGCGCCGGCGTCGATCGTGCGATTGCCATGGTAGAGCGTGCGCTGGAGGCTTTCGGGGCGCCGATCTATGTGCGTCACGAGGTGGTCCACAATCGTTATGTGGTGGAACGCCTGAAGCAACGCGGCGCGGTATTCGTCGATGAACTCGAAGAAGTGCCAGATGGTGCCACGGTGATTTTCAGCGCCCACGGCGTGTCGCAGGCTGTGCGTACCGAAGCTGAAGGGCGTGACCTCAAGATCTATGACGCCACCTGTCCTCTGGTGACCAAGGTACACATGGAAGTCTCGCGACTGGGCCGTGGCGGCCATGACGTAATCCTGATAGGGCACGCGGGCCACCCCGAGGTGGACGGCACAATGGGCCAGTGGCAGCACAGCAATACCGGCAGTATCCATCTGGTCGAGCGTATCGAACAGGTAGCTGAGTTGACGCCGGACCAGCCGGATCAACTGGCCTACGTCACGCAGACAACCTTGTCGGTGGACGATACCAAGGCCATCATCGCTGCTTTGCGTGAACGCTTTCCGGGTATCCAGGGGCCGCGCAAGGACGATATCTGCTACGCCACCCAGAACCGCCAGGACGCCGTACGGCGGATGGCCGATCAGGTGGATATCGTTCTGGTGGTCGGCTCGCAAAACAGCTCGAATTCCAATCGCTTGCGAGAGCTGGCGGCCAAGCAGGGGGTTCCCGCATGGCTGATCGACGGCCCGGAGTGCATTGATGATGCCTGGCTGGAAGGGGTTGCACGCATTGGCCTGACGGCGGGTGCATCGGCACCCGAGCAATTGATACGCGATGTGCTGGACTACTTGCGCAGTCGCGGCGCTGATACCGTGCGGCAGCTGGATGGTGAGCCTGAGTCGATTATATTTGCTCTGCCCAAGGACCTGCGGCAGCTTGTCAGCCCGGCCCCGACGAATGGATGATTTGCAGCGGCTGGCGCGAGAAACATCCGAAATTCTCAAAGCCAGCCACAGCCGGCTGGTGACGGCCGAGTCCTGTACCGGTGGCTGGATTGCCAAACTGCTGACCGATATTCCCGGCAGCTCAGGCTGGTTCGAAGGCGGCGTGGTGGCGTACAGCTACCAGGCCAAAGAAGCATTTTTGGGTGTGCAGGCGCAGACGCTGGAGCAGCATGGCGCGGTCAGCCAGGAAACCGTGACGGAAATGGTGTCCGGCGTGCTGGCCCGTTTCGGCGCCACTGTGGCAGTGGCCGTCACTGGTATCGCCGGGCCGGGCGGCGGCACCGAAGACAAGCCCGTCGGTACGGTATGGCTGGGCTGGAAGCGGCGTGACGGCTATGCGCATAGCATCTTGTGCCATTTTGATGGCGATCGCGATGCGGTACGCCGGCAAACCGTGGTGCGCGCCTTCAAGGGTATTAGGGAAATCCTTACAGATTGAGTCGGGCCAGGCCGATGGGGAACCACGGCGGTCTGTGAAATAATGAAGTCGTCGCAGCGCATGAGACGCACAAGTCGCATGCTTGCACCCATCGCACACATCAGATTCGAGGACAGCACAATGGATGACAACAAGCGCCGAGCACTTACTTCCGCGCTGAGCCAGATCGAGAAGCAGTTCGGCAAAGGGGCCGTGATGCGCATGGGTGACCATACGCAAGTGGCTGTCGACACCTTCTCTACGGGCTCTTTGGGTCTGGACATCGCGCTCGGAGTGGGTGGCCTGCCGCGTGGTCGCGTGATCGAGATCTACGGCCCGGAATCCTCAGGCAAAACCACCATGACGCTGCAGGTCATTGCTGACTGTCAACGCAAGGGCGGTACGGCAGCCTTCATCGATGCCGAGCATGCGCTCGATCCAAGCTACGCCGGCAAGCTGGGCGTCAACGTCGACGACCTGCTGGTCAGCCAGCCCGACACCGGCGAGCAGGCACTGGAAATCGCCGACATGCTGGTGCGCTCCAATGCCGTCGACATCGTGGTGATCGATTCGGTGGCCGCATTGGTGCCGAAGGCCGAGATCGAAGGTGAGATGGGCGCTTCGCACGTCGGCCTGCAAGCCCGTTTGATGAGCCAGGCGCTGCGCAAACTTACCGGTAACATCCAAAGGTCCGGCTGCATGGTGATCTTCATCAATCAGATCCGCATGAAAATCGGGGTCATGTTCGGCAGCCCGGAAACCACATCTGGCGGCAATGCGCTGAAGTTCTATGCCTCGGTGCGGCTGGACATCCGCCGCATCGGCGCAGTCAAGAAAGGCGACGAGGTGATCGGCAACCAGACCCGGGTGAAGGTGGTGAAAAACAAAGTGGCACCGCCATTCCGCAAGGCCGAATTCGAAATCCTTTACGGTGAAGGCACCTCGCGCGAAGGCGAAATCATCGAAATGGGCGTCGAGCAGAATCTGATCGACAAGGCTGGCGCCTGGTACAGCTACAAAGGCGAGCGCATCGGCCAGGGCAAGGAGAATATTCGCCAGTACCTCAAGGACAATCCCGAGATTGCCAATGAGATCGATCTGGAACTGCGCAAGCTGCTGCTGGGTGATGGCGCCGATAAGGCGGAAGTAGAAGCGGCGGTGGAAAAAGACGACAAGCCCGACAAGAAAGAAGCCGAAAAGGCCTGACCGGACTCCACGACTGGGACCCGTTGTCACGTGGTCACAGTTCGTTCTACACGGCATGCCAGCCCGCACGGTACCCCGGTTGCCGCCATCCCGGCGGACGCCGGGATCCAGTTTGGTACGGGTGCGGAGCACACAAAAAAACAGATGCGTGTGCTGCGCGCAGGTTTGACACTGGATCCCGACTTGCGCCGGGATGATGAGTTCGCGGGTTTGATTCTATTTTTTTTCACCGCGCTTCTCGCGTTCTTTGCGGGCCAATGAGCGTTGCTCGTTCGAACTGATCTGTTGATGGTATGAATCCTCTTCAAACCAACAAGAAGCCCCGAGACAGCGCCTACGATCGTGCGTTGAGCCTGTTGGCTCGGCGTGAGCATTCACGCCAGGAACTGTCGCAAAAGCTGGAACGAAAAGAGTTCGAGCAGAACGAAATCCGGGACGCGCTGGAAAAGCTGGTGGGCGAAGGCTATCTGAGCAATCAGCGTTTTGCGGAAATGCTGGTGCGTAGCCGCATCAGTCAATCCTATGGACCGGTGCGTATTCGTGCCGAGCTGCGTCGCCACGAATTGGACGAGAGCCTCATCGACAACGTTCTGGGTAAAGCCGAACAGGATGTCGATTGGAGTGACGTGGCCGTGCGCCTGGTGCGCCGACACTACGGCGACCAAGGGGCGACGGACTTTGCCGAACGCGCCAAAAGAGCGCAGTTTCTCCTGCGGCGAGGCTTCCCTGCCGACATCGCCAGCCGGGCTGCTGCGTGGTCTGATTGATTGCTCGGGCGCTGCGGCAGCGTAGGCCGAATCAAGGAGCGGAGCAACGGATCCGGCGCAATCTGACGTGACGCTCTGTACCAGGCCGGCTCCGGCCCCCGGCCTTGAGCCAAGTCTACAAGGACTTGCTCCGGCGCTATCGCCTTGTGACGCGGCTACGGAAGAAGGGCGCCTTGTGGCACGATAGACGCCCATAACCTTGCTACGAATGGCTATCCCCAAAGATTTTGCTTTGCAAAATTTCGGGCCCCGGCATGCGTCCCCACACCCCCATTCGTGCTTCGCACGAATCGCCCCCTTACTCAGGGGGCTGGAAGGGTACGGAAGGAGGGCAGCTTGTGGCACGATAGACAACTTTCCTCGCGCAATGTGTCCCTTCGTCAATGAAAACATCTGAAATACGCCGCACCTTCCTGGACTTTTTCCGAGAGCGTGAGCACACCATCGTGCCGTCCGCGCCGCTGGTGCCGAACAACGACCCTACCTTGATGTTCACCAACTCGGGGATGGTGCAGTTCAAAAACGTGTTTCTGGGCAGCGAGAAGCCCGGTTACGTCCGTGCCGCTGACGTGCAGCGCTGCCTGCGTGCTGGTGGCAAGCACAATGACCTGGATTCGGTGGGTTACACCGCGCGCCATCACACCTTCTTCGAGATGCTGGGCAACTGGTCGTTCGGCGATTATTTCAAGCGCGAAGCGATTGCGTGGTCATGGCAACTGCTGACCGAGACGTTCGGCCTGTCCGCGGAACGATTGTTGGTGACGGTCTACCAGGACGACGATATGGCCTATGCGATCTGGCGCGACGAGATAGGCGTGCCATCTGAGCGCATCATTCGTATCGGCGACAACAAGGGCGCCCCCTACGCTTCGGACAATTTCTGGCAGATGGCCGATACCGGTCCGTGCGGCCCGTCCAGTGAGATTTTCTACGATCATGGTGCCCATATTCCCGGTGGGCCGCCGGGATCGCCAGAAGAGGACGGTGACCGTTTCATCGAAATCTGGAACCTTGTGTTCATGCAGTATGACCGCCAGCCTGATGGCTCACTGCAGCCCTTGCCTGCGCCATGCGTGGATACCGGCATGGGCCTTGAACGACTGGCGGCGATCCTGCAGGGTGTGCATTCCAATTACGAGATCGACCTGTTTCAAACGCTGATCAAGTCGGCCGCCGAACTTACCGCGACTGAAAATCTTGAGAATAAATCGCTGCGCGTGATCGCGGACCACATCCGCGCATGCTCATTCCTGATCGTTGATGGCGTGCTTCCCTCCAACGAAGGCCGGGGCTATGTGTTGCGGCGGATCATTCGTCGCGCGCTGCGACATGGCTGGATGCTGGGCACGCGGGGCGAGTTCTTTTGGAGAATGGTCGCGCCATTAGTGCATGAGATGGGTGAAGCCTATCCGGAGCTCGCCAAGTCTCAGGACGCGGTAGAGAAGACTTTGCGCCAGGAAGAGGGTCGTTTCGGCGAGACCCTGGAGCACGGCATGAAACTGTTTGACGAGCTAGCCAGCGATAGCGGACCTATGGCTTTCCCGTTGACCTGACGGCCGACATTGCGCGCGAGCGTGGTATGACAGTTGACATGGATGGTTTCGAAAAAGCCATGCAGGCACAGCGCGAGCGGGCCCGGGCCGCCAGTCATTTTGGTTCCGGCACTCTCCTGCCAGCCGACTTGGTCAAGTCCCTCACGGCGACTGAATTTTTGGGTTACGAGGCGCTGGACGTTGATGAGCTGAAGGTCACGGCGATTATTCGTGACGGGCAGAGTGTCCGGCAGCTGGCCAGTGATGAGATGGGTACGGTACTGCTGGATCGCACTCCGTTCTATGCTGAATCAGGCGGACAGGTGGGCGATCAGGGCGTGGTGGGCACGGCTCGGGGCAGCCTTGTCGTCGACGATACGCGCAAGTTGGCCGGGTCTTTTCATGGCCATGTCGGTTGCTGGCATGGCGAAGAGCCACTCGTGGTGGGCGATACGGTCAGCGCACAGGTCGATGCCGAGCGCCGCCTGGCTACAGTACTCAATCACACGGCAACCCATCTTCTGCACGCGGCTCTACGTTCGGTGCTGGGGCTGCATGTGACGCAGAAAGGGTCCTTGGTTGCGCCCGACCGCCTGCGCTTCGACTTTTCGCACGATAAGCCCGTCAGTGCCGAAGAGCGGCACCGTATCGAGACTTTGGTCAACGATGAAATCCGGGCCAATCATGTCGGTGATATTCGTCAAATGAGCTATGACGATGCCATCGAGTTCGGTGCCCTGGCGCTGTTTGGCGAAAAGTATGGTGATCAGGTTCGTGTGCTGAAGTTGGGTGATTTTTCGACTGAGTTGTGTGGCGGCACGCATGTCCAGCGCACCGGCGATATTGGCCTGTTCAAGATCACTGGCGAATCCGGAGTCGCCTCGGGTGTTCGTCGCATCGAAGCGTTGACCGGCAGTGGTGCTCTGGCACACGTGGCCAACGAGGAGCAGAGACTGGCAGCAGTCGCGGAGCTGTTGTCCAGCAACGAGGACGAAGTGGTCGATCGACTGGCCCAAATGTTTGATCGACACAAGCTTGTGGAAAGAGAGCTTGAGTCTATGCGCGGCAAGGCAGCCGGATCGGCAGTAGCCAAGCTGGCCGATGCAGCACGTGAGATCAACGGTATAAAACTGGTGGCTGCGCGCGTCGATGGGCTGAATGCCAAGGCGTTGCGAGAAGGCATGGATCAGCTCAAGCAGCATCTGAGCGATGGCGTGATCCTGTTGGCCAGTGGCCATGACGGCAAGGCAAGTCTGGTCGCGGGCGTACAGGGCCGTGCGCTGGAAAAGATCAAGGCCGGTGACGTGGTTGCGCATGTTGCGTCCCAGATCAATGGCAAGGGCGGCGGACGCGCCGATATGGCGCAGGGCGGAGGCGAAGACTCGCCAGCTCTGGATATTGCCATCGACGGGCTTGCGCAGTGGGTCGAAAAGAAACTGGATTAGGCTACGAAGTTCGTGACAGATGTGTCGAAAGTCATGCCCTTTCAGCGTTGCTTGTCGCTCCCGGCTTGGCTAGTATGTTTTGAGGCGTGCAATGCGCAGGAACGCCCGCGCCTTGCCGTTGAATGTTCTGTTCAGGCTGGTGTCGTATTCTTTGCACCTCAGCGTTCTTTCAGGGGGTAGTCGCTGATACCAGACGTTACGGGTCCGCTAGGGGTAGCGGAGCTCACAGGAAGCAGTCCCAGACTGTCGCGATCAGGAGATACGCAATGCTTATTTTGACCCGACGGGTCGGTGAAACGCTGATGATTGGTGATGAAGTGACGGTCACCGTACTTGGCGCAAAAGGTAATCAGGTTCGGTTGGGCATCAATGCGCCCAGGGATGTTGCCGTTCACCGTGAGGAAATTTATCAGCGCATTCAGCAGGAGAAAGCAGGTGGCGAGGAAGCTGTTCCTGCAGATGCAGGCACCAGCAGCGAATCGCAGATGGAGGAGTAGCCCGAATCAGTCAGGGAACATGCGTGGTGATCACGCAAGCGACTGGGTCCACGCGGATTTTTTCGGTCGAGAGCTTGGCAGTGTCCATGGCTCGTTGAGGTGGGGTCCGTTTGGGTCCGTAAGGCAAGTCAGGGGGTGCATGAGTCGTGGAGAGTCCAGTTGGTGCAAATCAACATATCAGGGCTTTACGCGGACAGCCACTACGGCTATCCTTGCGCCCGTTCGGCTTTACTGCTGAACCAATGCAAACCATTTCCGGAGAGATGCCCGAGTGGCTGAAGGGGCTCCCCTGCTAAGGGAGTAGAGGGTTTATAGCCTTCTCGAGGGTTCGAATCCCTCTCTCTCCGCCAGATACGCAAACGCCCCCGCATGGGGGCGTTTGCGTATCTGGCGGAGAGAGAGGTTAGACGGAACCCTCCGTTCGACAATTTGTCTGGAACGAAATTGGACCGCCGCAAGCGGGCCCCGAGTGCCATGGAGGGGTGGAGCACAAATTTGTGAGGAGCAGATTTCATCGAAAAGGGGCTCCGAGCACAGATAGAGGCGTGAAGGGTGGAATACACTCTTCTGTCTGGTGTAAGGGGAAAACATGCGCATAGGCCTCGCAGGCCTTGGCTTTGCATGACTAAACTGGTTCGACCCGAGACATTGGCGACCCATTAAACCCACCATTTCACCCTCAGCTATTGACGTAAACACCAATACCTTGAATAATTCGCCGTTCACTTGACGCGGTTGGCTTGTCTGGCCATGTCAGGAATCAACGCAACGCGCCCGTAGCTCAGCTGGATAGAGTACCTGGCTACGAACCAGGCGGTCGGGAGTTCGAATCTCTCCGGGCGCGCCAACAAGTAACGGGCGGGGTGCGTGAGCACCCCGACTTGTTGCAAAACCGCAAAGTCCCGGATGACGCTGCGGTGATGACAAAAGGGTCTGTCTGGATTGACGCCTCAACCAGGTCTGCGTAACATCGACAGGCTGCATGTCACAATGCGGTTATGCCGAAGTTCGTATCGGTTGTGCAGGCGGGGTATGGCGCAGTCTGGTAGCGCACCTGCTTTGGGAGCAGGGAGTCGGGGGTTCGAATCCCTCTACCCCGACCACAACGGTGTGGGCCTGGAGGTCGCCGAAGGTCGCTGATGATGCGCCTGTAGCTCAACCGGATAGAGCACCGGCCTTCTAAGCCGACGGTTACAGGTTCGAGTCCTGTCAGGCGCGCCACATGCACGGGATTGCGAACAGAGTACACTGCGGTAAGCAAGAAAATACAGGACAGATGTTGTGTGATACCCAAGATCGGTTTCTGTCCTTTGGTTTCTCAATGGTGGGCGTAGCTCAGCTGGTTAGAGTCCCGGATTGTGATTCCGGATGTCGTGGGTTCGAGTCCCATCGTCCACCCCAAATCAGGTGGCCCATGACAGTTCGAAAGGGCCGTTAGCTCAATTGGTAGAGCAGTTGACTCTTAATCAATTGGTTCCGAGTTCGAGTCTCGGACGGCCCACCAATTTTGGCAACGGCCCGCAGCGATGCGGGCCGTTTTGCCATGGGGCAGAGGCAAACTGTCATTGCCTGCAATACCCGTTTTAAAGTATCCTTGCCGGTTCGTGGTTTCGAGGTCGGGCTGATGCCCGATAGACTGTCGGGCTTGAGGTAGTCAAGCGAGGTTCAATCATCTGGGACGGTTCTTTACGATCGTTTGAGAAGACTGGTCATCGTTGTTTGACGAAGGAGGAGAGGGAGACATGGTCAGGCAGCCGGATCTGCTTCCGAGTATTCATCAACTTGACAGAATTCAAGTACAATTTTTTCGGTAACGAGTACCGCGAGAGTGGCGGAATTGGTAGACGCGCTGGATTTAGGATCCAGTGGGGCAACCCGTGAGAGTTCGAGTCTCTCCTTTCGCACCATTCCAGTCGGTCCAGGAGCAGCAATGCAAGTTGAGTTAGAAAATATCGGCAAGTTGGAGCGCAAGCTCACGGTGAAAATCCCTGCTGACACGCTGGATCAGCAAATTTCCGACCGCATGACCCGCATGGGCCGTGAAGTGCGTCTGAAGGGCTTTCGCCCTGGCCGTGTGCCGCGTAGCGTGATTGAAAAGCGCTTCGGTGATCAGATCCGCAACGAGGCGCTGTCCGATCTCATCGGTTCCAGCTTCCGTGAAGCGGTGGAGCAGGAAAAGCTCAGTCCGGTCGCCGCACCTGCCATCAATACCAGTGGCACGCCCGAAGAAGGCAAAATTGCCTATACAGCCACCTTCGAAGTGCTGCCGGAGCTGCCGGCTGTGGACGTGTCAAGTTTCACGATTGAGAAACCGGTCGCGGAAGTTGCCGACGGCGACGTTGATGAAATGATCGAAACCTTGCGCCAACAGCGTCGTACCTATGCAACGGTGGATCGCAAGGCAGCCAGTGACGACATGGTGCTGTTCGAATTCGAGGCGAGTACCAGCGATGGGAAGTTCCCCGAACAAGGGCGCGAGCGCGCGGGTACTATCCTGGGTAGCGGGCAGTTCAATGCAGACGTCGAAAAGGCGCTTGTTGGCCTGAAGCTCGGTGACGAGTTTGCGCTGGAAACAACTTTTGCGGAGCCGTTCAAGTTTACGGATTTGGCTGGCAAACTGAGCAACGTCAAGGGCAAGGTTCTGCGTGTACAGGAACCCAGCCTGCCTGATGTGGATGCAGCATTCTTCAAAGCCTTCGGTATTGAAGATGGTGATGAGAGCAGTTTTCGCAAGGAAGTGCACAACAACCTGGATCGGGAGCTTAACGCCGCCATGGGTGGACGGCTCAAGACCGCAGTGGCCAAAGCATTGGCCGCAGCACACGCTGATCTGGAACTGCCCAGAATCATGGTGGTATCCGAAGCGCGCTCACTGGCTGGCCTGGATCAACAGGCGACCATGTCAGAGGAACAGTTCCGGCAGATCGAGCCAGTCGCGCGCGAACGCGTGATTGCCGGTCTTTTGTTCAACAAGATTGCTCGCGACAACCAGATCCTTGTTGATGACCGGCGGGTCGGCAAGGCGCTGGCGGCGATTGCATCGACCTACGAAGACCCCGAACAAGTGGTCGAGGTATATCAGAACAACCCCGAGCTGATGGCATCGTTGCGCAATCGTGTTCTTGAAGAACAGGTCGCCGAGTGGGTGACCGACAAGGCAGAATGCGTTGACAAACCCATGAGCTTCAACGACCTGCTGAAACCGACGGCTCAGAACTGAAGTAGCATTGTCACAAATGCCTGACCGAAACTGAATGGCCAGATCCATCGACCAACCTGGAACCGTCATGTCAAACGAAACTGCAACGATCCAGAATCTGAACCTCGTGCCGATGGTGGTCGAGCAGACCTCACGCGGTGAGCGTTCCTACGATATCTATTCGCGCCTGCTCAAAGAACGCGTGGTGTTCTTGGTGGGTCCGATTGATGACCATGTCGCCAACCTGATCGTGGCACAGTTCCTGTTCCTGGAGTCAGAAAACCCCGACAAGGACATCAATCTGTACATCAACAGTCCCGGCGGTTCGGTCACGGCCGGACTGGCTATTTACGACACCATGCAGTTCGTGAAGCCCGACGTCAGCACCATGTGTATTGGTCAGGCATCCAGTGCTGGTTCCCTGTTGTTGATGGCCGGTGCGCACGGCAAACGCTACGCCTTGCCCAACTCGCGGATCATGATCCATCAGCCTTCCGGTGGAGCACAAGGTCAGGCAACGGATATCGAAATTCACGCGCGTGAGATCTTGTATATCCGTCAGCGACTCAATGAGCTGTATGCCACGCATACCGGCAAGACGATCGATGATATTAACAAGGACATGGAGCGCGATCGTTTCATGAGTGCTGACGAAGCTCGGGAATACGGGCTGATCGACAAGGTGCTTGATCAACGACATGAAAAGAGTGATAAATCCGCTTGATTAATATCCGTTTTTGTACCAAATGTCCGGCTTGCGATGAGTCCGGACTGTGCTATCCTCACCTTGAACAGGCTTTATCGGGGCAGTGCCCATGAGTGACGACCAGAAAGGCCGTTACGGTGAAAACGGAAAAATTCTCTACTGCTCCTTCTGCGGCAAGAGTCAGCACGAGGTTCGCAAACTTATTGCTGGACCGCTGGCCACACCAAGCTACCCAAGCCGCGCGAGATCATGGATGCGCTGAACGAGTACGTGATTGGCCAGGACCGCGCCAAGAAAGCTTTGTCGGTAGCGGTCTACAATCACTACAAGCGCCGTGAGTCACGTATCAAACAAGACGACGTGGAACTGGCCAAGTCCAACATCCTGCTGATCGGGCCCACCGGTTCAGGCAAGACTTTACTCGCCGAAACACTGGCAAAAGTACTCAATGTGCCGTTCACGATCGCCGATGCGACCACGCTGACCGAAGCCGGTTACGTGGGCGAGGATGTGGAAAACATCATCCAGAAGTTGTTGCAGAAGTGCGATTACGATGTTGAAAAGGCCCAGTCTGGCATTGTCTATATCGATGAGATCGACAAAATTTCGCGCAAAGGCGATAACCCGTCAATAACCCGCGATGTGTCAGGCGAAGGCGTGCAGCAGGCGCTTCTGAAGTTGATCGAGGGTACCCAGGCGTCGGTTCCGCCACAGGGCGGGCGCAAGCACCCTCAGCAGGAATTTTTGCAGGTCGATACCAAGAATATCCTGTTCATCTGCGGGGGCGCATTTTCCGGTCTGGAAAAAGTCATTCAACAGCGGTCGGAAACCACCAGTATCGGATTTGCGGCTGAAGTACGCAGCAAAGATCGCCAGCAGGATCTTGGCAAGCTGCTTGCCGCTGTAGAGCCCGAGGATTTGGTCAAGTTCGGGCTTATGTTGGACGAAGAGGCGTTGGTGAGGATTTTGACCGAGCCCAAGAATGCACTCACCAAGCAGTTCCATCGCCTGTTCGAGATGGAGGATGTGGAACTGGAATTACGTCCTGAAGCGCTCAAGGCTGTGGCGCGCAAGGCCATCAAGCGCAAGACTGGCGCGCGTGGTCTGCGCACCATTCTGGAACAGGTGCTGATGGACACCATGTTCGAGCTGCCGTCTCTGGAGCATGTGAGCAAGGTGGTGGTGGATGAGGCGGTGATTGAGGGGCAAGCCGAACCGTTCCTGATCTATCGCGGCAATATGCAACAGCAGCGTGTCGCAGGCGGCGACGGCGGCAACGACGCCGCTTAGATACGCGTACATCCCTGTACAGGCGCTACGGCACCTGCTGCAAGAACGGCCATCACCGGTAAGAGGTTTGCGTGGAGCCAGTATTGGCCCTGCTCGCGCTGCGCATGGCCAGTCCCAGAGCTTGTTGCCCAAGCTCCGGACTCCGGTATACGTTCCCACACTCCCCACTTGCAGCTGCGGCATGAATTGGCCCAGGCTCAAGCGCTGGAACTGCAGTCTCTTGCAGGAGCGGGCCATGCCCGCGAGAAGTGTGCCCCGATATCCATTGGAGTATGGCCCGCTCTTACACCGCCATGGCCGTTCTGGGCGTGGATCGCGGGATTGCTGATGGCATCCGGGCCCTTGAAGCTGGCTGCGATGGCTCCATATCCCTGATAAGCTCATTCCGATGCAGTGATTGCCGTATCGGTACTTGCGCATGCTGTTTGGCAGCCCGTGTGTTTTGGTCTGCCTTGGTGGCGCGTTCCCACATCTTGTGTCGGCTTTTACGCCAACACGGGTCAAACGCAATGTTGCGTCACGGCCTCAATGCAGCTATCTACGGAGCAAGCATGTCAGATAAACCATCCGGCAACCCAAGCGAGAAAGTTACCGGTCTACCGGTGCTGCCACTGCGCGATGTAGTGGTTTTCCCGCATATGGTGATTCCTCTGTTCGTGGGCCGCGAAAAATCGATGCATTCTCTGGATGCGGCCATGCAGGCCGATCGAAAGATCGTTCTGGTGGCACAAAAGAGTGCGGATACCGATGATCCGGGCAGCGATGAGCTGTACGAAGTGGGTACACTTGGAAGCATCCTGCAAATGCTGAAACTGCCCGACGGCACCGTCAAGGTGCTGGTTGAAGGGCAATCACGGGTGCGGATAAAGTCACTGGGCTCACATGACCAGTTGTTGGTGGCCGTCACCGAGGAACTCGAGTCGGACTACTCAGCTGAGCCACGCGAGCTGGAAGTTGCAGCGCGAACGTTGGTGTCGCAGTTCGAGAACATGGTCAAGAGCGGCCGGAAGTTGCCACCCGAGGTTTTGTCGGCCTTGTCGGGTATCGATGATCCTTCACGGCTTGCCGACACTGTAGCCGCGCACCTGTCGGTGCGTCTGGCGGACAAGCAACGCGCGCTGGAAACCTTGAACGTCGGTACTCGGCTGGAAATGCTGGTCGCGCTGGTCGAAGCGGAGATGGATCTGCAGCAGATCGAAAAGCGGATCCGCGGCCGGGTCAAGTCGCAGATGGAAAAGAGCCAGCGTGAGTACTATCTCAACGAACAGATGAAAGCCATCCAGAAGGAACTGGGTGACATGGACGACGTCCCCAACGAGTTGGAGGACCTGGCCAAGCGCGTGGATAAATCCGGCATGCCTGCCGAGACCCGCAAGAAGGCGCATCGCGAGCTCAACAAACTCAAGCAGATGTCACCCATGGCCGCCGAGGCCGCTGTGATACGCAACTATCTGGACTGGATTCTGGGTGCCCCGTGGAAGGAACGCAGCAAGATCAGCAAGGACCTGCCCAAGGCCGAGGAAATTCTTGACGCCGATCACTTCGGCCTGGAAAAGGTCAAGGAGCGGATTCTCGAGTATTTGGCGGTACAGCAACGCGTGAACAAGATGAAAGGCCCGATTCTGTGCCTGGTCGGCCCCCCGGGCGTCGGCAAGACGTCACTGGGCCAGTCGATTGCTCGCGCTACTAACCGCAAGTTTGTGCGTATGAGCCTGGGCGGTGTGCGTGACGAAGCGGAAATTCGCGGTCATCGGCGCACCTACATTGGCTCGATGCCGGGCCGCATCATCCAGAACCTCAGCAAAACCGGAACCCGCAATCCGCTGTTCATGCTGGACGAGATCGACAAGATGTCAACCGATTTCCGTGGCGACCCTTCATCGGCATTACTGGAAGTGCTGGATCCGGAACAAAATCATGCGTTTGCCGACCATTACCTCGAGGTCGATTTCGATCTGAGCGAGGTGATGTGGATTGCCACCGCCAACTCCCTGAACATTCCCGGACCGCTGCTTGATCGCATGGAAGTGATCCGGATACCTGGCTACACGGAGCAAGAGAAGCTGGCGATCGCCAAGCGCTATCTGCTGCCCAAACAGCTCAAAGCCCACGGCCTCAAGGCATCTGAACTGCGTTTGTCCGATGCGGCCATCCGCAATATCGTGCGTTACTACACACGCGAATCGGGTGTACGCAACCTGGAGCGTGAGATTGCCAAGATTTGCCGCAAGGTCGTCAAGGAACTCAGTGTTTCCGACAGCCCTGCCCAAGATAGTGAGCAAGAACAGGACAGTAAAAAGGCGGTCACGTCAGATTCCGGCGGCAACAGAAAGCTGCGGGTGCAAGTCAGTATCCGTAACCTCGAGCACTATTTGGGTGTCCAGCGCCACAGCTTCGGTCGTGCCGAGCGTCAAAACGAGATCGGACTGGTGACGGGTCTGGCCTGGACCCAGGCCGGCGGCGATCTTCTCAGTATCGAAGCGACTGTGGTACCAGGGAAAGGTAAATTGATCAACACCGGCCAGTTGGGTGACGTAATGCGCGAGTCGATCCAGGCGGCCTTGACGGTTGTGCGCGCGCGTGCTGATCGGTTCGGGATTGATCCTGATTTTTATCAGAACCGCGATATTCACATTCACGTGCCCGAAGGCGCCACCCCCAAGGACGGGCCCAGTGCAGGGGTCGGCATGTGCACTGCGCTGGTGTCTGCGCTGACGCGTGTGCCGGTGCGCTCAGAGCTTGCCATGACTGGGGAGATCACCTTGCGCGGGCGCGTACTGCCGATTGGTGGCCTCAAGGAAAAGTTGCTTGCCGCACATCGCGGTGGTATCACCACGGTGGTCATCCCCGAGGGAAATCGCAAGGACTTGGTGGAGATTCCCGCTAACGTCACTGAGAAACTGGATATCAGGCCCGTGCGCTGGATCGATGAAGTATTGGATATTGCGCTTGAGAGGGCGCTGACACCCAACAGCCCGGGTGATGCGCCAGCAACTGCGCTTGCGTCCGGCTCCAGTGATACACGTTCAGACAGTACCTTGCCTGCGCGGCCACATTGACCGACGGCAAGATATGAGACCAGCAAGACAAGCCCGGTGAGACATGGGGTTACCACAAAGCCATGTTTGCGTACCTGAGGTAGAATGACGCTTCATTCTGGCTTCACCAGCCGTTTTCGGGTGAGTAGTGGCGCGATGTGTTGTTGCTTGTTGCCGCGTGTCACTGGTATAAAGACGACGCCATCATTGCTTGTAGCGTGGATCGACCTTGATTGTCAAAGCGTTCGCGCACAGTGATTAACAAGCCCCTGGCCGTGTCATCCGAAATTGACGGAGGCATACGACAGGTTCATGCATATTAAAAGGAGCATTCAATGAATAAAGCAGAATTGATCGGAGCGATTGCCGATTCCGCCGACCTGAGCAAAGCCGACGCAAGCCGCGCCGTCGAGGCCTTCACCGCAGTGGTGGAAAAGGCTCTCAAGGGCGGTGACAGCGTATCGCTTGTTGGCTTCGGTACCTTTACCGTACGTGATCGTGCCGCTCGTACCGGTCGCAATCCACGCACAGGTCAGACCATTCAGATCAAGGCCTCCAAAAATCCCGCATTCAAGGCTGGCAAGGCATTCAAGGATGCCTTGAATTGATTGACGGCGGGCCTTGTGTGCCTGCCAGTGATACGATATCCGCCGGATCGGGCGTATGCCCGGTTCGGCGGCTTTTTGTCGATGTGTGACCGACGGGGTTCAACCGCCACAGGCCGGTTCATCCATGACGGGTGCTTAGCTCAGCGGTAGAGCGTCGCCTTTACACGGCGAGGGTCGGGGGTTCGATCCCCTCAGCACCCACCACTCGGACTGCGCAGTGGTAGGGCAGTCGGTTACAATATCCAGTGCCACGCCGGGGAGGGCGGGTTCACGCCGTCAAACTCCGCTGCTTGGCTGTTTGTACTCAATAAGCAATGGGGGTTCCGGATGGCCTCCGAACATTCCTCCGGCTGGATCGCCAAGATCATTCTGGCCTTGCTGGTATTTACCTTCTCTTTTTGGGGTATCGAGTCGTATTTCGTAGCACGCTCGGACGGCAGCGTCGCAAAGGTCGGGGATCTGACGATTTCGCAGCAAGACTTTCAGGATGAGATCAACAACCTGCGTCGGCAGGCGCAGGATCCGCAAAGTGGTATCAGCGCCGACGATATCAACACGCCGGAGTTCAAGCGCCAGGTAGTCGAACGCCTGGTCAACCAGAGATTGCTGGAGCAGGCGAATATCGATCTGGGGATTACCGTGAGCAACAGCATGGTGCGTGATGCCATTGCCGAAGTGCCTGCATTCCAGATCAACGGCAAGTTCGATAGCGCCAGTTACAAGGCCATTCTTGGCCAACAGGGTATGAGCGCCACCGGTTTCGAACAGAAAGTCCGCCATGACCTCGCCATGCAGACCATTACTACGGCCGTGACCCGCTCAGCGTTGGCCAGCAGCGAGGATCTTGATACCTACCTGCGATTGCGTGACCAGACGCGAGACGTCCGTTACGTCGATCTGCCGTTGCCCGAGGTGGACCAGGCTTCCGTGAGCGAGGCCGACATCGAGGCCTATTACAAGGCACATCAGAACGACTTTTTGACACCTGAAACCGTCACTATCAGCTACCTCGAGGTCAATGCAGCAGACATGACAACCGATGCCGAGCCAGGTGATGATGCGATCGAGGCGAGGTACGAAAAGGAGAAGAGCCGCTTTGTAGCTCCCGCGCAACGCGAGGTTTCGCATATCCTGGTATCCGTACCTGCCAATGCATCTCCCGCACAGCAAAAAGAGGCGCTGGCCAAAGCCAACGCCATCGAGAAGCAGCTTGAAAGCGGAGCTGATTTTGCCACGCTGGCCAAGAGTGATTCCGATGATCTGGGTTCCAAGCGTCAGGGTGGTGATCTGGGCTGGATCGAACCGGGCATGACCGACAAGGCTTTTGACGAGGTGGCATTCAAGCTGGCTGAGGGCGAGGTTTCCAAGCCGGTACTGTCTGCGGAGGGTTACCACATCATCGAGGTGCGCAAGATCAAAGCTGGCCATACCAAGAGCCTGGCTGAGGTCAAGGACCAGTTAAGCCGTGAGTTGATGGGCTCGGAACGTGAGCGCCAGTACAATGATGTGGCCGGCAAGCTGGTGGACCTGACCTACCAGGACCCGAACTCCTTGCAGCCTGCAGCCAAGGCGTTGGACCTGAAAATCAAGACGGCAGGGCCATTCACACGTGACGGTGGCGCCGGCATCGCCAGTCATCCCGAAGTGGTCGCAGCCGCATTCTCGGACCAGGTCCTCAGTCAAGGCATGACCTCCGACCCGATCGCCATTGGTGACAATGACATGGTGGCGCTACGGCTGAGCAAGCACGCCATCGCTGCACCCAAGCCTCTCGCCAGCGTAAAAGACCAGGTGCGCAAGGCGGTTGTCAACCAACGAGTCGATGAACAGGCACGCAAGCGGGGTGAGGCCTTGCTGGCCAAGTTGCACGAGGGTGCTGATTTGTCTGATTTGGCCAAGGCCGGTGGACTCGAGGTCCAGACTCAGAAGGATGTAAAACGTTTTGAGCCCAGCTTGCCACCCGAATTGCTGGAGAAACTCTTCAAGATGCCGCGCCCGGAGAAGGGCGGTAACAGTTCGGAGCTGGTTGATGCAGGTCAGGGGCATTACAGCGTGATTGAAGTCGATGCTGTGCACCCTGGCGACCCGGCGAAAACCTCTGATGTTGAGCGCAAGGCGCTGGCCACCCAGTTGCAGCAGATGCGTGGAACTGCGGAGGTAATGGGTATGCTCAAGTCATTGCGAGCCAGCATGAAGGTCAAAGTGCAAACCGACAAATTGGAAGAGCAACAGCAAATCTGAGCTGTGGCTGACCCTTGAGTCTTGTGCGGACGTCACCTATTGTGTTGGTTCGAAAGTCCAAGGCGCACTGGTGCAGAAAAACCATATGCCGTGTCGCGCGGCTGCAGGAGCGGCCTGCAGCCGCCATCAAGTTGCCTGAAGCCCGCTCTCGCGACCGTGGCCGATTCCACGCGCCATTCAGCCTACGCTTCAGGCAGAGCCCTCAAGGCACTTTGCTTGTACGCCTGCCAAACGCCTGAGCCAAGCGCCGCGTCGTGCAGTGACCTGGGAGCGTGGCGGCAGACACTCAAGCGGCTGCGGCTTCGTGATTTTGGCCAGCTTTTCCGCTCATTTTCGTTGAATAGCTACGGCTACTCGCCTTGAATGATCAAAAAACCTGACTCAAAACCACTTTGCCTTGCTGATTCGTCCACGCGCCCAGTGCGTCAAGACGCGCCAGACAGGTTCCGTTGCTCAGCTGTGTGCCGGTGTAGTCATGTTCGATACAGTCACTCGGTATCCAGGCCTGTCATGCCGACGATGCTGTAGCCGCAGTCGACATGGGTCACCTCGCCAGTAATGCCTGCGGCCAGGTCTGAGCAAAGGAAAGCCCCGGCGTTGCCGACGTCGGCGGTGGTGACGTTGCGTCGCAGGGGTGCCTTCTCACCAACGTGATCAAGCATTTTGCGCAGACTGCCGACACCCGCTGCGGCCAGGGTCTTGATCGGTCCCGCTGAAATGGCATTGACGCGGGTCCCTTCAGGGCCAAGATTGTAGGCCAGAAATCGCACGTTGGCTTCCAGGCTGGCCTTGGCCAGTCCCATCACGTTGTAGTTGGCCAGCGCGCGCTCTGCGCCCAGGTAGGTCAAGGTCAGGATAGCGCCGTTGCGGCCTTTCATCATCGGTCGCGCGGCCTTGGCCAGTGCGGCCAGGCTATAGCTGGAGATATCATGCGCGATGATGAAGTTCTCACGCGTAAGGTGGTCGAGAAACTCTCCCTGCAAGGCCTCGCGGGGTGCAAAACCAACTGAATGAACGAGGATATCCAGGCCATCCCATGACTTCCCGAGCTCACTGAAAAGTGATTCGATCTGGGCATCTTCGGCTACATCGCAGGGCAGGACAATATTGGAGTCGAAAGACTTGGCAGCCTCCTCAACGCGCGTTTTCAGACGCTCGTTCTGGTAGGTGAACGCAAGTTCGGCACCTTCACGATGCATGGCTTCGGCCAATCCCCAGGCGATTGAACGCTGGCTGGCGATGCCGACGATCAGGGCACGTTTGCCTTTCAGAAAACCCATGTTGCCTCCAGATGTGTGGTCAATGTTGTCAGTATAGGACGAAGAAATCTGTTCGTATTGTAGTGGGGTGCGTGGGTGGACGCGAGAGCAGGGACCTGTGTGTGAACTCGGGCGGGGCGCACTCGGAAAGCACGCATGCCGCGGTGCAGGGAGATTTGTAAGAGCAAGCCACGACCGCAACAGTGGGGTTACGACGAATCGCCTGCGCGCCGCCTCCTACAGGGCACCGATCGTGTGAGCGCAGGAGCCTGCGTGCAGGCGATTCAGGGCTCCAGAAGCAATACCTGCCCAAGATGCAAAAGACTGCCCTGTAGGTCATTCCAAACGCGGATCTGGCTCATGCGCAAGTTGAAGCGACGTGCGATACCCCACAATGAGTCGCCAGCGTGCACCGTGTAACTTTTCGGAGTGCCTGCCAGTGGCACGTGCGAGTCTTCGGGCAGGGCGGCGACCAGGTTGACAGGCAGCCATAATGCGCTGTTGCGGGCCAGGGTTTCGGTTGATCGTCGTTGGTTGACCCGTGCCAATGCGGCCGCGCGTTCGGGGTTGTCATGGGCCAATGCGATCAGCGAGCCGGGTTTATTCAGTTTGATCCGTTGCCATTGTTGCCAGCCGAATGATTCCAGTGTGGCGTACTGCTGCGCAAATACGGCAGCGGAGTCGGCCGGCAAGATCAGCGCTGCGCTTGGCTGATCGACTTCCAGAATAGCCGGATTCAATTCGCGCAGCGTGGCGGTCGGTAGACCCGCAAGCCGCGCCGCCACCGGCAGTTCCAGCACTTCGGGCAATGATCGTCTTACCAGGTGCGGCCCGCTATCGGGGTGCGGTAAACGGGTGTTATAGCGTTCTGGTTGATTGACGATGCAGGCCAAGGCCTGCACTTTGGCCAGATGATCAAGAGTGACGTGTTTGACTCCCAGGTCCGGGATTGCCTGCGTCAATGGCGTGTCCCGGCCTTCGACCAGTTGCCGTATCCGATACACACCCGCATTGAACGCCATGTCAGTCAGGCGCCAATCACCGAGCATTTTCTTGTCGCGCCACAGCATGCGCGCCACCGCGCGTGTGGATTCATCCAGATCCAGACGGCCGTCGTAGTGATTGTCGATTCGAAGACCCAACTCGCGGCCGGTGGCAGGCATGATCTGCCATATGCCGGCCGCCTTGTTGCTCTGTGACCGCAGTGGTCGATAGTTGCTTTCCACCCATGGCAGTAACACAAATTCGGCAGGCAGGCCGGCATCCAGAATAATATCGCTGATGTAGCGCAGACTTGGCAGGGCGCGCGCCATCTGTGTGGTGAACACGCCTGCATGACGTGTATAGCGCCCGGTCCAGTAACGCACTCTGGTGTCATCACATTGGGCAAATTGAAAATTTCGGCGCAACCGCGACCATGTATCCATTGGCTCAGGTGCCGATTCCGGGATCACGACACGTACCGGCGCCGGCATGATCAAGGTCGTTTGTGGCTTCTGGACAGATTGCTGGCTGGCACAAGCGCCGAGCAGAAGGCTCAACAAGGCTAATGCCAACCGTCCCCGATGTTGGCAAACGGGGGCATTGCGTCGTTGGGTGAATTCGAGATTGGGCCGATCCGGGGCCAACTGGCGCCCCGTCACGTAGTGAACCGATCTTTGGCTTCACGCAGGGATGCGAAGCGTAGTACCCGATCGTCGGGAATGCCCCGATTGTTGCCCCAGGTTTTCAGCCCTGCGCTGTCGACACGCAGGAATGGGTTGGTCTCTTTCTCCGTGCCCAGCGGCACCGGCACGGTGGCATGCCCTTTTTGGCGCAAAAGCTGCACTTGCCGGGTGCGCTCGGAAAGCGCGGCATTGTTCGGCTCGATCGTTTGCGCAAAAGCCGCATTGTCCAGCGTATATTCATGACCGCAGCAGACCAGAGTTTCCGCAGGCAGCACCGACAGACGGTCCAACGATGTCAGCATCTGCTCAGGGGTACCCTCGAACAAGCGTCCGCAGCCGAGGCTGAACAGGGTGTCGCCGCAAAACAACAGGCCTTCACCAAAGTAGACCACGTGGCTGCGCGTATGGCCGGGTACGGCCAAGACATTGAATCGACAATCCGGCTGCTGCAAGGTGACGATGTCGCCATCACTTACGCGCTGATCGACGTGTTCAATGCGTTCATCGTGCGGGGCCAGGATCTTTGCTCCGTACCGTTGCGCCAGCTCCGCGCTGCCGCCAATGTGGTCGAGATGGTGGTGGGTCAGCAAAATGTGTGTCAGCGTCAGTCCACGTTGGGCGACTTCATGATGCACAGGGCCGGCTTCGCCAGGGTCAACAATCATGGCTTGGCCCTGTGCATCGTGCAGCAGCCAGATATAGTTGTCGCGAAGTGCAGGAATTGGGTGAAGTTGCATGATCGGTTCTGCCCGGACTGGTGGCGCGGTCACGCGACACTATAGCAGCCACTGGCCGTGCATCCGGATTGCCGTTTCGGTCTGTCACATGTCATCATGCTTGCCTGTCCCGTGCCATTGATTGCCGTGATGCAAAGATCGCCATTGCGTGCCCTGATGCACTGCGAGAGTGCGTTGTTGGGTCAACGTCTCGCTTCGTTGCCGAGTGGCGCAGTACTTTACGTCCAGGCTGACGGCCTGGACGTGGTTGAATGCCCCGCGCGCAGCCGAGCGCGCTTGCATCTCACAGCTTCGGGCCAACTGGGTGGCGACATGATTGCGCGTGCCGATGCGTGGCCATTTGCTGATCAGAGCCTGGACCTTGTTGTCATGCGACACTCAATCGAAATCAGCGCGCAACCACGAACCTTGATGCGGGAGGCCACACGTGTACTTGCCGATGGTGGTCAGATGTTGATTATCGGTATCCATCCGTGCAGCCTGTGGAATGCGTGGATGCTGCGGCGCAAGCGCGCAACTGGCATCGTGTATCGTGCCTGCATGCCGTGGAAAGTAGAAGCCTGGTTGCGCGAGGCACAGGTTCATGTTGAGCGACGCACCCGCTACGGCGGTGTTCTCCCCACCACAGGCGGGACTCGGGCTGGCGGGGGGCCGCTGGCGGCCTGCTACATGCTGCAGGCACGCAAGCGCTCAATCGGAGTCACGCCCATCAAGTTGCGCCCGTCGCGGCCGACGCCGGTAGTGATCAATGCTTCAATGGCCGGTGCGGCACGCCGACAACAAACAGGATGAAGAAGTGGCGGATGCAGACAAGTCAAGACAGCGCGTTCATGTTTTCACGGACGGCGCCTGCCTGGGTAACCCCGGACCCGGTGGCTGGGCGGCACTATTGCGCTGGGGCAGCGTAGAAAAACTGTTGGCTGGTAATGAATCAACCACCACCAACAACCGCATGGAGCTAATGGCCGCCATTGCTGCGCTGGAAGCGCTGACGCGACCGTGTCACCTGGATCTGACCACCGACTCGCAATACGTCAAGCGCGGTGTGCAGGAGTGGCTGGCGCATTGGCGCGGCAATGGATGGAAGACTGCTGCAAAGAAGGCCGTCAAGAATCAGGATCTGTGGCAGCGCCTTGATACGGCCCTGACACCACACCAGGTCGATTGGCACTGGGTGAAAGGGCACTCTGGACACGCTGAAAATGAGCGTGTGGATCAGGCCGCGCGTGACGCGGCTGAGCAAATAAGAATCGAATCATGAGTCGGCTGATTGTACTGGACACCGAAACCACCGGCCTCGACCCTGCACAGGGCCACCGGATCATAGAAATCGGCTGCGTCGAACTGTGTGAGCGTCGGCCCAGTGGCCGACAACTGCACCGCTACATCAATCCAGAGCGCCGTATCGATATCGGCGCTGCCGAAGTGCACGGCCTTAGTGACGACTTCGTCGCCGACAAACCGGTATTTGCCGCGATAGTCGACGAATTTCTGGATTTCGTCGATGGTGCCGAACTGATCATCCACAATGCCGCCTTCGATATCGGTTTTCTGGATGCTGAGCTGGCGCGTTTGTCGGTGCGCTGCAAGACCATGGCCGAAATCTGCTCGGTGATCGATACCCTGCCGATGGCGCGCAAGCTCTATCCGGGCCAACGCAATACCCTGGATGCCCTGTGCAAACGATTGGGCGTCGACAACAGCTCGCGCCAGCTGCATGGTGCGCTCCTCGATGCGCAACTGCTGGCCGAGGTCTACGTCGGCATGACGTCGGGCCAGACCAGCATGAAACTTGCGCCGACGCCCAGCCGAAAGACGCTGCCTACGTTGACCGACGACACCCCTTGTGCGCGCGTGATACTGCAAGCCAACGCCGACGAACGTCTGGCGGCGCGCGTAGAAGATGCGGTGTTGTCGATCACGCCATTAGTCTCATTGGAGGCCGGCTCCGGCAGTCGGCCTTGCGCCGGCACAGGCGGACAGTGGACTTGCTGACGCCTGATCCGTCGCTGCGCTCCTTGATCCGGCCTACGAACCGATCCATGCGATGCAAGAGCGATTCATGCCGCGATAGAGAATCCGGCAAATCGGCGTGTCGGGCCGCGTGCCGGAGCCCGAAATTTTGCGTAGCAAAATCTTTGGGGATAGCCATGCGCAGCAGGGCTATGGCCGCCTCAGCTTACGCGCACCAACAACACCGTGATGTTGTCGCTGCCGCCCCCTTCCAGGGCCGCGGCAATCAATTGATCGACGCATTCCTGAGCAGTAAGATCTTTGCGCATCAGCACGGCTTCGATCGACGCATTGTCCACTTCCTCGGTCAGCCCGTCGCTGCACAATAGAAACTGGATTCCGCGCCGGCACTCACCTTCAACATTGGAAACCTGCAGCAGCTCAGCGGGCGTGATGCCAAGCGCCTGGGTGACTTCGTTTCTTCGCGGGTGGCTGCGTGCTTCGTCTTCGCTGATGGCACCACGGTCAACCAACTGGCGCACGAAGGAATGATCTTTGGACAACTGGCGCAAGTTGTCGTCTGCAAGGTACACGCGACTGTCGCCAACCCACGCTACCTGGTATTGCTCGTCCGTGAGTCTGAGCGCCGCGACGGTTGTGCCCATGGGCAAGACACCGCTGCGCTGCTCCGACATGGCGATGATGGCGCGGTCGGCCTGGCGAATGGCATCGACCAGGGAGTGTCCGGACTCAACCTCTTCGCTGATGGTGTCGCGCGCGATGGCACTGGCCACCTCGCCGTGCTCGTGTCCGCCCATGCCGTCGGCGACCAGCCACAGCCCGATACTCGAGTCTGCCTGATACGTGTCTTCGTTATGCTCGCGCCGCAGGCCGACGTGGGTGCCGTGTCCGAATTCAATCATGACTAAAACAAAGCAAGAGTCGTGCCATCAAGAGGGCTGCGGTTCATAAATCGGAATAGAAGCATGCCCCGAGACGCATCTCGATGCAAGCTTCACGGCGTATGACGCAGGTCTCCATGGTTCGACAAGTCTATCAATGAAAATCTGCCTTGAAGCAAAGGCGGGACGCAGAGCCCATCTGGCGACTGAGCAATTTCTGCCTGAACCGCATTTTCGCGCAAATAACTATCTTGAGTAGTCGCTTGAGTTGTCATTCCTGACGTCGCCACGTATCATGGCGCGCCCACCGTGCGAGCTTCGCACGACACCTCCGGAGAGGTGGCAGAGTGGTCGACAAGTTCACCGGGAGTGAACTTG
>CAJDWN010000024.1_pt1 | contig 28657 bp, 25 predicted proteins | sample 7391581 | NCBI WGS metagenome assembly CAJDWN01 (sample SAMEA7055736, study PRJEB34461) | soil metagenome | biome: terrestrial ecosystem; feature: Peninsula; material: soil | place: Antarctica | collected 2016 | reverse complement strand
AACCCAGCGCGCAAGCCTGCGCGACTTTTTGCTCTGGAACCTGCAACCGGCGCATACCCAATACGACTACAACTACTACACGGCAAACTGCGCTACCAAAGTGCGTGATGCGCTGAATCAGGCGTTGAAAGGCGCACTCGAGGGGCCGTTGAGAAGCCACCCCGGCAGCATGACATGGCGTCAACAGACAAACCGATTGATGGCCGCGCAGCCCTGGCTGATGCTGCTGATGGATCTGGGTCTGAGCAGCTACGCCGACCAACCGGTCAACGCCTGGCAGGAGAGTTTCTTGCCCATGGTGCTGGCGCGTGAACTGGCTACCGTGCAGCTCACCGATGCCGATGGCAGCACGCACCCTCTGGTCATGACCAGCGACACGCTGGCCGAATCGAGGCTGACGCCTCCGCCTGTCGAGCCACCCGACTTGCGTGTACCTTTGCTGCTTGCCGGCGCTGCCATCGCTCTGCTCCTTTTGTTGACCGGGCAATCACAACGCAGGACGGCACGCCGCATCTTTTCCATCTTGGCCAGCGTGTGGCTTGTCAGCGCGGGGCTGGCCGGCCTTCTGATGCTGGTCTTGTGGGCATTCACTGCGCATCAGTCTGCCTGGGCCAATGCCAACCTGCTACTACTCAACCCGATTGCCTGGCTGCTGCTGCCTGCCGTGTGGCGTGAGCATCCAAGTCGCCGCGACCACCTGATCGCGTGGTCGCTGGTACTGCTGTCTGCGGCGGGCCTCGTCGCCAACCTCACCGGACTGATGAGCCAGCAAAACCTGCCCTGGATTCTGCTGGCCTTGCCGGTGTGGCTGGTGTTGGCGCATGTGGTTCGATGCCACGCGATGAGCTCAAAAGCCAGCACGTAGGCTGGTCCAAAGAGAGTAGCGACGGAGCCGGCGTTACGCGATGTAATGCGCGTGCCTCGCCCGCGACTGGCAGGAAGGGCTGGAGTTGGGACGCAGGCCCGGATCGAGTGGCAAACCCGAGCAACCCCCTCTCAATCGCCCCCGAACCAGGGGAGAGGAATTTTGGCATGGCTCAAGCATTCCGCAACCCCGTGTCCCGAGTCCCACTTCCCACTTTCCGCTCCTCACTACCGACTCCCTGCTTCCCACTCCCTTCCCCCGCCACATTGCCATCACCCCACCAGCGCGTCATCATGCGTCCATGCAAACTTCACCGGACAGCAATCTCGTTGACACCGACATGGTGGTCAATTGCGCGGCCTACGACAAGAGTGGAAAGCGCCAGGGCGAGACCTCGATCGACGATATCAGCGAGGTGCTCAAGGACCCGGACGTTTTTGTCTGGGTGGGCCTGCACGAGCCCGATGAGGCTTTGCTGGAAATCCTGCAAGAAGAATTCGATCTGCATGATCTGGCCATCGAAGATGCCCAGTACGCACACCAGCGTACCAAGATCGAAACCTATGACAACTCCTTGTTCGTGGTCGTGCAAACTGCGCAACAGTATGAAAAGCACATCGTGTTCGGCGAGACCCATATCTTCATGGGTCAACGCTATCTGATCACCATCCGCCACGGTGCTTCACGCAGCTACGCACCCGTACGCAAGAGCTGCGAGTCCACGCCGGAACTGTTGGCGCTGGGCCCCAGCTATGGTTTGTATGCGATTCTGGACTTCATCGTCGACAACTACATGCCGCTGATTTCCGACTACCGAAGCGATTTGCAGGAACTGGAAAAGGATGTGTTTGCCGAGGCTTACCATCGCGATACCATCCGCAAGCTCTATGACATGCAGCGTGAACTGATGACCTTGCGCCTGGCCGTGGCACCGCTGCAGGACGTGATCAATCAGCTTGTACGCCTGCACCCGGACCTGATTCACGAAGACACCCGTGTGTACTTCCGCGATGTGTATGACCATGTGTTCCGCGTCAACGAGGCCATCAGCGCCATGCGCGAGATGCTCACGGCCGCCATGAACGTCAACCTGTCTCTGGCCACCTTCGGCCAGAACGAAGTGGTCAAAAAGCTGGCAAGCTGGGCGGCGATCCTGGCCACCCCTACCCTGATCACCGGTTGGTATGGCATGAACTTCAGTCATATGCCCGAACTCGACAAGTCCTGGGGCTACCCCGGAGTGATCATGATGACCGGCATCATTGTCGGCGGGCTGTACTGGATTTTTCGGCGCGCGCGCTGGCTCTGATCTGATCTACGATGACGTGCAGACGTGCACCGCAGTTGTCCTCTTGCGACACACATACATGATCCATTAACAGTCAATCAAGTGGCTTATTCGACGGGCTGATGAAGGAATTGGGAAGTAGCGGCGTCAGCGCGATTGCCAGCAAGCTGGGAATGGATTCCAGCCAGGCTGAACAGGCACTACAGAGTGCGTTACCCATGATCGTCAGTGCCCTGTCGCGCAATAGCAATGATCCGCAGGGTGCTCAGAATCTGCGCGATGCCCTGCAACAGCACGTCAATGATGCTCCGGTAAAGGAAAAAGTACAGCAAGTCACGCAGCAAGCCGAACCGGACGTCGACGCGCTGGCCATGTTGGACCATATCTTCGGCAGAAGGCAGAACGCGGCTGCACAAGGCATCTCGCACGCCAGCGGCATAAATTCCGGTAATGCGTTGAAGCTGATGGGCATGTTGGCGCCGCTGATCATGAGTTACCTCGCCAAACAGACCCAGCAAAAAAACATGGATGCTGGGGCAACAAGCCAGCGCCATGCAATCTGGCGGCATTGGTGACTTGATCAGCGCCGTACTGGATAACGATGGTGATGGCAAACCTGATTTTTCGAACATCCTGAGCGTCGGCTCCAGCATTCTCGAGGCTTTCGGTCGCAAATAGACTTATTCACGCTCAACCAACAAGGAGAACACCATGGGATTATTTGATTTCGTCAAAGACGCTGGCGCAAAAATTTTCGCAAATGCCAGTGACGCCGCCAAAGCCATTACCGGCCACGTCAAGAAGGAAGTGCCAGACTCGAACAGCGGCGACGTGCAAGTCGAATACAGCGACGGCACCGTCAAAGTTTCCGGCAACGCCGCCACCCAGGCCGACAAGGAAAAGATCATTCTTGCCGCCGGCAACATCCACGGCGTCAACAAGATCGAAGACAACATCCGTGTTACCGGTGGCGATCAGAAGCCATCACGCATGTATACCGTGAAATCCGGCGACACGCTGTCGAAGATCGCCAAGGAAATGTACGGCAACGCGGGTGACTACCCCAAAATCTTCGAAGCCAACAAGCCCATGCTGAAAGATCCCGACAAGATCTATCCCGGCCAGGTCCTGCGCATTCCCTGAGTTTGCGGTAGCACAGCTTCCACCGAAAAACCACCGCAACTGCGGTGGTTTTTCATTTCTGGCTGTTCGCTTTCTCTCGATCGATTTTCTGCAGCCATGTCTTCCCTGATTGAACACATCCGGTGTCAAGCCCTGATGCAGCGTGCCTACCTGTTAATCTATGCACACTCAGACAGGAGGCGCAGATAGATGAAACTATTTCTCGCAGGATTCTTCGGGCTGGTGATATCGGGTGCTCTGCCTCTTTGTGCGCAGGCCGCACCACCGGCCAATACGCAGTTGAGCATCCTTGTGACCGGCAAGATCAGCGTATCGTCTGAAGGCACTGTCACTGATTATTCACTCGAAGATACTGAGGCGTTGCCTCCATCCGTAGTGAAGTTGCTCGAAACGAGCATCCCCAAATGGAGGTTCATTACAGCAGAACGCAACGGCGAACCTGCGGTGGTGGATGCCAGAATGAGCGTACGGGTCACCGCCAAACCTGATGGTGACAATTCCTATTCTGCGCAGCTCGGCACGCCATGGGTGGCCAATGACCATGCCAGCGAGGTAATCCGTAAAAAGCCGCAAAAGCCACCACGCTACCCGATAGGTGCGCTTCGCCAAGGCGTCAGCGGCACGGTATTTTTTGTCGTCCAGGTGGACAAGTCGGGGCACGTGCGCAAAGTGGGTGTGCAACAAGTGAATCTGGGGCACGAAGGGAGCCCAAAGGACATGAAACGCTGGCGTCAATTGCTGGCAGAAGGAACCATCGACGCCGTCCGCGAGTGGACCTACGAGGTACCCACGAGTGGACCGCTTGCATCGTTGGATCATTGGAATGTTCGTTCCTTCATCAGCTACGACATCGGCCCAATTCATGGCGCGAAGCACGGTTGGACGGCATATGTACCCGGCCCACCACAGGATATCCCGTGGCTCAAAGACAACACGGCCCACGCCAACAACGTGGATGCGTTACCAGACAATGGTGCCTATCTGGTAGGCGCAGGTCCACGCCTGATTTATAAGCCCCAAGGTTGAGTGATTCACGGCCATTGGGGGACTGCGGTATGGATGATGTTCATGCCGACAATCACCAGCGCGTATGCACGGGGAACGCAGTGGGGACGCTACTGACCGCCGTCGATCTGGGTTCCAACAGCTTTTATTTGATGCAGGGACGGATGACCGACGATCACCTGACGGTGACCAGGCGATTGCGCGAAGGTGTGCGTTTGGTGGCCGGCATCGACAGGACCGGGATACTCAACCCCGAGCGACAAGCGCGTGCGCTTCAATGCCTTGATCAGTTCGGCGAAATCACACGCGGTCTGCCAGCAAACAGTGTCCGAGTTGTGGCCACGAGTGCGGTGCGGCGATTGGCTCAACCTCAGCACTTTCTGGAACGTGCAAGTGCAGCGCTTGGTCAGCCCATCTCCGTCATTGACGGGTACGAAGAAGGTGAGCTGATCTGGCTCGGGGCCATCGGCACCCTGCCCTCGTCTGACGAAAGTCGGCTGGTGATCGATATCGGCGGCGGCAGTACCGAGTGCATCATTGGCCGCGGCCAATACACCCGGCACATTGCCAGCATCGATGTCGGCTGCATCGTCGTGTGCACACAGTTTTTTGCCGACGGCATCATCACGGCAACACGCTGGCAGCAAGCGCAGAACGCTTTGTGCGATGCAATAGGCGCGCAGCGCGGCGCGTTGGCCGCGCATGGCTGGCAGCAGGTGTGGGGCAGTTCCGGGTCGGCGTGCGGTATTGGTGCCATCGTGCAAGCACTTGGTACATCCCGCGACGGCATCACCACAGATGCCGTTGTCGATCTGCGACAACGCCTGCTGCAAGCCGGACATATTGATCGCCTGCAACTACCCGAACTCAAGACCCCCAGCAGTCAAGTCATTGCCGGTACCGTGGCCGTGCTTGAAGCCCTGTTCGCCACGCTGGCCATCGAGCGCATGGCGCTGTGTACCAGCGCCATGCGTGAAGGCATCATCCGGCAATTGGCCTCTACCGTCTGAACCGGCGGCTAGTTCCGTTGTTAACAGAACCGGAAAATCCAGTGCATCGCTCCTGGCCAACGTTTCTGGCCGAAGTTTCTGGCCGAAGTTTCTGGCCGACCCTCGCGCAAGGTGCGCTTCGCAGCACCCTACTTGATCAAGCGGAGGCAGAACGGGTAGCGGTAGCGCACGCCTTCGTTGGCCTTGACTGCGGCCACGATGGTCAGCACCAACCAGCCAACACCAATAATGATCCACAACGGTATAGCCACGATCAGGCCGATGCCGAATGTGAATATGGAGAATACCAACAGCACCACGCCGATGATCGCCACCGTGATATTGAAGTTCAGCGCTTCTTTGCCCTGATCGTCCACGAACGGCATGGTGTCCTTCTTGATCAACCAGATGATCAACGGACCCACGAAGCAGCCCCAGCCCCCGACCGTCGAAGTCAGCAAGCCCCCCAACAATGCAGAAAGATGGGCAAACATGCCCATTTGTCGGGCTTCGTGACCGACGCCTTTCAGTACATTGTCCCCATCGTCCAGTTGCATTGGCGGTGGCCCAGGTGGTCGCGGCGGAGGCTCATGTTCGGGTGGGGGTGGTGTACGCGGGGGCGCCGGTGGCTCGCCGGGAGGCGGTTCCACAGGTGGCACGGATGGTTCACGCGACGGCGGTGGGGGCTCGGGTTGCGGCGCTGGTGGATCGCGGGGATCGCCTGGGTTTTGCTGTCCGGGTGACGTCACGGCGATGTCTCCTTGGCTGTAGGTTGATCCACTCTCATGCATAGGCGAAGCCCGGTCAAGCGCCACAGGTCATGGTTCCGGATCAGGTTTATCGTACGCTCAGGCAGGCTATTCGGCTGGCATACGCTCGACTGTCAATACGCGCATTGATAGTGTGGCATTGACGGAGAGCGACACATCGAGTGCGCCGCACAGCTATCAACTCCCAGGGACCCTCTGTTCAAATTTGTGCAGGGCTGGTCAGCGGGCCCCTGACGTTACTCGCCCGCCACAGTCATCGACTCGAGCAGCATAGAGCCGGTAAGGATATGCGAGCGTGGATCTATATCGGAACCGACGGCAACCAGGTTGGCCAGCATGTCGCGCAGGTTGGCAGCGATGGTCACCCCTTCGACGGGATACGCGATCACACCGTTCTCGACCCAGAATCCAGCCGCACCTCTGGAGTAGTCGCCGGTGATGATCGACACGCCCTGTCCCATCAATTCGGTGACCAACAGGCCCGTTCCCATACGTTTGAGCAGACCATCAAAATCGTCATCGCCGTGGCTCACCACAACGTTGTGGACACCGCCGGCGTTACCAGTACTGGCGAGACCCAGTTTGCGCGCCGAATAACTGCCGAGAACGTAACGCACCAACACACCGGACTCGATCAGTGGCGACTCAAACGTGGCCACACCTTCGGCATCGTAGTTCGTGGATGCGTGACCACGCGGCAAACGCGGCTTCTCGGTCACGTTCAACCAGTCCGGTAAAATCTGCTTGCCCACGTGATCAAGCAAGAAACTCGCCTCACGATACAACGCGCCACCACTAATGGCTGAAAGCAGATGGCCTATCAGGCCGCGCGCAATGTCCGGCGTGAACATCACGGCGGTCTTGCGCGTTGTCAGGCTGCGTGCGCCCAAGCGCGCCACGCTGCGTTCACCCGCTTTGCGCCCCAGGGTTACCGCATCCATCAAGGATTCTGCCGCCCGCTGGCTGTCGTACCAGTAATCGCGCTGCATGCCCTGCACGTCACGCGCAATCATGGAGCAAGACAGCGAATGTCGGCTACCACGGTGGCTACCCACAAAACCATGTGAGTTGGCGTACACCGATTGCCCCAGACCACTCTCGACACTGGCCCCCTCGCTATTGTCCACGCCGTGGACAGCCAGGCCCGCTGCTTCGATACGCTGGCCCAATTCAATTGCGGCCTCGACATCCAGCGCCCAGGGATGCCACAGATCCAGATCAGGGAAGTCGGTAGCCATGCGATCAGCATCGGCCAGCCCGTTGCATTCATCCGTCTCCGTATATCGAGCGATGGCGCAGGCCTGATCAAGCGTCGCGGTGATCGATGCCGGGCTGAAGTCGGCGCTGGAAGCGCTGCCCTTGTGATTACCGAAGTATACGGTCAGATCCAGGCTGCGATCACGAGTGTGTTCGACTGTCTCCACTTCACCCTTGCGCACCTGCACGCTGAGACCACTGCCGGTGCCCACGGCGACCTCGGCCTGGCTGGCACCCGCCGTGCGAGCGCGAGCGAGCAGATTCTCGGCCAGGCCATGCAAAGACTCGCTATCCGTGAGTTGCGTAGCTTTCTCTACCATTTCAAGATTCATTTTGTGTCACCATTCGGGTGCTATGACAGACGAACAAACATCTCCAACCGAAGAACTTCCGGCCAGTCGAAGCGAGCACAAGCGTGCTGCACATGCCGTATTGGATCTTGCTGCCCGCCTGGTCGCGCTGACGCCGTCACAACTGGGCAAGGCTGACCTGCCCGATGAACTGCGCGCAGAGATCGACAACGTGCGCAGCATCAAAGCGCGAGTCGCACACAAGCGGCAGCTCGGCTTTCTGGCCAAGCTGATGCGTCGCTGCGAAGACGGCGAGCTGGATACAGCACGCGCCCTGTTGGGTGATGACCGCGAGCAACACTTGCGCGACACGGCTGATCAACACCGGCTGGAAGCACTGCGCCAGCGACTGATCGACGACGACGAGGCATTGACGGACCTGATCGAGCAGCATCCGGACCTTGATCGCCAACACCTGCGCAGCCTGATTCGCCAGGCACGCCGCGAACGCGACAAGAACAAGCCGCCAAGTGCGTCGCGGCAGTTGTTCCGGCTGTTGAAAGGTTTGCCCTCAACTTTGTAGGCGCAGACCGGCTCAAGGCGAAACGCCGGAGCCGGCAATCCAAGCAGATCGGCTCGCCGGCTCCGTCGCCTTGCTGTTTGAGCCGGCCTACCGGATATACGATCACGAGGCGGTGCCGCCTACGGTCAATGCATCGACCTTGAGGGTGGGCTGGCCGACACCGACCGGTACGCTCTGTCCGTCCTTGCCACACACGCCAACACCCTCATCGAGTGCAAGATCGTTGCCGATCATGGACACGCGGGTGAGCACATCGGGGCCGGAGCCGATCAGGGTGGCGCCCTTGACCGGCCGGGTCACCTTGCCATTTTCAATCAGATAGGCCTCGGAGGCCGAGAACACGAACTTGCCATTGGTAATATCGACCTGGCCGCCACCGAAGTTGACGGCGTACAGGCCGCGCTCGACCGACGCGATGATCTCTGCCGGGTCGCGCTCGCCGGCGAGCATGTAAGTATTGGTCATTCGCGGCATGGGTACATGCGCGAAAGACTCGCGTCGGCCATTGCCGGTGGCCGGCACGCCCATCAGCCGGGCATTGAGTTTGTCTTGCATGTAGCCGACCAGCACCCCGTCCTCGATCAGGGTGTTGCAGCGTGTTTGGGTACCTTCGTCATCGACCGAAAGTGAGCCGCGCCGGCCTTCCAGGGTGCCATCGTCGACCACGGTCACACCCCGCGCAGCAACGCGCTCACCGATACGGCCACTGAAGGCCGAACTGCCTTTGCGATTGAAGTCACCTTCCAGACCGTGGCCAATCGCTTCATGCAGCAACACACCCGGCCAGCCGGGACCGAGGACCACGGGCATGCTGCCGGCCGGTGCATCGACCGCTTCCAGGTTGACCAGCGCCTGGCGTACAGCTTCACGCGCCCAGCGCTCAGCATGACCATCCTCCAGTAGCTCGGGATAACCGTAGCGCCCACCACCGCCTGCATTGCCCATCTCGCGGCGCCCGCCCTGCTCTACGATCACCTGCACGCTCAGCCTGACCAGCGGGCGTATATCAGCCGCCAGCGTCCCGTCGGAGGCTGCAACAAGAATCGTATCCGTGGTCGCGGCCAGACTGACAATGACCTGCTTGACGCGCGGATCAACCGCCCGCGCGGTGGCATCGACTTCACGCATGACCCTGATCTTGCTGGCATTGTCGAGTGACTCGACCGGGTCGATAGCCGGATACAGCGCACGCTGACCGCGCATCGCCAAGGGCTTGTCCGCACCGCGCCCACCGCGGGCAATGGCGCGTGCTGCTGCCGCCGCCGCCAACAACTGTGGCAACACAATCTCATCCGAGTAGGCAAATCCGGTTTTCTCACCCGCTACCGCGCGCACACCCACACCTTGCTCGATGGAGTGGTTGCCGTTTTTGACGATGCCATCTTCCAGCACCCAGGACTCACTGCGTGAGTGCTGAAAATACAGGTCGGCCAAGTCAATGCCCGGCCCGGCCAAATGAGAAAAAACGCCTTCCAGCTCACCAGCAGAAAGTCCGCCAGGCTGCAAAAGACGCTGACTGGCCAAAGCCAGAGCGGTATCGGAATCAGGCATGATGACAATCGCAAAAGGGTATGGAATACACGTGGGGGCCAACACGCCACAATCAAGGGCTTGCCGTCCGTTTCGCTAACAGTAGGATGCTGCTGACGAAGGAAGCGCACCGCCGCCATTTCCGTTTTTGCGATGCGCTTCGTTTTGTCGAGATTTTCCTGGTGCGCTTCGCTGCGCTCAGCAGCACCCTACATGCACGAAATCCTACGGTGAAGATTGTGCTGGCGCAGGCAAAACGTTTGCCGGCGCCGCCGGCACCGGCGCAGTCTCTCGATCACGCGCAACACGCTCGATATCAGGCTTGTCCCAGCTCCCGCTTACCTTGTAATGCGCTTGCCCGGCTCGATTGATGCCCCGTCCCAACAAACCCTGCACCGCCAGACCGGCAGCCGCACCGACAGGGCCACCCGCTATGGCACCCACAACCGGCAGGGCCACACCCAGGTGCGGTGTGACCCGTACCTGCTGATCGTAGTCATGTTGGCGCACGCCGGTACGACCGCTGATCTCGATGTCAGCCGAGGGTCCCTGCATCTTCAGGTCATCGGTATAGGCGTTGCCATCATCGAATCTGAAATCACCATCAATGGTATTGAAGCTATAGCCGGCCTGGAAAATATCACCAAAATCCAGACTCAGCCGGCGCGGCAACTCGCGAATCGACAACAAACCGAACAAACGCCCCATGCCCGGCTCGACCTCCAGAATCCGGCCATCTGCCACATGTACTTTCAAACGGCCATCGAAATCAATCAGGCTGAACGCCCACGGCGAACCGGGCCAGCGACCGTCAATGTGGGCCAGCGTGGCACCACCAGCAACCAACCTGGGGTAGCCTAACACCGTCAGCATTTGCCCGAGGTCCTTGGCGCTGAAATCGATCGAGAATCGGCTGTGATTATCGACTGCCGTACCTTGCCATTTGCCGCGAGCACTGAGTTGCAGGTCTGGTGACTGCATTTCGAAATCTTCGATCTGCATGCCGTCAGCAACCGGTACGCTTTCAAAACGCAACTCTCCCAGGTGTGCCAGACCCAGACGCAGATCCTTGACCCATAGGTGTAAGGGCGGGATCGCACTGGGCGCAACGGCGGATGCCATGTCGGACGCCTGTTCTGTGTCTTTCGATTCTGGCCAATGCAGGCGATCCAGGCGCGCGGTAATACCCCGCCGTGCGATGTCGGCCCCTGGAATGCTGATCTTCCCGGACAGGGATTCCCCCGCGATGCTTACCTCATAATCATCGTTCTTCTGACCGAGTTTCAGACTCAAACGCCCAAGATCGCTGTCGGCGATGTGTGTATGCACGCTGTCGATATCCACGCTGATGGGTGACGGCATGGGCGCGCCTGACGAGTCAAGGGTAACGGTCAGAATTTGCTGTAGCCAAGCGCTGATATCCAGATCGTCTGCCTTGCCATGCACGTTGATGCCACGAGCAGGAGCAGGTCCGGCCTGTCCAGACAGCGCGATATCGCCTGCCAGTGGTTGGCTGGCGGACGCCAGTCTGAGTCTGGCGTCCAGAGTGCGCCCCAGGCGTACAGACAAGCGACCGCCTTCGGTGGGCACGTCCAGGTCAACATGCAGATGTTTCTGCGTCGGCTCTGGCTTGCCGAGCGGCGCCGGCAGCTTCAGCGCCATACCCACCAGACTCGAGTCGATGCTGAGCTGCTGTTTGCTGCTGTCAGGCTGATCGTCCGCAAGCATTTTCAAGCCGATGCTGAAATCTGCGCTGCCTTGGGTGAAGTCCGCAATGGGTGCCATTGTCGGGTAGGCCTTGAGCAAGGTGGCGGCATCAAACTGCCCCTGCATGCTCGCCTCCAGCGCTGCATCCGACTGATTTGTGGCATCGCCGATACGCGCAGCCAGGAGTACCGGCACCCCGTTGTAGCTGGCATTCAGATCTTTGCCCTGGATGCCACCGGTATCGAAATGAAGTGGCCCATCCAGGTTTTCGATATCAAGTGACCAGTCGGGGACCCGGAAACGAGCGTCCGCAAGCTGAACGCGCCCATCCAGCTTCGCGGCAGTATTTGGTTCATCATCGTCCAAGGGTAGTTCAAGCTTCACGTTATAACGGGCCGGACCCGAGAACTGAATCGCCGCCAATGCCGCAGCATGCTCGTCACCAATGGGCGTCTTGCGCAGCCAAGCCAGTAAACGCTCGGCGCGGCCACGACCTCGAATAGTCAAGTTCAGCCGGGGCTGGTGAAAGCGAGGAATTTCGGCGCTGGCGCTATCGGCACGGTTGCCCAGAGAACTGCCGGCGCTGGTGGTGATGTGCATGCCGCGATTGACGAAAACGGCACGGCCTTCCAGATTTTCTGCTACGGGCCAGTCGGCATCGTAGTCGAGTACCGCATCTTGAAAATCAGCCACCGCCTCGAAACGGCCCTGCTGATGCTCGAATGGCCAATCGCCTAAATGGCCGCGGAACAGCGCTCGGCCGTTGACCGTGCCGGAGACCAGGCCGCGATCCAACCACGCCATCGTGTCCGGGGACAATTCTCCAATGGGCCAAAACAATTTAGCCGCCGGCACGCGTGCATCCGTGACCCGCGCCGCCACATCCAGTATCGGCAATCCGGCTTCAGCCGGCGTACTGAGCGTACCGCGAAGGCGCACGGCAAAGTCTTCGCCTTGCAGGTCGAGATCATCTGTGCCGATCCGCCACCCATCTGCCGCCTGCCAGAAGCTCACATCGCCGCCAATACGCGAGAGCACGAATGGTTTGCGGAACACTCCCGGGTAACGCACCGTGGTTCCCTGTGCCGGGACATGCAAACTGATCGATTCACCGTCACCACGCAGTTCGCCATCCAACTGCTTGATTCCGGGCAGCCCTGCGGCTGATTCCCAACCCAGACCATGGAAAGCGGCCTGCAGCGAGAGAACTCGGTGGTTGCGCCAATCCAGTTTCAGCGCATCGAACCGCCCGTAAGGCCGCAAAGACAACAGCGCAGGCACGCCAGCCTCGCGATCGGCGGGCCATAAGGCCAGCCAGGGCGACAATGCGCTCACGTCGATATTATGCGCCCGGATACGCAAGTCGTGGGGTGCGCGCTGTTCGATTTCCAGCCCGGCAGATTCCCCGCTGGCCTTGTTGTCAGGCTGCCAACGCAGATGCCATTGCTCAGGATTGCCCCGGGCTTGCAGCAAGCCATCCAACTGAGGAAAATCGAGCAGCGTCTTTCCGTCTCGCTGCAACTCGATACCCTGCAGACGATATTCAGTTGTCAGGTGATCCACGCGTCCCCGACTCCAGCCCAGCCAGACACGCAAGCGGCCGTGTCCCTTTTGCAATTGCATGTCGCGCAATCCGAACTGTTCACTCCACGCCGCCAGATCCACATCTTCACCACCCACATAGGCCGCGCCGGATCGCTGAACAGGATCGATTCTGGCCGCCAGCTGGATGGCCGCACCGCCGCCGGGCTGACGAATCAGGCCCCCAAGATGCAGGCGCTTGCCGCGGGTGAGAACACGCAAGGCTGAGGCGCGCAAACGCAGGTTTCTGTGATCGCGCTCATCCTGAATCTGCAAATCCAGATCGCGAAACAACAAGCCTACCGGCAAGTCACCCAGCAGCTCGGCGCCATCATCTGCCGAGCTGTCACTCAGTTGGAAGCCCGACAGGTGCCAGGCACCAGTTGCATCAATGCTCAGGTATGCGCTGGCGCCTCGCAAGCGCAATTCCAGCCAGCGTCGATCCGGCTTGAGCCAAGCGCCAAAATCGACCTTGAGCTCGGCCTGCGGTAGACGTAACGGATTGTCCCCGCTACCTATCTGCAGCTCGCTCACTTTCAGCAGCGGGCCGGACGCTTGCCAATCACCCTGCACCGCGGCCAGCGACACCGGCTGGTGCAATCGCTCACTGAGCAACGCAGCAACCCTGTCGGGATAGCGCGCAATTAACGGCACGAGTAACTGGCCCAGCGCCATGGCTACCGCAAGCAGGATGATCAAGGCAGCAAACAAACCGAACACAGTCCGCCGCAGACGGCGCAATACCTGTCTCCAGCCAGTCATCAGACGAGCTGAAGCCGTAACAAACGGCAAGTGGCAAGGAATCGGTCTGCCAAACTCTTGATGTGGTTAAACCAGGACCACATCGAACTGCTCCTGCGGGTACTGTTCCTCGGATTGCAATGCAATGGGTTTGCCGATGGCTGCTTCCAGGTCTGCCAGCGCCAGCGAGTCCTCGTCGACAATCCACGCGACCACGGCTGGATGGGCCAAGACCAGCAGACGATCCGCTTCGAACTGGCGCACGGCGCGGCTGATCTCGCGATAGATTTCGTGGCCCACCGTCTCTACGGATTTGCGGTATCCACGCCCGCTGCAGTCCGGGCAGGGCTCACAAAGCTGCCGGGCCAGACTTTCGGTGGTGCGCTTGCGGGTCATCTGCACCAGACCGAGCTCGGTGATCGGGTACACCTTGGTCTTGACGTGGTCTTCTGCCAGCGACTTTTCCAGCGTCCGCAGAACCTGGCGTTTGTGGTCTTCATCATGCATGTCGATGAAGTCGATGACGATGATGCCGCCCAGATTGCGCAGGCGCAGTTGCCGGGCCAGCGTTTGGGCGGCCTCCAGATTGGTGCGAAACACGGTTTCTTCGAGATTACGCCGGCTGACATAACTGCCGCTGTTGACGTCGATGGTCGTCATCGACTCGGTACTTTCTATGACCAGCGATCCGCCGCTCTTGAGGGCTACGTGGGGCTCCAGTGCGCGTTGTAATTCGTCTTCGACACCGTACAGGTCGAAAATCGGTCGTTGGCCATCATAGTATTCGATACGCGAGACCAGCTCCGGCATGAAACGGGTAGCGAAACGGCGCATCGCATCCACGCTGGGCGCATCATCCACCCTGACCCGTATGACGTTTTCACGCAGCAAGTCACGCAGTACACGCAGCGCCAGACCCGGCTCTTCATACACGCACTCGCCCACCGTAGCCTGGCGAATACTCTTCTGCAGGTGCTTCCACAGTTTGCCCAAGAAGCGTACGTCCTCGGCCAAGGTATCGAGCCCCTGCCCTTCCCCGTTGGTACGCACGATGTAGCCGTGCTCGTTCTCGGGGTCAATGCTCAACAGAACCTCGCGCAAGCGATTTCGCTCGGCGGCATCGGTGATGCGCGATGACACACCGTGTACGTGGTGATCGGGCAGCAACACCAAGTAGCGGGATGGCAAGGACAGACTGGTCGTGATACGGGTCTTTGATCACCTGCACCACGATTTGCTGCCCCTCGTGCAGCAGGCGGTTGATGGGACGCGCTTCCATGGCCGGCTCGGGCGGATCGCCATCCTCGACTACGGGCAGCGACAAATCGCCGGCGTGCAAGAATGCCGACCGCTCCAGCCCGATATCGACGAAAGCCGCCTGCATGCCCGGCATGACGCGGGTCACGCGACCCTTGTAGATATTACCGACCTGACCACGACGGGCGACACGCTCGATCATGACCTCCTGGGTCACGCCGTTTTCGACCACGGCCACACGGCTCTCTCTGGGGCTCACATTGAACAGAATTTCGTCGCTCACCACATTTCCGGCTTCATGGTCGAGCTGCATTGCCCGCACCTATTGATTATGACTGATCCGGCCAGGAGCTTGGGCGGTAGAAATCAAATGAGTGAGACAAAGTGGTTTTGAGTCAGCTTTTTCGATCATTTGAGGCGAATAGCCGTAGCTATTTAACCAAAATGAGCGGAAAAGACGGCCAAAACCGCGAAGCCGCAGCCGTTTGCGTCTCTGCCGTCCACGCTCCTTGCAATCAGACAATCCCGCAACGACGCAACAATTCGGCCGTTTCAAACAGCGGCAGGCCCATGACAGCTGAATGGCTTCCTGACAGATGCGTGATGAACGCGGCAGCTCGTCCCTGGATGGCGTAGCCGCCCGCCTTGCCACGCGACTCACCCGTGGCCACGTAGGCTGCAATCTGGGCTTCGTCCATAGCTGCCACGCTGACCCGGGAAATACAGCTGGCGTCGTATTCATGCCCGCAGCTCACCAACCACAGACATGAAATCACCTGATGCTGAGAACCGGCCAGGCTCGACAGCATGGCGGCCGCCTGCATGTCATCTTCGGGCTTACCGAACACCCGGTCATTGAGGACCACTTCGGTATCGGCACCCAGAACCCACGCCGTATCAGGATCGGACAGCGCGGCCAATCCCGCGCGCGCCTTGTCACGGGCCACTCGGCGTACGTACTCGTACGGAGACTCATCTTCTGCGCGCTGTTCGGGCACATTCACGTTCACAGTTTCGAACGCGATGCCTATCTGCTCAAGTAGCTGCCGCCTACGCGGCGAGCGCGATGCCAATACCAACCTGCGGGGCAATGACACCCGGATGCTCTCAGGCTACCCGCTGATGATGGCCCAACAAGCTCAGCAGTGATGCAAGTCGGTCACGCATGTGGCGGCGGTCGACGATCATGTCCAGCGCACCATGCTCCAGCAAGAATTCCGAGCGTTGGAAGCCCTCTGGCAGGGTTTCACGTACCGTCTGCTCGATCACGCGTGGGCCGGCAAAGCCGATCTGTGCCTTGGGCTCACCGATATTGATGTCGCCCAGCATGGCAAAACTGGCCGAGACACCCCCAGTGGTGGGATGGGTCAGCACCGAAATATAGGGCACGCCCGCATCGCGCATGCGAGCCAGTGCCGCCGAGGTTTTGGCCATCTGCAGCAAAGAGAACAAGCCTTCCTGCATGCGCGCACCACCCGAGGCATTGAAGCACACCAATGCAGTGTGCCGCGCCAGCGCACGTTCGGCAGCCCGGGTAAACTTCTCACCCACGACCGAACCCATGGAGCCACCCATGAATCCGAAATCGAAGGCCACCGCCTCGATCGCCAAATCCTTGATGGTGCCGGACATCGCCACCATGGCATCTTTTTCACCGGTCTTTTTCTGCGCCGCGCTGATACGATCGCGGTATCTCTTTGAGTCACGGAACTTCAGCGGATCCAGCGGTGACAGGTTGGCATCATGTTCTTCTGTGCTGTCTTCGTCGAACAACGCCAGCAGTCGCACCCGCGCAGCAATGGCGTGATGATGGTCGCACTTCGGGCACACCATCAGATTGCGCTCCAGTTCGGGCTGGTACAGCATGGCACCGCACATCCGGCATTTTTCCCATACGCCCTCGGGAACCCTGCCCTTGCCAGACACTTGTCCTTCTTGCGTACGCGCGTTTGGCGCCATCAGTTTCTGCAACCAGTTCATCACTACCTACCTTGATTGTACATGCGCAGGAAATCAGCCCGGACGCGCATCCAGTGCCATGCGGATGGGCTGCAGAAAGCCCTTGGCGCGCTCGGCCATGTCATCAGCGTCGCGTGCTTCCGCCAGACGTTCTACCAGCGCACTGCCAATCACTACACCGTCAGCAAACTCGGCGATAGCTACCGCAGTGTCAGCATCGCGCACCCCGAATCCGACCGCAACCGGCACCCGAGCCAATTTTCTGATCTGGGCCACACGATCGGAGATTTCGCCTGTCGACAGCCGTGCAGCCCCGGTAACACCCGCAAACGACACATAGTACAGGAATCCGGTCACCTGCTCGCTTATACGGGCAAGGCGCACGGCGTCGGTGGTGGGAGCTACCAGCAGAATCTGATCAAGCCCGGCATCGCGCAATGGCTGGCTGGTCTCAGCCTCTTCGATGGGGCAATCCACCAGCAGCACACCATCCAGACCGGCCGCGACCGCGGCCTCGGCAAAGGCTTGCCGACCATATACCTCGACCGGATTCAGATAACCCATCATCACCAGCGGTGTATTGTCGTCATTACGGCGAAACTCACGAATCCAGCCAAGCAATGCATCCAGGTTCACGCCTTTGGCCAGCGCGCGCTCATCGGCGTGTTGGATCACCGGGCCGTCCGCCATCGGGTCAGAAAACGGCATACCCAACTCGATCAGGTCAGCCCCGCCTTCGACCAGCGCATGCATCAACGCAGGCATGGCCGCCGGCAACGGATCGCCCGCTGTCACAAACGGGATCAACGCCGTACGGCCGGCGGACTTCAATTCGGCAAAGCGGGTGGCGATGCGGGTCATGGGAGAGCCGGTAGTAGGAAGCGGGGAGTGGGAAGTACCAACAGCCGGGACTCGGGGCTCGGGACTCGAGACTCGGAAAAGCAGCGTGATCGTGTCAGTCGCTCGATCGCTGTGAATGCCTGCCGCCGTGGCAAAAGAGCACGACCAGCATGGCACATCTGTTGGCATCGGCCGTGACTACCGTCCGCGCAGTTGCAACATCCTGCTCGTGCGTGCTTTTTGGACCTGGAACATCCAGCCATCCGGATGCTGGAATACGTCAGGCAACCTCGAGTCGTCCGACAGCCGAGTACCGAGTCCCGAGCCCCGAGTCCCGACAGCATTCCGAGTCCCGGTTTCATAGCGCTATCCCCCCACGCGCAGCAATCGTGTGTACGTCTTTGTCGCCGCGGCCGGACAGGTTGCACAGGACCAGTGCGTCGCTGGGCAGTTCAGCCGCCAGCTTGATAGCTTGGGCGACGGCGTGACTGGATTCCAGGGCGGCCAGGATGCCTTCCGTGCGCGCAATGCGGTGGAAGGCCTGCAGCGCCTCGTCATCGGTCACGCCCACGTACTCGGCACGCCCGGTATCTTTTAGAAATGCGTGCTCGGGGCCGACGCCGGGGTAGTCGAGGCCGGCCGAAATCGAGTGGGTTTCGCTAATTTGTCCGCCATCGTCACACAGCACGTAGGTCCGATTACCGTGCAGCACTCCGGGGCGGCCTGCGGACAAGGACGCTGCATGGCGGCCACTGGACAGGCCTTCTCCCGCTGCCTCGGCCCCGACCAGCCGCACTTCGCGATCATTGAGAAACGCGTGAAAAAGGCCGATGGCGTTGGATCCACCCCCGACGCAGGCGGTGATCACATCGGGCAAGCGCCCGTATTGTTCCAGCATTTGCGCACGTGCCTCACGTCCCACCACGGCGTTGAACTCGCGCACCATCTCCGGGTACGGATGCGGGCCGGCCACGGTACCTATGATGTAAAAAGTATCCTCGACATTGGTGACCCAGTCGCGCAGCGCCTCGTTGAGTGCATCTTTGAGGGTTCTGGAGCCGGAACTGACCGGCACCACCTTGGCACCGAGCAGTTGCATCCGGTAGACATTGATTTTTTGCCGCTCGATGTCGACCTCGCCCATGTACACGACGCAATCCAGGCCCAGCCGTGCGCACACGGTGGCGGTGGCCACACCATGCTGTCCCGCACCGGTTTCGGCAATCACGCGCGGCTTGCCCATGTGTCGTGCCAGCAAGCCCTGCCCGACAGTGTTGTTGATCTTGTGCGCGCCCGTATGATTGAGATCCTCGCGTTTGAACAGAATCTGCGCACCACCCACTTCCCGCGACAGACGCTCGGCGTGATAAATGGGACTGGGTCGGCCCACGTAGTGTTTGAGATCACGATCCAGCTCTGCAATGAAGTCCGGATCGCGCCGCATCGCTTGCCACGCTTGATTAAGCTCGGCCAGCGGCGCCATCAGGGTCTCGGCTACGTAGCTGCCGCCGAACTCGCCGAAGCGGCCATGCTCGTCGGGATAGGCGGTGTAATCGTCAATGGGCTTGGAAGTCATAGTGCTGGCCTGGCAGAATCAACGCCGGCGGTGCGCACCGCGGCGACAAAGTCGTACATTTTACCCGCATCCTTGATCCCGGGTGAGGACTCCACGCCGCTGGACACATCCACCGCCCAAGGCTGGGTGATACGCACTGCTTCGGCCACGTTGTCGGCATTGAGCCCACCAGCGAGAATCAGCGGTTGCGCCACGTGATCGGGAATCAACGACCAGTCGAATACGTCGCCGCGTCCACCCACCTGACCGGTGACATTGCCATCGAGCAACAGGCCCGCCGCGCCCGGATAGGCGGATAACCCGGGCAAGGCTGCGGCACCTTCACCCATAGCAATGGATTTGATGTATCGCGTTTGAAACTGTGCACACCAATGGTCCTGCTCAGTACCGTGAAACTGCAGCAAGTCCGGTCGCAGCACATCATTGACCCGCTCAACTTCGACCGCATCATTGTCCATGAACAAAGCCACAGTCGTGACCATCGGCGGCAGCGCGCGGCGGATGTCGCGCGCCAGCTGCAATGCAATGCGCCGCTTGCTGCGGTGGGCAAACACCAGACCAATGGCATCGAAACCCAACTGCGCGGCCTGCAGCGCATCTTCGACACGGGTGATGCCGCAACATTTCATTCGCACGATGCTCACGGCGTCAACTCGGGTAGCGTCAGCGCGGGCGCCAGCCCCCACTCAGCCGGATAAAGTGGCCCGACGAAGCACAGACCACTGGGCGGCGCGGTCGGACCGGCGACATTGCGATCTCTGCCTGCCAACAGCTCGGCAAGCCACTCGACCGGCCGCTCTCCTTCGCCGACAGGTATAAGCGACCCTACGATATTGCGCACCATGTGATGTAAAAAGGCATTGGCCTGAACATCGACCAGTACCCGGTCGTCCTCACGTCGCACGCTGATAGCCTGCACATTGCGGCGCGCATGGGGGGCTTGACACGCGGCCGCCCGGAACGCGGAGAAATCATGCTCGCCCAGCAACCCCTGCGCCGCAAGATGCATGCGGCCTGCATCAAGCGGCTTGCGGTGCCAGGTAACATAACGTGCGTCCAGCGCGGCACGCACGGGACGATTGAGCAGAGTGTAGCGATAACGCCGCGCCCGTGCCGCATGACGGGCATGAAAATCATCACGCACCTCCTGTGCCCATACCACGGCTACGCTAGCCGGCAAATTGGAACATGCACCCAGCACCCAGCCGCGCAGGCTGCGAGGCGCGACGCTGTCGAAGTGTGCGACTTGGCAATGTGCGTGGACGCCCGAATCGGTGCGCCCGGCGCAATGCACCTGCACCGGCTGATCCGCCACGCAGCTCAGCGCCTTCTCAACCACCTGTTGCACGCTGGGGGCATGACTCAGACGCTGCCAACCACAAAAATCTGTGCCGTCGTATTCGATGCCGAGCGCAATGCGCATTCACAAAACCTCTGAAAACCACAGATCTTCCTGGGCACGCTCACCAGAAAGCCTCTGATCAAATCCGAACGGGTGAGCTGAAGAGATGAAATGCTCGCCCGCCGTACTGTAGATATTGCGCAAGGTGTGCAGGCTCGAAATACGGCCGCGATGTACTTTTCAGGCAAGCCTTTCGCGGGCATGGTCCGCTCCTGCATGCGCGTCATGTCTGCGTCCGCGCGATTGGGCTTTCCGTGTCCCACATCGCGGGCATGGCGGACTCAGACGAACAAATGCAAGCCAGCAAACCTCAAATCAGCTCAGGTCATCAAGAAGCTTGCGCGCGACGCCCTTTTGCGGCTCGCTGCCTTCTTCCAGTACTTCTTCGAGCATGGCACGAGCACCTTCTTCATCGCCCATGTCCTGGTAGGCTCTTGCCAGATCCAGTTTGGTATCCACGGGATCACTGCTGAATTCCGCTTCATCCGAAATGATGTCAGCATCGCCGTCTAGCAAGTCAACATCATGGCCATCGAAATCGTCCTCAGCCGCGACCTCGACTTGCCCTGTGTCCGCGCCAGCCTCCAGTTGGTCGATATCGAAGTCCCTAGCCACAGGCGACGACTCGACGTCCTCGGCTGGCTTGCTCGAATCAAGCGCACTCAGGCTAAGCAGATCCTCATCATCGGCCACCATTGAACTTTCATATTCTTCATCAACGGCTGCGTCATCGCCACCGGAATCATGCACGCCGGCACCGGAGGGTGTGAGGTCAAAGTCGAAATTGTATCCGCGGCCGTCATCGCCAGACGCTGATGGCGTGAGTACGTCGTCATCTGTGTCGTACTCCGAAGCAATTGCCGCCAGTCCCGAAGTACTGTCAACTGTAGTCTGGCCATCACTTTGCAGCCCTGCAAACAACGGATGGTCAGGGCAAAGCTCCTCGCCCATGGCACGCACTTGCTGCCATTCACTTTGCGCCGGATCGTCGACATACGCATACATCGCTTCGGCGGTACCCTCGAACTTGTCCTGATCGCGATGGGCGTAATAGAGACTGGCCAACTCGAGGTGCAGGGATAATTCACCCGGATGCTGCTCGATTTCTTCAAGCAACGCGTACTCGTCCTCGCTGTCATCGATCAGGCCATCTTCGCCGTCTTCAATTGTGCTGACCAGCGTATCAGAGAGGCGATCCTTGCCGCCGTTTGCAGACTTGCCTCGACGGCCAAAGAGGCCGAGCAGGATCAGGGCAAGAAGTATCAGACCACCCACAATCCAGGCCCGCATTTGCATATACCAGGGCTGCACCACCGGCGTTGGCGTTTCACTGACGACGGGTAGCGCCTTTACTTGATCGGGTCCGGCGGTGACAGCAGCAGATGCAGCAGTCGATGCCACTGCTGCTTCGGCTATCGCAGTCGTAGTGGCCGTGGCTGTTTGCACTGCAGATTCGCTGGTGCTGGCAATGGCTGGCGTATCACCCGCCGAGGCCAGTGCTGCCGAGCCGGCTGTCGCCAGTGACGCAACGGAAGCTGCAGCAACTGGCTCTGGAGCGGAAGCGGTTGAGGCACTTTCATCCGGCTCGAAAATATCTTCGCGCAGCGGCGTGCTGACTTCGGCACCTGCAGCCTCGTTGGTTTTGGCCAACTTGTCCTGCAGTTGTGCAATTTGTGCATTCTTCAGTTCCAGCAAGCGCTGGTTTTTGTCGCGGATGTCTTCCAGATCCTGTACCCGCGCCGACATGTCATCACTGCGCTGCTTTTCGCTAGCCAGCGACTCCTTGGCGCGCGACAGTTCCTGCTTCAGACCTGCCACCGCGGCATCGCCGGTACCACCGGCCACGCCGGTGCGGCCGGAGCCCGATGAATTGCTGCCGCCAGGGGGAACCAGTTCCAGACGGCTGTCCAAAGGCGCACTTGATTCAGCCGGTCTCGTAGCCGAAACAGGCCTGCTGCTGGCCATCATGCTGGGTGAAGCGGCTCCGGGGTTGCTCCAGACCTGGTTCTGCTGGCGCACCTCAGCGCGCGCATCACTGGCGCTGATCTTGTCCATCTCAGCACGGTCGGGTATGCGCAACACCGCACCCTTTTTCAATGCGTTGATGTTGTCTCTGTAGAATGCGTCGGGGTTGGCACGCTGTATGGCGATCATCATGCGATTGATACTGCCCGAGTCAGCGGTGCTCCGGCGTGCAATAGACCATGCGCTATCGCCAGCCTGAGCGGTATAACTGCCGCCCATATCTAGAGTGGGTGTAGCACTGGCCGGTGATTTGCTTGAGGCACGGGTTGTGGTCGTGGCCTGCGCTGAAGTCGCGCTGGTTTTTGCCGTGGGAGCAGCGCTCCTGGTCGGTGCCGGCTTATCTTGTTTTGCAGCGGCAGTCGTCGCCACAGGCAGGCTTGTATGGGCTGCAGGCATCCCGGGCGGGTCCAGCAATACCGAGTATTCACGCAGCAACTTGCCACTGGCCCAGTTCAGTTCCAGCAACATATCCAGAGCCGGATCGCTGACTGGCTCTTCGGAGGTGATCACGATCACAGTGCTGCCATTGCGCTTTTCGAGCTTGAACTTGAGCGGGGTCTCCAGCCGTGTGCGACTGATGCCGGCACGCTGAAAATCCTCACTGGATGCCAACGACACTTTCAGGTTGCGCAGTTCGTCAGGCGTCGCCGAGACCACCGGAATTTCCGCGACCAGTGGCTGGTTGAGGGTCGATTTGACCTTGATCTGCCCCAAACCCAATGCAAACGCGCTGCTGCCTGATACAAGCAACAAAGCCAGAGCCATTATCAATTTCTTGCGAGCCTTCATCATTTATTCCCCACGCGCATCCGTCGTTGGCATCCTGTTACGCAGCAAGCCGATTCAAACAGGTTCCTAGAAACAGCCTTATAACACAAAGCCAAGTGCATATTACACAAACCTTTTCACTCAAACAGCCTCGAAAGGGTCTCGGAATGGATGTCAAGACCCATCCACACGCACCAGCAACTCACCAATTTGTACTGCGTTGAGGGCAGCGCCCTTGCGAATATTATCGGCCACGATCCACATATCCAGACCACGTGGATGGCTGATGTCATCACGTATCCGACCCACATACACCGGGTCGGTGCCCGCCGCGTGCTCGGCTGGCGTGGGATAGGCACCGTCTTCGCGCGCATCCAGCACTTTCACGCCAGGCGCTTGGGACAGCAGCGCCCGCGCGGTGACGGCGTCCAGCTTTTCACGGGTTTCTATATGCACCGCTTCGGCATGACCATAGAAAACCGGCACGCGCACGGCGGTGGCGTTCACCAGGATGCGGTCGTCGGCAAAAACCTTGCGCGTCTCCCACACCATCTTCATCTCTTCGCGCGTATAGCCATTGTCCTCGAAGCGATCAATGTGCGGAATCACGTTGAATGCTATGCGCTGGGTAAACTTCTCGGCCTTGACTTTCTGAAAGTTCAGCATTCCCGCTGTCTGGCGCCCCAGTTCGTCCATGCCGGAACGGCCGGCACCGGAAACCGATTGATAGGTCGCCACATTGATGCGTTCAATACCGACCGCCCGCTGGATCGGCGCCAGCGCCACCAACATCTGGATGGTCGAACAATTCGGATTGGCGATGATACCCCTGGGCCGCTCCTTCACCGCTTCCGGGTTCACTTCAGGAATCACCAGTGGCACGTCATCGTCGTAGCGAAATTCCGACGTGTTGTCGATCACCACGGCACCGGCGGCTGCAGCGCGCGGAGCGTGCTCACGGCTTACCGCGCCACCGGCAGAAAAGAAGGCAATATCGATACCAGTGAAATCGAACCCGGCCAACTCACGCACCTTGATCGATCGGCTGCCGAACACAATCTCACTGCCGGCACTGCGGCTGCTGCCCAAAGGCACCAGGTTTGCAATCGGAAATTTGCGCTCGGCAAGAATCGCCAGCAGGGCTTCGCCGACCGCGCCGGTCGCGCCCACAATCGCGACGTTCAATACTTTTTTGCTTTGCATGTTGATCCTGGAAACCCGGTGATAAAATGGGTCAGGCGATGCGTGGGCTCACCGACCCCACATCACCGCATTGCGCACGATGGCGCAGCGCCTGGTCCATCAGAACCAGCGCCAGCATGGCTTCGACGATGGGCGTGGCGCGGATGCCGACGCACGGGTCATGCCGCCCTTTTGTCACCAGTTCGGTCGGTTGGCCTTGCAGATCCACACTTCGCCCCGGCACCATGATACTGGAGGTGGGCTTGAAGGCCACACGCAAGGTCACATCCTGGCCGCTGGAAATGCCGCCAAGAATGCCGCCTGCATTATTGGATTGAAAGCCCTCGGGAGTCATTTCATCGCGGTGTTCGCTGCCGCGTTGCGCCACGGAATCAAAACCCGCGCCGATCTCTACCCCCTTGACCGCATTGATCGACATCATGGCGGCCGCCAATTCGGCATCCAGCTTGCCATAGACCGGTTCTCCCCAGCCCGGAGGCACGCCTTCAGCCACGGCGCAGATACGTGCACCGACCGAGTCGCCGGCCTTGCGCAATGCCTTCATGTATGTCTCCAGCTCATCGAGCATGCTGGCGTCCGGCCAAAAAAATGCATTGCCCGCCACGTCATTCCAGTCAAAGCGCCCCGGCGATAGTTCGCCGATGCGATCCAGACAGGCGCGCACCGCCACGGCGTAATGTTGCGCCAGCCATTTCTTGGCAATGACGGCCGCCGCCACGCGCATCGTGGTTTCGCGCGCCGAGCTGCGTCCGCCGCCACGCGGATCGCGAATGCCGTATTTGTGCCAGTAGGTGTAGTCGGCATGGCCGGGGCGAAACGTACTTGCAATCTCGCGATAGTCTTTCGAGCGTGCATCGATATTGCGAATCAGTAGCGCGATCGGCGTGCCGGTGGTGGAGCCTTCGTAGACACCCGAAACAATCTCCACCTCGTCAGTTTCGTGCCGCTGCGAGGTGTGCCGCGAGGTACCGGTGGCGCGCCGTTTGAGGTCATGTGCAAACTCGCCTACATCAATGGCAAGCCCCGGCGGACAGCCATCAATCACGCAGCCGATCGCCGGCCCGTGGCTTTCACCAAAGGTAGTAACGCGGAACAGATGACCGAAGGTGTTCATTGCTTTGGAGCCGGGAGTAGAAAGGGGGAACTGGGAAGTACATCAATTGTGAGGCACGGCCGGACATGAAGCCAGCTCGCGGTATCCGAATATTGCGCAGCATCGGCAAGCGAACAGGCATATTATCAAGAATGGCTTTCTGGCCGGGAGGAAGCCTGTATCCGGAGTGCGAACCTGAAAACCGAAGAGAACCCGCTTTCCTACTCCCGACTTCCTACTTCCTACTCCCGGCCCCCAACAACCGACTCACCGTCGGGCAAGCACTGCCTCTCTGATTTCCTCCGCATGCTCGACCAAGTCACGGCGCTCGATGGCGAACACGCCCATGGGGCCGGTTTCGAACTCGATCCACACGAACGGCACCTGAGGCAGGCGCTCGCACAGGGCCGCTTCGCTGGCACCCACTTCCACGATCAACAAGCCTTGTTCGCTCAGAAACTCGGGTGCCTCGGCCAGAATGCGCAGAACCAGATCCAGGCCGTCTTCACCAGACACCAGACCCAGCCCCGGTTCGCAACGGAATTCATCCGGAAGCGTCTCGAACTCAGCTCGCGCAACGTAAGGTGGGTTGCTGACGATCAGCTCATAGCGTCGACCGCCCAGGCTGCCAAACAGGTCCGATTCCACGATGTCGACACGGCCCTCGTCAAGGTGTTGAAACACCATGTTTTCGCGCGCCAGGCTAAGCGCCAACGGACTGATGTCGGCAAGATCCACCTGCCAGGATGGCTGATACTCGGCCATCGCCAAGCCGATGCAGCCAGAACCGGTACACAGGTCCAGAGCATGCTGCACAGGTCGGTCATCCAGCCATGGGCTGAATCCGTTCATGATCAACTCGGCGATAGGTGAACGCGGTACCAGGGCGCGTGCATCACTCATGAACTTCATGCCCGCAAACCAGGTTTCGCCTACCAAATAGGCCACGGGCACCCGCTCACTTACCCGCCGATCGATCAAGCCCAGCACCCGTTCACGCTCTTGTCCCGTGAGGCGGCCGGCGGCATAATCCGGTGGCAAATCCGGCCGCAGATGCAAGGCCGAGAGCACCAGATGGGTCGCCTCGTCAATGAAACTATCGTGCCCATGTCCAAGACACACTTCCGCCTCGGAAAAGCGGCTGGCTGCGTAGCGGATGAAATCAACGAGAGTGGCAAGATGTGCGGGCACGTGTTTTCCGGGTCACAAGTCAGCCGCCAAGTATACGCGGAGCTGCAAGTGGAGAGTGACGCAGGATGCCGCGAAGCGCACCGCCAGGAGACCGCCAGCCGCGAAAGCTCGGGCAACCCCCTCTCGATCTCCCCTTCCAAAAGCAGGGGGAGAAGTGTCCCGGTATAGCTCAGCTTTCCCGAGTCCCGACTATACTTTGCCCATGAGCCCCAAAACCCTACTGCAATATGCACTACCCCATCGCCTCCTGTCACGCATCGTGCGCCACGCTTCGCGCTGGACATTCGTGCCATGGAAAAACTTCCTGATTCGCCAGGTCGTACAGCGATACCAGGTCGACATGAGCGAGGCCGAGCAATCGGACCCGCTCGCCTATCGGCATTTCAATGCTTTTTTTACCCGTGCGCTGAAAGCGGGCGCCCGCCCCATCACGGCCGATCCCAACAGCATTGCCTGCCCTGGCGATGGCCGTCTCAGCCAGGCGGGGCGCATCGAGTCCGGGCGCATTTTCCAGGCCAAGGGACAATCGTTCAGCTGTGCCGAATTGCTCGGTGACGAAGCCGCCGGTACTCCCTACGCACAAGGCAGCTTCGCCACCATCTACCTGTCGCCGCGCGACTACCACCGTGTGCACATGCCCCTGGATGGCAAACTGGTGCAGACCGTGCACATCCCCGGCCGGCTGTTCAGTGTGGCGCCATTCGCGGTGAGAGAGGTGCCGCGACTATTCGCTCGCAACGAGCGCCTGGTTTGCCATTTTGAGGGCCCGCACGGTCCGTTCGTGATGGTGATGGTCGGCGCCATGCTGGTGTCCGGGGTACAGACGGTCTGGAGCGGGGAGGTGATTCCGCCGTACGCTTCCCGGATCAAGACCCGCAGCTATGCTCAACAATCAATCCAACTGGCCCGTGGTAACGAAATGGCTCGCTTCAACATGGGCTCGACTGTGGTATTACTCGTGACCAGTCCCGATGCCCTTGTGAATCGGCTGGAGCCAGAGCAAAGCGTACGTCTGGGAATGGAATTGGGCTGTTTTTGAAGTACTCACGGACACTCCGAACTTTCACGATGTGTGAAGCAGTGCTCGCCATTGGGGTGCTGCATTGAGCTAGACTGGTGCTGTATTGGGTTCAAGACCAGCAGGGGGGGTGAGCGGGTATGGAAAACAAAATGCATTTTATCAATCGCATCATTGCCATGAGTCGTGCCGCGCAGCTTGGCCGCCAATTGCGCGAAGTTGAGCAAAGCATGGATCAAATGGCCCAGTCGACCCGCGTCCGCCTGGCAGGCCTTGTCATGCGCGAAATCGATCAGGCCGCCCGTTGTGAGTTCCCGCACCTGTACGGCACGGCACCTGACCTCCGCTACAAACTTTGGGGCACCGGCACAGACACCGGGATCGAGCGTGCCAAATCCGACAATCTTCAGGTACGTCTGCGCGGTATCGCACTTTGGCTGGCCGTGGCCTATCACGAAACCCGTGAGTCTTCATTCAACGATTCGCAAAACATGCATCGCCGCATTCAGGGCATAGTGCGCAAGCTCAAGGAAAGTGTGCCCGGCAGTGCCGAAGGCGATCGCGTCGTCGCCTGAG
>CAJDWN010000005.1_pt1 | contig 29032 bp, 25 predicted proteins | sample 7391581 | NCBI WGS metagenome assembly CAJDWN01 (sample SAMEA7055736, study PRJEB34461) | soil metagenome | biome: terrestrial ecosystem; feature: Peninsula; material: soil | place: Antarctica | collected 2016 | reverse complement strand
GACCCTGGCGCAAATTGACCTGTGGGCCAACAAGGACAGCTACGAAAACACTGTCTACCGGCTGCCCAAGAAGCTGGATGAGGAAGTGGCACGTCTGCACCTGGAACAGATCGGTGTGAAACTGACCAAGCTTAGCCAGGAACAAGCTGACTACCTCGGCGTACCGGTGGAAGGGCCGTATAAGCCTGAACATTACAGATATTGATTGGCAGAACTCGATCTTCGAATTTGGAGAAAGTAGATTCCGGGTTTCGTCACGACCGCGTACACGCACGCTCGTCATCCCGGCGCAGGCCGGGATCCAGTCGAGTACATGTGCGAAGCACACAAGGCATATGATGCGTGCGGCGCACGCTGTTAATACTGGATCCCGGCCTGCGCCGGGATGACGCCGGTAGGGTCTTGTACCTACCCGGCGTAGGCCGGATCAAGGAGCAACGCGACGGATCCGGCATATTTTGCCGATTACGCCGGCTCCGGCCTTGAGCCAGCCTACAACCGCGGGCTACCCATGCCCGCGAGAAGACTACCCGAACACCCATCGCGGGCATGGCCCGCTGCGACAGGTGCGTGATCGCCACAGACGTCGGCAAAGCTTGCATATTATTATTATTTCCGTGATGATTCTTTCCATCTTGATAGAAAGATATATAGAAGGATAATCACGCATGACCGCGATCTCTCTGGAGTTTTTCCCACCGAAGACCGAGACACAGTTGGCGCAGTTCGACAAGGCATTGCCGCGCTTGAAAGCCCTGGATCCGGAGTACGCCAGTGTCACTTTTGGCGCCGGTGGATCCACGCTCAGTTATACATCGCGTACGGTCAAGGCATTGATGGATGCCGGGTTGGATACGGCGCCGCATGTCTCTTGTATGGGTGGCACCCGCGAGGAGATCACGGATCTCCTGGAGGAATACAAGCTCATGGGTTGCCGCCGCATCGTGGCCCTGCGAGGTGACCTTCCTTCTGGCATGGCAGGCCCCGGCGATTTTGTTTACGCTTCGGAACTGGTGAGCTTCATTCGTGAGCGCTACGGCAATCATTTTCGTATCGAGGTGGGTTGCTATCCGGAAACTCATCCCCAGGCCAACGATGCCGCAGTCGACATGCAGCACTTCGCCAACAAAATCAACGCCGGTGCGGATGGTGCCATCACCCAGTACTTTTTCAATGCCGACGGCTATTTTCGTTTTGTAGATGAAGCACGCAAGGCCGGTGTCAAAGTACCCATCGTGCCGGGCATCATGCCAATCTCCAACTTTGCGCAACTGAAGCGCTTTTCCGGGTTGTGCGGCGCCGAAATACCGCGCTGGATCGTGACCCGAATGCAGGCTTTGGGTGACGATATCAACGGCATCCACGAACTAGGCGCTGATATTGTCGCCGCACTCTGTCGTCGCCTGGTCGATGGCGGCGCCCCGGGCCTGCATTTTTACACTTTGAATCGCGCCGTGGCAACGACCGCCGTGCTGGAGCGCCTTGGAAAAATCTGACTGCTCATTCCAGCACAATTGTTGCCCGCTCTCGATGTCATGACCGCGGGCATGGCCTGCTCCTGCGGATAACCAGTACTTGCAGGAGCGGACCATGCCCGCGATGGTGGGGGTGAGCGGTGAGCCAACAATCCGGCGTTGCACCACCCAGCTGACAGGCCGCTGCCGATTCCAAATCGTGGCCTCAAGCCGTTTTTTCCAGCTCATCAAGCCTCACAACGATGAATGCTTGTGTTCTGGTCTGGCAGTCCACTATGGTGTCATCGACATCACCTTGGGGTAAGGCGTCAATGACTGGCCGATTGAAATGCGGGCGCTAAGCCGTGCCCAGGCTTGCCTGATGCCAACTGACAGCAGCGGACTACACGGGTTTGCGGGGCGAGGACCGTGAATTCAACCGGCACCCAGTCCGACGCGCTCTGGCACCTCGTGTCCGAGCACACGAAAGTCGACTCCGCGAACAGTGCCCGCATCCAGATCTGTCTGCTGGGGAGCGCACGCATTCTGGTAAGTGGTCGGAACGTCACCTCCCAAATCAAATATCAAAAGGGGATTGCACTACTTTCGTTATTGGCTGTGGAGTGCGGCATCATGCACCCGCGCGAACGCATCGCAAACTTTCTATGGCCCGACCACTCGCGGCTCGCTGCCTTGACCAATCTACGCCAGGTTCTCAGCAACCTGAGGCTCGTGTTGGCTCAGCAAGAGCGTGCCGGAAAAAGTGTCATCAGATCTGACAACAGCCATGTCGGCCTGTTCGTTGAGCCGGAGCTGGATCTGGATATCCATACGCTCACTGCTCACAGCGAAAAACCACGTGCGGGTGAAATGCTCGGTCCGACTGTGTACGAGCCGCCTCTGCATGGGTTCCTGGAAGGATTTGACCTCCCCGATTGCCTCGACTACTCGGCGTGGCTGGAAAAGCATCGCCGCCAGTTTGATGCAAGCATCATCCGTCTTCACGAGAAAGCCATAGCTCGCGCCATCGCACGCGACAATTTTGAACGGGCGGTTTTGCATGCCCGATTGATCGAACGACTCGACCCGTCGCTGGAAAGCAATCAAGTTTGTCTTATGCGTCTACTGCTGGAAATGGGCCGCCCAAAGAAGGCGCTGCAGCAGTTTGAGTTGTTCTCCGAACACCTGCGCGAAGAGCTGGACGTCGAGCCTGAGCCGTCTACCCGTGCGCTACACAAGCACATTCTGGAACGCATATCAGCAGGCGAGGCTAGCGTTACGCGACCCCAATGGCACTTTCACCAAGTGACCAACACCACGGCCATGTACGTGACTTGCGATGATATTTCAGGCATCCGCGGGCCGAGTTCACACGCGCCTGGCGAGACTATTCGCAACATCCTCGCTCAGTACAGCCACCAGGTCATCGACTCACACGGTCTGGGTCAGTTCGCCTACTTTGATGATGTTCATCAAGGAGAGGAACGGGGAGCTATGGCGATCAGAGCAGCGCGAGCGGTCATGACAAACCTTCCCTTCGCAGCACAAATTCGCGTTGGCATCTACAGTGGCCAGATTCCCACCGCTGACGAAGGCACCACCGCTGCTCACCGCACAGAGCTGACCGAGTTGGCGAGACGTCTGGGCTTTGTAGCTGATGGCGGTGAGATCATCTTGTGTGCAGACACGCTGGGCGAACTGGCCATGGAGCTGGAGTATCTGGGCGAATGGCGCTTCCGTGGTATCAACCGAATTGTGCATGCCTATCGACTTGCCCCGGCGTAGGCTCGGGTTCATGGCCGCGAGACCTGCAGTAAGTGGCAAGCCGTCAGCAGTGAGCGGGGAAGAGCAACCGCTTTGCCGCTTGCCGAGGCATGATCGCGGGCACGGCCCGCTTCTGCAGCCAACCGCGAATCTGCTACTGATTCATCAGCAGATAGGCATCCATGGTAGGCGATTGCGTTTCGTCGGTTGCCGGCTCGTTCTGTGACCAGGCGATAGAGGCTGTCCCGGTATTGGTCGCTGCAGTCTGCTCGCGAAGTTTGCCGAAACGAGCATCTACCCGACCGTCAAAATGACTGTCGAGCAGCTTGGCCATGGAGGGGGTCAGACCGGTGAGGCTCATGACGTTGCGTTTGCGGGTCACATAACTGCCGAGCGTGGTGCCGGGAATGGCCCAGTCCACATTTACGAAGCAAACGGCCATCTCCTGCGGAATGCCGTGACTGTCCAGATAGACCGCCTGAGTCTGGCTGCCTTCGGCACGCCCTGAGGGCATCGCAACGCCGGCCGCCTGCATGGCCGCACGCAATCCGTTGAGACACAGCGGCGCACCCGTTGCGGCGTTGACCATACCGGTCGGGTTGGATGGATTGTCAGCAATAACAATGCCGTTGTTGGTGGTATAGGTGTCGTAGCTGATCGCCCAACCCTGTACGAACTGGGTGGCGATACGCTGATACGCGGCATTGCGCTGCACGTCCTTGCCGATGGTCACCGCGCCTATGATCAGGCCGATGATGACCAGCACCACCGACATCTCAAGCAAGGTGAAGCCTCGGCTGGCAGAGGCTCGCAATGTCGTGACTGGGCTCGTGTTCATGTGGGTTGACCTGCTGTATGAAATTTATTGGGTGAAATGAGTGGTTCAGTAGGTACCGGCGGCATCGGCGTCATTGGCATTGGCACGAATGCGCGTGGCCAGATCAGCCGAGCGCGTGACAAAGGCCTGGCTGGCGAAGTTATCGACATTCCCCTGCGCCGCATCCTTGGCCGCAGCGGCAGGCGCGATCGCAGCAAGAGCCGACACCAGAGCGAGCCCGGCAGCCACCTCGCCCGCAATGGCCAAGGCTGCGATTGCGCTAGCGGCCCCCAGACTGAGCAGGGATTGGGCCAGGCCCAGTGAAATTTCCCCGGCGCCTATGGCCACGCCACCGACGGCAATCGCAACCGCGGCCGCAGCCGCCGCCATATTGGCGTCGGCAAGTTTATTGATAAGATCAAGCTGAATCTTGTAGTCCAGCATGGCCTGATGCGTGATCTCGGCCATGGTCGCGGCATTGGCGTGGGCATGGGTTGCCGCCGCCAGGGTTTCGCTACAATTCAGGCGCCCGATCAGGCGATCAAAGCCCACCGCCACGACGCGATCATCATAGCCACCGTCGGTGACTCTGGACGGCGCTTCGAAAGCCACCCCGGCGCCCGCATTGCTGCCATCAAACAGGCTTCCCGCCTGGTCGGCATCGCTGCGGCTGGCCAAGGCCAGCGCATAGGCAACATTGATATTTTTCTCCGGCGTGACGACATGCAGGAAACCGTCACCGCCCGGGCTGTTGGCAGCATTGCGCAAACCCGCACACAGGTCGATACCGTTGCTATTGCTTTCGAACAAGTCGTAGCCAGCCAAGGGATCTCCGCGGGTGGCCAGCATTGGCATGCGATCTGCCAAAGCGGCCAGATCGGCATCTGCCACAGGTGAGGCCGATGGCTGGCGGTATACACCATAGCGGATGCCTGTTGCATCAGCCTGCGCCAAGCCAATGGTCACCGCTGGCAGAGTCCCCACTGCAGCAGATCCGCCGCAATTTTCACGACCATCGCCATTGGTATCCGGGCATGGCAGCCGGTTGTTGGACAGCACGAAGCCAGTAACGGCCTGGTCTGCCGAACGCATCATCGCGCGTTGGCTGTTGGACAGGGCGTAATCGGCATTGAAACCGATAAAGCGCCAGATCAGCACGATGATGATGCCCAGCACCACCAGCGCAATGCTGAGCTCGATCAGTGTATAGCCGCCGGATTTTTTCATTTGATCAACCCCAGTGCATCCTCGCTGCGTGCCCGCAGCCGCGCATTCTCAGCCCAGGTGGCATATTGCGCTTTGGTGACAGTAGCCGCCGCATCCTGGGCCTCGGCTGTCTGCTTGGAGTCGTGCGCATCATCCAGACCGAGGATGGCCAACGCCAGGTTGATGCCCGCGTCGGTTACAGCAACACCTGCCAGGATAACGTCCGGGGCGGCAGCACCTGCAGATTCTGCCGCTGCGGCTATGGCCAACGCCAATTGCGCACCGGCGATTACGGTGTCGACAATAGCCAGGGCCAAGCTAAACTCGGCCATGGTGATGTCCACCGCGCGTGTTCCGACATTGGCGAAGTGGCGAAAGTCCTTGTAGAACGAAGCCATGTCATACAGGTCGCGCGCAGCCATCGCCGAGCGCGCCGCACCATTGACCTCGGCCAGACGATTGAGGCAGCCGATCCGCTGCGCCAGTTCGCCAAAGCCCATCGCTGCCGTATAGTCATCGTAACCGGCAGTGATCGGACTGTTGGGGGCGGCAAAACCGGTGCCGACGTTGAGACCGTCAAACAGATCGCCATTGCCATCGGCGTCAGCCGCACCATGGCTGGCCAGTGCAAAGGCAGCGGGAACACCCATGCTGCCGACCGGCAGACCCGTCAGTGACGATTTTTGTGCGTCACGCAGTGCAATGCACAGGTCCAGGCCATTTTGAAGAACAGTGGTCGGTGGCGTGCCGGGAATATTCGGAATGTAGCGGTTGCTGAGCCGGGTCAGGTCGGTGGTCGCCAGACGGTTCACTCCATAACGCAGCCTGTACGGCAACACCTGCCCCAGTGTCCGCTGCGGCAACTGACCCACATGAGCTGTTGCCGCGCAATTCTCGAAGCCATCACCATTGGTGTCCGGACACGGCAATCGGGAATGCGCCAGCGCGAAACCGGCCAGGGCATCTTCGGCTGCGCGAAGCTGCACGACTTCGGCCGGCTCCGGATGCGACGTCGACTGCAGGCGCGGCAGCAACTGCCAGAACAGCGCGCCGATGAGACCGACAATGACCAGCACCACGGACATCTCCAGCAGCGAAAAGCCACGGGTTGAACGCTGCTGACACGGTGCGCGCATGATGCTCATTTGACCACCCCGTTGGCATCCGCTTGCTTGAGAATGGCTTCGGCACCCGCCCAGACCATGATGGCACTGCCGGACCCTGTTCCGCTGGGGAAGCCCTGATCGCGCAGTTGCACATAGGCATCCCAGGATTGGTTAGCCGAGTTTCTTGCGTCGATCGCGGTCTGGTGCTGGATATTGTAGGCATCAACCGATTTCTGCCACACCAGGTATTTCTTGCGGTAGTCATCGATGGCACACGCAACAGTGGGGAAGAAAATCGAGCAGCCGGCTGGCTCACCAAAGTCGTTCAAGACCGCCTGCATGGCAACGTTGTAGTTGGTATTGGCCGTAAGGAACTGGTAGATCGCAAGATTGAACGCGGCCTGTTTGACGGTAACATCCTGCTGCGCTTCCGCCAGCTTGTTCTGGACCGCCGGAACAGCGTCGCACTTGTACTGCTCGTTTGGCAGGTCGGCATTGCTGCAACTGTCCTGCTGCAGACTCACGGCATCGGTCAGTTCGCTGACCCGCTTATTGGCTTGATCCAGCTTGCCCTGTGCGTCATCACGTGCCTGTGACGCATTATTGAGAGCCACGGCAGCCGACATTGCTGCGTTGACGTCGGCATCATGGGTGTTGCTCGGGTCTTTGCTGTTGGACCTGGAAATGACCAGGTCATAGGCGTTGTTTTTGGCATTCTCGGCATTGATCATCGCGTTGTGGCGCTGGGCGGCCTTGTTCTCTTCGGCCGTAGCCTGATCAGCGGCATCAAGAGCCGCTTGCCTGACGTCGTCAATGTCAATGTCCAGTACCTGGTCACCGGGATCATTACCGGTCTTGATGGCCACTTCGATCGCCAAGGCCGTGGATGCGATCAGGGTAACGATGGCGGCTACGCCTGCCACGATCGCCGCAGCAAACAGGCCGATTGCGATTCCCGCTGCAATCACTGCAGCGGTGTAGGGCGGTATAAATGCGCAGCCGACGAGCACGATGCAGGTGCCAATTGCAGTCGCCAAGGCGGCCGAAGCACCGGCCAGGGTCGCGATCGAAGCCGCCAGACCAATGCCGGCGACCGTCACGTCAATGGCGGTCAGGACAATATGCAGAACATTGAAAGCGATCGTGATGATCGCGTCTTCCTTGGTCGACTGCTGCTGATCCAGCACTTCGTTGACCACGTCCACCGCCAGCGCGATGCCGTTGACCGAAGCCATGGTAGTGATACAACTGAGATTGTTGGACAGGTCGGCCACCGAGCGGCTGCGCTCAAGGTCGGGTTCGCCATCAAGGCGTTTCACGCCGACCGTATAGGCTATGGTCGCCGGATTGCCCTCCACGATGTCTGCCAGCTTGCGACAAAAATCCAGACCGTTGACCGCACCGTAACTGTATTTGGTACCATCCCACATTTCCGGCTCGAAATAGGATTCAAGCACGGTCGGGTCCATGCCGGAACTGCGCAGAACACTGTACAAAATGCGCATCGGGCCGCGCCTGGCTGCATCGGCCTTCAGCCCCAGAGTCTGCACCGGAAGCAGACCACTGGTGATCCCCGAACCGCAATCCTCGAAGCCATCACCATTGGTATCCGGGCACGGCAGGCGCAAGTGTGAAGAGGTGAAACCGGCCACCTGCTGATCGGCCCACAGCAAGGTGGCATCCTGACCCTGCGCCTGATTCATGTGATTGCGCGATTGCTGCGAGACAAAGGCCACCAGTAACAATGCGGCGATCAGCGCAGCCAGCAACAGCGCGTCCCACAGAGCAAAGCCCGAGTCAGCCTGCCGACCCAACCGGGTCGGAAGCTTGCTTGATTTCAGTTTGAACAGCTGCAACTGGAACAAACCCAATCTCCTGATTCAACCTGCGGGGATGGCAACGGCCTGTTTGACCAGCGAGTACACCGGCAGCAACAAGGCAATGATCATGACGATGAAAATCGCGCCGGCAATCAGAATCACCAGCGGTCGGATGATTTCACCCAGCGACTCCATGACATGATCGAAGCGCTGGCGGTATTCGTTTGCCAGATGACGCAACTGGCGGTCCAGCGTGCCAGTCTCTTCGCCAACGCTGATCATGCGTACGGCCATGGCCGGAAAGCCGCCGGTCTGGCGCATGGCCGGACCCAGGCGCTCTCCGCGCTTGACCACGTCCCGCACGCGCGCAATCTTGGCACGATAAAATTCATCACTGATCGAGCGTTCCATCACGCCCAGGCTGCGGACCATGTCCAGCCCAGCGGTGATCAACAAAGCCAGATATTCACTGATGAATGCCATGCCTGCCGAGCGCACGATGACTCTGGACACCGGCATTTTGTGCGCCAGTCGATACAGCATATGCCTGAAGCGCTTGCTCAATTTGACTGCCAAAATTGGTCCCACGATCAACACGACCATCACAATCAGTACGGCGGGCCAATGCGTTGTCAGCCAGTCGGCACCGGCCAGCACGTAGCGGGTAATGGCCGGCAATTCAATCTGCATCTGGCGGAACAGCTCGCTGAGTTTGGGAATGACGTAAAACACCCAGAACGCAGCCGCCGCCATGATCGCGGCGAACACGAAGGCGGGGTAGATCAGCGCGCGCCGTGAGTTGCGGCCCATGCGTGCGATGCGCTCCATATGCTCGGAGCCTTCCATCAACACCTTGTCGACCGCCCCGACCTCATCGCCGATGGCAATCAGGTTGAGTACCGTTTCCGGGAAGATATCGCCGTGGCGGTTGAAGGCCTCGCTGATGGCTGCACCCGAATCCAGATCGTTGATCAGCGAACGTGCCACGCCCGCGATACGCGGGTTGTCGGCGTACTCGTATTCCTCGGCGATGGCTTTCAGGGCTTCGAGCATGGGCACACCCGCACCGGTCATCACGGCAAGATCCCGCAAAAGCCCGGCGATGTCTTCCTTGCTGATCCCTGATGTCAGAAACCCGCCATTGCTGGAAAACAGCCCCGATAGCCATGATGGCAGGCGGTAAAGGCCGAGGACCACACCCTTGCGGTTGCGTTCCAGCCATAGTCGCGCCGAAAAGTCGCGCTCTACCGGCAGACGCACGAAACCGCTGGTATGGCGGCCGTCTTCCGTCAACAGGCGGTAGTAGAAGGCTTTCATGCAGCCACCTCGTCCGGACCCTCGCCGATGACGCGCAGGATTTCCTCTGCGGTCGTCTGACCTTCAGCCACCATGGACTTGGCCATCTCCAGTATCGGCTCGAAACCATTTTCCAGAGCGGTCAGGTGAATAGCCTCACGACCCTTGTCATCGGCGATGGCATTGGCCATCGCGTCGCTGATCTTCAGCACTTCGTAGACCGGAACACGGCCGTAGTAGCCACTGCCGCGGCACACGTCACAACCCTTGCCACGCCTGCCGTCGCCGCTGTGATGCACCCCCAGCCATTTCACCGTGCTCTCACTGAACGCTTCCCGTTCACTGCAGTGCGGGCAGTTGCGTCGCACCAGACGCTGGTTGACCACCGCCACCAGATTGTCGGCCAGTTCCTGCGGTGCCAGGCCAAACGGCCTGAGACGCGGCAGCACGCCGAAAACGCTGGAAACGTGCAAGGTCGACAAGACCAGGTGACCCGTAGCCGAAGATTCCAGTGCTGACTGAGCCGTCTCGGCATCACGAATTTCGCCGATCAACATCACATCCGGGTCGTGACGCAGGAAATGTCGCAGCGCGCCACTGAATGTGTAACCGGAGCGACGGTTGACCTCGGTCTGGCAGGCACCCGGCACACGGTATTCGATTGGGTCCTCAACGGTGAGCACGTTGCGTTCAATCAGCGATTGCATGCGCAAAGCTGCATGCAACGTGGTGCTTTTGCCCGATCCGGTAGGACCGGTGATCAATACCAGGCCGGAAGGCTTTTCGAAGATGCGCTTGAGCGATTCCACATCCCGCTCGCGGAATCCGAGCTGCGGCAATCCGGACAGATCACCGCGCTCGGGCAGCAGGCGCATCACCATGCGCTCACCGTACTCGCTGGACAAGGTCGACACGCGTACTGTGTACGGCGCGTCGAGCACCTTGACATGAAAGCTGCCATCTTGCGGCCGGCGCTGTTCAGAGATATCCATCTCCGAGGTGAGCTTGACATACACCATCAGGCGGCTAAGCGTCGTTGGCAGCGCCAGCATCGGCCGCAGCACTCCGTCAATACGGTATGACACATGCATGCTGCCAGGAGATGGCGCCAGATGGACATCGGTCGCGCGCTCGCGCACGGCCAGATGCAGTAGCAAATCCAGCAATCGTTCCGGGCTTTGTGCGTGGTCCACATCAGCGGACAACTGGCGCACTTCACGCTGAATCAGGCTTTCAATCGGGTTCTGTGAAAAATAGTAGCTCTGCCGGACCTGCTGGACCAACTTGGTGAACTCGGTCTGCAGGAAGCTGCAGCTGAGATCACAGCGACGTTTGACGATCTGTGCAACCTCGTCCGGGTCCGCATCGCCCAGCAGAATCTCGAGGCCGCCGTTGTGCCGACGCATCGGCATAAAACCCCGGGACAGACACAGTTCCTTGTTGAACAGTCCCAGCACCGCCGGATCAGGCTGACCAAGGTCTCTGACTGAAACAAAAGTCAGGCCACGCTGCTCGGCCAGTAGCTGGGCCACATCGTATTCAAGAGCCAGACCGTAATCGACCATGATCTGGCCGATGCGACGCTTCTCCACTTCCTGCTTCTGACGCGCAAAATCCAGCTGGGCGCCACTGATAACGCCGCGCGCTGCCAGCATCTGGCCCAATTGAAGCCGGTACCCGGGCGCATTGCCGTCGTATGCGTCATCGCGAAAAAGGGGTGTAGGGGTCGGTGACATCATAACGCTCCTAATGGGGACTCGAACCGGCAGAACTGTCTGCGTGCTCAATAACAAATCGGGTCAAATCATCCGGATAGCCGGTCTCGATCAATCCGTGCTGACGCTGGAACGTGGCGATGGCCGAAGCGGTCCGCTGCCCTGCCATGCCATCCAGCTGATAGTGATACACACCGCTGCGCGCCAGACCTTGCTGCAAGTGCAAGACCTCCGGGCCGCTGGCACCGAACGAAAACGAGTTGAGTGCCACTGAGGGCTTCCAGAGCATCACGCGAGGCGCGTGCGCGGATAGTTCGCATGCGCTCGTTGGTGAATCCTTCAGTTGCACCGAGGCCGGGACGGAAAACACCGACAGTGCAGGTTCTTCATGCTGGATATGTGCGCGCAAGGCGGCGATGTCCCCGGTTTGCAGCGCGCTTTGTGCATACCCATCCGGATCATCCAGACCAAACTTGCCGAGACAGGCTGCAACGGATGCCATGGACACTGTGGTCACTGGCGCCGAAGCCACCAAGGCCGCCGGTGCTGCTTCGGCAAACTGGGGTATTGCGAGATTCTCGGCAAATGCAGTCGATACAGCAGCCTGATCCGTGTGTCGGGTCAGCACCGAGGCCGCCACCACCGTGGCCAGGCATGCCACAGCGGCCGCCATGGCCACCCGGGTCGATCGCCTCTGCAAGCGCGGTCGTGGCGCGCGAATTCCGGACTCGTTTGCCGCACGCCGGATCAGGCCCGGCTTGATGGTGTTGGTACGAAGAGCGACCAGACCATACAGACAGCGGTCCAGGATCAGATGCATGCGGCGGGGGTTGCCGGCGCTCAGACGATGCAGCAAGCGGACGGATTCGGGCGTAATGTTGATGCGGCCTTCCGAGCCGGCTGAATTGAGTCGGAAACCGACGTAGCTGCGTGTCTCTTCCAGATCCAGAGGGCGCAACTCGACGTGCTTGACGATGCGGCTGGCCAGTTGGCGAATGGACGGATCCGACAACTTGTCCACCAACTCGGGCTGGCCGCACAACAGGATCTGAACCAGCTTTTCCTGGCTGGTCTCGAAGTTGCTCAGCATGCGCATCAACTCGAGACTTTCCAGGCAAAGGTTCTGCGCGTCATCGACAATGATCAACGCGGTGTGACCATCATCATGCTGTTTGACCAGAAAGTCATTGAGCCGTGCAACATCTTCAGCGAAATTCCTGCCCGGCTCCAGACCAAAGTCCAGGTTGATGGCGCGCAGCAGATCTTCACCTTTCAAAAAAGTGTTGAGTACAAACGACACCACACAATTTTTCTCCAACACTGTGTCGGTAAGCCGCCGCACGAAGGTGCTCTTGCCCAGACCAATCTCGCCGGTAATCAGCACGAAACCTTTGCGCGCCATCACGCAGTGCACGGCTTCACCCATCTGCTCCTGCAAGTCCTGGGTGTGGAAATAGCACGATGCATCAGGCGTGGTCGGGAACGGAGTGCGCCCCAGTCCCAACACCTTGAGATGGCTGCCAATGTCGGTAGATGTCGTATTCATTGTCTTTGTTGGTGCATGACCTGCCAGTTGCGCTTGACCAGATCCGAATCGGGGTGCTGTGTGTACATGGCGTTGATACGCTGTAGCGCGCCAGCGTGTTGGCCCGCCCGCCAGTCAATCAGGGCGACATTGACGCCAGCATTGATGTCGTCGGGCAGTCGCTGCAGCACGCTCGTGTAAATGCCGCGCGCGGTGCTGTCATTACCACTGTCGACGGCATACCAGGCCTGCATGCGCAGCAGGGTCAGGCTTTGTGGTGACAGCCCTGCTTCCAGACTGCCCAGTGCTGTTTTTGCCTTCGCGTGATCCCCTTGGGCCATGGCGTCCCTGAAGCTGGCGACCCAGCGCGGTACGTTCGCATCAGTCACCGCTTCGGGCTGCTTGCCGACCTTGATAAAGTTGTTGCTGCCGATCATTCGTCCACTTTCTTCTGCTGCCGTATCCGCAGTATCCAGTGCACGCGCTGCGTCCACGGTTTGTGGTTCGGGCGTCGTTGCAGCCAGGTTGCTCTGTGTTGCGGCCGGCAGCGTAGTCACGCGCTGTGATTCCTGTGCCAAGGGTGCGGTTTGCTCTTTGACAAGGGCCGGCGCCGCTGGCGGCGCACTTGCCCCGGATTTTTCGATACCCGTATCGCCACCCACAATTCTGATGCGCATGTTGCCAGCCGACTGAGCTGGCTCGGCAGCAGACTGGCGAACCGGTGCATACGGGGGATCTTGTTCAACATCTGCCATGGCAGGCGGAGCTGCCTGCGGCAAATCCGCGGACAGCACGACCGGTTCGGAAACTGCGCTTGTTTCTGCCACCACCTGCGGAACCTGGATCTGGCCAGCTGCCTGCGCTTGCGCGCGTGGCGCGGACAGAGCAGCATTCTGTGTCTGGCGTGCGCCACTGTCACCCGATCTGTACAACAGATAGACCGCCAGACACAGCGTCAGAATCAGTAGTACGGCAATGACGATAATAGTGCCGCGCCGCGCAAAGACCGGCGTCGATGCGGCAGCCATGGGCACATGCTCCGCCTGCCCGCCCTGGGCCTGCTTGTCGATCTCCGCAAGGGCAGAAAAAATAAGACTCACAAGACCCTTACCCGAATGATCATGACCAGCTCACGACTGCGATGTGAATCTTTGGTCTGGTCGAAGACGCGGCCCAGAACCGGAATATCTGACACGCCGGGCACGCCGCTATGATCGGTACCCAATTGCTGATCGATCAGACCGCCGATCATGACCGTGGAGCCGTCCTTGATATTCAGCGTGGTGGTCATGCCCTTGAAGCTGGTGACCGGCAGGGTGACCTGGCTGCCACCGACGCTTACCAGCTGCAGGCTGTTGGGATCAACATCCGACTGCACGGGATGCACCAGCAGTTCGACCGTGCCATCTTCACGAATGAAGGGCACGACACCAACCATCAGGCCAGAGAATATGGAGTCGGTCTGGGTATTGCTTGATCGATTCTCCGCCCCGCCGCCCGGATTGGACACGTAAGAGGTGGAGTTGGACACGTAGCGGATATTGGTGCCCACCGACAGCAGAGCCGGTGAACCATTGCGTGCACGAATGGTGGGGTTGGACAGCACCTTCACGGTGCCAAAGGTGCGCAGCATGTTCACTGCCACCGAGAAGTTCTTGTCGGCATAACCGATTCCAACGGAACGACCGGGCGTGTTGCCGATCAGTTGTGGAGGCAGATTCAGCGTACGCGGAGGCAGGCCGTCGTGGACGCCACCAGGCAACATACGCTGGACCCCGCCGAGGGCCAGCGGGTTGTCGCCCACGACGCCCGCCACATACTGACGCATCATGTTCCAGTCAACGCCAAACTGATAACCGTCATTGAGTTGCACATCGATCAATTGCGCGTCGATCTGCACCTGGCGGCCCAGGACACTCTTGTAGCGGTTGACTATTTTCTCAACAGAGCTGATTTCAGATGGCCGCGCCCGCACAAACAGGGTGCCGGTCGCCGGGTTCAGAGAATACAGTGACACTTTGCTCGTATGCTGCCCGTCGCCACTCTGATCGTCCTTGTTTTTCCGTTGACGAGCCTGCGAGGTGTCACCCAACACCACCTTCAGGGCATCGTCGACCTGGTCATAGATACCGCTCTGGGTCTGTATGCCACCTGACATCGTGAAGTCGCTGCGCAAGGAGTTGCCGTTGCCGCCACCCGAACTCTGGCCACCGCCACCGGAGCCACCGCCGGAACCGCCGCCGGAACCGCCGCCGCCAGAACCAAACACATTACCGCCATCGCTGATGTCGACGTTCATGCGGGTATTGAGAAAGTCCAGGTTGTAGACCTTCTCTTCCATCGTGTTCACGTACAGGGTTTGCCCACGCACATCCCCGTGCAGGTCGAAGGCCTGCAAGATGTGATTGAATACTTCGCGCGCGGTGACATTGCTGAGATTGAGCGTGGCTTTCTGCTTGATGGACTGCACGCTGGGATCAAGAATCAGGTTCATCCCCAGTTGGTCGGACATCGCCCACAGCAGGGTGCTGACGTCGGCGTCATACATGCGGATGGTGACGACCTTGTCTTCCAGTGGGTCATACGCCGGCTGCACTGGAGGCAGCGGTTGCGGCGGTGCCGACTTTTCCAGCTGGGACACCAGCTTGTCATGGGTTTCAGTCAACATCGCTGATTCTGCTACAACAGCGTCTGCTGTATCAGGCAGCGTGGTCTTGTCCACCGGCATCAGACTTTTGGTGCTGTTGCGCGGGCTTATACCGGTACAACCTGCCAGGAACATGGTCGTCAGACCGATGACCAGCGCAGCACGGCCAAAACGAATGGCAGTATGAGTGGATGGAGTCGCTTGTTTAGTCATGGGTATGCCTTGTCAACCTGAGTATGTAGGTCATGGTGAGTCGGTGGAGATCAGTCCGAGCAGCGTGGTGAATCCTGTAAAGACCACGTGATCGTCAAAGTCGGCCCTGGGGGCGGTATTGGGTGATGCCAGGCAATGGCCGCCAGCAGGCAGGCCCGCGTGGATGCCGTCCAGATTGCTGCCATCACCATCGCGATCGCTTACCGGCACAATCAACGCATAGGCCGGGTGCAACACCCGGTTGCCAGCGCAGTCCACAGCCCCCGTGGCGGCGGCGTCTCCGGTGATATAAACGTGGTCATTGGTCACGGGCGTAATGGCCGCGCCCGCAGCCAGAGCACGCTGGAAATCCGCCTTGCCCGGAGCGCCCGCAACAGGCGCAACCAGGTCGGCATTTTCAGCAGCGTTGCGATACACGCCGTACACGACGCGTGCCGCGCTTGCCGGAGGCTCAAGGCCAAGGCTTTCATAGGGCACGTAGCCCAATTCTGCGCCAGCCGCGCACGCACCACTGGCGTCCCCTGCGCGAGCGTTGCCATTGAGGTCGGGGCAAGGCAAATGATGATGCTTGCGCGCGTAGGTCAACAGTGCGCCGTCAATCTCCTGCCCGATGCCATCTGCGGTCCGTACGTCGCGTGAGCCGAAGGCACTTGAGAAGGCACCCATGGAAATTGCCGCCACCAGCCCGATGATGAGGACCACAACAGCCATTTCCACCAAGGTGAATCCTGACACCCGCGCACGCGAAGCCGCCGGCAGTGAGGCCAGCAGATCGTTTCGGCGTGAGCGCGTATCGAGGTTCATGTCTATCGTTGCGGCGTCACAGCCGGTGCGGCTGCTGTGATGTTGTAATTCATGCCCGCCTGAACCTGCTTCAGTTGCTCGAGTATGTCCTGGACCTTCTGTTCGTCTGCGCCACCGGGCTTTTGTGACTCTGCCTGCAGCTCCAGTGCCAGTTTCTGCAGCTTGTCCACGGCAACAAGATTCTTTCGCAGCACACCGATATTGACGCCGGAGACGACCGGGGAACCCTCAACACGCTCCAGGTCTCCCAGCACATCATTCATTTCAGCTAGCGTGGGGTGGCGGCCATTCGCAGTCAGTTCCTGAATCTGCACGCGAATGGCATCTCGCTGACTCGCTTTGATCGGGTCACGAGGTGACGCGCTTATGGCCGAAGCTATGCTGGTCGACGACGGGCCGGCCATCACACCTGCGCCATCGGCCCATGGCGGCGCCTGCGAGGCTGTCGGAGTCTGTATCGGCACAATGCTGTCGGATGCAGTCGGTGTCGTGTGCTGCACCGAAGTCACCACGTGAGTCGGGACCGGCGTGTATACGGCGCCCGGCTTGGTGAGCCAGACAATGCCACCCACCACAACGCCACCCAGGACAGCCGCGAGAATAAGAGATGCGCTACGCGTCATGGTGCAGACTCCTCAGTGGCCGGACTTGGCGATGCGGCGTGAATCAGGCACGTGAAGCGTCTGGCGATGGCGACCATTGCGAATCAATACGCTGTCTTCGGAAATTCTCAGAACGCGAGCGCCGCTTGGCAGCCGGTCGCCGCGGCGTACATATTTGCCATCCACCACAGCCCGATTGAAGTCCTGTCCGGAGTACAGCATCGACACACGTGCAAGTGGACGTTCAGACTTTTTGTCTCCGTCATCGAGCTTGGCCAACAGTGCCGGATCGGTACTATTGATCTTGGAGTAGGCGATCAACGAGGTGTCACCGCGCGACTCGAAAGCGCGCGCTTCGATACGATTCAACTGTGCGTCCAGTTGGCGCACCCTGAGAATCTCGCGGCCAATAGCCGCCGGATCACCCTGCCGCTGCGGGGTTTCTGCGATTCGATCCGGGGTGTTGTACGCAAGGGCTTGCGGTGCGCGAGTTGCCTGCCGCACACCGAGAGCCAGTACAGCAACCAGAATCAGCAAGCCCGTCAGAGCAAAATATTTCATGGCGCTTCCTCCGTTGTGGGGCTCGCAGCAAGCTCCAGCGCATAGGCGAAGTAGTTGGCCGAGCGCGTCCCCATGGGGGGATCGACCGCAATCGGGTCATAACCGGCCGCACGCAGATTGGCAATGAACAAGGCAAGGTTGTTTGCACCCTGTCGTCCCTCGTCTATTGCACCTTCTACATACAGCCGATGATCGGTGGCGCCAACGCGCACGCGCAAAATACGAACCCAGGTTTCGGCAGCCTGGCGGATCTTGGCCAGCGCAACGCTGGTGTCCTGATCGCGACTGGCATCGGCCAGTCTCTGCACGAATTGGTGGGTACGCTGCAGTTCGACTGACTGCGTTTCCAACATGGCCCGTTGCGCGCGCGTTTGTGTTTCCAGGGTGGATGCCTGCGCGTGCATTTGTTGCGCGTCGGCTATTTTGTTCGAAGCTTGCAAGTGACCGCGCCAACCCAGCAGCAGTAGACCCAGGGCCACGACAGCGACCAAAACGGCCGCCAAGGGCAGCGCGCGCTCTGCCATCAACATCAAACCGGCGAAACGCGACGTGCTGGCGTCACCGACTTGTGCGGCTGTAGCCACGACGGGCATGGCAGACTGGACGGTGTCGCCACTGGCCAGAACCAGCAAGCGGTGATCGGCAAGCTGCACATCCATGTCTACGGCCTGGGCAAACGACGCAGCCAGGGTCTCGTCATTCTGACCGGCCTGCCCGTCCAGTGCATACCAGATTACCCGGCTGGGGCGCTGGCCTTGGCTCAGCAGAGCCCGCACACGGTCCGCCAAGCCGTTCACGGCATCACGAACACCCTTGTTGTCATTGCTGTAGGCCAGCGTTTCGGCGTGCTGGATGGCATGGGTATCCATGGCCAGGAAAGTCACCTGCTTGCCGTGCCGCAAAACCACGGCCTGGTCAGGTTTGAGCAGGCGCTTGGCGACGCTCAAAAGCGGCACTACCAGACAATGATCGCTACGCGACCCGGCCCAGCTGATCATGCTTTGCCAGTCAGCCATCGGTATGGCGCTGTACAAGGCCTGGAAGCCCTCGCCGACCCGAACCAGATGCGAAACTTCCAACCGGGTTTCGCCTTCGACCATGCCTTCATCGCGCAAGCGCCGCTCGATCAACGGTGCCGCCATCGATGGACTGGCCTCAAGCGACATCACGCCTGTCAAAGCATGATTGAAGTCGCTGATAACCATGGCTGGCATGTCCAGGTCAGGATATTCGGGCAGTTCGACCAGATGCGAATCGTCCAGCGCCAGCCAGCGTCCGCCCAGATGAAACACGGTAAGCATCGACATCAGTGACTTCCTCGGGTACCAAACAGTGCGGTACCGCTCATGGTCATGCGTAGTGGCTGATTGTTGTTGGCAGGTGCCTGAAACAGACTCTCATCCGGTCGAGTCACCGACAGGTCGAACGCATCAACCGCAAACAGTCGCCCATTGCCGCGTCCTGTACTGACCAGAATGTCATTGGCCGCATCGCGCGGAACGGACTGTTGATGCAGGTTGATCTTGCGCTCGGACCACTGTTGTGGCGCCAGCCCAAGGCTTCGAGCGCGCGTGTCGAGACGCTTCAGCACATCGTGCAAAGTGCTTTGCTGCCTGACCATATCTTCCTGGTGCCTGGCATCCATCAAGGCATGCCGAGCCTGATCGAGCTCAAGCCCGGCACGCAAGTTGCGCTGATGCATCGTCACAAACACGCTGACAGCCACGATCAGAAGCAACAGGGCCAGCACGAACAGAAGCAGCACGTTGCGCCGCCGCGATTGCAGGCGGTCGGCGCACGTGAGGCGAATGGCGGCCTCGCCTGAGTTCACTGGTCCATGACCCAATGCGCGGTGACCAGGGCGACGCGATCCTCATCCTTGTTGCGGCCGACACCCTTGGCTGTGGTGGTGCCGTGCTCGCTTTGGGCGTAGGTATTGTTGGAGCCCCACTCGATACCGGGCCTCTGACTGGACGGCTCGCTATCATTGGGCTGCTGGTTCTGCTCGCGGAAACGGCCTTCCAGGGCATCCGGCTTGCCATCGACCGTTTGATCCCACAAACGGGCCAGGTCAGGCGTCAGACCACGGATTACCATGACATTGCCCGCACCGCTAGTGGTGCCAGGCGGGTTCCACTGGAAGCACACCTGCAGCTCGTTGGAGTTGCCATTGCTGTCGTTGTAGATATAGCGATCTTCGCGACCTTCACCACGACCCGGCGGCATGCGAATACCGATTTTGTCCATCAGGTCATGCAGGTCCACATTTGGTTCCAGCGGCGGATCATCAGCACCGACCGTGTTGGCCGGGTGGCCCTGGCCGTGACAGATGCGGTTGCCGGTATTGGCAAAATTTTCCGGAATGCCGGCTTCGGAGCCATCGAGATTGCCGCCGTCACTGGTGGTGGAACCACCAATGGTGGCCTGGCCGCCGTCAATCATGTAGGTCGGCGAAGTCTGGCTATCGCCTACCACCACACCGGTGCGCTGGTAGTACTCGTCGTAGGTTTTCTTCCAACCGTTGCCGAACTTGTTGATGACCTTCTGGTACTCGGCATTGCGTTGCACATCCTTGCCCACCGAAATGGCACCAAGAATGAGACCGATGATGACCAGAACCACGGCCATTTCCACCAGTGTGAAGCCGACTTGTCTGGCAACTGAGCGTTGACCTTGTGAGTAGTGATTTGTCATGACGGATTCCTTGTTTACTGATTCATTTTCAGGTTGGCGACGACCACATCGATCTGGTCTTCATCCAGATTCGAGGTGTCGCTGCCGCTGTATTTGGCGGTGTTGGTCAGATCCCACTCCACGCCCGGAGTACCAGAGGTCACGTTAGCCACGCCTTCTTGGCGGAACATGCCTTCACGTGCATCCGGCTTGCCGTCGATCATTTGATCCAGCGAACGCGCCAGATCCGGGGTCAGGCCGGAAATGACCATGACATTGCCGGAACCGGCGGGGTTGTCAGGTGCATTCCACTGGAAGCACACCTGCACTTCCTGTGGGTTGCCATTGCTGTCCAGATACACATAGCGGTCTTCCGAGCCTTCGGCACGGCCTGGCGGCATGCGCACACCAGCGCGCTGCATCATCAGACGCAAATCGGAGTCCGGACTGGTTTCCATGGCCCGTGTCATTTTCTGTCCGGCACTGCCACGGCAGACGGCACCCGGCGGTATTGCGCCTGACATGTCGCCACCGGAAATGGGTGCACCAGCCCCGGCTGTGTAATTGAAACCATTGACCATCAGCCGAGGCTCGGTCTGGCTGTCCCCCGGCACCACGCCGGTACGCTGGGAGTAGGTGTTGTAGGCGATAGTCCACTGATCCACGAATTTCTGCTTGATCTTGGTGTATTCGGCGTTGCGCTGTACGTCTTTGCCGATGGATACCGCACCCAGGATCAAACCGATGATCACCAGCACTACTGCCATCTCGACCAGCGTGAAGCCACCCTGACCGACTCTTGCCGATTGCTTTTTCATATGTCCTGCCTCGATTGAAGTGTCAGCCCACGGCGGGCCTGGCTGCGGTCATTCCTGACGCCATTTATGAATCCCCGCTGAAACAATAGATACCCTGCCGTAAGAGAACCGTAAGAGAGCTCGCTTTCGGTGCTATCCGGCGTTCTGCGGGCTTTCCGGGCGCGATCAATAACCCTTTTTCTCATACGAAAGCCGCCTGCGGAGGTGCCGCATGGGGTGGCGGGAAGCGTGCGGGGGGAATAGCGCGGTTTTTGTCGCTCACCGATCACCCGCCGGAAATCGCACCGGTGCGCCACTTCAGGTATTGCTTCCTCGATCCGTGCGGCGCGGCTTGCGGCCTTGCGGAAGCTCCATGATTCTTGTTGAATCAGGGCATTGGAGATGTTCAGCTTCCGGTACTGCCGCTCACGTAGACTGGCCGGATGATTGCTTCCATTCTCGTCTTTGCGCTATCTACGGCTGCGGCCATGCAGCAAAGCTCGCCAAGTCAGGTCTACCGTTGCCGCGGACCACACGGAGAAACGGTGTTCAGCGGCCTACCGTGCCAAGAGCGTGGTGATTTGCGACCGGGATCCGGCTACGCGGATAACTTGGTTAGCGGGGGCGGTTGGAGCGGCCACTGCGCCGACTCCGCACAGGAGTTGAGTGACCGCGTTGCGGCGACATTCGATAGCGGCAAAGTCAATGATCTGGGTGCCCTGTTCTTGTGGCGCGGTTACGGCACACGCGCTGCCTACCGGCACCTCAATGAGCTTCAAACCATGCTCAAGAAGCCTCTGGCAGGACTGACACTGGTACCAAGCCAGGCCAGCACGTGGCTCGACAATGGCCCCGCCGGACCCGGCATGCCCGAGTCGCTGCAGGTTGAGGTAGCCGTCCCTGGCATGGGGGATACCAAACAGATCTGGCGGTTTCCTGTGGTGGAGCGCGACGCTTGCTTCTGGCTAGAGTACGCACCAATGCAGGAAACACTCTTCCCCTGATACAAACGCGCAGCTATTCTTGTCTTTTTATTGCGGACGCATTTTATGGCCAACACCTACCCGGAACACATCTGGCACAACGGCAACATCAAGCCATGGGCCGATGCGCAACTACACGCCATGGCGCATGTGGTGCATTACGGTTCATCAATTTTCGAAGGTATCCGCAGCTACAACACACCGACTGGCCCCGCTATTTTCCGGCTGGGTGACCACCTGCGCCGGTTGTTTGATTCGGCCAAAATCTATAATTTGTCCATGCCTTACGACCAAGCCACACTGGCCCGCGCTTGGCTATTTGCGCCCGGTCGCCTACCGCGGCTTGGGCGGTCTGGGCATCACGGCGCAATGCCCCACCGACGTCGCGGTGGCAGCACTGGCCTGGGGTGCCTACCTCGGCGAAGAAGCACTGGAAAAAGGCATCGACGCCTGTGTATCGAGTTGGCAACGGCTGGCGCCCAACACCATCCCGGCCGGCGCCAAGGCCGGCGGCAACTACCTTTCGGGGGCGCTGATTGCCAGTGAAGCACGGCGACTCGGCTTTGGCGAAGGCATTGCTCTGTCAACCAACGGACTACTCAGTGAGGGTGCAGGTGAAAATCTGTTTTTGGTCTTCAACGGCGCCCTGCACACCACACCAGCCAGTGCCTCCATTCTCAACGGCATTACCCGCAACACCCTGATGACACTGGCGCGTGAAGACGGTATCGAGGTGGTCGAGCGCGACATGCCGCGCGAGTACCTGTACCTGGCGGACGAAGTGTTCATGTGCGGCACCGCTGCCGAAGTCACGCCCATTCGCTCGGTCGATGCACGCCTGGTAGGTGAGGGCAAGCCGGGGCCGATAACCGGGCGCATGCAGGAACTGTTCTTCGGCCTGTTCAAAGGCAAGGAAGACACGCGCGGCTGGTTGACACATTTCTGAGGAACTATTCCAGGCTCGAATAGATAGCCGGCTTTTGCAGGAGCGGGCCCGCACCTACACCTCAGCGGATGGCAGCACGAAATCCAGGCTTGCAATGGTGCCCTGGCTGTCCTTGCGCGGGACCAGTGATACCTGCCAGCCGTACAGATCACACAAGCGGATCACGATGGCCAAACCAAGGCCGGCGCCGCTGCCACTGACACCCTGGCCGCGTACACCACGTTGGAACAGGCGATGTACATCCTCATTACCGATACCGCGCCCAGTGTCAGTCACCGTCACTTTACCGTCGCCAATGCAAATGCGCACCTCACCCTGCTGGGTGTATTTGACGGCATTGCCGATCAGGTTGGTCAGTGCCACAGCCAGCACCGAAGACGGCGCGTTGACCGCCAGCGGCTCAGCCCTGTCGATATGAATAGTGACTTCCTTGCCGCGTAACTGCGGTTCCTGGCTCGCCACCACGTCCTCCACCACGCGCACCACATCGGACGTTTCGCCGTCCATGGGCCCGGAACGCTCAGCGCGCGAAAGCAGCAACAAGGCTTCGATCAGTTCGGTGGCCTGACGCGATGAGCGCTCGATGCGCTTCAGGCGTTCGCGCAACTTGTCGGTCAGATCCGGCGAGGATTGCAACAGTTCGGTGGTGCTGGCAATCACCGCCAGCGGCGTGCGCAGTTCGTGGCTGACATCGGAATTGAACTCCCGATCACGCTCGACCACGTGGGTCAGGCGCGCGGCATATTCGTCCAGCGCCTCGGCCAACTCGCCGACCTCATCGTTGGCAAAATGCCGAGCCAGCGGTTCGACCCGGCCATCTTCCCGAAACCCGCGCAGGCGCCTGGCCAGATCGGTTACGGGACGAATCACGCGGGTTGACAGCCACGCACCGATCAACAAAGACAGCAACGCGAATACCGCGACGGTACCAATCAGTGCATATTGCAGCCGGGTCTGGCTTTTCTGTTCCTGAGACGTGTCGTACTTCAGGAAAAACCAAAAATCGGAATCCTTCCGAACCGCCAATTTGTAGGATTGGATCGTTCCGTCGGGCTTTGTCTCCACAACGTCGTGCACCCCGTTATCAAGCCGCCTCCAAACTGCGGGCAAGGTGTCGAAATCGCTTTTTTTGATGACATAGCCATCAATTTTCTCAAGCCTGAACCTCAGGTCTTCCGGATTCAGATAGTAGGTGTTCGCGCTCTGGTTGAGGTTCGTCAGCAGGGTATTGCCGATCAGTTGCGCTTCCAATCGGCCTCGGAGATAAATGGTTGCCGATGCAAACGCGGCCACCAGCACCAAGCCGAACAGGAAATATGAGATAAAAATACGGCTGCGCAGTCGGCGCCGATAGCCGGTCACGGGTTTCATCATGTCAAACGAACCTGAGGAATCTCTGATCGCCGGGCGAAACTGTCGCCAACATCAGATCGGCGCGGCGTCCGGGTCGACCATACGATAGCCGATGCCGTGACGCGTAAGGATCAGGGGCTTTTCAAAGGGTTTGTCGATCAGGGCGCGCAGGCCATGGATGTGCACGCGCAAGGAATCACTATCGGGCAACTCCTCGCCCCACACGCGATGCTCCAGATCCTGACGGGTGACGACCGACGGGCTGGATTCCATCAGCGCCTGCAACAGCTTCAATCCGATCGGATTGAGCTGGATTGAGGTGCCCTGGCGGTTCACGGTCAAGGTGTCGAGATTGTAGGTCAGGTCGGCGACTTTCAGCACCCGTGTCTGCGGGCCCTTGCCTCGGCGCGCCAGCACTTCCAGACGCGCGCCCAGCTCTTGCAATGCAAAGGGCTTGGTCATGTAATCGTCCGCACCGGATTCGAACCCGGCCAGTTTCTGATCGAGTGCGTCACGCGCGGTCAACATCATCACCGGGGTCGCCTTGTGCGCCTCATCATGCAGTTTGCGGCACACCTCGAGACCGTCCATACCGGGCAAAGTCAAGTCCAGGACGATGACGTCGAAGTCATGTACCACGGCCAAGTGCAAACCGGTTACACCGTCACCGGCAAAATCTACTACGTGACCGCGATCTTCCAGATAGTCACCAATATTGGTGGCAAGATCGTTGTTGTCCTCGATGACCAATACGCGCATGAACGACTCCATTTTTGATTTTGGGTGCCCGCAGAGTTGCCGACACACGTTGGCTGACACGCCACATTCATCATAACTCTACGCGGGCCAGTACAAACAGCAGGCGCGGCGACGGGTCGGTTGCCATTCATTTGGCAGTACTGGCAACACGCATTAAAAAGGCCCAAGCGAGGTGTGCAGGGGGACACATCTCGCCTGGGCCTGGACGCTTGGGGACTAATGCGCGCCACCCGCTACAACCTCGCCAAACAGCGTTTGTACCCAGGAGTGGAAACAAGGGCTGTAGCGACGTTATTTATAAACCCAACTAGGGAAAAAACCCGTTAAGCATGCTTGATTGAATTGTTAAACCGAAAACTGGGCAATCGGCAGTGAGTAATCGGCCGTGAGGGTGACCAAGCGTGATATGCACGAGAAACTGGACACTACTCTCTACTACCCGCTCCCTACCCCTGCGTTGGACTGGAGCGGGTGAAGGGAATCGAACCCTCGTCAGTAGCTTGGGAAGCTACAGCTCTACCATTGAGCTACACCCGCGCGTAGCCAGTTACTCATCATAGCGACGCGTGTGGTGTCGGTGCAACGTCCTTTGCAGCACTTTGGTTGACACATCGCTTACCCTTCTTGACAGAGCAGCCAGTGCTGGTTCATGGCATTTTGTGTTCAATGGTGGTGCAGCTGCGACACTGTATGTTGAAACGGTTGCGTCACCACGGATTCCCATGAGGAACGCCAAATGAAAATTCTACAACGTCTTTCCAAAGCATTATTGGCCAGCCTGCTGCTGACACTGCCCATTTTCGCCCAAGCGCAAAGCTATGATCTGCCCGATCGCGTGGCGCGCCTGTCCTTGGTGCGTGGTGACGTATCCATGGCGCCCGGCGGTAGCGACAACTGGAGTGTCGCCGATCGCAACCGGCCGCTACTGCGCGGCGACCGCCTGTATACCGGAGACGGAAGCCGCGCGGTGCTGGAAATGGGCGATGCTTCACTCCGCATCGATGATCGCAGCGCCGTTGACCTGGTCGTCCTGAACGATCAGCGCACCCAGATACAACTCACCCAAGGCACGGTGAATCTGGCGGTACATCGCCTGGATCGCGATCAGATCTACGAGATCGACACGCCCACGATGGCCTTTGTGGCCGATCGGCCCGGTAGCTACCGCATTGATGTGGACCCCAGTGGCTACGGTGCCATGGTGACGGTATTCTCGGGCCAGGGCTCAGTGTGGGGCGAGGGCAATTCCAGCCAACAGGTAGCTAGCGGCCGTAGCTATCGTTTCGACCACAGCGATGTGGGTCGCGTGCGCATCAGCTCGATTCCCAGCTACAACGAATTTGATCGTTTTTGTGCCGATCTGGACTCCGGCTATGCCCATTCGGTGTCCTCGCGTTATGTTGCCGACAACGTCATCGGCTACCGCGATCTGGATCGCTACGGTACCTGGCGCAGCAACGCCGAATACGGCCAGGTCTGGTTCCCCAGCCAGGTGAACATCGGCTGGGCCCCCTACCGTGACGGCCGCTGGACCTGGATCGAGCCTTGGGGCTGGACCTGGGTCGACAATGCGCCATGGGGCTTTGCACCTTTCCATTACGGCCGTTGGGCCCGTGTCCACGTCGGCAATGTGTCCATCTCCATAGGCGGCACGAGCCCGGTGGGTTGGTTCCCATTGGGTCCGCGGGATATCTATCAGCCGCCGTATCGCGTCACGGAAAACTACTTCATCAACATCAATATGGGCAACGGGCGGTTCTTTCACCGCAATAGTATGCAATCGCACTGGAGCGATTACGACAACAACCGCCACCATGATCGTTTCAACTACGCCTACCAGCACGACCGCCAGGCAGTGACCGTCGTGTCGCGCAACGACTTTCGTGATTCACGGCCCGTGACGCGTTCGGCCGCACACATGAGCGAAGCCGTATTGCTGCAGTCGCGCGTCGAGCGTGCGCCGTCGATCCAGCCTAACCTTGCCAGCCAAGGCGCAGGTAGAGCACGGGTGCAACCCGAACAGCAGGTGTTTGCGCGCCAGGTCGTGACGCGTACACCCGTAAGCTCTAATGCAGCCAGCCGTGCAGGCGCAATTTCTTCGCCACGCGGCGCACCCCAGCGAGATGCCGCTACAGGCACCCAAAGCACGCCGCGCACCCAAGCGCCTTCCAGCACACCTGCGCGTGCGTCGGTGCCTGCACAACCCAATCAGCGTACGACTGTGCCACGCACCATTACGCCGCGCCCACAGACCACATCGCCTCGTGAGCTTCCTCCCAGCCGCACCGACCGACCGAGCGGCGCGGTGATCGACACGAGCAGATCGCAGCGCTCGCAGCCGATCGTGGGCAGTCAGCCGCCTGCACGTGCGCCCATCCAGGCCGAGCGCTCGCGGACCACTGCGCCGTCACCCACGACGCCACGCACACAACCGCAAATGGCAGTGCCACAGCGTACGTCACCTCCGACCAGCATGCCGCGCAGCCAGCCGCAAGCTGTTCCGCGTGCCGCACCACAACCAAGCTCACGCGGGCTGCAGAGTACGCCGGTACAAAGCAGTGCTCCGGTACGCAGCAGCACTCCGGTACGAAACAGCGCTCCGGTGCCCAGCAGCACCGCAGTGCCCAGCAGTACCCCGGTACAAGAACCCGCCAGTACGAGTGATGAATCAGAAAGTGGCCAGTCTTCCTCACCCCGCGGCAAGCCCCAACGGCGCGCCGGGTCGGGTATTCGCTGACAGGGTCCGGACTCGCTGCAACAGCCATAAACCTGCAAGTTCGTCATTCCGGCGCAGGCCGGAATGACGGGAGCCTGGGGCGCCGAGCGCACCTGCATCCAGCGCAGAGAAAAATAGGTCCAAGAGTGAGACTTGTCGCAGCGGGAAGAGTGCGGTTGTCTCCTCTCATCGTGCCTGCACCCACGCGCCATGCGTTAGGATAGGGAAAGTCTGTACATAGCGATTTCATGACGCGCTACGCCGCCCGCATTGCCCAAGTACCTGTCGCCCGCCACAAGCGACATGAGGTAGTGGCTGCGTGCAGCAAGCGCAACTGAAGGGAAAGCATGAGCAAGCTCCAGGAGCACCGCCAACAAGGAACAGAATCGGGGCGACGACCAGTCCGCAGTTACGTGCTGCGCGAAGGCCGGATTACGCCTGCGCAACAACGCGCTTTCGCCGCGCACTGGGCTCATTACGGTGTCGATTTTCACGGTGTTCCTCGTGACCTCGATGCGCTGTTCAGCCGAGCGGCACCGCACGTGCTGGAAATCGGCTTCGGCAATGGCGAGGCGTTGGTCTGGGCTGCAGAAAACGATCCGGGCCGTGATTTCATCGGCATCGAAGTACACCGCCCTGGCGTTGGCAGACTGATGAACGCACTGGCCGACTCGGAAGCCACCAATACGCGCATCTATCGTCATGATGCCGTGGAAGTGATCGAACACGAGATTCCCTCGGAAAGCCTGGACGAAGTGCGTATATGGTTCCCCGATCCATGGCCCAAAAAGCGCCACCACAAGCGCCGTCTGGTGCAAACAAAGTTCATCAAACTGCTGGCCACACGCATGCGCCCCGGGGGGCTGCTGCATCTGGCCACCGATTGGCAAGAATACGCCGAGCACATGCTTGCAGTGATGCAGGACGAGCCGGCCTGGCGCAACCGCGCCGGTGACGAGCACTATTGCGCGCGCCCCGACTGGCGAATCGAAACGCATTTCGAGCGCCGCGGGCTGCGTCTCGGCCATGGCGTGTGGGATTTGTTGTACGAACTATCCGGCGACGCGCCCAGCTAAGGCACAATCCAAGCAGCCATCCCTCTGATCCACCCCGCACAGACCCACACACATGCCCACCGCCGCCGATCTCAGCCTGACACCCGACATGATGCTGGTACTCGGTCTGTTGGTGTTCACCATGATCATGCTGGTGCTCGAATGGGTCCGCTCGGACATCGTGGCCCTGCTGGTTGTGGTGGTCATCGGCATTACCGGC
>CAJDWN010000044.1_pt1 | contig 30336 bp, 32 predicted proteins | sample 7391581 | NCBI WGS metagenome assembly CAJDWN01 (sample SAMEA7055736, study PRJEB34461) | soil metagenome | biome: terrestrial ecosystem; feature: Peninsula; material: soil | place: Antarctica | collected 2016 | reverse complement strand
GCTACAAGCGCAGTCCATTTCACCCCTTCAGCTGCTTCGACACTGCCACCTTGGGTGGGCTGGCGTTGGGGCAGACGGTATTGTCACGGGCGGTGCAGGCGGCCGGACTGGATTGGAACGCCGACGAGGCGCATACGGCGGTCTACGATACTGAACGTACCGCGCAGCTGTTTTGCCGTATCGTCAATCGCTGGAAAAAACTGCAGGATCTGGAGAAAGGCCAAGCTTGAGAAACGCAGTCTCCGACCCGATGATAGATACATGCCCATCTACGAATACGCACCCACCAGCGATAAACACTGCCCGCACTGCGCTGGCGGCTTTGAGTCCCTTCAAAAGCTGCGCGACCCGGAATTGACGCAGTGCCCGGAATGCGGCGCTCCAGTCGAGCGCCACCTTTCTGCCCCCAGCATGGTCATGGGCGGAGAACATCTGCTGAAAGAATCGCACTTGAACAAGCACGGCTTCACCCAGTACAAGCGCATCGGCAAAGGCCAATACGAGAAAACTGCGGGCAAAGGGCCGTCGCATATCAGCGACAAGTAGGAGACGGGGGATCGGTAAGCGGTAAGCGGTAAAAGCGACCAGCACTACGCTGCCTGCTGCCCTGCTGCCGGGTCTTCAGCCGGTCGGAATCATCAATACCGCGCCGGCGCGCAGGCTGTTGGTGTTGGCCAACTGGTTGGCCTGCTGCAGATTGGCTACGCTGACGCCGTATTGATACGCAATGGCCGACAGCGTTTCGCCACGCTCTACCACGTGCTGGTCGCCGCGTTCGCGCGCCTGCTGGGCAAACCAGGTCCCCACCGGCGGCGACGATTCGAAGTAATTCTTGACGCCATCCAGGATCGCACTGGCCAGCTTCTTGCGGTGTCCATCATTGCGCAGCTGCCGTTCCTCGTGCGGATTGGTGATGAAAGCCGTCTCTACCAGGATGGAAGGAACATCTGGCGAGCGCAGCACTACAAAGTTGCCGTGTTCGACGTAACCACGGTGGGTCGGCCCGAGTTTGGCCAGCGCACCCAGGACATTGCGCGCCACAGCATTGGATATCTGCATCGAGGCGCCCTGCGACAGATCCAGCAGCACTGCCGCCAGAGTGTCGTCCTTGTCGTCCAGCGATACCCCACCCACCAGGTCGGCACGGTTCTCACGGTCTGCCAGCCAACGCGCCGCCTCGCTGGTCTTGCCACGTGGGGACAGCACCCATACGGAAGACCCGCGGGCTGACTTGTTGCGGAAGGCATCGGCGTGCACCGAAACGAACAGGTCGGCGTTTTGCTCGCGGGCGATCTGATAGCGGCGCTTGAGGGGAATAAAGGTGTCGCCATCACGCGTCAGTACAGCTGTCATACCCGGCTGTTTGTTGATCTCGCGCGCCAGATCCTTGGCCACTTTGAGCGTGATGTCTTTTTCGTAGGTGCCGTTGGACCCGCTGGCACCGGGGTCGATGCCCCCGTGGCCGGCATCAATCGCGACAACTACCTTGCGCGCAATGGGCGCTAACGACGGCGGTGCCTTTTTCTCTGCAAGCAAAGGGTCCGAATACAGATCAACCACCAGCCGGTAACCGTGCTTTTGACCCGGCTGCAGAAGAAAGCTTTTGGGGTGCGCGGACTCGTTCATGTCCAGCACCAGGCGCAAACCCTTGTCACCGTGACGTCCACTACGTACGCGCCCGATGGAACCGATTTGCTGCGGCTCCGTGAAACTTCCACCCAGGTCAGCACGGTCCAGATCAATCACGATGCGATCGGGCTTGCTCAACTGAAAAAGTCGATACTGCACCGGCCCGGACAGGTCAATTACCGCCCGCGTATGCCCCGCGGCGTTGGATATGCGCATGTCCTCAACTGTTTGCGCCTGCGCCGAATAAACCATGAAAGCCAGCACCAAGCCTGCCCATGGCCACAACGCAATATGTCGTGCACGAATCTTCATACTGCAGATAGATACCGCATCTTCGACAAAATTGCAATAATTGTCTTTGTAATCCTGAGGATGCGGCGTCTTTATCAGACACTACTCCAAGAGTGGAGAAAGCCCCTAAACAGGCCTTGTTTGCAAGCATTCCAGCAAGGCTCTGCCCCGACCAGATTCCGCCACCAGCCTCACTTCGCGCCCACCGCCAGCATGCGCCAGTTGCACATGCAGATCAGCTATCGGCAACGCACCGGCACCCCGCTCGGGCCACTCGATCAGAATCACGGCTTGTGCACTGCCGAGTTCATCCAGGCCCAGCCACTCGAGCTCCGAAGCATCAGCAATGCGATACAAGTCCAGATGCCATGCCGTTCTCCCATCCGCCAACACGTACGGCTCGATCAAGCTGTATGTAGGGCTCTTGACCCGCTCGCCTACGCCAAGTGCCTGCAGAAAACTGCGCGCAAAAACCGTCTTGCCGGCGCCAAGGGAGCCTTCGAGCCAGATCACCAGGCCACCATCGACGCCTGCTGCGAGTTGCTCGGCAAGCTGCCGCGTCGCCGCCTCGTCGCTCAGCGTTCGTTCAAGCGACACCTCACTCATGGTCTGGCGCCAGCAAGAAACGCAAGGCGGGCAATAAATCACTGGCCAGCATGCCGCGCTGGCCCCGTCGGGCGGCACGATCCCCCGCTCGGCTGTGCAGGCCGGTGCCCATGCAGGCAGCCTGCCACGCGTTCAGACCCTGGGCGAGAAGCGCACCCACAACCCCGCTCAGCACATCGCCCATACCACCCGAGGCCATGCCCGGGTTACCCCAGGGGCACACGGCGATCTGGCCATCGGGCCTGGCGATCAGGCTGCCGGCCCCTTTCAAGATCACTACGCACTGATACTGGCGCGCCAATTCACGCGCTGCAGCAAAACGGTCGGCCTGAATGTCGGCATTGTCACAGCCGAGCAAGCGCGCTGCTTCACCCGGATGGGGTGTCAGCACCACCGATCGACCGCCGAAGACCTGCTTGTGCTGCGCCAGCAAATTGAGTCCATCAGCATCCAGCAGCAGTGGCTGAGACGCATTCATTGCCTGGCCGAACAAATGGCGGCCCCACTCGTGTTGCCCCAGCCCCGGGCCAACCACCAGCACACTGACCGCATCCAGCAGGGCCTGATCCACACCATGCTCGTCACAAGCGTGCACCATCAATTCCGGACGGGCGGCCAACAGAGCGCCTGTGTGCGCCTGCCGCGTGGCAATGCTCACAAGACCGGCCCCACTGCGGAGCGCGGCCTCGCCGGCAAGACGTATGGCGCCACCAAAGCCGTCATCCCCCCCCACAACCAGCACGTGGCCGTAACGTCCCTTGTGGCTGTCGCACTGGCGAGGAGGCAGGCATTCGGGCTGCAGAAGCTGTGCTTGTGCGGCCACTCGGTCATAGAGTGAATGTGGCAGGCCCAGCGCTGCCAGGGAAAGTGAGCCACAGGCATCAACAGCCTGATGCGTGAACAGGCCCTGCTTCCACGCCACGAAGCAAATCGTCGCTGCAGCCCGTACGCACTCACCCAGCATTGCGCCTGTATCGGCCTGCAAACCGGAAGGTACATCGAGCGCAAGCACCGGCGATGACAGCGCGTTCAAACTTTTGATCAGCTCACCCGCCAGGCCTTCGCAGGCACGATCGAGGCCACTGCCAAACAGCGCATCGACGTAGATATCACCCAGCGGCAAGCCCTGCCCTGCAGCCGCCAGGCTCAGTTTGCCGCCGGCATTCACATAGGCGTCACGAGCCTGGGCTGCGTCTCCGTGTGACTGCTCGGTGAGTGCGACCACTTGCACCCGCAGCCCTGCTTGCAATGCCAGCACACCCAACAAAAAGCCATCACCACCATTATTGCCCGGCCCGCAGACAATGCTCATGCGAAGCGCGTGCGGCCAACGCCAACGCAATTCCCGGTGTGCTGCGTCTGCTGCGCGCAGCATCAGCTCGTAGCCGGCGATACCCTGTTCATCGATAGCCAGCCGGTCCAGCTCGCGCACTTGCGCTGTGGTGTACAGACTCAGTGTTGGACTACTCATCAGGCAATTATAGGCGGGCCGCTACAATACCTGCATGTCTGAACATATCGACTACAACTGGCTGGCCAGCGAAATCAAGCGCTGGGCCGGGGAATTGGGTTTTGCCGCCGCCGGTATCACCGGCGTGGCGCTGGACGAAGATGAAGCCCACCTCGAACGCTGGCTGGCTGATGATCGCCACGGCAGCATGGAGTACATGCAGCACCATGGCAAAAAACGCAGCCGCCCCCCCGAATTGCATCCGGGCACGCAACGGGTCATTTCGGTACGCATGAATTACGTGCCGCCGGGACTTGGAAATGCCTGGGATACCCTCAACGACGGCCGTGCTGCTTATATATCCCGCTACGCACTGGGTCGCGATTATCACAAGCTGATGCGACAACGCCTGCAAAAACTGGCTAGCCGCATTGGCGATGTAGTCGGCGACTTCGGCTACCGCGCTTTTGTCGATTCGGCTCCGGTGCTGGAAAAGGCGCTGGCACGCAACGCTGGGCTCGGGTGGATCGGCAAGCACACCCTGCTATTGAGCAGCGACGCCAGTTCCTGGTTTTTCCTGGGTGAGCTGTTCACTGATTTGCCACTTCCGATCGACACCCCGGCAAGCGAGCATTGCGGCACCTGCACTAGATGCATCGACGTATGCCCCACGCAGGCCATCACCGGACCTTATCAACTGGACGCGCGACGCTGCATCTCCTATCTGACCATCGAGCAGAAAGGCTCGATACCGGAGCCTTTGCGAGCGCCCATGGGCAACCGTATCTTCGGCTGCGACGACTGTCAGCTGGTATGCCCCTGGAACAAGTTCGCAAAACTGGCCGAGGAGCCTGACTTCGCGCCACGCCACAGTCTCGACGGAGCCAAGCTGGTCGACTTGTTTGCGTGGAGCGAAGAAGACTTTCTTGAACGCACGCAAGGTATGGCCATTCGGCGCGCCGGCTACGAGGGTTGGTTACGCAACATTGCCGTGGCTTTGGGCAATGCGCCGCACGACCCGGACGTTCTGAGCGCGCTCCAGTCACGCGCCGACCATCCCTCAGCGCTGGTGCGTGAGCATGTAGCCTGGGCCTTGCGACGCCACGCAAACGTCGGATAGGCCACAAAAGTGAGCCGCAGCTCGGTATAGTCACGACAACTTTGACGATTCCGTGTCGGCTTATCCCCGGGGAGCTCAGGACGCCGGCATCAAATGCAAACCTTGGGAGGACAGCATGGCACTCATAGGCAAATGGGCCTTTATCGCAGGCCTGATCATTGCGGTTCTGGGCGGCTTCGGTGTTGGCTACGTCTGGTTCGGCTGGGTCATGGCCGTACTCGGCCTGATAGTCGGGTTTCTGAATGTGCGAAAGGATGAGGTGCAGACCTTCCTTCTTGCCGCCATCGGCCTGTTGATGTCGACGTCAGCCATCAGCATGATTCCCTACATCGGCGAATACGGTCATCGCATTCTGGGTAACTTGGCGGCCTTTATCGCGGCTGCGATTCTGGTCGTGGCCTTGCGCTCGTTGTTTACTACCATGCGGGATTAACGCTGGTTGTTCGGCGCGGGATATTCGCCGCTGAAGCCGTGTTGATTTCAAAGAGCTTTCACGCCCAAAGGGTGTGAAAGCTCCTCGACGAACGGCGGCACCCCGCTACAACTACTCCCTTCAGGCGAGCTGCTTGGGAATCGAGTGATTGGAATGGGTCATGCGGTTTTGCGGGTCGACATAGATGCAGGTCGGTTGATAGCTCTCGAGCTCGGCAGTGTCCAGGTGCACGAAGGCGGCAATGATGATCACGTCGCCGACCTGCGCGCTGCGCGCCGCGCTGCCGTTGACCGAAATGATGCCTGAGCCTTCTTCAGCACGCAGTGCGTAGGTCACAAAGCGCTGACCACTGTTCACGTTCCAGGCATGGATCTGCTCGTAATCACGAATACCGGAAGCATCCAGCAGACGACCATCAATGGCGATGGAACCCTCGTAATTCAATTCGGCATGGGTGACCGTGACGCGATGGATCTTGGCCTTGAGCATATTGGTGTACATGGGCGAAACCGTGGAGAAAAAAAAGCAGACAACATTATAACGGCTTGCTGTCCCTTCTATTGCTATGCGGCCCGAAAAGCGGCGGAAAAATGGCCCGCTATTCGATTTCAAGATTGTCTATCAGGCGGGTATCACCAAGGCGTGCTGCCGCCAGCACAACCAGTGCGGTGCGCTGGTTATCGCTTGGTCTACAGAGGTCGCTGGCATTGCGAATAGCCACATAGTCCACCACGAATCCCGCGTGCGCCAGGCGCGTGTTGGTCACCTGTTCGATGGAAGCAAGTTCATGGCCTTGCGTGACAAGCGTTTGTGCCTGCTGCAATGATTCGTGCAATCGTGGAGCGATCTTGCGAGCTGTTGCATCCAGATACTGATTGCGTGAACTCAGCGCCAAGCCATCGGTATCGCGCACAATTGGCCCAGCCAGGATATCTACGGGCAGGCCGAGATCGCGACACATGCGTTCAATCACCCGCCACTGCTGATAGTCCTTGCGCCCGAAAACCGCGACATCCGGCTGCAGCATGGATAGCAGCTTGCACACCACGGTAGTCACGCCGTCGAAGTGTCCTGGCCGGTGCGCACCCTCCAGAATGCCAGTCAGATCCGGAACGTGCACCTTGACTGTGGATTCGACGCCATAGGGGTATAGCGTGTCCACGTCCGGGGTGAACAGCAAGTCGCAGCCGTGCGCGGCCAGGCCCGCGCAATCGGCATCCAGCGTACGCGGATAACGCGAATAATCCTCACCCGGGCCAAACTGGGTCGGATTGACGAATACACTGGCCACCACATGGTCACTGCGCGACCGAGCCAAGGTGAGCAGCGAATAATGCCCGGCGTGCAGGTTCCCCATGGTCGGTACAAATGCGACGGATTCCCCTTGACGGCGCCAATTTTGAACGGCGGTCCGGATCGATGCCGGGCGTGCCTCAGTTTCCATTGGGGAACCCATGACAGGATGTTGAACCGTGGCTCGGCGGTTGAGTCAGGATCGCCCTACCAGCCATGCTCGGCAGTGGGAAAGCTCCCGCTTCGAACATCGTCGACGTAGGCTTCCATCGCGGCACGCACGCTGTCACGACCGATCAAGAAATTCTTGCTGAATCGCGGCACCCTGCCGCGGCTGATTCCGAGTAGATCATAGACCACCAGCACCTGACCATCGCACCCTGCGCCCGCACCTATGCCGATGACAGGAATGGCCAGATCTTCACTGATGCGCGTTGCCAGCTCCGAGGGCACACACTCCAGCACCAGCATTTGTGCACCGGCTTCGGCTACTCGACGGGCATCCTCGAATAGACGCTCGCCGGCTGCCTGCTCACGGCCTTGCACACGATAGCCTCCCAGCGCGTGCACGGACTGGGGGGTCAAGCCCAGATGCGCACTTACGGGGACACGATGTGCGCTGAGCGCGGCAATCACGTCGCACGTCGGGCCGGCTCCTTCCACCTTGACCATCGCAGCGCCACCCTCGCTCATCAGGCGAGCCGCCGCATCCAGGCCATGCTGTGGCGATCGGTCCGCCATGAACGGCAAATCAGCAAGTAATAGAGTGTGTTGCAATCCACGGGCGACGGCAGCTGTGTGGTAAACCATGTCGTCCACGGTCACCGGCAGAGTACTGCCATGCCCCTGTATGACGTTGCCAAGGGAATCGCCAACCAACACGATATCCACGCCGGCGGCATCAGCTTGCGCGGCGAAACTGGCGTCGTACGCGGTCAGCATGACGATCTTCTGGCCGGCTTTCTTCATCACCGCCAGATCCGGCACTCTCACCAACCGGCGATCCTTTGCGGAAGCATTTTCGCTGTTCACTTGAATTCTGACTTTGAAATAGACTGCATTTCGGACCCTCTGATCAACCCGCGCGCAGGCGTCACCCGATCTGTCTGGTCACAAGACAAGGCGCACTGGGACAGGCAGGCTGGTTGCCTGACAAGCCAGTGTAACGCAGTACTGGGGACAGACAGAACCGGCCCGGCTTGTTGATCTTGAATGCATGGGTGATATCTACGCAGGGCTTGATCGGAGTGTCCCGGGCCCACAGGCTAATCAACTACGCGGCACTCGTGCGCACCCAGGCTCTGTAGTAATTCATGGACCTGGCCAAGGCCGGGTATTTCCAGCTCGGGTGATATTTCTGCCAGTGGCACCAACACGAACGCGCGCTCGGCCATGCGAGGGTGCGGTAACACCAAGTCATCCGTATCAAGAATGCGCTGCTCATACAACAGCAAATCCAGATCCAGGGTGCGCGGCCCCCAACGCGGACCATCACGACGCCGCCCCTGAGCGTGTTCGATCCCTACCAGCGCCTGCAGCAAGGCATGCGGCTCCAGCTCGGTTTCGATGCATGCGACTGCATTGACGAAATCTGGCTGGTCAGTCACTCCCCAGGGTGCGGTGCGATACAGGCTTGAGGCACGCAGCAAGCTACAGCCCTCGAGTTCAGCCAGCGCAAGCAGGCCCGATTTCACTTGCTGCAGCGGCGCATCAAGATTGCTGCCCAGCGCAATCCAGGCACGGCTCAATCGCTATCGCCCTCGGTGGCTTCACGGGGCTTGCGACGGCGCCTGCGTCGAGGTTTGTCTGAGCTCGCAGCATGCGCTGGCTCGAGCTCACCAGCCAACTCGTCACGCGGCAGTTCCTGAGCCCGCGTCCACCATTCACCTGCCTCAGCAATCTCAGGCGATTCGTCGCAACGCATCAACAGGAAATCATACGCTGCGCGGAAACGGGGGTGCTCCAGCAGGCGCATGACGCGTTTGCGGCGATGATCATCAAAGCGCAGTTGCAATGCCCATATCTCTTCCATCGCGTAGACAAAGCGGCGCGGAACGGCCACCCGCTGGTTCTGTTCACGGATCACATCGGCTGAAGCCCGCTGCCAGGCCAGCGCCACATTTTCCTGCGCGGCGATATCGGCCTCGGCGCGATGTCGGACCTCACCCCAGAGCAGCAATGCAAACAGGAATGCGGGCGTGACACTCTTGCCTTGGGCAACACGCCCGTCGGTACTGGCAAGGCCGCGTTCAAGCAGGCCCTGATAATGGCCGTGCGGGTCATTCGCCAGCGCTTTGGCAGTGGCTGGGAACAAGTGCCTGAGCAGATTGTGTTCGCGCAACCGACGAAGGCTGGCCAAACCGTATCCACACAGAAACATCTTCAGACTCTCGTCAAACAGGCGTGCCGGAGGCGCTGTATCCAGCAAACCACCCACACGCGCCAGCGGTGCAGCCGCCTCGGAGCCGATACTGAAATCGAGTTTGGCAGCCAGGCGCGCTGCTCGCAGCATGCGCACCGGATCTTCCTGGTAGCGTGTTTCGGGGTCACCAATCAGGCTCAGCACCCGCCGCTTCAAATCATCCATACCCTGGACATAGTCGCGTACGCTGAAATCGGTAATGTCGTAGTACAACGCATTCACGCGGAAATCCCGCCGCAGGGCGTCTTCTTCAATACTCCCCCAGACGTTGTCGCGCAAGATGCGCCCTTCAGCACTCTGGCTTCGATTGCCCTCCGCGTCATCACTGCTACCGCGGAAAGTGGCTACCTCGATTATTTCGCGCCCGAATATTACGTGCGCGAGCCGAAAACGACGCCCAATCAGGCGGCAGTTGCGAAACAGATGCTTGACCTGCTCTGGCGTGGCATCAGTAGCCACATCAAAGTCCTTGGGCTGAACACCCAGCAACAGGTCGCGTACCGCACCGCCTACCAGAAAGGCAGCAAATCCCGCCTCATGCAAGCGATAAAGCACCTTCAGGGCGGCCTGACTGATGTTCTTGCGCGACACTTGATGCTGGTCGCGGGGGATTATCTGCACGGCCACGTGTACTTCAGCCGCTTGTCGATCACTCAAATTGACATCCTTTGTGCCATACGGTCCAGAGCGTGCGTATTGAGCGCTTCGCCGAACCAACATAATCCGATATACTACTATCGCGCTTTGACGTCTCGCTCCCTTCGTCTAGCGGTCCAGGACACCGCCCTCTCAAGGCGGGAACACGAGTTCGATTCTCGTAGGGAGCGCCAAATCCGAGTCCGGTGGTTCGTGTTTGCACATGGGCCACCGATCTCATTCCGGTGCCACGCACCCAATGTGGCAGACGACCTTCCTGCTCATCGCTGCACAGGTTTGCCTGATGCGTCGCGCGTAGCGCCAGAATTGCGTAAACGCTGAGTACGTGGGGCCGCCGTACTGACAGACCCGCCTTTCTGCGCCATGGGCTTGAGTGAGCCACCCTCGAGCATGGAACTCAATTGCAATACGGCGCGCCCATCCCCGTTGATGTTGATGGTGGTCTGACCATTTTGCGATAGCACGCCGATGGTGGCGAAGTAGTTGTGCGATGGGTCGGGCTTGCTACGGAACATCCGCGAAAAGAAGCCACCGCTACGTTTGGGCAACTCGCTGGCCTTGATATTCAAACTCAAGTCATGCCGGGCGTCATCACGACTCACGATCGTGCCGATTCCGCCACTGGTCAGCCTGTCGTTCACGGTCTGCCATGCGGTATCAACATCGTCTTCACTGGTCAAACTGAGGCCACTGGGTGGTGTGGTGTCGTTATGAACCATCGCGTTGCCGTCGCCAGTGGCCGTCGGCACCAGCATTTCGGCGCTCCGCCCGGGCGTGTCGAGCCCGCTGGGAATTTCCAAATGTGACGCAGCTTCAGCTTTTTGCCAGTCCGGGCGCGTGTCACGATGACAGGACGCCAGCACTGGAAGACTGGCCAGAATAAGAATGTAGAATAATTTCATGGGCATCAGTGTATCCGGTTTTTAAGCTCGCAGGCTCATTGCCAACTCATACAAACGCTGGCGCGCTTCGCCTTCGGGCAATTGCAGTAGTGGCAATCTGACCTGTTCGCCACAAATATCCATGGCCGCAAGGGCCGCCTTGATCGGCACCGGATTGGGTGCACAGGCCAATGCGTCCAACAGGGGTCGCAAGCGCGTTTGCGCTTCGGTTGCAGCGGCTTTGTTGCCGTCACAGGCCGCATCGCACAAAGCCCGAAACAAGTCGGGCGCAGCATTGGCCACCACGGACACCGTACCTGTAGCGCCCGCCAGCATCGCGTCCATGGCAGTACCATCATCGCCTGACAGGTAAAAGAAATCATCCGAAACGAGTCGTACCAGCGCATTAACCCGTTCAGCATCGGACACGGCCTCCTTGATACCGATAATGCGCGGATGCGTACTCAGTACCCGCACCGTTTCAGGCTGCATGTCACACCCAGTGCGCGAAGGTACATTGTACAAGATGATGGGCAGATCACCCTCGTCGGCAACTGCGCGAAAGTGCTGCTCCAGGCCGCGCTGTTCCGGTCGCACGTAATACGGGGTAACCACAAGTGCTGCATCGGCGCCGAGCGTGGCAGCACGCTTGCATCCGGCAATCGTACTGGAGGTAGCTGCGGTGCCGCAGCCGGCAATGACAGGGACACGATGCCTGGCCTGTTTGACGGCATGCTCCAACAAGCACCCGAACTCGTCCTCCGTCAGCATGTGCGCCTCGCCGGTGGAGCCGGCTACGACCAGCGCTTGCGTGCCGCGCTCGAGTTGATGGTCGATGAGGCGCCCAAAACCCGCAAGATCCAGTGCCCCGGTGCCATCAAAAGGAGTTACCAGGGCGCAGATACTGCCATGAATGTCCACACATGAGTCCTGCTCAATATCAAGCGCACATATTACTTGCCATAGCGGCCCCGAGTCTATCCAGTGTAGCCTTGCGCGGACCGGTTCAGCGGCTTAAGCTGGCTTGACAGTAAATTGTGCGATCTGACTACGTCCTCACTGGAAAATATCTGTTTGAACACCCCTGCCAAGCGCCCAGGAAACGAACACCGCCTGCTGGTTCACTCCTTGACCGCCGCCGATGTTTCACCGCTACCCATGCTGGTACAGCGGATCGCCGACAGCGGCTGCAATCTTGCTGATGCCCGCGTATCGACGCTGGCGGCCGATTGTAGCGTGGCCCTTCTGGCCGAGGGCCCATGGGACGCGATTGCCAAACTGGAAGGTGTGCTGGAACGGCTGGCCAATGACCGCGAACTGCATTTGTGCTGGTACCGTACCAATGAACGCAATCCGCAGTCGAACCTGCTGCCCTACCTGGTCGAGGTCATCTCTACTGACATGCCGGGTATCCTCGCGGCCATAGTAAATTTCTTCAGCCAGCGTCACATCAGCATTGAGCAGATGGTGTCAATGCGCTATCAGGCGATGCAAACTGGCGCTGCCATGTTTTCAGCACAAATAACCGTTGGCGTCCCCGCGGAGAGCCATATCGCCACCTTGCGTGATGAATTTCTGGAATTGTGCGACGGGCTGAACCTGGATGCAATACTGGATCCCATGAAGTTCTGAGGCCGCTCTTCTAGGCGTCGTCGGCGGGGCGTGATCAACCAAAATCTGCAGCTAAGGACAAGACCATGATCGACACCGGAGACAATGCACCCTCGCTCATTGGCACCACGGGTGATAACAATGCCCTCAAGCTCGATGACTTCAAAGGGCAGTGGGTCGTGGTGTACTTTTATCCGCGCGACAACACCCCCGGTTGCACCACCGAGGCCGAGGATTTTCGCGACCTCTATGCCGAGTTTCGTCAACGCAACGCGGAGATCATTGGCGTATCCCGCGACGCGGTAAAGTCCCATCATGGATTCAGCGGCAAGCACGAATTGCCCTTTCCCCTCATTTCCGACACGAACGAGGCCTGGTGCAAGGCCTTTGATGTCATCCATGAGAAGACGCTCTACGGCAAGATCGGCTTGGGGGTGGTGCGCAGCACGTTCTTGATCCACCCCGACGGAAAGATTGCCGAGGTCTGGCGCAAGGTCCGCGTCAAGGATCACGCACAAATCGTGCTTGACAGCATTCCCGTATAAAGCCCGACAACACACGCTACCCACGAACAATTCGAGCTATCAGGAGGATGCACCCACATGAACGAGACTGATCGGGGCAAGCGCATCTATGCGCTGGACACCAACGTACTGCTGCACGACCCCACTGCAATCTTTCGATTTGAAGAGCACGATATTTTCATTCCGATGACGGTGCTCGAAGAACTGGACGAAAAAAAGCAGGGCACGTCGGAGGTAGCACGTAACGCTCGCCAGGCCAGCCGATTTTTCAATGAGCTGATCGAACGTCAGAGCGGCGGCAGCATTACCGACGGCCTGTTGCTGGATAATCCGCACGGTCTGAAACTGGACAATGCACCAAGCCGTGGTCGCCTGTACTTTCAGCAGCGCACCGGCAGCGGCAGCGGCAAGGCGGACAATCAGATTCTGTCTGCGGTACTCGAACTGCGCGATGAGCGCACAGACGTTCCGGTAATCCTGGCCAGCAAAGACATCAATCTGCGCATCAAGGCCACCATTGCCGGAATCCGCAACGAGGATTACCAGAACGATCGCGCTCTGGACGATTTCGCCTTGTTGTTCTCGGGATCCAGTGAACTGGCTCCGGATTTCTGGGATCAACACCCCGAAGTGCGCTCGTGGAACGATCACGGCCGCACCTGGTACGAGCTGAAGCCTGGCGAAGGTGAGCGCTGGTACCCCAACCAGTGCCTGTATCTGCCCGGGCAGAACGATATCGAGCTGAGGGTCACCGAATGCGAGGGCGACAAAGCCACACTGGTCCTCCTGGACGACCATACTCAGTCCAAACACAGCATCTGGGGGATCACGGCACGCAACCGCGAGCAGAACTTCGCGCTCAACCTGTTGATGGACCCGGAAATCGACTTTGTCACCCTGCTCGGCACGGCGGGCACCGGCAAGACTTTGCTGACTCTGGCTGCCGGACTGGCACAGGTGATGGATCAGCAACGCTACCGCGAAATCATCATGACCCGTGCCACGGTGTCGGTGGGTGAGGACATCGGCTTTCTACCCGGTACCGAAGAGGAAAAAATGACGCCGTGGATGGGCGCGCTCACAGACAATCTGGAGGTGCTCGCCAATCCCGATGACGGCAGTACCTGGGCGCGCCAGGCCACCAATGATCTGCTCGCTTCCAAGGTCAAGATCCGTGCCTCGAGCTTCATGCGCGGGCGAACCTTTCAAGCCCGGTACCTGATCATTGACGAAGCCCAGAACCTGACACCCAAACAAATCAAAACGCTCATCACCCGCGCCGGTCCCGGCACCAAGATTGTGTGCCTGGGCAACGTCGAGCAAATCGATACGCCCTACCTGACCGAGACCACCTCGGGGCTGACCTATGTCGTTGACCGCTTCAAGAGCTGGCCACATGCCGCGCACATTACCTTGCGCCGGGGCGAGCGCTCACGGTTGGCCGACTTTGCATCGGTAGCGCTGTAGAGCAAGAGCCGGAATTGGGGATTGAGGATTCGGTTGCGGCGTACGCGTGCGGCACAGAATACTGCTGAGCATCGCGCAATAGGTGAGCCGACACATTGGTGCGCTTCGCTTTGCTCAGCAGCACCCTACAACTACGCGTCGTGATTCGGCCGATTGGCGCTCAGAAATGCCACGCCCAAGTGGACTCAAACTCCAGCTGTCGCACGGAATCTTGCCGATCGCGGCGTGCGCTGGATGGGATGCCAAGCACGAACTCGGCCGGCGCATAGTTGGCCATCAAACGCCACTGCATGGTCGGTGCCCGGCGCACGAAAGACAGCCCGACACTATAGTCGGCGGCATCGGCCATCAATAACTTCGAGAGCAGATGTGAGGTTGGCTCGGGTTGCTCGCCAGTACTGTAGCGCAGACTCAGCTCGTTTCGCTCACCCAGACTCTGCGCCAGAGTCACGCTGTAGACATCCAGATCACGCCAACTGAATTTGGGGCTGGTGCTGTCACCCAGAACTGCCAGAACGCGTCGCGGTAGCGCCGAGGACACGAACGGCTGAATGGAGCTGTATTTGATCCGCTCAACGCCAACACTGAATCGAGTCCGCCTCTCGGCGTGCCAAGTCAAACCCAGTTCCATGCGCGCGGGGATGTCCAAATCCCCGGGGTTACCGTAGATACCTCGGAAGTTCTGAACCGGGTCCATATTGATCCGGGAGCGATAACCGGCATACCAGTCCACCTTGGGCGCCAGCTCGTTATGCGCGCCGAGCTCCATACCGGTGCCGTGCGAGGCACCTGCCATGGTGCTCAGGCCAGGGTATGCCCGAGTTGCCGCGTAATCATCACCATCCAGCATAGCTGCCGCGAAGCGCTGATGCGCGAGCACTATGGAAAGATCCAGAAACCCATTTTGCCCAAACCGTTGAACCAGCCCGGTGCTGGCGGAGTGGCCTGCAAATGGAGTACCCAGAGCACCCAACAACGGCGTGCTATCAACGGTTGTGTCATTTTGCAAACGAGGGCGAGTCGTCAGCGACTGGTCTTGTAGTTTGAGCGTCAATGCCAAGCGTGCGTCACCTGTCAGCGGCATGACCACACGCACATCCTGCGTATCGAAACGATCCAGCACGGTGGGCGGCGCGTCGCGCGACGAGGTCTTGTTGGCCCATGAAAAATCGGGTGTGATCCGGCTCAAGGCGTAGCCTCGCCAGCGCTGCATTACATCAGCGGACTGAGCGGAAAGACCGTCATGGCCAGAATCAGGATAAGCAGCAACCGCAGCCGTGGGTGCAATAAGCAATACCCCGGCCAGAAAGGAAAGTGGGAGCGACCAGAGTCCGGTCGCTCCCTTTAAATTGCGCCTTGGCGCATTTGTTCGCCGCATAGCCCTGTGCAGCTTCCTTTGGAGTGGTCGTTGCTCGTACATTATGCAAACTCTTTGTAGCTGTGTCAAGTACGCAACAATGCTGTATCAAAAACACATCAACGTCGGATTGAATGGCAGCATACGCCAAAATATCTTGTATATCATGTTGTATTTTAACAACACCCCGCAATGCAATGGGTGCCCCAGACTCTTGTCAAATACCCGACTTGTCGCAACGGCCGGGTTTCGAGGATACTGTCTAGCTCCGCGCCACCACATGTAGAGATCAGGACGATGAAAACACTTCTTGCCTTCAGTTTGGGCATGATGGCTGCCGCCAGTGGTATCTGTCAGGCACAAACCATCGACACCCGCCACAGCCAGTCGTTCGCATTGTCGACCTCGCAGGCCAATACAACAGGCACACTTATGGCCGAACTGAAGCAGCCGATGATGTCGACAATCATGACGCGCGCCATCGCCCATCGCGATGCTGACGGCAAACTGACCGTCAAATGCCAGGTGGAGGAATCGCCAATAGCCGATGCTCCGCGTACCCCCAACAGCAACGCACGCCGCAGAAAGTGAGGCCGATCATGCGCAACTGGATTCTTTTCCTGATACTTGGCCTTATCTGCAGTAACGTCCTGGCCGATGAAACCGTCATCGGCGTGCCCAAGAACAGTATCCAGACCGGCATCATTATAGACGTCCCCGCCAGCGCCAAGATCCTCACAATCACGGCCAAAGGCAACAACGGAGCGCCATTCGAGCTGTATTTCAAGGACGGTACAGACTTTGAGGCCGGCAAGCAGCTGTACGGCCAGGCCGATTACTTTTCCAATAACAACGGCGGTACGGCATCACTCGCTATTGGCACTTATGCTACGCCAGCCCTGCATGAAGGAAAATGGTACGTCGCATTTCTCAATCGCAGCACCACACAAGACACTCAGATCACACTGACCACCTCAACCAGCGACACAGCCGAGGTACCCACCGATTTCCAGATCAACTTCGGCAAGGCGCCCACGGTATTGGAAGATGCCTGGGACGGCGCCGACAATCTCGAGTGCGATGTTGCCCCCTGGACCGATGACACCCCACTTGGAAACACGACCGTGGGCCAATTCCACCAGGACCTTATCAAGGACACGCTGGAGGAATTGTCCACGCAGATTCATAGCCCGGTGCCAGTGCATGTCCAGGCTTGCTGGAAAGAGTTCGACGACGGAACCTATCTTTTCCGCGGCGATGCGGGCATGCCACTTGAGGACGTCTGGTATGCCATGGCACCTGCCGAGCGACTGGCCGGTCGTCGCGGCTGCAAACTCTACTCCGACGTCGACTGCGCGATACCTGAAATTGTTGTGTGGTTCAACAGTGCTGACGCGGCCAAGGGATCTTACGACGGTCCCGAAGACGAAGCATTGATCCGCTCAGTCATGATGCATGAAGTTGCCCATGGTCTGGGCTTTCTCAGCCAAATCGGCGTCAGCAAGGAAAAGGACGATGGCTCGGACAACCCCAATTATCTGAAGTTTTACAAAGGCTATATCGACGCCTACAGTGCCAATCTGGGCTACGTATCCGCTCCGGAGAAGCATCCGTCTGACTACCGAGTGGTTCAATTTGCCAACCTCGCCGCGACGGAAAGGGAAAACGCTCTGACTTCCGGCCAGTTTCTGGTGTGGACCGATCCTGCGTTGGGTTCCAGCGTGGATAATATTCTGCGCAACAACACATCCCCACGCAACCTGGTTGAACTGTACGCGCCCAGTAAAATTCAGCCCGGCTCGACCTTGTCCCACTTGTCCTCGGTACATAGAGATCAGCTGATGACCGCCGTAATCCAGCGCAGCCACCCCCAGACTTTGGGTCTTGCGGGCCCGATGCTGGCGCGTGTGGGCTGGAACACCGCACCCATCGCGGTAGCCAACCCGTCCAATACGCCTACTCCGGGCAACTGGTACGACCCGGCACATAGCGGCCACGGTATCGATCTGGAGCTCATTGCGCGCGACCCTGCCGGCGACCAGTACGCAGTCATTTTCTATACCTACGATGCGAACGGAAAATCAGAGTATTACTATGTTGGGGGCCGATTGAAGGACGGCCATCTGGTGTCACTCGACAATCCGGCCCAACCGGCACAGATTGGCCGGCCCATCTATGACAAGACGACACACAAAGCGACTTATCCTGCTGGCGCGGTCGGCACCATGGCCATCGACTTCACCGCGGCTGCCGCGTCAGAGCCCGCCTGCGCTGACCGCGACGGCATGGTGCTGGCAGTAATGAAATGGACCCTCGGCAATGACAGCGGTCGCTGGTGTATCGCACCACTGATCGGGGCAGTTCAATATCCAATAGCAGCTGAAGACCTCAACGGGCTGTGGAATGCCGGCACTTCGGACAGCGGCTGGGGCATGTCGGTTACCCAAATCGAGACCAGCAGCGGCAAGCGCATCAGCCCTTACCTGCTTTACTACTACGACGAGAACAACCAGCCGCGCTGGGCACAAGCCGAACTGGACAATTATTCTCCCGGCCAAACCGTCAGTCTGTACGACATACACGGTTATTGTCGCACCTGCGAGAAGACCGAAAGAACGAATCAGGTCATCGGCAGCATGAAGCTGGGGCTGACCGAACCGGAGCATACAGAGCTGCCATCGGGCAAGAACAGGATCACCGTCGACACCGAGCTGTCTGTTCAAGGTGCTGGTGATATCGATTTCGAACGTGACGATACCGCGTTGCGTATGTACTCGTTGCCTTTCGGGCAATGACGCGAACGGCTGCACAGCCGCGCCAATAATGGGCCCGCTTGTGCAACCTGTCGTGCAATCCATACCGGCGCTACATCCCAATGTTCATGCCCACAATCAAGGACTGGCCACTAGCTTGGGTCGATCATCTCGATCCGCGCCCAAGTGACGCCATCGACCTGGTTGTCATGCACTGCACCGAGCTGCCGGACCTGGCAACGGCACGGGCGTACGGCGAACGTATCTGTCATCCCAGCGGTACCGGCAACAGCGGCCACTTTTACGTGGACCGGGATGGCGGTGTTTGCCGCTTCGTCGCATGCGAGCGGGTAGCCCATCACGTGCGTGGCTACAATGAGCACTCGGTCGGCATCGAACTGATCAATCGCGGGCGTTGGCCAGCCTGGCTGGACTCCCGCAATCAGGCCATGACCGAAGCCTACCCGGAGCCGCAGATCGAAAGCCTGTTGGGTCTGCTGGCTTGGCTGCGCCGTCAGTTACCAAATCTGACACAGATAGCCGGGCATGAGGATCTTGACCGCGAACGGGTCCCGGCGAGCGATGATCCGCAAACTACCGTGTATAGAAAGCGTGATCCTGGCCCAGCCTTTCCCTGGCAGCGTGTGCTGCATGCCTCCGGACTCAAGCGTCTGATGCCGCCACGCGGCAAATAGCCTGCCTGCAAAGCTATAATGGTGCTTTTGCACGAGCGTAACCATGCAAATATCACCGGTACAAGAGCTGATTCACCTATTGAGCCTCGAGCGCCTGGAGGACAATCTTTTTCGGGGAATCAGCCGTGACATCGGTACCGCCAACGTATTTGGTGGTCAGGTGCTGGGGCAGGCGCTCTCCGCTGCCCAGCAAACCGTTGACACGCCACGCGCCGCACATTCCTTGCATGCCTATTTTTTGCGTCCGGGAGATATCGAAAAACCGATCATCTACCGGGTAGAGCGTAGCCGCGACGGACGCAGTTTTTCCTCACGGCGGGTCGTTGCCATCCAGCACGGCAAACCGATACTGAATGGCTCGGTGTCATTCCAGATTGAGGAATCGGGTGCAGAGCATCAGGCCACGATGCCGGTGGTTCCTGCACCACACGATTTGCCTGAGCCCGAACGGCTGCCGAATGCCGAATTGCACAAGTTACCGGTCAAACTGCAACGTTGGCTGAGCATGGAGGGGCCCTTCGAGTTCCGCAGGGTGCACGCACGCGACGAACTCAAGCCCGTTCGCCAGCCGCCACAGCAGTACGTCTGGTTCCGGCTCACCGAGCGTGTTGATGACCGACCCGAACTGCACCGTGCATTACTGGCGTATGCTTCTGACTTTCATCTGATCGGTACGGCAACACTGCCCCACGGCATTTCATTCCTGCAAAAAAACGTGCAAGTGGCCAGCCTTGATCACGCCCTGTGGTACCACCGCAGCTTTCGTGCCGACCAATGGCTGCTGTACGCTTGTGACAGCCCATCGGCACAAGGCGCACGCGGCCTTGCACGTGGCATGATTTTCACCGAACAGGGCGAACTGGTCGCCTCGACGGCCCAGGAAGGCCTGATCCGCGTCCGCAACGGAGATTGAACTGTGCGTAAAATCTACACATCACCGCGGATCGAGAATGCTGATCGGGTAGCACAACTGTTTGCCGAACACGGCATTGCCGCGCGAGTCACCAACGATGGCGGTTGGCGTGGTCGCGACCACCGCCGATTCAGCTACTTCGGCAGTGGCAGGAATCAATCGGCGTGGCCGCAGGTCTGGGTTCTGAAAGCTGAAGACCAGCCACTGGCACGCCAATTATTGCGCGAGATCGGTATCACGCCGGCGGTGCAGTTCGGCGAGGCTCTGGAGTTCGAGCGTAGCGGCAGGGCACCGGTAGTCGCACGCCGCCGCAGAGTGGTAACGCGGGTACGCCTGGCGCTGCTGGCCATCATCGGCGTCATCATGGTAATCAGCCTGATTCACAGTTTGTAGAAGCGGCACATGGCCGCGATTCTGGACTGCTGAGCGACAATCCATGAGCGCGGGAGCAATAACTTGCTCTTGTCAGTTCACCGCTAACGGCTCATTTAGAGAATCTCCTACAGGCCGCGGCGCACCAGTTCCATAAAAAAAGCCCGGCTTGCGCCGGGCTTTTTATCTTTCCTGGTGAGCATGGTTACTGCCCCATGCTGTCACCAACTGTCGCTTACTGCTCGGGGTTTTGAACCGAGAGTTCCGTGCGACGATTGCGGGCGCGACCTTCATCGGTCTTGTTGGTAGCGATGGGCTGGGATTCACCGAAGCCCTTCACTCCAAGAATGCGGTCCGCATTGATACCGTGACCGGTCAGGTAATTATGCACAATCTGTGCACGACGCTCCGACAGCTTCTGGTTGTAGGCCTCGGTACCGATTGAGTCGGTATGGCCAACCAGTTCAACATTGACTCCGGGGTAACGCTGCAGGGTATCCACAGCCTGATCCAGAATCGCGACTGAATCGTCGGTCGGCTGCTGCAGGGTGGGTGCGATGTCAGTCTCGCCCGGCTTCGGACGATCGAACTTGAAGTTCACGCCGCGCAGGTCGATCACGACCGGCAGGGCACAACCATCCGGACCAACAATGGTGCCAGCCGGCGTATTCGGACATTTGTCATCACAGTCGTTGACGCCATCGTTATCGCTGTCCAACGTCGAGCAGTCAGGCTGCGGCGGAGGCGGCGGCGCGACCACTGCCAGTGGTGCTGACGGCGGCTGACCTAAACGACTGACTACGGTGATGCCCAGCATGTAATCACCATAGCCGCTCTTGTTGGGCTGTGATTTGTCATCCATGTCATAGCGGTAGCCCAACTCCAGCCGTACGTCTGAACTGTCGTCGACTGCCTTGGATAGGCCGACGCCAGCCTGAGCCGCAGGCGACCAGCCACTTACGTTGTACATATGATGGTGTGAGCCCAGGGCACCTAGCATCACATAAGGACGCCATGAGTCCATGTTGCTGCCGGGGAAGAATCGAGCACTCACGCCCAGACCGTTACTGCGCCAGGTATTGCCCACAACGTTGGCATCGCGATTCCGCGATGTATGATCGCCGAAAATCTCGACAGACAGGTTAGGTGTAAAAAACTTGCCTACGGCCATACCGACGAAGATCTGTCGGCTATTGGTATTACGGTCAGTCTCGTTGTACATGCCTCCGAGCGTTGGAGCTATGTACCAACGGCCATCAGTAACCGAGCTGCTGTCGCTGGATGCGTTTGAGCTGTCCATGTCCTGTGCATGGGCTGCACCAACTCCGGCAATGGCGAGGGCTATAAGCAGATACAAGCCTTTGCGTTTCATTTGATAAATCTCCTCATTTTTGTTGTCGAATTCACATCAAGCGGTCAAGGCAGTCATGCGGTCTTCCGCACCACTTCAAGTCGGATCGTCACGCCCGGGGAGTATCTCGGCACTGCGAGCCCCATCACGTCCCGCATAGTTTAGCAAAAATTCAACAAATTAAAGTAAATTCTGGCCAGCCGTTCAGACGGCAGTTAACAATAGATTTACGCCATCCGGTACAGACCAGGTTCAGGATGCGGCGTGAAAAAACAGTCCCATGAACTGCTGCACCGGCGTTGATTCCAAACGAGCACGATCCTCGCACAGCGTCCTGATCTCCGCCGTCTGCTCCGCGCCTAATTGGGCTTCCAGAGCTGCGCTGAACTTGGCCAGCAACAAGGGAATGCCCTCCTCGCGGCGTTCGCGATGACCTACCGGCACGTCGGTAGCGATTCGCCCGGTACTGCTACCGTCGGCAAAGAAGACTTCCACGGCATTGCCGATATAGCGTTTGGCAGGATCCAGATAATCTGTGCTGAACTGTTTATTCTCGCGCACTTCCATCTTGGCTCGCAAAGCATCAATACGCGGGTCGGCGGCCACATCGTCGTCGTAGTCATTGGCAGTCAGACGACCGAAGATCAATGGTACTGCCACCATGTACTGGATGCAGTGATCGCGATCGGCGTAGTTGGCCAGTGGCCCGGTCTTGTCGATAATGCGGCAGCCAGCCTCCTGGGTTTCGATGACCACTCGCTCGATCTGGTCGATCCGATCGACCACTTTTTCATGTAGTTGCATTGCACATTCAACCGCGGTCTGAGCGTGGAACTCTGCCGGGAAGCTGATCTTGAACAAGATGTTTTCCATCACGTAGCTGCCAAACGGTCTCTCGAACTCGAATGGTTTGCCACCGAAAGCCACGTCCTGGAAGCCCCATGTTTTGGCTGACACTGCCGACGGATAGCCGGTTTCACCTTGCACGGCGTCCAGCGCATGGGTCACCGCGCGACGGCAGGCATCACCGGCCGCCCAACTCTTGCGCGGCCCGGTATTGGGCGCGTGCCGGTAGGTACGCAAGACGCCATTGTCGATCCAGGCATTGGACACAGCATTGATAATTTCATCGCGGCCGCCACCCAGCATGTGCGTGGCTACGGCGGTGGATGCCAGGCGTACCAGGATCACGTGATCCAGGCCGACCCGATTGAAACTGTTTTTCAGGGCATAGCAACCCTGGATCTCATGCGCCTTGATCGCTGCCGTCAGCACATCACCCATGGTCAGCGGTATACCACCCTCACGTTCGGCCTTGCGACTGAGGTAGTCGGCCACGGCCAGGATAGAACCCAGATTGTCCGATGGGTGTCCCCACTCGGCGGCCAGCCAGGTATCGTTGAAATCGAGCCAGCGGATCTGGGTACCAATACAAAACGCCGCCTGCAGGCGCCAGATGGCGCACGCAACCGGGAAACTTCATCGCCAGCATCGCGCACGCCAATGAATCCATCAGCATGTAGCGCGCGGTGTCACGGGCCACATCCGAGTCGACCCTCTGATTGACAACGTACTCGGCAATATCGACCATGGACTGATCGGGCTCGGGGCGCAGGGCGGAACGAATATCGGCGTGGCTCATGGGACAATCCTTACATTCAAAACGCCCATTTTAGCTCAAGAGCCCACTGCGATGAGCGCTAGCACCGATTTCGGAACGCACGCTCTTTGAAGCCCTCTCCTTCAAGGGGAGGGTTAGCAGGGGATGGGTTTTATGTGCAGAGCCCCAGCAAACATTTTCGTTTCGTGCCGGAAACCCATCTCCACCCCCGGCCTCCCCTTGACGGGGAGGGAGACCAAGCATCACTCCAGGCCCTTCCCACTTCCCACTTCCCACTTCCCATTTCCCACTCGCCGCTCACTACCAAACAAACCTTGACGTCACCCGTCACATGTCGTGACAATGAGCGCTCAAAGGGGAGTAGCTCCCAGAGCAGCGGTCGTCATCACGGGCCAAGAGCCCCGGTCGTTGTAGTGGCGCCAGTAACCGACGCCGCGAGCGAGACTTTTGCCATGACAGCCGTTGTGCGCGCGGCGGGTTCATGTGCAAAGACGCGCACTTTCTGGAGCCCCCGTGGAACTCATTCCTGATCATTTCTTTTCCAGCCTGCTGACGATCATTCTGATCGACCTGGTGTTGGCTGGTGACAACGCCATTGTTATCGCTCTGGCAGCGCGCAATCTACCCAAGAACCTGCAGACCAAGGCAATCTTCTGGGGTACTTTTGGTGCCATCGCGGTTCGTACAGTCCTGACGGCCGGGGTCATTTACCTTCTCAAACTGCCAGCCGTCATGCTGGTAGGTGGTGTATTACTGATTCCGATAGCGTGGAAGCTGCTCAGCCAGGGGGATGAAGAACAACACAATGTCGACTCGGCCACCAGCTTCTGGGCGGCCATCCGCACCATCGTGGTCGCCGACGCGCTGATGGGTATGGACAACGTGCTGGGTATTGCGGGTGCTGCCAAGGGACATCTGGGCCTGGTCATTATCGGTCTGTTGATCAGCGTGCCGCTCATCGTCTGGGGCTCAACCCTGATTTTGCGCTTGATCAAGCGTTTTCCCGTCATCATCTTCATCGGGGCCGGTGCCATCGCATGGACGGCTGCGCGCATGATTACCCAGGATATCTTGGTCAAACACTGGTTTGACACCCACGAGATACTGCGCTGGCTGGTTGATGCCGTGGTAGTCGTCGGTGTGATGGGGGTCGGCTGGTGGCTACAGCAGCGCACCTTGCGCAAGGCAACCGACAAACAGATCCCGTCTTGACTGGCACAGCATCACTCGCTGGCCCATAATCAAACAATCGTTTGACTGGAGCGTACATGAGCACATCTGCATGGCCGACATTGTTCAGTCCGCTTGAGCTTGGCCACGCCACCCTGCCCAACCGCGTGCTGATGGGCTCCATGCACACCGGTCTTGAGGATCGTGCGCGCGACTATGACAAGTTGGCGGCTTTCTTTGCCGCGCGCGCGCGCGGCGGTGTCAGCTTGATGGTCACGGGTGGTATCTCGCCCAGCATTACCGGCTGGCTGAAACCCTTCGGTGGGCGTATGTCGATGTCATGGCACGTGCCGCGCCACCGCAAGCTGACCCGCGCGGTGCATGACGAAGGTGGCCGTATCTGCATGCAGATCCTGCATGCCGGGCGCTACGGCTATCAGCCGCTTTCAGTCGCTCCGTCAAGGCTCAAATCGCCCATCACACCGTTTACCCCCCGTGCCCTGTCCGCGCGCGGCGTTGAGCGTACCATCGCCGATTTCGTGACCAGCGCCCAGCTCGCCCGCGACGCCGGCTACGACGGCGTCGAGATCATGGGCTCGGAAGGGTACCTGATCAATCAGTTCCTGGCCAAACGCACCAACAAGCGTCGTGATGCGTGGGGTGGTCCGTATGAAAACCGCATGCGCATCGCGGTAGACATTGTGCGACGTACGCGCGAAGCCGTAGGCGCGGACTTCATCATCATCTATCGCCTGTCGATGCTTGATCTGGTCGACGACGGACAGGAGTGGCATGAAGTCGTGCAACTCGCCAAAGCCGTCGAAGCCGCGGGCGCCACCATGATCAACACGGGCATCGGCTGGCACGAGGCGCGTGTGCCAACCATTGTCACCAGCGTACCGCGCGGCGCGTTCAGCTGGGTCACAGCGGCGATGAAGAAAGAAGTTCGGATACCGCTGATCGCGACCAACCGCATCAACATGCCGGACGTAGCCGAGCGCATTCTTGCCGCCGGTGAGGCCGACATGGTGTCGATGGCCAGGCCGCTGCTGGCTGATCCCGACTGGGTCAACAAGGCAAAAGCAGGCTCTGCAAAATCCATCAACACCTGCATTGCCTGCAACCAGGCTTGCCTGGACCACGTCTTCGAAAACCGACGTGCATCGTGCCTGGTCAATCCGCGCGCCTGCTACGAGACCGAGCTGCGAATCGAACCCGTCGCCACACCACGCCGCTGCGCCGTTGTGGGCGCCGGACCGGCCGGCCTTGCTTGCGCCACCACTCTGGCCGAACGCGGCCACAAGGTCACCTTGTTTGATCAGGCTGATGTCATCGGCGGCCAGTTCAACATGGCCAAACGCATTCCGGGCAAGGAAGAATTTCAAGAGACCCTGCGCTACTACGATGACCGCCTCAAAACGCAGGGGGTCAAGCTCAACCTGGGCATGACTGCCACCGTCAAGGACCTGTGTCATTTTGATGAGGTAGTGGTTGCCACCGGCGTCCATCCACGCGAAATATCCATGCCCGGCATCGATCACCCCAAGGTACTCAGCTACATTGACGTGCTACGTGGCAATGCAACGGTGGGCAAACGGGTTGCCATCATCGGTGCCGGCGGCATCGGTTTCGACGTTGCCGAATTTCTGGTGCAACTCCCGCCCTCACCCACCACGGATATTGCGCGATGGCGCGAAGAATGGGGCGTCGATCCAGGCATGCACGAGCCCGGCGGATTGATGCCGCGCAAGATTGAAGCGCCGGCGCGCGAAGTCTGGCTGTTGCAACGCAGCGAGGGCCGACCCGGTCGCCGGCTCAACAAGACCACCGGCTGGGTACATCGCGCCACGCTCAAAGCCAAGGGCGTCAAGATGCTGGGTGATGCTCATTATCACCGCATCGACGATGCTGGCTTGCACGTGACGATTGACGAAAAAGACCACGTACTCCCGGTCGACAACGTGGTGATCTGTGCCGGCCAGATATCCAGCCGCGACCTGGCGCAAGCCCTCGCCGCGGCCGGGATCAAGCATCACATCATTGGCGGCGCTGACGTCGCCGCAGAACTGGATGCCAAGCGCGCCATCGATCAGGGCACCAGGCTTGCGGCAAGTCTGTAGAGAAGCGCAGGTGACAGAAACCTACCGCTATGATGTGCTCGAGCGTCAATTGCCCGTATCGGTAAACACCGATCCGCAACACAGCGTTGCACAAATGGCAACGCTGGCAATGCTTGAAGCGCTTATCAGCAACCACCATCTTGACGGCTTGTCCCTCACTGGAGATTGTCCATGAAATTGTATTACATGCCTGGTGCCTGCTCGCTGGGCGATCACATCACTCTGGAATGGCTCGGCAAGCCCTACGAAACGCACAAAGTCAGCCACGAAGAAACCAAACAGGACTGGTATCTGAAACTCAATCCGGGCGGGGCTGTGCCCATGCTCGAGGATGAAGGTTGGCTGTTGACTCAGAACGTGGCCATACTCAACTATCTGGCCGACCGTTTTCCCGAGTCTGGCCTGGGCGGTGATGGCTCACCCAAACAACGCGCCGAGATCAATCGCTGGCTCGCAATGTGACGCGGCCATCGAAAAGACCAAGTCCTATGCCAAAAACCGCCTACGCAGCCAGTTTGAACAGGCCAATGCACAACTGCAAGGTCAAGACTGGCTGACCGGCAAACGCTCGATCGCTGACCCGTACCTGTACGTCCTTTTGCGCTGGGCCAAAGCCATGAATATGGACCTGAACGGTCTGGACAATCTGGACGCATTCTTCCAGCGCATGAGCACCGATGAGAGCGTCGGAAAAGTTCTCAAGGCAGAAGGTCTGGACTGATTCTTCGGGCGTCAGCTATGGGAACCATCAGGCTGGCATCGTCATCCCGGCGCAGGCTGGGATGACGACACAGATCTTTCCGCTTCAAGCGTTCGACAGATCCAGCAATTCAACCACACTGGTGCGCTTCGCAGCACGTAGGGTGCTGCTGACGAAGGAAGCGCACCACGGCGTAGAGTTCACGATGGTGCGTTCGCTACGCTAGGCAGCACCCTGCCACCCTACCCCTACTCTCAACGCTTCTCGATCGGCGTGTAGCTCTGGTCTTCTGGACCGATGTAATTGGCGCTGGGTCGGATGATCTTCTTGTCCTCTCTCTGTTCCATTACGTGCGCGCCCCAGCCAGTAGTGCGCGCGATCACGAACAACGGCGTGAACATGGCCGTTGGCACACCCAGCATGTGGTAGGCCGAGGCACTGAACCAGTCGAGGTTCGGGAACATGTTTTTCATGTCCATCATCACGTTTTCGATACGCTCCGAAATTTCGAACAATCGCCGGTTGCCGCCCTCATTGCACAACTTGCGGCTGATGTCCTTGATGATCGGATTGCGCGGGTCGCCGATGGTATAGACCGGGTGGCCAAAGCCGATCACGATTTCCCTGTTGGATACGCGGTTGCGGATATCAGCCTCAGCTTCGTCGGCGTCGCGGTAGCGGCTGATGATCTCCATAGCCACTTCATTGGCACCGCCGTGCTTGGGACCGCGCAGCGCGCCGATGGCCCCGGTGACGGCCGAATAAATGTCCGAGCCGGTACCAGCGATCACACGTGCGGTAAAGGTTGAGGCATTGAACTCGTGCTCGGCGTACAGAATCAGCGACTTGTCCAACGCATCAACATTCGCTTCACTCGACGACTCACCATGCAACAGATGCAAAAAGTGCCCGGCCGTGGTCTCGTCGTCGGTCTCGGTCTCGATTGGCTTGCCGTTCTGGCGAAAGTGGTACCAGTACAGCAACATCGAGCCGAAGCTGGCGATCAGGCGGTCGGCGATGTCCCGCGCACAGTGCGCAGAACGTCCATCGGATGCGCCGCAGCCGGTAGCCGCTCGAGTACGCCTTTGACCTGAGAAGGCAGTCCGCGCATGCGCTGAAGCTTGGCCCGGTAAGTCTTGAGTTCTGACCAGTTCGGTAGATAACCGTGGATCAACAGGTGCGCCACTTCCTCGAAGCTGGATCTGGTAGCCAGGTCCTTGATGTCATAGCCGCGGTAATGCAGGTCATTGCCGCTGCGACCGACGGTACATACCGCTGTGTTGCCCGCAGCCACTCCTGACAGCGCAACCGATTTCTTGGCTTTGGGCAGGGTTTGCTGATTGTCTTCGCTCATGCGTTCAACCTCGTTTCATCTTGTTTGCGTTTGTAGGAGCTGGCCATGCCTGCGATTGATCGTTACAAACGCCCGATCGCGGTCATGCTCCACTACCTACGCGTTCGTTTTCCCGAACAGCTCGTCCAGTTTCTGTTCGTACTCGTGATAGCTGAGGAAGTCGTACAGCTCCTCGCGCGTTTGCATGCTCGGTACTGCCGCTTTCTGGGTGCCATCACGGCGAATTGTCTCGTACACATTCAACGCCGCCTTGTTCATGGCGCGGTAGGCACCACAACAATACAACGCGATATCGACACCTGCGTCACGCAGCTCGTCCGTGGTGAAAAACGGAGTGGCGCCGAACTCGGTCAGGTTGGCCAGGATCGGTACCTTCACCGCGGCCTTGAACTGGCGGTAGTCATCAAGAGTCTTTATGGCTTCGGGGAAGATCATGTCGGCACCGGCCTCAACATAGGCCACAGCGCGCTCGATGGCTGCATCGACGCCCTCACCCGCCGCTGCATCGGTGCGCGCCATGATCACGAAATCGTCGTCGGATCGCGTATCAACAGCCGTCTTCACCCTATCGACCATTTCCTGCTTTGACACCAGTTCCTTGCCGGGCCTGTGACCACAGCGCTTCTGACCTACCTGGTCTTCCATGTGCACCGCCGCCACGCCCACACGCTCGAATGAGCGGATGGTACGGGCGATATTGAAAGCGCCACCCCAGGCCGTATCGATATCCACCAGCAAAGGCATTTGCGTCGCCTCGATGATGCGTCGCGCGTCGGTGAGCACATCTTCCATGGTGCTGATACCCAGATCAGGCACGCCCAGAGAATTGGCCGCTACACCGCCGCCAGACAGATAAAGCGCACGATATCCCGTCCGCTTGGCCATCAAGCCGGCATAGGCAGTGATCGTACCCACCACTTGCAAGGGTGATTCCTCGCCCAGTGCAGCGCGAAAGCGCGCACCTGCTGACGGCGTATGGCTCATGCGACAGCTCCGTATCGATCAATCGAACAGTCAATTATAACTGATCACGGCGCAGCCCATTCCGACACCGGCAAGCGGATCTCGCGGCAGAATGCGGCGACGAGTGCTTCCCGCGTGACCAGGATAACGTTGCGCAAGTGCGCCAGCGCAGCGTAGGCGGCATCATGCACCGTCACATGCCGGTGCTCGAATTGATCGGGAAACCTGATGTTTCGGCTCCCATGGCAAGCGACTTCGCACCGCTCGGCGTGGCATCCAGCCACGGCAATCCGAGTTTCTTGCAGAACGCGGCAAAGCGCGGGTCGTTTTGGTACTGCCGAATGAAGGGGTCAGTGAGCAGATAGGTGACACCGGGATCGCGGGCGGCCCAGGCGCGGTCGAGCCACTCAAACACCTTGTCCGGGTCCTTGCGCAGCGCGTAGATCTGGGCAATCTGATAGGACGCGGCGTCGGAATACGTGTCAATCACGGATTGCAAGGCGGTATCCGCTGCTACGCGGTCCTTGCCATTTTGCTGCGCCAGCGCCAAGGCAAAATCTTGCCAGGGTCCGGGCGGCCCTTG
>CAJDWN010000003.1_pt1 | contig 31322 bp, 34 predicted proteins | sample 7391581 | NCBI WGS metagenome assembly CAJDWN01 (sample SAMEA7055736, study PRJEB34461) | soil metagenome | biome: terrestrial ecosystem; feature: Peninsula; material: soil | place: Antarctica | collected 2016 | reverse complement strand
CCGACGGTGCGGCCACCTTCGCGAATGGCAAAACGCAGGCCTTCTTCCATCGCGATCGGGTTGATCAGCGTTACTACCATCTTCACGTTGTCACCCGGCATCACCATTTCCACACCCTCGGGCAGCTCACAAGCGCCGGTTACGTCGGTGGTACGGAAGTAGAACTGCGGACGGTAGCCTTTGAAGAATGGCGTATGACGGCCGCCTTCGTCCTTGCTCAGCACGTACACTTCTGCTTCGAACTTGGTGTGCGGCGTGATCGAACCGGGCTTGCACAGCACCTGGCCGCGCTCGACATCTTCGCGCTTGGTGCCACGCAGCAGCAGGCCTACGTTGTCGCCAGCCTGGCCCTGATCGAGCAGCTTGCGGAACATTTCCACGCCCGTCACGATCGTCTTGGTGGTGTCTTTGATGCCGACAACTTCGACTTCCTCACCCACCTTGACCACACCACGCTCTATGCGCCCGGTGACCACGGTGCCACGACCGGAGATCGAGAACACGTCTTCGACCGGCATCAGGAACGGCTTGTCGATGTCGCGCTCGGGCTGGGGAATCCAGCTGTCCAGCGCATCCACCAACTTGACTATTGAAGGTATGCCTATGTCCGACTCATCGCCTTCCAGCGCCTTCAGCGCCGATCCGATGATGATCGGGGTGTCGTCGCCCGGGAAATCGTACTTCGACAGCAGCTCGCGTACTTCCATTTCCACCAGCTCCATCAACTCGGCATCGTCCACCATGTCGGCCTTGTTCAGGTACACGACGATGTAGGGGACGCCGACCTGACGCGCCAGCAGAATGTGCTCACGGGTCTGCGGCATCGGGCCGTCAGCGGCCGAGCACACCAGAATCGCACCGTCCATCTGCGCGGCACCGGTGATCATGTTCTTCACATAATCAGCATGCCCCGGGCAGTCGACGTGCGCGTAGTGGCGCACGTCAGCGCCGCTGTCAGCGTGGTTTTGCCGTGATCAACGTGACCAATGGTGCCTACGTTGACGTGCGGCTTTGTACGATCGAATTTTACCTTGGACATGACGGCAGACCTCAATGAAGCCAAATAGTTGAATTGAATGCGCAAATACGCGATGAAATGGTGCTCATGACAGGAATCGAACCTGTGACCTCTTCCTTACCAAGGAAGTGCTCTACCGACTGAGCTACATGAGCGTTGCAATTGGAGCGGGAGACGGGGATCGAACCCGCATCATCAGCTTGGAAGGCTGGGGTTCTACCATTGAACTACTCCCGCTTTTTTAAGCCTGATGGAGGGATGTGGATTACTTGGGCATCCTGCCCTCCGCCCTCCGGGCCGCGCCACTTTCGCGTCGCGTTCAAATTCGCTCCGAGCGAATCTGTCGAACCGCTTTTTGATGATCTGTGGTTCAAATCCACCCGGATTGACCGCTCCGTTCCGAGCTGGGTGCGATCTGAACTGTACTCTCATCGATGTTGGTGGAGGGAGGTGGATTCGAACCACCGAAGGCATAAGCCAGCAGATTTACAGTCTGCCCCCGTTGGCCGCTTGGGTATCCCTCCGAAAACTTTGTTTTTTAATTGCTCCTCGAACTCTTGATCCTTGGCGTCAAATCACTCATCACCCCGCCGCTTCACGCCGGCGGGAGGTGGATTACTCCGGGCATCCTGCCCTTCGCCCTTCGGGCCGCGCCGCTTGCGCGTCGCGCTCAAAACTGTTCCAGACAGTCCAAAATCTCATTTTGCCGCAATCTGACGTCCTCGCCTGATTGCAAGTGTACTAGACAGGGTGTTTACGTCGGCAAAGACCGGCTATTTTCGCGACGCGCGAGCCTTGTGTCAACACTTGGAGGATCTTTGGTGCGCTTTATTCACACTTTTGGCGCCTCGGCCTTGTGCTCGACCGCACTCCGATCACCTCCGACAGCCCGAAACAGGGGCTTCAAGGCCTGTGCAGAAACTCCTGACCAAACCGTGAACGGCAACTCAGCGATTGGAACACTGGCCCGAAGAAGACTTCAGTCAGCAAACGCACCGGGCTGGCTTGTGGCTATCTGCTCTTCCATGGCCTTGGAAATGTCCACCAGACGGGTAGCGTATTCGGCAAGTCTCCGGTCTTCATTGGTTTGCGGCGTCCAGGTCGGCACCGGAGTCGGCATGCCATCGGGTGAATCCAGCGCCACGAACATGATCACGCAGCTGGTCGCCAGCCTGATTTCCCGGGATTTCAGATTGCGGGCGCGGACATCTACCGTAAAGTGCATGCTGGAAGTACCGGTATGAATAAGCCTGCACTGCACGCTGACGAGGTCACCGATCAGGATCGGCTCGACACGCAATAGGCGCCACTCCAGCCTACCGCGCAGGCGTAGGCGGCCTGGTCAATCCATTTCATCACCATGCCCCCGTGAACCTTGCCGCCAAAATTGACGTCGGTCGGTTCAGCGAGGAAACGGGTAGTTACTTCACGTTGCCGGCCGGGCATGGCCTGTCTCCCATATTGTCGATCTGTCGATTATGTATTTTCCAGAGCGCAAGCTGAGCGGTTACGGCACCCAGCAGGGCCATGAACATATCCCACTGCGTATCCCATATGTCACCTTGCGTGCCCAGAAAATCCTGGGCCGCACTACCTTCGACGACAGCAGCCCACCACTCGGTCAGTTCGTAGAAAGCCGAGAAGCCCAACACCGTCAGCGTCGTAACCAAGACCAACCAGAAGCCCGGGCGAATGCCGGCGCGCCGTAGCAGAAGCTCTCTCGCAAGAATTGCGGGCACAAAGCCCTGGGCGAAGTGACCGAGCCGGTCATAATGGTTACGGCTGAAGTCGAACGCATCCTGCAACCAGAAACCGATTGGCACCCTGGCATAGGTGTAGTGGCCACCGACGATCAGTATCAGCGCATGAAAGGCCAGCAGAACGCACAGAAGTTGCGTCAGGGGAACCCGCTGCCGGCTTGCAACCAGCACAGGTACGGCAATAAGGATGGGCGCAATCTCCAACCACCATGTCAGGCGATCATACGGGTCGACACCCGACCACACCAACGCCACACCCACGGCCAGCAGAAGATATCCTCGCAGCGCGATCGGCCACCATGACCTCATACGTTGAACAAGAAGTGCAGTACATCGCCTTCCTGGACAATGTACTCCTTGCCTTCCTTGCGCAAGCGCCCTGCTTCGCGGGCACCAGCTTCACCCTTGTATTGAATGAAATCATCAAAGGCTATGGTTTCTGCGCGGATGAAACCTTTCTCGAAATCGGTATGGATGACGGCGGCAGCGCGCGGCGCCGTGGCGCCCACCGGCACCTGCCAGGCACGCACTTCCTTTTCGCCCGCGGTGAAGTAGGTTTGCAGGCCCAACAGCTTGTATCCGGCGTGGATCACGCGATCCAGACCCGGCTCGTCGAGTCCCAGATCTGCCAGAAACTCATCGCGGTCAGAATCATCGAGCTGCGCCAGTTCTTCTTCGATGGCCGCACACACCGGTACCACCTCGGCGCCTTCAGCCTCCGCGTGCTTGCGCACCGCATCGAGGTGCGGGTTGTCGCTGAAACCATCTTCGAGAACGTTTGCGATATACATCACGGGTTTAAGCGTCAGCAGCGACATATCACGGACTATGGCACGTTGATCCTTGTCCAGATCCACGCTGCGGGCAGCGCGCCCCTCGGACAATGCGGCTACCAAGAGGTTGAGCACGGGCAGCCTTGCCAGAGCCTGTTTATCGTTGGCCTTGGCCGAACGCTGCGCACGATCTTGAGCACGCTCCACTGCTTCCAGATCAGCCAATGCCAGTTCGGTATCGATGGTCTCGATGTCGGCCAGAGGATCGATCTTGCCTGCCACATGCACCACGTCATCGTTGTCGAAACAACGCACCACGTGCGCAATGGCATCGACTTCACGGATGTGAGCCAGAAACTTGTTGCCCAAGCCCTCGCCCTGCGATGCGCCAGCCACCAGACCGGCAATATCGACAAACTCGATGGTCGTGGGAATGACCTTCTGTGGCTTGGCAATATCGGTAATCTGCTTAAGGCGCGGATCCGGTACCGGCACCACGCCCACGTTGGGTTCGATCGTGCAGAAAGGAAAATTGGCAGCAGCAATACCGGCCTTGGTAAGCGCATTGAAAAGAGTGGACTTGCCAACATTCGGCAAACCGACGATTCCGCATTTGATGCCCATGATGGGTTGTGACTCCTGTGACTGGTATCGGGACTCGGGACTCGGGACTCGGGACTCGGGAAGAGCGTACAGTTTTCAGCTTCTTATTGTGGATGCTGGTTTTTTGGTCGACTGCAGCATGTGCTCACAGGCCTTGCCAAGCGACGCGACTTTGCAAGGCATCAGCCACGGTAGCGCCACAAATTATGCGTTTGCCCACCGGCCTTTAGCACTACGCGTTCAGAGCAAACGGAAACTGGAGATCAACGATGATCTTACGAATCCCGAGTCCCGAGTCCCGAGTCCCGCTTGGTATGCAATTGCTTCATCGCCTCACTGAACTGTCCAGCCACAGCCAGCGGCAGCACTTCATATGCTCGCGTCATCGCGTTGAGGATGGCGTCTTCATCGCTGGACGAAGGCCGACCCAGCACCCAGGGCGTAACCTGACTGCGATCACCCGGATGACCGATTCCAAGACGCAAGCGATGGAACCCGCTGACGCCAAGCGCCTTGATGATGTCCCGCAGCCCATTCTGGCCACCGTGTCCTCCGTCGAATTTCAGACGTACATCCCCGGGAGCAAGATCCAGATCATCGTGCACGATCAGGCATTCATCAGGCTCAGCGCGAAAATAGCCGAGAATAGCGGCCAACGCGCGGCCGCTATGATTCATGAAAGTCGTTGGCTTGAAAAGGCGCACCTGCGTGTGGCCGATATCGACAATGCAGAGCTCGCCATGCAGCTTGCTGTCGGCACGAAACTGCGCACCGGCCGCCCGCGCCAAGGCATCAACAAACCAGAACCCGACATTATGTCGGGCCTGAAGATATTCGGCCCCGGGATTGCCGAGGCCGGCAATGAGTCGCAGGCCTGCCATGAGTCAGACGCTCGGGCGCATGCCGTGACAAGGCGCGCGCCCGGACGCTGTCCCTCGTCAGTCCTTGTCTTCCGGGGTCTTGCCATCGGATGCTGCGTCGGCTTCGCCCGCAGCAGAATCCGCACCTTCGGCTTCCTCGTCCTCGACAGGATCAACCTCGGCCCGGCCCATCTGCGCACTGACTACGGTGTAGTCGTGATCCTCGTGCATCAGAGCCACGATTTTGACGTTATCCGGCACCTTGATATCGGACAGACGAATCTGGCCACCGTCATCCAGTTCGATAAGATCAACGCTCAGGGACTCGGGCAGATCACCCGGCAGACAAGCCACCTCGACCTCGGTGAGTGTTTGCGAAATGACAACACCGGCGGTTTTGCCAGCCGGAGACTCATCCTGATTCAGGAAGTGCAGTGGCACGTGGACACGAATTTCTTCATCCTCGCGGATGCGCATGAAGTCCATGTGCAGCATCTGCTGACGGAATGGATGCACCTGCCAGTCACGCACCAGCACCGGCTGCTTCTTGCCATTGAAATCGAGCTGGACAATAGAGGAGAAAAAACCCTCCCTGCGCGAAGCATGAAGCACTTCATTGTGATTGAGCTGAATGTTGCGCGGATCCCTGCCCGCACCGTACAAAATGCCGGGCACCAGACCGGCGAGACGCAGGCGGCGGCTCGCACCTTTCCCCTTGTCGTCACGCAGATCAGCCGTAATGGTATGTTTTCTTGCCATGATGGTATTGCCTAGTTTGCAAAACCGCCTCGCGGCGGCAGAATGTCTTCCCCGCGACCAGGAAAGACGGGTTTCAAGTCGAATCGCTCTCTGCGCCTCGCTGTGCAGTCGCGCCTACGGCGCTGTAAACAGCCAAGCGTGGCTATCGGCACAAGACCACGGCTTTCGACAAAGCCGGTTATTGTAACGCGAAAACTACAATCTGGCGACAACCATAAGCGAGGCTTTTGCATTCTGCGCAATGCCGGTCGGAGGCCGGAACCAGCGTTGCGCGAAACCCGGTGCGTCAGGTGACGCCGGCTCCGTCGCTCCGCTCCTTGAGCCGGCCTACACGCATACCGCCCCGAGTCCCAAGTCCCGAGTTCCGGGCGTAGACGCAGTCGCCCCCAGGCTCCTAGTCCACGTACAGTGAACTGACGGACTCACCGAAGGCCATGCGGCGTATGGTCTCGGCCAGCAGCTCAGCCACCGACAGCGCTCGAATTTTGTCGCAGCTTTGTGCGTCGGGGCGCAGGGGAATGGTATCGGTAACCACCAGCTCATCCAGTGCACTAGCCTCGATATTGGCGATGGCATTACCGGAAAGCACCGGATGCACGCAGTAGGCGACGACTGTGCTCGCGCCCTGCTCCTTGAGCGCGGCTGCGGCAGCGCACAGAGTTCCGGCAGTGTCGACGATATCGTCGATGATCACACAGGTCTTGCCTTCAACGTCACCGATGATATTCATGACGGTGGCCACATTGGGTTTGGGCCGGCGTTTGTCGATGATGGCCAGATCGGCATCATCAAGCCGCTTGGCCAGCGCCCTGGCACGGACCACACCACCCACATCCGGACTGACCACAACCATGTTGTCGGTGCTGTGGTGGCGCCAGATATCAGCCAACAGAATGGGCGATGCGTAGACGTTGTCGACCGGGATGTTGAAAAAACCCTGGATCTGATCGGCGTGCAGGTCCACGGTCAATACGTTGTCGACGTTGGCCGCGCCGATCAACTGGGCGGCCAGCTTGGCCGTGATGGGCACGCGCGCCGAACGCGGTCGGCGATCCTGGCGAGCGTAGCCAAAGTAGGGAATCACGGCGGTCACCGTCATCGCCGAAGCCCGCTTGAGGGCATCAACCAGAATCAACAATTCCATGAAGTTTTCTGCGGTGGGTGCAGACGTCGGCTGCACCACGAAAACGTGCTGGCCGCGCACGTTTTCCTCAATTTCGACCTGTGCTTCGCCGTCGCTGAACTTCCCCACCAGGGCCTTGCCCAGGGGAACGGCCAGCTGGTGGCCGATATCCTCGGCCAGTCTTCGATGGGCATTGCCGGTGAACAACAGCAGTCGTGGCGCGTCCTCGGCTTTCATCATCATTCCCGCAAGTCCGAATTATTCATGAATATGCACGATTATCGCGCAGGCCATTGGATTCACGTAGCTTTTCGCGATTGAGGTCATAGCAGGAGCCATGACTAATCGAGCGAGAATCCGGGTGGATTCAACGGACAACTGAGGGCGTGTGTCATTCATGAATAGTCCGGGCTGGTGTGGCTGGGGCGGCAGGATTCGAACCTGCGCATGCGGGGATCAAAACCCCGTGCCTTACCGCTTGGCTACGCCCCAATGATCGGATTGTTCGTGCTTCAATAATGGCGACCTGTTCAGGCCCTTGACTACTCTGGCCGTAAACCGCGACGGACATTGCCCAGCAACCGCTTGCGCAGCCGACCGAAGGGCGAATTCCGCAAACACCACGCTACCGCTACCCGACATGCGCGCCAGCGCATGATCGGACAGCCAGTCCATGGCCGCTGCTACCGGCTCGTAGCGCGCACGGACCAAGGGTTCAAAGCAATTATCTGTCAAAACGCCATCAACGAAGTTCGAAATTGTCGCCGGTGGCATGTCACGTGTCAATTCAGGGGCTGCAAACAGTTCCGCCGTAGCCACCTCGCAGTGTGAGTCCAGAAGCAAATACCACGCTGGATCCAGTGCCATCGGGGTCAGCAACTCACCCGTACCCTCGGCCCAGGCACTGTAGCCGTGCACGAACACCGGCACATCGGCACCCAGCGATTGTCCCAGTTCCGCCAGCGATGAAACATCCAGATCAAGTCCCCATAGCTGATTCAGGGCCACCAGCACCGTGGCGGCATCGGAGCTGCCACCTCCCAAACCGGCACCCACCGGGATTCTTTTTTCAACTGCGATATCGGCTCCTGACACCTCACCCGCGTGATCAGCCAGCAAGTGCGCAGCTCGCACCGCCAGGTCATCATCGGCTGCCACGCCGTCTGCACCGGCCGTACGCACAATTACGCCATCTTCACGCAAACGAATCGAAACCGTATCACCCCAATCCAACAAACGAAACACCGTTTGCAAGCTGTGGTACCCGTCTTCGCGACGTCCGGTCACATGCAAAAACAGGTTCAATTTGGCGGGTGCTGGCCAATGGGTCCAGGCGGTCCGCGGCGCGTGGGCGGTGGCAACCTCGCGAGCGAGGCTCAATTCAATACCCAGCTATTGATCACCATGCGCACGCGATCGTCGCCGCGACTGGCAAAAACACGCCTTGGCATGGCCGGGCTTGTATCCGGGTACCAATCGCGATACTCGACCGTCCAGCCGTCTTGATCCAATCGTTCAGGCAAGCCGTCAGTACCAAACAGAAGTTGTGCGGGACTACCCGGCGCACGCATTCCACGTACCCAATAGTCGAGCTGCGACATTGGCACTTGCCAGCCCACGGCTTGTTGCAGGAGTCTACGCGCATCGCTACCGCGCAAGCTTCCCTCTTTAAGCCCATCAAGCTGCGCTTGACCCGGCCCGCCATGCAGACGGAAGCTGCGCCCGGTCACCGGCGCTTGTAGCTCGAAATCAAAATGGCTGCCGCGTCGGACCCAAACCAGCGAGCCACTACCGCCATTGCGGCCATCGGAGACGCCCAGCCGCGCTCGAATGGTCCAGGCCTCATGACCTGCAAGCTGCGTTTCGCGCGTATTCTGCGCGGCCAACAGGGCCGCATCGGGCCGAACTGTCGTCGGTGCGCAGGACGCCAACACCAGAACAAACGCCACGACGGCGCTGTAACGCAAGTAGATCATTGATCGAGGCGCTGAAGGGTCTTCTTCAGGGTGGCATTTTGCGGGTCTTCCTCGCGCACTTGCTCGAATATTTCGCGCGCATCGTCATGCCGCCCTTGTTTCCACAGAACCTCGCCAAGGTGAGCGCCGATGTCTGGATCCTTGCGCATATTCCAGGCCTTGCGCAGCGATTTCTCAGCGGCAGGCAAATGCCCTTGCCGGTACTGCAGCCAGCCCCAGGAGTCGATGATGGCCGGTTGGTCCGGTTCGCTGTCCATCGCTTGTTGCAGCAGCTTCTCGGCTTCGTCCAAGTCACGATTCTCGTCGGCCAGGGTGTAGCCCAACGCATTCATGGTGTCGATATCACCCGGCTTCAATTCCAGCACGCGGCGTAGATCGGCAATCGCTGCCTTGCTGTCGCCACGGTCGGCCTGGCTCAGCGCACGCCCGTACAGCAAATCCGCGTCATCGGGCAGTTTCACAAGGCCGCGGGTATAGGCATCCACTGCGGCATTCGGATTGCCGGCGTGCACGTACAGCTGGGCATCGAGCAGATAGGCCCGACTCAGATCATCTTTGTCGTCGGCATAATCGCGTTGCAGCTGTTGTGCCAGCGCGTGTGCGCGGCCGCTCTGGCCATCCTGATCGAGCAGCACGGCGTGCCGAACGGTGGCCTCGAATGCATTCTTGTCGTCTGCCGGAACATCGGCATAAAAGTCCATGGCTGCCTTGGGTTTGTCCAATACCTCGGCAAGTTGGCCCAGCAGAAAGCCAATATTGCGGTCGTAACGCGCACGATGACTTTTCAGTGTCTCGTAAACACGAGCCAACTCGGTCTTGTCTTCCAACCGCGCGGCATAGGCCGCTTGTCCTGTCAGCACATCCAGGTTTTGCGGGCCCTGGCCAAGCGCTGCCAGCGCCTCACGGTCCTTGCCCGCCTTGCCCAGTGCCGCGGCATACATCTGCCGGAGCCGAGTATCGTCCGGGTCCTTGGCCACCGCCTTGGCATACAGAGCCAGCCCTTCATCCTGATGCCCGGCTGCCAGCTTCAGGTGTCCGGACCAGGCATAGGCTTGTGCGGTAGCAAAGCGGCTGGCGGCTTGCTCGGCGAGGCGCTCGGCATACAAGTGGCGATTTAGCTTCTCGCCCAACTGACTCATGGCCACCCAGATCCCGGCATCGTCACCAGGCAAGGTCTTGGTGGTTGCCAAATCTTCCAGCAAGGTTCCCGCAAGGGCCGGATCGCGAGCGTCGGCCAGAATCTGGGCAAATTCTCGCCAGGCCTGCTCACCACCCGGCGCCAGAACCTTTTCGAGCTCCTGCCTGGCCTCGTCGCGGTGCCCACGCATCAAAGCCAGCTGCGCCCGCTTGCGCGCCACAGCCACAGTGCCAGCACCGGTCGATTGCATCCGCTCGATCGCCGTCTGCGCCTGGCCTCGATTGCCGTCGCTGATTGCCAGACCTGCCGAGGCCTCTGCCACGCGCGGATCACTGGACAGCGCAGCAGCCTGTGCATAAGCGCGTGACGCTGCAGGTACATCGCCATCTGCAAGCGCAAATTCGCCTTGCATGAGTTGGCTCATGGCGCGCGAATCCGACCCGTCGCTGGGCACAGTCATTTGCGCCAATGGCTGCGATGACGGTGGCAAATTCGAATTTTGCTGCCCTACGCTGGCACAAGAAGCGACCAACAGCGCTGCCACGGACGCCACCAATCTGGGCAGAATGTAGTGCATTGTATGCAAATCAAAACTCCTTCAAGAAAGCCCGCCTGACTGAGGCGCACTGCAGGCTTGGCTGTACAATAGCGTATTAGGGAATCTCTGATTGAATCTGGGCGAGTGGGTCAGCGAGATGAAACTATCCGATTCAAGGCGCGGAATGCGTTCCATAGCACGGCTGTGGGCGTGTTTTGCAACGCAGAAGCGGGTTTTTACATCTAATGAGCCGTCGTTCACGATTCGATCAGAGCTTCCTTGGTACTGCTTCAACCTGTTCCACTAACTCCGCCACGTCCATTCGCACCATGCCGCTTGTCACTCTGGGACTCAACTACCTTACCGCGCCGGTCGACCTGCGCGAACAGGTATCTTTTGCCCCGGAATCTACCGCCAGCGCACTCAAGGCCCTGGCCGCCGAAGATGGCATCGAAGAAGCTCTGATTCTGTCTACCTGCAACCGCACGGAGCTCAGCTGCACGGTCAAACCGGGGGCCGAGCAGCAACTGCGTGCCTGGCTCTACCGGCACCATCGTGTGACCCCAGGCAGGTTTGATGAGTTCCTGTACCACTACCAGGACAATACCGCCGTACAACACCTGTTTCGCGTGGCTACGGGTCTGGACTCGATGGTTCTGGGCGAACCGCAGATACTCGGCCAGGTCAAACAGGCTTGGCAGGCGGCACGCGAGGCCAGCACCCTGGGCACACCGATGGATCGTCTGTTGGAGCACACCTTCGCGGTTGCCAAGCGTGTGCGTACCGATACGCGCATCGGTGCGCACACGGTATCGGTGGCGTTTACGGCGGTACGGCTGGCCGAACAAGTATTTGCCGATCTGGCCGACGCCTGTGTGCTGCTGATAGGTGCCGGCGACACCATCGAACTGGCTGCCCGTCATCTGGCCGAGAAAAAAGTTCGACGACTGATTGTCGCCAATCGCTCCCTTGACCATGCCCAGGAGCTGGCATCCGAGTACGGCGGCTACGCAGTGCCTCTGAGCGATCTTGCGCAGCATTTGGCAGAGGCCGATATCGTCCTGTCATCAACCGCATCGCAGACACCTGTATTGAATCGCGACATGGTGGCCAATGCCATTCGCCAACGCCGCCGCAAACCGATGTTTCTGGTCGATATTGCGGTGCCGCGCGACATCGACCCGGAAGTCGCGCAACTGGATGACGTGTTTTTGTACGGCATAGACGATCTGCGTCAGGTCATCGACGGCAACATCCGCTTGCGCCAGACCGCCGCACGCGAGGCCGAGGCCATCATTGACCTGCAAGTGGAACGCTACATGGCCTGGCGTCGTTCACTGGAGCTGCGCAGCCCGGTGGTGGCCATCCGCCGCCACGCCGAGCAGCATCGCGACGCCGTGCTGGCACGCGCGCGCAAGATGCGTGTTGCCGGGCGCAGCGAAGATGAAGTACTGGACTATGTTGCCCGCACCCTGACCAACAAACTCTTGCACGCGCCCAGCGCCAGCATCCATCAGGCTGCTCTGGATGGTGATCGAGAGTTGTTGCGCGCGGCCGAGCGCTTGTACGGCCTCGACCCATCGGACAATGAACCGGTATGACATCAGCAATCGAGACCAAGCTGGAAGTGCTGGCAGAGCGCCACGAAGAAATCGCGCTGCTGTTGGCACAGCCCGAAGTCATCGACAATCACGACCTGTACCGCAATCTGTCCCGTGAGTATGCGCAACTGAACCCATTGGTCACGACATTGGCCGAACAAAAATCAGCCAATCAGGAACTGGCCGAAGCACGTGAATTGGTGGGTGACACCGAACTGGCCGAGCTGGTGGCCGCTGATATCAAGCGGCTGGAATCACGCATCGCGGAGCTCGATGCCGAGTTGCGCGTTCTGCTATTGCCGCGCGACCCGCTGGACACCGCCAATCTGTTTTTGGAAATCCGCGCCGGCACCGGTGGCGACGAGGCTGCGCTGTTTGCCGGCGACTTGCTTCGCATGTACCTGCGATACGCCGAAACCCACCGTTGGCAGGTCGAATTGATGTCCGAGAGTCACGGCGAGAAAGGTGGCTACAAAGAAGTCGTGGCGCGCATCACCGGGGATAACACCTATTCCAGAATGAAGTTCGAATCGGGTACGCACCGTGTGCAACGCGTACCGGAAACTGAGTCTCAGGGCCGCATCCACACCTCGGCCGCCACGGTGGCCATTTTGCCGGAACTGGATGAAATCGAAGATATCGAAATCAATCCATCCGATCTGAAAACCGATACATTCCGTGCTTCCGGCGCGGGTGGCCAGCACGTCAACAAGACCGATTCGGCCATTCGTATCACCCATCTGCCGTCAGGCACCGTGGTTGAATGCCAGGACGAGCGCAGCCAGCACAAGAACCGCGCCCGCGCGATGAGTCTGCTCAAAGCGCGCCTGCTGGACGCAAAACGCGCGAAGCAAGCGGCCACACAAAGCGAATCACGCCGCCTGCAGGTCGGCAGCGGAGACCGTAGCCAACGCATCCGCACCTACAACTTCCCGCAAGGGCGTATCACCGACCACCGCATCAACCTCACCCTGCACCGCCTGCCGGAAATTCTGGCCGGCGACCTCGACGAGCTGATCGATACTCTGGCCCGTGAGCAGCAAGCCGATCAGCTCAAGGCGCTGGCGCAAGCTTGAGCATGAACTACGTGAGGGCCGCCTTCACGCACCGCAATCTGGAAGCTCCCGGGAACAACACAAGCGCAAGTGCCTGTCTGCGGCACTCCATCCATCCATCCCTGCCTACATGCAGGAGGTGGGATATAACTTCTATCTGCATATTCTGGTGATCATCGTGGATCAAAAAGCTGATTTCATCCGTTTGAGCTTGTGCGTACTGACGGTTTCGGACTCACGCACTGCCGACAATGACGCTTCCGGTGACTATCTGGTCGAGCAACTGACAAGCGCGGGGCACACACTGCATGCGCGCGCGCTGATACCTGACAATCGCTACCGTTTGCGCGCAACGGTCTCGCAGTGGATCGCCGACGAGGCGGTCGACGGCGTGTTGGTCACCGGCGGTACGGGGTTTACAGGACGAGACTCCACGCCCGAAGCATTGATGCCATTGCTGGACAAGAAAATGGACGGCTTCGGCGAAATTTTTCGCGCCATTTCATTCGAGGAAATTGGCACCGCCTCGCTGCAGTCGCGCGCCTTCGCCGGACTGGCCAACAACACCTTCATTTTTTGCATGCCCGGCTCCACTTCCGCCTGTCGCACCGCTTGGGAGAAAATCCTCAAGACCCAGCTCGACGCTCGTACCCGCCCGTGCAATCTGGCCGGTCTCAAACCCCGCCTTGGTGAATAGAATTCGCGGTAGCGTGCTGCTGAGCGCACCGATCGATCACCCCAGCTAATGCGCGCCGCAACAGCCAGCAACACCGCAAGCCAAGGTCACTCGCAAATCAGACTATGCGGAATCCCGGAGTTGGAGACACATCGGCATTTTCCCGCTCCACCGACTCGACCCGGGCATGCGGCGGACCGTGCTGGAGCCAATCGGCCAGCTGATCCAGAGCACCAGTTTTTTCACTTTGCGCCAGTACCTCGACCCGACCGTCGGCCAGATTTCTTGTCCAGCCCTTGATGCCCAGTCTTTGTGCTTCGGCTCGAGTGGATGCACGAAAGAACACACCCTGCACACGACCCGATATGAAGAATCGCACGCTCGGCATGCTTACTCCGGCTTGACGCCTATCAGCTTGGCCAGATCAACCGCGGTGATCGGGCCCACGTGCTTCTTTTTCACCGTACCGTCGGGCGCAAAGATATAAGTCGTCGGCAGGCCACGCGGTGCGTCAAAGTCCGCCGGCGGCTTGAACGGGTCAACCAGCGCGATCGGGTACTGCACGGGGTGCTTGTCCAGAAAGGCCTGAACGGTGGCATTGTCACTGTCCTCGTAAGCAAGACCGATTGCCTCGACCTGCTCGTGGGCACTGACGAAACGGGATATTTCCGGCATCTCCTTGATGCATGGCGAGCACCAGGTAGCCCAGAAATTGACCACGACCCACTTTCCACGATGGGTCGAGAGTTGCCATGGCTGGTCGGTCAACGTGGTCACTTCCAGTTGCGGGTGGATAGGCATGCTGGGCTTGTCGCCAGCCACGGAGGTGCCGACGAAGGCCAGCAGAACCAGACTCAAAAGAGTTTTCATGCCTTGGGGTCTCATGTGGAATCGGAAGAGGATGCGTCAATCGGATACAAGCTGTCCAGCGGGGTCTCCAGACTGGCGCGCAGGCGCACAGCCATTGTCGCGAGCATGTCCCGCATCGCCGGCGGCAAGCTGGCGTTCCAGCGCGCCATGGAACTGGTGTCCAGCGGAATGCGGTAATCACCGGCCTCATACACCGCCGCCAGACTGGCACTGTCCAGACTGCGTACCAAAACCCAGCCCATGTCCTCAGTCTGGCGTATCAACCCGACTTCGGTCAGATCATTCAGGCACCGCGCCAGCAGATCATCGGAAATGAAACGTTCGCGTGCACGCAGATCACCGGCGTGCAATTCTTGCCCTCCACGCTGTGCGGCCACAAACTGCTTGAGCACATGCAGTAGACCGACAAATTCATGCCCCGGGGTCAGTCGCTCGGACAAGGGCCGGAAATCGAATGACGACAGCGAAGCAGTAATCGATGCCCCGAGCAGCACGATCACCCAACTGAGAAAAATCCATACCAGGAAAATAGGTATTACCGCAAGCGCGCCATACAACTGCTGATAGGTGGGCACGTTGCTCACATATTGTCCGAAACCCCATTTGGCGAACTCGAACAGACAGGCCCCCAGGAATGCGCCCACCAGAGCATGGCGCGCGGCTACTCGCCGGTTGGGTACCAGGACGTAAAGCAACAGCAGCGCTATCAAAGTGGTAAAAAACGGCAGCGTACGCAAAAGAACATCCTTGACGCTAGGCACCAGGCTGGCACCGCCGAGCATCGGCAAGGCAAATAGATACGACGACAGCGCCAGCCCGCCCACCACCAGGATCGGGACCAACGTCAAAGCGGTCCAGTACAGCAAAAAACGCGCCATGCTGGAGCGACGCTTCTTGACCCGCCAGATACGGTTGAGCCGGTCCTCGATGGCCGACATCATCAACAACGCAGTCAGAAGCAGTACCAATACGCCCACCGCCGTCATCTTGCTGGCATTGCTGGCAAATTGCAGCAAGTACACGCGTACCGTAGTACCTGCGCCCGGCACAAAGTTGCGGAAGATGAAGTCACTTACCTCCTGCGTCCAGGTCGAAAACACCGGAAACGCCGACAAAATTCCGAACACCGCCGCCGTCAACGGCACCAGCGCAAACAGCGTGGTGTAAGACAAGGCACCCGCCGTCTGGAAACACTCGTCATCAACAAAGCGCTGCCACAGGAAGCGCGCAAAAGTTACGGCATGTTCGCGGTCAATGGGCACAGGCCAACTCACAATCGGGCATCGATATCTGCGAGACTAACGCAGTTTTCCGAATATAGCGTAGCCCATGAACCGCGAAATCCTGATTCTCTATTACAGTCGCACCGGTCACGTGGCACAAATGGCACGGCTGTTGGCGCGGGGTGTGGCGCAGGTAGACGGCTACCAGGCTCGGCTGCGGCAGGTGCCGCCGGTGGCCCCGGTGACCGAGCAGGCTGCGCCGCCGACGCCGGACGAAGGTGCGCCCTACGTCGAAAAGCGCGACCTGGCCGAATGTGTTGGCCTGATTCTCGGCAGCCCGACGCGCTTCGGCAACATGGCTGCGCCGCTGAAGCACTTTCTTGATTCGACTGCGGCCGAATGGGCTTCCGGCACCCTGGTCGGCAAGCCGGCCGCCGTATTCACGTCAACCAGCACCATGCATGGTGGGCAAGAATCAACCTTGCTGACGATGATGCTGCCGCTGCTGCACCACGGCATGATATTGGTCGGCATTCCGTTTACCGAGCAGGTTCTCAACACCACCCGAACGGGCGGCACACCCTACGGTCTCAGTCATGTAGCCGGGGTCAAAGGAGAGAACCCCATCAGCGACGACGAACGCACTCTGGCGTTGGCCCTGGGCCGACGATTGGCCGAAACCGCCCTGCGTCTGGGCTCATCGTCATGACGATTCGTACCCTGGGACTTGTGGCCTGGGCTGCGCTACTGTTACTGCAGCCGATTTGGCATGTGTGGCTGGTACCGCCAGCGACATCCGCCATGCTGCCGACCCTGCTACTGAGCGTGGTCCCTTTGCTGCTGCCCCTGCTGGCCTTGCGACAAGCCCGCCGCGCGCTGCTGTGGGCTGCCATTGTCAGCCTGTTCTATTTCAGCCACGGCATCGCCGAGGTCTGGTCACACCCGCAGCTGCGCCTGCTGGCCGGAATCGAGATAATCCTGAGCACGCTGGTGATTCTGGCCGCGGGATTTGATGGCCGCAGCAAGAAGCCCCATAAACTCGGCGCTTCAGAATAATGTAGGAGCGGGCATGCGCCACTCCTACAAAAATAGTGTGACCGTGCAGGGCGTGATCCAAGGCGCCATAATGAAAGCATGAGCTTTCTTCAACCCGCGCCACAACTACCGCACCCGCTGGAGCATGATGGCGTGCTGCAGCCTTTTCTGCAGCGCGTGCTGGATGCGGACCGGCGTGTAGCCATCGAAGGCGACCTCAAGGCATTGGCTGATTATGCCATGAGGGCCTTTGCCCGGCGCCTGAATGCACCCCGTGAGAAGCCTGTACTGACCCAATGGGACGCCTGGGGACAGCGGATAGACCGGGTCGATCTCAGTACCACCTGGCGCGAAGGCACCGACATCACCACGCGCTACGCCATCGTCGCTTCCGGCTACGAAGCACACCCGACCGCGCGGCTGGAACAGTTCGCGCGCGTATATCTTTACCATATGGCCAGCCAGTTCTATACCTGCCCACTGGCCATGACTGACGGCGCAGCCTGCGCCATTCACGCCTCCGGGAACAAGGAGTTGATTGATCGCGTGCTACCGCATTTTCTGAGCCGTGATCCCGAGACGCTGTGGTTGTCCGGCCAATGGATGACCGAGACGATCGGCGGTTCCGATGTCAGCCACACAGAAACCATGGCGCGGCGTGATGAGGACGGCCAGTGGCGCTTGTACGGCCGCAAGTGGTTCACCTCGGCCATTATCGGCGAATGCGCGTTGGCGCTGGCGCTGCCCGAGGATGCTGACGGCCTGGCGCTGTTCTTTGTGAAAACCCGCGATGACGAAGGTGCATGGCGTGGTGTCACCATCGACCGCCTCAAGGACAAACTCGGCACGCGCGAACTTCCCACGGCCGAAATCACTCTTGACGGCGTCCCGGCCTGGCCGCTGGGCGAACTGGATCACGGCGTGCGCCAAGTGGCGCCGATGCTGGGCATCACGCGCACCTGGAACGCCGTATGTGCGGTGTCACACATGGCGCGCTGCATCGCGCTGGCACGTGACTACGCCCAGCGCCGCAAGGCCTTCGGCAAACCGCTGATCGAACAACCGGCGCACGCCCGCACCCTGGCCGATATGCAGGCCGAATTCGAGGCGGCATTTGCGCTGACATTTGAAGTGACTCATCTGCTGGGTCGCGTAGAAAACGATGCTGGCGAAGCATACGAAACAGCGTTATTGCGGTTGCTCACTCCACTGGCCAAGCTATGGACCGGCAAGCTGGCGGTTTCGATCGCCAGCGAGACGCTGGAGTGCTTCGGCGGTAATGGCTACATCGAAGACACTGATCTGCCGCAGCTCCTGCGCGACGCGCAGGTGTATCCGATCTGGGAAGGCACTACCAACGTGCTGTCTCTGGATCTGTTGCGAGCACTGGGCAAGAGCGGCTTGGCCCCCTTTGAGCAACACCTGACTTCTCTGGTCAGAAATGCAAAGCACGAGACGGCCCGACAAATCCATACGGCCATGGCCGATTGCAAGGTTTTTCTCGAGCAGGCCGGTGACGACCTGACGCAACTACAGACTTCGGCACGCGGGCTGGCTACCAGCCTGGCACGCATCATGGCGGCTGCAGCCTTGCAGCGGCAGGCCGACTGGGATGCCAAACAGGCGCATGGCGACCAGCGCAGCCGGGCGGCCTTGCGTCGTTTTGTTGCACACGGACTGGTCCGTCTCGACGTCGCCAACCCAGGCGATATCGATGTGCTGAGTCGCCCTTTCAACTGAACTGCGGAATCCGAATGAAGCAACTAACCATCGTCACCACTGGCGGCACCATCGACAAGACCTATTTCGATGCCAAGTCCGACTATCAAATTGGCGCGCCGCAGATTGGCGAAATCCTGACCCAACTTGAAGTAGCCTTCGAATTCAGTGTGATTCCGATCCTGCGCAAGGACAGTCTGGAAATGACCGACAGCGATCGTGAGCTGATCCACAACACCATTGCCGCGCAACCACAAAGACACGTACTGGTCACCCACGGCACCGACACCATGGTGGAGACTGCTCAGGCTCTGGCCAACATCAAAAACAAGGTGATCGTTCTCACCGGCGCGCTCAACCCGGCCCGCTTCCAGGGCTCGGACGCCGTGTTCAACATCGGCTGCGCCGTTGGCGCCGTGCAATCACAGAGTGAGGGCGTGTGGATCGCCATGAACGGCCGTATCTGGGATCCCACCCAAGTACGCAAGAACCGCGATGCCAACCGCTTCGAACCGGTTGCGCGCTGATTTTGCGGATGTTGGAAGGTCGTATCGGAGTCCTTCTTCAACTTATGGGAAACCCATCCCCACCCAAACCCTCCCCTTGAAGGGGAGGGCTCCAAAGCAGCGCGAAACCTGGTCGGCCACCTGAATATCTCCGTCCCCTTCAAGGAGAGGGCCGGGGTGGGGATGGGTTTTCATTACAGCAGTGGTGCTATTGAAACGTACGCGGGTACGCTACCAGCACTGACGTACTAGAAATCGTCATATGTGCACGGCGTGTTGTCCTCGAAATCATGAGCACAGATGAAATCAGGCAAGTAGTAGCGCAGATTGACTTCCTTGACCTGAGTCCAGCCAATACCGAACCGGCCCACCGCGCCGGACAGTACGCCGAGCGCATTGCCACGATGAACAGTCAGGCTCAGCTCGTAGCCATTGCCCCGGCCTGACCAAGTGTAGGAAAACTGCTCGGGAGGAAACCCCGGAATCGGGTCACCATTGTAAAAGCCCTCGCGCCGATCCATGTGCTCCAGTTGCATGCTGGTCGTGAAAGCGCCTTGCGGGCGAGGAACGCTGATCGTGACCGTCTCAGGTGCATCGGCCAGACCCGTGACATCAATCGTCGAATCAAATACAGCCAGGGCATCAGGCGGTGGCGGCGAATTGTCTTGTGCTGAATACGTGATGGTGGTGAATAGCGCAAGTGACTGGGCAGCAACAGCAGTCGGGACAAAGCACGCCACGGATAGCAGGATGCTCGCAAGTACAGGTCGGTTGTCTGTCATGGCTTTTCACGACGGGCTCAAGACCCGGACGATGGGGAGGCACAAATTACTCTACACCAGACTAAGGGCAATAGAATGCCTGACTTTGCAATGCAGCGTGAACTCCGAATCTCGAATTTTCTATGCCGGCGGCACAAAAAAAGCCCGATTGCAATGAATGCAGCCGGGCTAGGTGGTTATGCGCCTCCGTGCGCCATGTTGCACGGTCCGTCGATCAGAAAGTCAGACCGAAGTCATCGATGTAGCCGGTGTCGCCGCGGTAGATATCTTCCACCTTGAGCTTCCAGGTACCGTTGGGATTCACACCGGAGGCATTCACGGTGTAGGTGGTATCGACATTGTTAGCGCCATCTGAACCATTGGGATTCTTCAGCACCGCACTGGCGCCGCTGGGCGCAATGATGGTGATGCGCAGATCGCCGCGATAGCTGTGGACAATTTTCACCCGTACCTTCAGGTTGGAAGGCGCAGTACTACCTTCGCCACTGACGGCAATGGAACTGGTGGCCGACGAACCGCCATCAGGGATACTGATGTTGGTGGGGTTGTCGTACACCCCATTGCCACCGTCATTACCACCACTGCCACCCGCGGTATCCCAGGTAGCCTTGAGGCTGACGTTGGCGAACGACTGGTAGGCACGCAGCTTGACGTGATAGGTGCCCGTCGAAGGCGACGCGATGGTGCATTGCTCACTGCTGCCGTTTTTGTACGGGCGGCAAGTGTAGCTGCTGGTGGTCGGTTCAGAGCCGAACTTGACGTACAGGTCAGCGTCACCGCTGCCACCGCCGATGGTCACCTTCAGGTTGGTGGCGCCGGACGGAATGGCAATGGTGTAGTCACCGCTGAAGCTGCCGCTGCTGGTCGAGGGTACCGTTACCGCAACGCCATTACTCAGCGCACCGCCACCGGAACCGCCGTCACCACCGCCGGTGCTACCGGGGCATTTGACGTCCACGGCAGCAAAGGCTGCGAACACATCACTGGACGAATAGCCCAAGTCATCAGCCGAGCTTTCCACCCCGCAAGCACCCGCGTCGAAGCTGGACGTGGAAGACCAGTACAGGGCATTGGCGCGATAAAATACCTCGAATGCCTTCCTGGTATTCCAGCCTGACTTCTTGGCCAAGGTGCAGAAGGCTTTGTTGTACACACCACTGGACAGGTGGACGTCAATACCGTTGTAGTAGTCCAGAGCACTGTCGATCGAGCTACCGTCAGAGCTGGGTGTACACATATAGCGCAGCGGTGAGCTGCCTTTGGTGATGTCAGCACCCACCAGCCAGTCATTGCTGCCGCGATCGTAGTATTTGACCGCTTCGCCCGCCATGTCCGAGAAAGCCTCGTTCATGCCGCCGGACCGACCTGAATACTGCAAGTTCGAATGTTGTTCGGTGAAGCCGTGGCTGATTTCGTGGCCGGTGACATCCAGTGCAGTCAAGGGATAGAAATAGTTGGCCCCGTCGCCGAAGGTCATGGCTGTGCCGTCCCAGAACGCATTCTCGTAATTGTTGCCGTAATGCACTCGCATATACAAGACCTGGTTCAGCGGTGGTGAACCAAACCACGATTGGTACATGTCATGCACTACGCCACCGTTGTGGTGTGCGTCGTTGATGGGCGAGTACGCGCCGTTGACGGCGTCACCCAAACTGTTGAAGCAAGAGAAGGTCCACAAGCTGCCCGAACCTGACGATGCATTGTTCATGTCGTAGGTTTTCACGTAGGCGTTCTGCATGCTGCAGTTGTTGCCCGACTGGGTAACGTCCAGATACGGATGACCATTGCTGCCGTAGGTGTACTGCCCGGTAGCACCGTTGCCGCCGGGGCCGGTGCCGTTGGCAGTAGCCAGACCATCCCATTGCTCGATGATCTTGCCGTTCATCGCATCAACAAGGGCGGTCGGTCGTGACGGTGTGTTGCCGTCTTGGACGAAAGAAGCCAGGTACACCAAGCGCGCGGAAGCACCATCTTCAGGATACACATAAAGTGTGGCTTGGCGGTGGCGGATGCCAGTAACACTTCTGGCGGAGCGCAAACTGGTGGCTTTTTTAGCCTTGGTTCTTCCCTGCAGAATGTCCAATGCCTGGTCACCGCTCAATCGCGGCTTGACGCTGGGCAGATCTGCTTCAAGTCCCTGACTGATGACACCGGTTGCCAGCAGCGATTGCCCGCTTGCATTGTGCTCGACGGCGACGCTGCGACCATACACCGGCACACCACGGTACATCTGCTGCATACGTGTCGTGGTGGTACCCCGATTGGTCGGCGCAGAAAAAGATGCGTTCAAGGACGCGTCGTTGGTCAGCTTGAATTGAGAGGTGAGTCCTTGAGTCCCCACATTGTTGAGTGATTGCCGATACAGATGCTCGGTATTGGCGGCAAGTGTGGGCGTGGCAGCGAGCATGCCGAACGCGAAGAGACTTAATGTCGAAACGGCCAGCATCTTGCGGCGAAGGCCTTTTTGCGGTGTTGGTTTCACTGATGAATCCCCGTTCAAATGTGACGAATGCGCGCCTGCATTCAGGGATGCATGGCGCGATGAGCCTCATCCGTAAGCATCACAGCAGCTTTGTTTCTGGGGGTCAGGGTGGTAATGGGTTCCCCGCAACGGCTCCTTGCATCAGACGCAACCGATGATCCGGAAGGCATCGCTGTGATCAGCATCTTCCACACCCCCCAGGCGGAAAACCCATTCAAACTAGGACGCCAAACGCAGCAGAGCAAACAGCTTTTGCTAATAAGCTGCTTTTCAATCAGGTGCAAATCATGCTGCGATGCAACACCACGAAAACACCGCCTTTTTTCTACTCAATGCAAATTTTTCTTGCGCTCTATAACTTTCGGCCTATACCTCAGAGGCCAACGCGGCATGCTGCACTACAGCACAACGAGGCACAAAACAATTCTCATCGCCGCATGAGATGGATGGTTTTGGGCCGCAAAAAATACAAAATGAGGGCTGCCAGCAACAAAATAGGTGCTCCCCAATAGGCCATTCCGGCCAACACAGCCATGAAGCCCCGCGATTGAGTTCGCAGTAGATACAGACCGATATCCGGATCGGCTTCAATTGCCGGGAAAGTATCAGCAAAGCAGGTCCGTGCCAGCGCCCGCGACATGGATTCGACAGACGGCAGCAGCTGAGAGGCATGCCGATCAAGGACAATGTAGGTCTGCGCCAGCGGAGACTCAGCCCGGGCCTGCACCGCGACCGCCGGCTGCTCCTGCGCGGCTCCGCCGAAGGCCAGCATGGCAAAGATCAGGCATATCAAACCGGCTAGGCCACAAATGACCCAAGCACGCAAGTTCTTCATCGCCCTTCTCCCGCTTCACAAGCCGGGGCCAGTATCCCCCACTGCGACCGCGGCGACAATCCGATTTCCCCTGTGTCAGGGATGGGTTCAAGCGGCGAATCCTCGACTCCCTCCCCCGCGAACGGCGGGGCAGGTTTGGGTTGCGCGCAGATCCGATCTTTGCAGCGATTCCGGCAACCCCTCTCGGTATCCCTCTGAAAAAGGGGGGGAGAGGTATTCCAGCGCGCCTCAGCCTTTCCGAGTTCCGAGTTCTCAGAGCATTCCGGTTTCGAGCTTGGCCGCATCGGACATCATGCTGTAGTTCCATGGTGGGTCGAATACCAGGTCGACATCGGTGTCAGCCACGGTAGGGATCATGTCGATTTTCTCGCGTGCATCGTCAACCAGAATGTCGCCCATGCCGCAACCGGGCGCGGTCAGGGTCAGTTTGACGTAAACATCACGTTTGCCGTCATCACGGTGGCTGACGCTGACATCGTAAACCAGGCCCAGCTCGACTACATTGACCGGAATTTCAGGGTCAAAGCAGGTCCGCAACTGCTGCCATACCAATTTCTCGACATCCGTATCGTCGGCATTTTCAGGCAGTTCCAGTGGCGGCGGCGGTTGCTTGCCCAAGGCATCGGCATCCGGGCCCGCAATCCGAAACAAGTTACCCTCGACATAAACCGTGAAACTGCCACCGAGGGCCTGGGTGATGTAGCCGATCTGCCCGGCCGGCAACACAACCCTGTCGCCGGCGGGTACCAGTACTGCCGGGCAATCGCGCTGCAGGGTGAAAGGCTCGCTGTTGAGACCGAATCCGCTCATGATGACTCTTGTAAGATGGAATGATTTTATCGCTGCGACTTGGATCGCAGCCAGCAGCCGACTATTATCGCGCTTTCGCTCGAGTATTGCTGGCCGACAGGCTAGCCTATACCCGACGGAACGATCTTGATCCATCTCAAGAAGCGCACACATCCTGATGCCTGAGAGTCCCCGAAGGATTATTACCACCCTTGTCTTGCTGCTCACCGCGGTACTCAGCGGCTTGGCGTTGGGCGCTTTGTGGGCTCTGCTGGCGGCGTATCTCATCAATCATGCCGCGTGGCTGGCGTGGGGCGCTGCGGCCGGCATGGCGCTCAGCATGCGTTTCACAAGCCCGCAGCCGGGGTGGTTTGCCGCCCTGTTGGCCGCATCGGGTACCTTGCTGGCGGCCTATTACGCCGAATGCCTGCAACTGGCGATGCGTATCTCTTCGCAATTGGGTCTGCCCCTGATCGAGGTCATCCGCACCAGCGGCGTCTTCAGTACCGCCAAACTCGCCTGGCGCCTGCTGCCCGCCCAGCACGTGAGTATCTACGCCGCAGCTGCCCTGCTCGCATTCATCGCCACACTCTGGCCACGCTCATCACAGCACAGCGCGTAAGGTGGGCAAAATTGCGCTTGCCCGCTTTGGCAACGCAGCGTCAGCGTCAGCTATCGAGGGATTTCAGTTCGCTGACCAGTTCGCCGGCGGCAGCCTGACCGTCACCGAACAGCATGCGGGTGTTGTCGGCGTAGAACAATGCATTTTCGATGCCGGCGAAGCCGGTGCCTTTGCCGCGTTTGATGACGATGACGTTCTTCGAGTTGCCGACATCGAGAATCGGCATGCCGTAAACCGGTGAGGCCGGGTCGGTCTTGGCCACCGGGTTGACCACGTCGTTGGCGCCAATCACCAGCGACACATCGGTATTGGAGAACTCCGGATTGATGTCGTCCATGTCGGCGATAAGATCGTAGGGCACGCCGGCCTCGGCCAGCAGTACGTTCATGTGTCCGGGCATGCGCCCGGCAACAGGATGGATAGCGAAGCGCACTTTGACGCCGCGATCGATCAGCGCTTTGGCAAGTTCCCACACTTTGTGCTGCGCCTGCGCCACGGCCATGCCGTAGCCGGGCACGATGACTACGCGCTCGGCCCAGGCCATCATCACGGCGGCATCGGCCGCGTCGATAGGCTTCATGTCGCCGTCGATGTCCTGCGCCTCGCCACCCGCAGCACCGAAGCTGCCAAACAGCACGTTGCCGATCGAGCGGTTCATGGCTCTGGCCATCAATTGGGTCAACAAGGTACCCGCCGCGCCGACCACGGTGCCGGCGATAATCATGGCTTCGTTTTGCAACACGAAGCCCTCGAACGCCACCGCCAGACCGGTCAGGGCGTTGAATAGCGAAATCACGACCGGCATGTCGGCGCCGCCGATGGGAAGGGTCATCAGTACGCCAAAAGCCAGCGCGGCAACAAAGAATGCCGTGATCATGCCCATACCGGTGATGCCGGCCAGCATGGCTGCGCCCAGCACCACGGCCAGCGCCAACACCAGCAGATTGAAAACTTGTTGGCCGGGGAATACAAAGCGTTTGTCCAGCCAGCCTTGCAGCTTGGCGAAGGCGATCAAGGATCCTGAAAACGATACGGCACCAATCAGCGCGCCCGCCACCGCCAGACTCGCTCCAGCCGGCCCCACGTCGTGCTTGAGCATGTCCTGGTAGGCCTGACCCCAGGCTTCGACCTGCAAGGGTGAGCCATCGGCCATGGAGGCAAGCCGGGCAGCTGCGATCAGTTCCACCGCACCAATGGCCGCCGCGGCACCACCGCCCAGCCCGTTGTAGATGGCGACCATTTGCGGCATGGCGGTCATCGCCACGCGTCGGCCCGTCCACCACGCCACGCCACCGGCGATGGCAATACCCAAAGCCATCAGGATCTGATGCTTCAGACCGGGCAGGAAGAAGGTCGCCAACACCGCCAGCAACATGCCGATACCGGCCCACACGATACCCCCGCGCGCAGTCCCCGGTTTGCTCATGCGCTTGAGCCCGACAATGAACAGCAATGCAGCAATGAAATAACTGGCCTTGACCAGCAGGATCAGGCCATTCATGCTTGCTTTCCAGGTTTACCTGACTGTTTGACACTGGGCTTGAACATTTCCAACATACGCTCGGTGACTACGTAGCCACCCACCACGTTTCCGGCCGCCAACAAGACCGCGAGGAAGGCGATGCTGATACCGAGGCCGCCATCAGCCTGGCCCAGCGCGATCATCGCGCCCACCAGCACGATACCGTGCACGAAATTGGAGCCGGACATCAGCGGTGTATGCAAAATAACCGGCACCCGACCAATGATCTCGTAGCCGGTGAAGGCCGCCAACATAAAAATGTACAAAGCCACAAAGCCGTCAATCATGGTCGTTTCCGTTCAGCTGCCAGCGCTCATCATACGTGCGCACGTCAACCAACGCGAGTCTGTTGCGTTGAATACGGACAAGACATGAAAACCGCAGTGCGAATGGAACCGGAGAGCATGGACCAGGTCAGTGTCGCCAGTTTGAGCGAAGTACCGGCTGCACCCGTACCGAACGCCATCAGCATGAACAGTTTTCTGGCCTCGGTCGAAAATCAGGCACTACGAATGGCTCAGATTCGGCTGCACCACCTCGAGGATGCGATGGATGCGGTACAGGACGCAATGATGCGTCTGGCCAGCCGTTATGCGGACAAGCCCGTGGATGAATGGAAACCGTTGTTCTGGAGCATCCTCAGGCGTCGCATCATCGACATGCAGCGACGGCGCAAAGTACGTTCAGTCATGTTGGGGTGGCTGCACGGACGCGATACCTACAATGAAGAGCTACCCGCATGGGACCCGGCCGACGATGGACCGGGGCCATTTGACAATCTGGCTGATAGCCAGGCCATGGATGCACTGGAGGTAGCCTTGAGAAAACTGCCCCAGCGTCAGTTCGAGGCATTCAGCCTGCGCATACTCAACGATCTGGGCGGCGCAGCCACAGCCCGCGCCATGGGCTGCTCGGAAGGCAGCGTGAAAACCCACCTGTCGCGCGCCCGTTCGGCGCTACGTGAACAACTGGAGGACTGGAAATGAACCGGCATAGCACCGATCAAATTGAGCGCAAGGCACGCGCGTTGTATCGGCGAAGCTGCCAAAACCTACCGCCACAAGCCCGGCAGAGCCTGCAACAGGCACGCCTGGATGCCGTGACCGCGCGGCCACGCGGGCTGGCCAACCGCATGCTGATGCCCGCCGGCGCATTGGCCGCTTCAGCATTGGCACTGGTGGTTGGATGGGGCTACTTTCCATCTTCGCAACATGCTCCATCTCAAGCCACCCATTACACTACGGGCAGTACGGCTTCAGCCGTGCGTGGTACTGATAGTCCCGAGCTTTATCAGGATCTTGATTTCTACCGCTGGCTGGCGGCCCAGACCGAGCAGCCTCCAGCACGGAACTGACGCCATGTCCGGACTCATGAATACACGTTACATTGTCTTATGCCTCGCCGTGCTGTTGCCGGCGGGGCTATCGCTGACGACTGCCCATGCAGGCGAGCTACCAAGCCAGAGTAGCCAATCACCGCCCGCACCGCAGACGCAACAGTCATCTGTTTCCTCATCACCAATGCACACCGACTCCGGCCAACGGCAGGCGATGACGCCGAGCCAACAAGCCCACGTGCAGGCACAGGTTCATGAGTTTCGGCAGATGACCCCGATGCAACAACACCAGGTGCGGCAAGCCTATCTCTACTACCAATCGCTGCCCGAATCCCAACGCAGCGCGTTGCGAAGCCAGTGGCAACATCAATCCGAAAGGGAACAGGCTTTACAGGTCGACCCCCGGGTGCAACCACAAAGAACGGGTCCCCACAGCCGATAACTGCGAGCGTGGGTGGCGATGAAACACCGCTCCCGTTGGTTGCAGGAGATTCTATGTTGCCGGTCAAACCTTGGATGTCGTTGTAGGCTGGCTCGACGCGACCGCAGGCGCGGGCCATGCCCGCGAGGCACTTGCCGGAACGCTCATCGCGGGCATGCCCCGCGCCTGCAACAGCTTCGGCGCAATCCTTCGCGTCAGGGTTTGGGGAAACGCACTTCGCCCGCATGACTGACGCAGGTTGCGGCTATCAGCTCATCGTCGAAATTTGCGTTCAAGCCTTCTTCGCCCAACATCAGGCCGAGAAAATTGAGCAGGTTACGCGCGTACATGGCGCTGGCCGAGCTGGCCGCGCCAGCCGCCAGATCCAGTGGCCCCAGAATATCCACGCCATGATGCCGGACGCGTTGACCGGGTTGGGTCAGCTCGCAGTTACCGCCGGTCTCGGCCGCCAAATCGACTATGAGTGAGCCCGGCCGCATGCCCTCAACCATGGCACGGCTGAGTATCTTGGGCGCCGGCCGACCGGGTACGGCAGCCGTGGTCACTACCACGTCCATCTTGCCCAGATGCTCTGCCAGCGCCTGTTGCTGTGCTCCCTTTTCCTCCGCCGACAATTCCCGTGCATAACCGCCACTACCTGCGGCCGTGACACCCAGCTCCAGGAAACGTGCACCCAAAGACTGGATTTGCTCTCGCGTTTCGGGGCGCACATCGTAGCCTTCAACCTGGGCGCCCAATCGGCGCGCGGTCGCTATAGCCTGCAGGCCGGCCACCCCTGCCCCGATCACCAACACACTCGCCGGACGAATGGTGCCGGCTGCCGTGGTTAGCATGGGAAAGAATTTGGGTGCTGCCTCGGCCGCGATCAGCATGGCGCGATACCCGGCCACGGCCGCCTGTGAGGACAGCACATCCATGGCTTGCGCGCGGGTAATGCGCGGTAGCAACTCCAGCGAAAAAGCAGTGATGTCGCCCTTGGCCCAGGCCTCAAGCCGGGCGCTGTCGGCATGCGGGTGCAGCTGGCCAATCAGCATGGCGCCTTCACGCATCGCCGCGACCATTTCGTCTGCGGGCGCCTGCACACATAGCAGGACATCGGCCTGACGCGCCACATCTTTGGCCTCGGCCCAGACAACATCCTTGTAGGCTTGATCCGGATAGCCCGCTGCTTCACCGGCGTCCGGCTCCAGCAGCACCCGCACATCCTGCTTGCGCAGTTTGGCGGCTGTTTCCGGCGTGATCGCTACGCGGCGTTCACCTGCGCGTGTTTCGCGCAATGCGGCTACCGTTGTCGGCATGCAAATCTCCCGAAGCTAAACCAAGGTCTGTCGCAGTGTAGCGCTCACCGACGCGACTGTCTGCGCCGAAACAGAAGCCGCCGATTCAAAAGGCCTGCTGGCAACAAACTGATAGACTCCAGAACATGATTGATCTTGACCTGCTGAACGCACGCCGTTCGGTGCCGGCCCTGCAACTGGGTGAGCCCGGGCCCGACGCTGAGCAACTGGAACAATTGCTCAGTGCCGCCCTGCGCGTGCCCGATCACGGCAAGCTGACCCCATGGCGACTTTTGTTACTTGAAGGCGAGAATCGCCGCGAACTCGGGCGACGGCTGGCCGAAATGCATCGTGAAAAAGCCCCCGACCTGCCCGAACGCAAGCACATGAAAGACCGCGAACGCTACGAGCACGCTCCGGTAGTGGTCGCGGTGATTGCGCAGCTGCAACCGGACCATCCCAAAATTCCCGCACAGGAACAGTTACTGTCTGCCGGCTGCGTGTCATACAACCTTCTGTTGGGTGCGCAAGCTCTTGGTTATGCCGCGCAATGGCTGACCGGGTGGGCGGCATACGATTCGGATGCTGCGAAGCTGCTGGGTTTGGCGGACAATGAGCACGTGATCAGTTTTGTACACATCGGTACCCCCGCCGTCGAAATGCCGGAACGCAATCGGCCGGACCTGGCAAGCAAGATCAGTCGATGGCAGCCGTGAATCGCGTCCACCTGGTCGATGCCAGCATGTATGTGTACCGTGCCTGGCACTCGATGCCTGACCAGTTCTTCGATCACGATGGCAATCCCGTCAACGCCGTGCACGGCTTCGCTCGTTTCATGCTTGAACTGCTGGAAAGGGAAAAGCCGGCGCTCGTTGCCATGGCCTTCGATGTCAGCTTGACGAGCTCATTTCGCAACGCTATTTACCCACCCTACAAAGCCAATCGCGACCCGGCACCAGAAAGCCTGAGACGACAATTTGACTATTGTCGGGAGTTGGCGGCTGCACTGGGTTTATGTGTGCTGGCTGATACCACCTACGAAGCCGATGATCTGATTGGTAGCGTTGCCTTTGGACTACGCAAGCACGGCTACCGGGCTGTCATCGTGTCAGCGGACAAGGATTTCGGGCAGTTGCTGGAGTTTGGCGACGAGCAATGGGACTTCGCGCGCGGCACCCGCTGGGGCGCCGACGGGGTACCGGAAAAGATGGGCGTGCGCGCCGACCAGGTGATCGACTATTTGGCACTGGCGGGTGACGCAGTGGACAACATCCCCGGCGTGCGCGGTATCGGGGCCAAGAGCGCCGCCGCCTTGCTGGCGCATTTCGACACGCTGGAATCGCTGTTGGCCCGGATCGACGAAGTACCTTTTTTGCGCTTGCGCGGTGCAGCAGGCATTGCCCGCAAGCTGCGCGAAGGTACCGATAACGCACGGCTTTCAAGGCAACTGTCAGCAATTGCGCTGGATGCACCCGTACCTCTGGATCCGGCCGAATTTGTCTTGCGTGCCCCACGAACGGACCTGGTACTGGACCTGTGCGATCGCCTGCGCATCGGGACCGGCACGCGGCGGCGGATCGAGGCACTGAACGCGTAGGCTACTCTGGCGAGAAAAGGCACGTGGTTTGCGCGGCGACGCAGATCTCCGCCATATGGCGACCCCGAGCGACCCCCTCTCAATCATTCTGGCTCCTCGGGCGTTCGATGGCGCGCGGGCCGTAGCCCGCAAGCCGCGACATCGCACCCCCTGCGAGCAAGGGGAGAGGTATTACGGCATGGATCAACTCTCCCTTGCCCCACTACCCAATTCCTACTTCCCACTCACCGCGTTTCAATGCTTCTTCATCAAAATATTGTCGGTTTCCCGACTCGGCAGCTTGCGCTTGCCCGTAGGTTCGTCCAGCATTTTTCGGCGGTCGGCAGGGCTCGCTGTCGGAATGGTACTAAGTCCGGTCTTGATGCCTTCCTTGTCCCACGCAAACTGCATGTCTGATTCGAATAC
>CAJDWN010000002.1_pt1 | contig 32836 bp, 24 predicted proteins | sample 7391581 | NCBI WGS metagenome assembly CAJDWN01 (sample SAMEA7055736, study PRJEB34461) | soil metagenome | biome: terrestrial ecosystem; feature: Peninsula; material: soil | place: Antarctica | collected 2016 | reverse complement strand
CCTAGGTTGTTGTTCGGGTTCTCGAATTTCGCCTCTCAGCAACTGCGCTCCAAGGCATAGTGCGCCAGTGCGGTGAGTGCTTCGCGTTGTGGAGAGTGCGGTAACGATGCGAGCGCCTTGATCGCCTGTTCGGCGTAGTTGTTGGCGATGGCCTCGGTGCGTTCGAGTGCGCGCCCTTCGCGAATGGCCGCGGTGATCTGCGGCAGGGCTGTGGCGTCGGCCTGTTCGATGGCGTGACGCATCATGTTGGCAGTGGCCGTGTCGGCTTCGGCCATGGCCAGGATCATGGGGAGGGTGGTCTTGCCTTCGGCCAGATCGTCACCGATGTTCTTGCCCAGGGTGGCACTGTCGGCGGTGTAGTCGAGCAGGTCGTCGGCAATCTGGAAGGCATAGCCCAGTTGCATGCCGTAGTGGCGAAGTGCCCGAATGTGCGCATCAGGGAGGCCGGCCAGCAATCCGCCCAGTTCGGTCGCGGCGGCGAACAAGACGGCCGTCTTGCGCTCGATGACATCAAGGTAGGCGGCTTGCCCGATGTCGGCCTTGCCGATATTGAGCAGTTGCAGTACCTCACCTTCAGCGATGGTATTGGTGGTGTCGGCCAGTACCCGCATCACTGGCATGGAGTCGAGATCCACCATCAGCTGGAATGCACGTGAGTACAGGAAGTCACCCACCAGTACGCTGGCCGAATTGCCCCACAGGGCGTTGGCGGTCTGCCGGCCACGGCGCAGGCCCGATTCATCCACCACGTCATCGTGCAGCAGAGTAGAGGTGTGGATGAACTCGATGACGGCGGCCAGCTTGATGTGCTGGTCGCCGTTATAGCCGGCGGCGCGCGCCGCCAGCACATGCAGCATGGGCCGCAGACGCTTGCCCCCGCCGCCGATGATGTGCTCGGCGATCTGGGCAATAAGCACGACATCGGAATCCAGACTGGTACGTATAAGCGCATCAACGCGCAGCATGTCGGCTGCGGCCAACTGTTGCACTGATTCCAGTGACATGACGTCTTCGGTGGTTTCGGCGGGAAGAGTGTTCATTGGCAAACTTTTTCGAGTCAGCCCTGATTATACGGGTCGCCGCAAGTCTGTTCTCTGGCGTTGTCGGGCGTGGTCGGCCTGCGAATGTTCGGTTTGTTCCTGATCCTGCCGGTTTTCGCGGTCTATGCGGGTGATTTGCCGAACGCCACCCCGGTTCTGGTGGGCCTCGCAATAGGAATCTATGGATTCGCGCAAATGCTGCTGCAGGTGCCGATGGGTTGGCTGTCTGATCGCATGGGGCGACGGCCCACCATCACCCTGGGCCTGCTGATATTTGCTGCCGGTAGCGTGTTTGCTGCGTTGGCACATGGACTAATCGGCATCATCATTGGTCGCGCTCTGCAGGGTATGGGGGCTGTCTCGGGGGCCAGTCAAGCGCTGGCGGCCGATCATTCCCACGATGACAACCGCAGCAAAGTCATGGCTATTATTGGCGTCAGCGTCGGCTTGGCGTTTGTGCTGGCAATGATCGTGAGTGCGCCGCTGGCCGGCCTCTACGGTCTGCCGGGGCTGTTTGCACTGACTGCACTGCTGGCGCTGTTGGCGATCGTGTTTCTGTGGTGGGTTGTTCCGGCGCCACCACAGCGCACACAGCGGGCCGAACACTGGTCAACCGTGCTGCGCATGATTGCCAGCCACAAGCTGCTGATCCTGAATGGTTCGGTTTTCTTCATGCATGGTCTGTTAATGGCCTGTTTCATGGCCTTGCCCACACTGATCGAGAGCGGTGCGGGGATCGCACTGGACAGTCAATGGAAGCTGTACTTGCCGGTCATGGTGGCTTCGGTGCTGGTCATGGGTGCCTTCCTGCGGCATGTGCAGAGCCTGGCGGCATCGGTACGCCTGATGCTGGCTTGCGCTCTGGTGTTGGCATTGTCGCTGCTGGCGTTTGCCGGGGGTGGTCATGCGGCCTGGCTGGTCTGGCTGGGCGCGCTGCTTTTCTTCAGTGCATTCAATCTTCTGGAAGCCACCTTGCCCAGCCTGGTATCAAGGCTGGCACCCGATCACATGCGAGGCGCGGCGTTGGGAGCCTACGCCACCTGCCAGTTTGGTGGCACGGGTCTGGGTGGTGTGTTGGGGGGGGTTGCCCTGCAGAGGCTTGGTTTGTCCGGGTTGTTTGTCGGCGCCGCTATAGTTGCCTTTGTGTGGCTGGTACTGCTGGCTTGGGGCCGCAACCTTGTTCTGGCGGACACCCCCTGACGGGCTGGCGTCAGCATTACGTAGGTGCAAACTGACATCAATGGGGCGTACCGCCCCGCACGAGCACGGCATGTCGGCTGATGGACGCGCGAGCGCCCTGTGCTAGCATTCTTTCTCCCACTAATTACCGCGATAGTGAAGCGAGGCAAACCATGGCACGTGGCGTCAATAAAGTGATTCTTGTCGGCAATCTGGGTGCTGACCCAGAAAAGCGCTCTACTCAGGGCGGTACCACGGTCACCACGCTCAGTGTGGCTACCAGTGAATCGTGGCGGGACAAGCAGACAGGCGAGCAGCGCGAACGTACCGAATGGCATCGCGTCAAGCTGTTTGGCAAACTGGGCGACATTGCCGCTGACTATCTGGCCAAAGGGCGACAGGTCTATATCGAAGGCTCGATTCGTACCGACAAGTACACCGACAAACAGGGTGTCGAGCGTTATGCGACCGATATCATTGCCAATGAGATGCAGATGCTCGGCGGTCCCGGGCAGGGCGGTTCACAAAGCGGTGGCGGCTATTCGGGTGGTTCTCAGGGTAGCGGTGGTTACTCGGATGACTCACGATCAGCCTCGCCAGCATCGCCTCCCGCTTCCGCCCCACCATCCGGCGGCGACAACGGCTTTCAGGAAGATGATATTCCGTTTTAGCGCCGAGATTCGAGATTGGTGATTCGGGGTTGGGATCGCGGAGTTGCACTCGGCAAGCTCTTCCCCGGTTCTCAGGCAAGCTACCCTCCCTGGTGATATAGGTCCGGCCCGGCCTTTTGCAGCTTCGCGTCCCGCTTCGCTGAAAAAGTCCTGCCTGCGCCATCCATGGCTTCGGCGCTTGGCGGGCTGAGGCGGTGCCTCGGCTGATCCCGTCTCGCCCATGGCCGGACGTTCGCCGACTGCGAACTGCCACCGGCAATTCGGTCCGGCTCACCCTGCTTTCAGTCTATCTCCAGCTTTTTCAGCTTGTAGCGCAAAGCGCGAAAGGTGATGCCAAGCTTTTTGGCGGCGGCAGTCTTGTTGTATCGGGTCTCTTCCAGCGCTTTGACGATGGTCTCGCGCTCAACGTTGGATATGTAGTCGTCCAGTGGCAGGTCTTCCGGGTTGCCTTTGGACGGATCCACGGCGGGCAGCTTGTCGTCGATTTCTGAATCCACGACCGGCTCGGCATTCCTGGACGAGTCGGTTGGCGTATCTGTGCCACCCATATCACTGCTACGCGCTGGGATACGCAAATCTTCGGCGGAAATGGCATTGCCTTCCATCAGTGCCATGGCGCGCTCGAGCATATTTTCCAGCTCGCGGACGTTGCCAGGGAAAGAGTAGGCCTGCAATGCTTTGGATGCCGATTCGCTGAGGGCAACTTCCTCCATGCCGTTATTTTTTGCCAAGCGCTCCAGAATGCGCGTCGCCAGGTCGGGAACATCGCCGCGGCGATTGCGCAGCGGCGGTACGTCCAGCTCGATCACGTTGATGCGGTAGAAAAGATCTTTGCGAAATTGACCCGCTTCGGCGAGGTGGGTGAGGTTCTTGTGGGTGGCTGAGAGAATGCGCACATCGACCGGCAACTCGTCGCGGCCACCAACAGGGCGGACCGCCTTCTCCTGGATTACACGCAGTAACTTGACTTGCATGTGCATGGGCAGGTCGGCCACTTCGTCGAGGAACAGCGTACCCCCGTTGGCTGCCTGGAACAAACCATCCTTGTCGGCGTGAGCGCCGGTAAAACTGCCTTTCTTGTGACCGAAGAATTCGCTCTCCATCAGTTCTGAGGGGATGGCGCCGCAGTTGACCGGGATGAACGGTCCGCTGGCGCGTGGCCCCTGATCATGAATCAGGCGCGCAACCAGCTCCTTGCCGACACCGGATTCACCGCTGATATAGACCGGGGCCTGGCTGCGTGCCAGTTTGTGGATCATGCCGCGCAGCTTCTCCATGGCCTCGGATTGGCCAATCAAACGCGTGCTGGCCGGCGCGGCCTTGTTGCTCGCCGCCAGATTGAGTGCAGTTTGCACCAGCCGGCGCAGCATATTGATGTCAACGGGTTTGGAGACAAAATCGAAGGCGCCAGCCTTGAGTGCGTTGACCGCAGCATCGACGTTGCCGTAAGCGGTAATCATGGCCACCGGCATGTCTGGGTACTTGTCGGCAATCAGCTCGATGATGTCTTGCCCGGTACCGTCCGGCAGGCGCATGTCGGTAAAGCACAGGTCCCATGCCCGCTCTTCGAGCAGGGCGACCGCCTCGGCGACATTGGCCGCGGCGCTGACCTCGAGATTCATGCGTCCGAGGGTGATGGTCAGTAGCTCACGGATGTCGCGTTCGTCATCAATGACCAAAACGCTTTGCTTGTCGCTCATGGCTGCAGAATCTTCAGGGGGAATGATGCAAGAGTAGCGCGCCGAAGGGCTCAGGCAAAGCCGTGCTGCCTGCGCTGTAGTCGATCAGGCCTTGTCGGGGGCCTTGGCTGGCGGCGTCAGTGATATACGAAAACAGCTGCCGCCACCCGCCACCGGGACATATTCGAGACTGGCCTGGTTGGCCTCGCACATCTGCCGTGCCAGATACAGGCCCAGGCCGGTGCCCAACTCGTGGGTGGTGAAAAATGGCTCGAAGATCTGCGCGGCCACCTTGTGCGGGATGCCGGGGCCGCGATCGGATACTTCCAGTACGGGTATGCCGCTGTTGTTGTACCGGGCCACAACCAGCACTCGCGCCGGCTCGTTGGGCATGCGACCGTAACGCAAGGCGTTTTGTGCCAGATTCCAGGCGACCTGCTGCAACTGCTGGGTGTCCGCCACGGCCACCACTTCGCTATTTTTCACCACGGCGCGCAGAGAGTCGTTACCGAGATCGTTGGAATCGCAATACTCCTCGACGAAAGCCAGCACCCAGCCGTTGAGATCGAAGGTCTCTGGCCGGGAACGCTCACGGCGAGACAACTGCAAAATGTTCTCGATGATTTCGTTCAGACGGCCGCAATGGTTGTTGATGATTTCAACCATACGCTGGTCTGTTTGATCCAGGCCGGTTGATTCCGCCAGCAACTGGGCGGAGTAGCGGATGGCGGCCAGCGGATTGCGGATTTCGTGCGCGATGGAGGCGGACAGGCGGCCCAGCGAGGACAGGGTGAGTTCCTCTGCACGCCGCGATACCAGGGACGTGTCATCGAGAAAAATCAGCATGTGTGAATCATCATTTGCCGACAACCGGGTGAAGCGCGGCACCACTTCGGGCACGCCTTCGGCCAGCGCAACCGATGATTCGTCGACCTTGCCGGTGGTGCGCCAATGGTACAGACGTCTTGATAACTCGGGTGCCAGTGTGCCCAGATCGCGCTTGTCTGCAGACGGTGTACCCAGCAATAGCCAAGCCGATTCATTGATCTGATGTATCTGGTTGCCGTCGTCTACCAGCAGCACACCTGTACGCATGCGGCGGATGATCAGTTCGTTGACCTGGGACAGGTTGGCCAGATCCACCCCACGCTGTGTGGCCAGTGCCTCGGTTGCGCGCATCTGGCGCGCCAGGGCGTAACAAAGAATAGCCGCCGCGAAATATGCCAGGCCGAACAGACCCGATTCGAGCAATTCCCGGTCCGGGCTCAAGCCCGATGGCGCGTCGAAAAACGTATGTCCGAGCATTGCCAACGTGGCCAGTGCAGCAAGGGCCAAGGACGAACGCAAGGGCAGTATTAGCGCAGCGCCGGCAATGTTGATAACCAGCATCATGGAAATGCCGGTACGCGAATCGTGCATGGCAATGACCGCCAGCAGTGCCGCCGCGATATCGATCACCAACAACATCGGTACACGCGACTGCACTTTGGGCAGCCATGCCTGGGTGCGGGCCAAAACCAGCAAAGCGAAGAACAAAAAACACACGGCGGTGGTCCGTGCCAGCACCGGGTTGCTCAGATGGACCCATTCCAGGGCCAGCGCGCTGAACGCCAATCCGACATACACCGTGCCCTGCAAGACTCTGAAAAGGTTGGTGAAATAGAATTCATTACGAATGCTTTCACCGCTGTTTCCAATGCGTTTTTTTAAAGGTTTTATGGCCATCCGCTTTCAAATAGAGCCTTGTTGCCCGACAATAGCAGGCTTTGCGGCCTTGCGCGCCACTCCCATGCCGTCGCCATGAACGACCTGCGACGGTCAGTCTCACCCGAATTCAGGATGCAAGCATGAACTTTCACGAGTATCAGGCCAAGCAATTGTTTGCCGACTACGGCATCACGGTGCCGCCCGGCAAGATAGCCGACAGCGGCGAGGCAGCCGTCGAGGCAGCCAAAGCCATTGGTGGCAAGCAATGGATGGTCAAGGCACAAATCCACGCTGGTGGCCGCGGCAAGGCCGGTGGAGTGAAGTTCTGCAAATCGCTGGACGAAGTGCGCGATGCCGCCGCCGGCATGCTGGGCCAGAAGATGGAGACCTACCAGTCCGGTGGCCGTGCGTTGCCGGTCAACCTGGTTCTGGTCACCGAAGCGGGCGATATCGACAAGGAACTTTATCTTTCGATACTGGTGGATCGTGACACGAACGCCGTGGCGTTCATCGCCTCGGCACGTGGCGGCGTGGACATCGAGCAGGTGGCCAACGAGACGCCGGAAGAAATCCATACCGTGGCGGTCGATTATGTCGAGGATCTGCAACCGTGGCAGTGCCGTGAGCTGGGTTTTGCCATGAACCTCAGCAACAAGCAGACCCGTCAGCTCAGCAAGACCATGATGGGCATGTACAAACTATTCAACGAGCAGGATCTGTCACTGATCGAATTGAATCCGTTGGCGATTCTTGATGATGGCAATCTGGCGGCTCTGGATGGCAAGGTCAACTCCGATGACAACGCCGAGTTCCGTCACCCCAATCTGGCGCAGATGCGTGACCGCAGCCAGGAGGATCCGGCTGAAGCGCGTGCGTCCGAGAATGATCTCAACTACGTCACCATGGACGGCAACATTGGTTGCATGGTCAATGGTGCAGGCTTGGCCATGGCTACCATGGACGTGATCAAGCTGGCGGGCGGTGAGCCGGCCAACTTTCTGGACGTCGGTGGTGGCGCCACTACCGAACGCGTGACCGAGGCGTTCAAGCTGATCCTCAGCTCGGACAAGGTCAAGGCGATTCTGGTCAATATTTTTGGCGGCATCGTGCGCTGCGACCTGATCGCCGAAGGCATCATTGGTGCGGTCAAGGAAGTGGGCCTGGAAATTCCAGTCATCGTGCGCTTGCAGGGCACCAACGTCGAGAAAGGCCGCAAGCTGCTGGCCGAATCGGGCCTCAAGATTACGTCAGCCGACGATCTCAACGACGCCGCCAGGAAAGCCGTTGCAGCGGTCGCGAACTGACCTGTAAGGCGGGAGCAGCCGCGTAGCGGCGGATCCCGCCATTGTTCAAAGTTACGAAAATGGCGGGATACGCTTTGCTTCTCCCGCCCTACGACGAAACGAATTACCCAGGATTTAACCCATGAGCGTACTTGTAAACAAATCCACCAGGCTGATCGTGCAGGGCTTCACCGGCCAGCAGGGCACCTTTCATTCCGAACAGGCACTCGAGTATGGCACCAAGGTGGTCGGGGGCGTCACGCCGGGCAAGGGCGGTCAGGAGCATCTGGGCTTGCCGGTGTTCAACACGCTTTCTGAGGCGATCGAAGAGACCCAAGCTAACGCTTCGGTTGTTTTCGTACCACCTCCGTTTGCCGCCGACGCCATCCTTGAGGCCATCAATGGTGGCATCAAGGTCATTGTCGCCATTACCGAGGGGATTCCGGTACTTGACATGCTGCGGGTCAAGAACGTTTTGAAGTCGCATCCGGACACGGTACTGATCGGCCCCAACTGCCCGGGTATCATTACCCCTGGTGAGTGCAAGATCGGCATCATGCCCGGTCACATCCACACGCCGGGCAAGGTCGGCATTGTCAGCCGCTCCGGTACGCTGACTTATGAGGCGGTATATCAGACCACGCAGGTCGGTCTGGGGCAGAGTACGGTGATCGGCATTGGTGGCGATCCGATCCAAGGCATGAACTTCATTGACTGCCTCCGATTGTTCCAGGATGACGAGCAGACCGAAGGCATCATCATGGTCGGCGAGATTGGCGGCAGTGCTGAAGAAGACGCGGCCGAGTTCATTGCCGAGCACGTGAGCAAGCCTGTGGTGTCATTCATAGCCGGGGCGTCGGCACCACCCGGCAAGCGCATGGGTCATGCCGGTGCCATCATCTCTGGAGGCAAAGGCACAGCCGAAGCCAAATTCGAGGCACTGGAGAGAGCCGGAGTCACGACCGTCAAGTCACCAGCGGATCTCGGTGAGGCGCTCGCCAAGCTGATGAGCTGAACGCCTTTGGGAAGTTTTGACTGAATCCAGCGCAGGCGGCACGTAGCCAGAGAGGACACAAGTCGCGCTGCGCGGCTGTCGAAGCAGCCCGTAGCCGTGGGAAAGCGTGTCTTGGGCCTCGCGGTCTACTGGCATCATGCCGCCGTCCGTGATTCGATCAGGGCTCCCTTGCCGAGTCGAGGATCGCCCGTAGCGGACAAAGGTTCCGAGTGACCCGCTTCTTGCGTCCGTTTCAATGTCGGTATCATGAGCCGTTTTCTTGAGACGGATCGATTTGATGCAAAATGAATCTGGTCATGGTGGCAGGCTGCGCGTTGCGCTGGCCCAATTCGACTTCCCCGTGGGCGCGGTGGACGCCAATGCCGCGCGTATTGCCGAGTTGATTGCGGCTGCGCGCGATGAGCACGGAGCCGACGTCGTGTTATTTCCGGAGCTGACCCTGAGCGGCTATCCACCGGAAGATCTGCTGTTTCGACCGGCCTTTCTGATGGATTGTGAGCAGGCGCTGGCCGGGCTTGCCGAGCAGGCCCAGGGTATCGTTGCGCTTGTTGGCCACCCGCAAGCACGAGGCAGCGTGGTCTACAACGCCGTCAGTGTGTTGCGTGACGGCGCAATCACCGCTACATACCGCAAACGTGAATTACCCAATTACGCCGTTTTCGATGAACGCCGCTATTTCGAGAACGGAAGCGCGCCATGTACCGTCGACATCAACGGCGTGTGTGTGGGAATCGTGACCTGTGAGGATCTGTGGTTTGCCGCTCCGCTGGCCGATACGGTTGCTGCAGGCGCACAGCTGACGCTGGTAGCCAATGCATCACCCTACGAAAGTGGCAAGCCAGCGGCGCGTGATGCTTTGCTGCTGCAGCGCGTACAGGAAAGTCCGGTGGCGTTGGCCTATGTCAATGCAATCGGAGGCCAGGATGATGTGGTGTTTGATGGGGCCTCGGTACTGGCCGATGCGGACGGTCATATACACGATGCAGCCGAAGCTTTCACCGAACAACTACTGATCGCTGACTTCGATGCGACGAGTGGAAGCTTTTCCAAGATGGTTTGGCGTGATGAGACCGACGAGAGTGAGCCGTCACTGATGTGGCGAGCACTGGTGCGAGCGACGGCTGACTACGTGCGCAAGAATGGCTTCGAGCGAGTCTGGGTGGGTCTGTCCGGGGGTATCGACTCGGCGTTGACGCTGGCCGTTGCCGTGGATGCTTTGGGTGCCGACAAAGTAACGGCTGTACGGCTGCCTTCGCGCTACACCTCCGATCTCAGCAATGATCTTGCCGCAGAGCAGGCGACTGCACTCGGGGTACGTCTGGAAAGCGTGCCGATCGAGCCGCCGTTCTGCGGCTTTCTGGAGGCACTGGCACCCATATTTAATGGCAAGCCGGCCGACATCACTGAAGAAAACCTGCAGTCACGCTGCCGAGGCGCGTTGATGATGGCGCTCAGTAACAAGTTCGGCGGCCTGCTGTTGTCAACCGGCAACAAGAGCGAGATGGCGGTCGGCTACGCCACCTTGTATGGCGATATGTGCGGCGCATTTGCGCCACTGAAGGATGTGTACAAGACCGAGGTTTTTCGGTTGGCGCGGTGGCGGAATGCCTGCTCAGGGGCCGGCGACTCAGGACTTGATGGTCGGGACTCGGGTGTGCATCCGTCACTTATGGGGCTGTCGCCGTCGTTCTCTTCTTCTGTTCGGGGCGACGGCCAAGGTAAGAGACCAGCGAACCATGCGGATCAGTATCCACTGGACTCTCCGTCGTCAGCAGGGGCGCTCCACGGCTCTGCTCTTACGCGTCCCGAGTCCCGAGTCCCGAGTCCCGAAATACCGAGTCCCGTAATACCACAAGCCGTAATCGACCGCCCCCCCTCGGCGGAGCTGAAGGACAACCAGGCCGATACTGATTCACTGCCACCTTACGAGGTGCTCGACGACATCCTGCAGCGCTTCATCGATCAGGAACAATCCAATGAAGAGATCATTGCAGCCGGTCACGACACCGCCATCGTTGAGCGTGTCACCCGCCTGGTACTCATCAACGAATTCAAGCGCCGCCAAGCTGCGCCCGGCCCAAAAGTTACCCGCCGCGCTTTCGGCCGCGAACGGCGCTATCCCATCAGCTCCGGGTGGCGCAGGTAGCGCTGGCATGAGCATGCCAGCTTTCCGCCGGCATATCGAGATTCGCAACGAACCAGCCTTCGTAGGGACCGCCGGTCCAGCCGTCGGTAGCCGGCTGTTCGCTTGCTGCGAATGGGTGGTCAGGGCAAATTGCGTTGATTCATTCTGGGCAAAAAACCATCCCTGGTGGGTGTCGCCTGTCCGGCCATTCATGGCCGGCCGTTCGCTCGCCGCTAACTGCCACTGGCAGTTCGGTCTCGCTCACCCATGCCTGGAGAACGGAACCAGGCGACGCAGGTTGCTGGGGAAATTCGGCCAGTCTTCGGGGTTGCTCAGATACGGATGCGCGGGATAATTGAGCTCCAGCACCTTTCTGGCATCGGCGGCCAGCTCTTGCTGCCCCAGTTCGCCGTAGCATTTGGACATGATAGCCAGCGCGTCGCCCGACTGGGGTGAACTCTGGTAGTGCTCGATGATGTATTTCCCGCGCGAAGCCGCCCCGACGCAGGCTTGTCGACGCAGGTAGTACATAGCCACATTCAGCTCGTGCTGCGCCAACAGGTTGCGCAGGTAGATCATGCGCTGGCGGGCGTCACCCGCATAACGACTTTGTGGGTAGCGCTGCATCAACTGGGCGAAATCATTGAAAGATTGCTGGTCGTAGCTCGGATCACGCTCGGCGTCGTTGCGCCCGAACCAGCGATCCAGAATGCCGGTAGAGCGGTTGAAATTAATCAGACCGCGCAAATAGAACGCATAGTCGATATGCTTCTGTGCCGGATAGGTCTTGATGAAGCGGTTGACGGAAGAGTAGGCATCATCGGGTTTGTTGCCCTTGTACTCCACGTAGGCCAGGTCAAGCTGAGCCTGTTCCGAAAACGGGCCAAACGGAAAGCGCGCGGTCAGGCGCTTGTAGTAGCGTTCGGCCTTGTCATAGTTGCCATCGTCCAGATACTGATGCGCATTCTGGTACAACTCGGCAACCGGGAGCGTTTCCGTTTCCGGCGTCGTGTCCTTGCCGCGGAGGAATGAACAGCTCGACAGCAGGGCCAGCAGACATAACAGCATCAGGAGACGCGGGAGTGAGACAATGCGCATAAACATTATTCGGGGCAGATGTGAACCGGCATGATAACCCAGACCGGGGCCAGAGCGGAGGTCATCCGGGAAAGTGCTTGCGACAGGTGGATATCCCCCTGTCCGCGGCGGGATCGCGCCTCGATCAGGCGTTGGCCGCCCTGTGCCCGGATTGGTCGCGTTCGCAGCTGACTACCTGGATCCGGGCCGGCGCGGTGCAGGTGAACGGCGCACCGGCCAAACCCAAAACCCGTGTTGTTGGTGGCGAGCAGGTCGTGATAGAGGCCGAACTGGAGGCGCAGCGGCCCCCCGTTGCACAGACCATCGATCTGGATATCCGTTACCGTGATGAGGACCTTCTGGTGCTCTTCAAGCCCGCTGGGCTGGTGGTGCACCCGGGGGCGGGCAACCTTGACGGGACCTTGCAGAATGGCTTGTTGCATCTGGATCCGGAGCAAGAACGGCTGCCACGGGCCGGCATTGTGCATCGCCTGGACAAAAATACCTCAGGCCTGATGATGGTGGCCTGCTCGCAGCGGGCATACGACGCACTGGTGGACATGCTTGCCAGACACGACGTCGTGCGCCGCTACGAGGCCGTGGTCAAGGGCGTACTGATTGCTGGTGATACCGTCGATGCCCGCATTGGCCGACATCACAATGATCGACTGCGCCAGGCAGTGCTAAGCGAGGGTGGCAAGCACGCCGTGACCCACTACCGCCTGCGCGAGCGCTTTGCAGCCCACAGTCTGATCGAATGTCGGTTGGAAACCGGGCGCACCCACCAGATTCGGGTGCATCTGGCGCATGTGGGACATGGTCTGCTGGGCGATCCGCTGTACGGCGGTAATCCGGTTCTGCCGCGCAATGCAAGCGAGTCGTTGATCCATACCTTGCAAAACTTTCGTCGCCAGGCGCTGCACGCCGAACATCTGGCCTTCACCCATCCTATCAGCGGTGAGCCCATGCAGTTCGATGCCGAGCGGCCGGCTGACATGCAGAAGCTGATCGAGGCTTTGCGTACGCAGCCTGCACCATGAGCGGTGTCGGTATTGGCGACGCTATCTGGGTTCTTCCAGATTGGCAGGTGCCATCCACAGTACGTGCCGCCGTCACTACGCGCAATGGTCCCGGTGTGTCCTTGCCGCCCCGGGATCGCTTGAATCTCGGTTTCAACAATGGCGACGTAGCGAGCCATGTGTCCAGTAATCGGGGCGCTCTTGAATTGGCACTCAAACTGCCATCAACGCCACGTTGGTTGCGGCAGGTGCATGGTTGCGAGGTGGCCGAATTGGGGCCCATCGCCGGTGAAGAAGAGCCGTGTGTTGATGCCGCAATTTCACATATCCCTGGCACCGTGTTGGCGATCCTGAGCGCCGATTGCCTGCCGGTGTTGCTATGCAGCGAGGACGGCGAGCACATTGCGGCTGCCCACGCGGGTTGGCGGGGATTGGCCGCCGGGGTGCTGGAAGCCGTAGTCCAGTCTTTGGGTGTACCCGGGGAACGGTTGCTGGCCTGGCTGGGGCCGTGTATTGCAGCGCATTCCTATGAAGTCGATGACACGGTGCGTGACGCTTTCATGCAATTTGATGCCGAGGCTTCGCAGGCCTTTACCGCCACACGCGCGGGCCACTGGTTGTGCAGCCTGGAGCAGCTGGCGCGACAACGCTTGCAGGCCTGCGGCGTTGTTCGGATCGCGGGGGGCGGGTTTGATACCTACATTGATCAGCGCTTCTATTCCTGGCGTCGAGATGGCATCAGCAGCGGGCGCTTCGCAAGTCTGATCTGGCTAGAAAGTCCGTGAGCGACTCGTGGACGGCGGCTCAGCGCCTGAAACAGCCCGCATATGGCGCCTTGAATCGGATTTCATCTCGCTGAACAAAAAGGACTGAGCCTTGAATGGTGGGGCGCAGCCCTTATGTTGAAAGCAACATGCCCGAATGCGAGGAAGCGGATATGCGAATGGATAAGTTGACGACACGTTTTCAGCAGGCTTTGGCCGACGCCCAATCGATGGCAGTGGGGCAGGACCACAACGTACTGGAGCCGGTACATGTGCTGCTGGCACTAATGAACCAGGCGGGCGGTTCGGCCAAACCATTGCTGGCCAAGTCAGGGGCCAACATGACGCGCCTGCAGCAGCAGCTCGACCAGATTGTGGCCAGCCTGCCCAGCGTGTCCGGGCAGGAAGGCACCATCAGTGCCGGCAATGGTCTGACGCGATTACTCAATCTGACCGACAAGCTGGCCCAGCAGCATGGTGACCAGTACATCGCCAGTGAGTGGTTTTTGCTGGCGGCACTGGAAGACCGGGGTGAGGTCGGTCAGGCATTGAAGTCGGCCGGGGTGGACAAGGCCGCATTGTCTGCGGCCATCGAGCAGATGCGTGGCGACGACAAGGTCGATAGCGAGGGTGCCGAGGAGCAGCGCCAGGCGCTGGACAAGTTCACCATTGACCTTACTGCTCGCGCCGAGTCGGGCAAGTTGGATCCGGTGATCGGCCGTGACGAGGAAATCCGCCGCACCATCCAGGTGTTGCAGCGTCGAACCAAGAACAATCCGGTGCTGATTGGCGCACCGGGCGTTGGCAAGACTGCCATCGTCGAAGGGCTGGCGCAGCGGATCATCAACAACGAGGTGCCGGAAGGCCTGCGCGGTCGGCGCGTGTTGTCGTTGGATATGGGTGCCTTGATTGCCGGTGCGAAGTTTCGCGGCGAGTTCGAGGAGCGGCTCAAGGGCGTGCTCAGTGACCTGGCCAAGCAGGAAGGGCAGGTGATCTTGTTCATCGATGAGCTGCATACCGTGGTCGGTGCCGGCGCGGCGGAAGGTTCGATGGACGCCAGCAACATGCTCAAACCGGCCTTGGCGCGCGGCGAACTGCATTGCATCGGCGCCACGACCATGGACGAATACCGCAAGTACATCGAGAAGGATGCCGCGCTGGAGCGACGTTTCCAGCAGGTCTATGTGGGAGAGCCTTCGGTCGAGGACACCATTGCCATCTTGCGTGGGCTCAAGGAGCGCTATGCCGTTCATCACGGTGTCGAAATCACCGATCCGGCCGTGGTGGCAGCGGCCACACTGTCCAATCGCTACATCAGCGGTCGCCAGTTACCAGACAAGGCCATCGACCTGATGGACGAGGCGGCCAGCCGCATTCGCATGGAAATCGATTCCAAGCCCGAGGAACTGGATCGACTGGAGCGGCGCCTGATGCAACTCAAGACCCAACGCGAGATGCTGAAAAAAGAGCCGGATGATGCTTCCAAACAGCGGCTGGCGGATCTGGAAGCGGACATCGACGTCCTCGGGCGCGAATTTGCTGACCTCAACGAGGTATGGAAATCGGAAAAAGCCGCTCTGCAGGGTGCGACCCGGTTCAAGGAGCAGTTGGAGAAGGCACACCAGGAATTCGATGCGGCCCAGCGGCAGCAGGATTACGCCCGCATGAGTGAGCTTCAATACGGCACCATTCCGGAGTTGGAGAAAAACCTTACCGCCGCGCAGGCGGCCGAAAACCAGGAATTCAAGCTGGTGCAGGACAAAGTGACCGACGAAGAGATTGCCGAGGTGGTGTCGCGCTGGACCGGTATTCCGGTGTCGAAGATGCTGGAAGGTGATCGCGAAAAGTTGCTGCAGATGGAAACCGAGTTGCATCGCCGCGTGGTCGGCCAGGATGAGGCCGTGACGGCCGTGTCCGACGCTATCCGCCGCGCCCGCGCGGGTCTGTCTGACCCTGGTCGGCCGTATGGCTCGTTCATGTTTCTTGGCCCTACGGGCGTAGGCAAAACCGAGCTGTGCAAGGCATTGGCAGAATTCCTTTTCGACGCTCAGGACGCCATGATCCGCATCGACATGAGCGAGTTCATGGAGAAGCATTCAGTCGCTCGCTTGATCGGTGCACCGCCGGGCTATGTCGGTTATGAAGAGGGTGGTTATCTTACCGAAGCCGTGCGCCGCCGACCCTACAGCGTGATCTTGTTGGACGAGGTGGAAAAAGCCCACCACGATGTATTCAATATCCTGTTGCAGGTGCTCGATGATGGCCGTCTTACCGACGGCCAGGGCCGCACCGTGGACTTTCGTAATACCGTAATCGTGATGACGTCCAATCTGGGCTCAAACCTGATCCAGGACATGGATTCAGGGGACAGTGAAGCGGACTACACCAAGATGAAAGCCGCCGTATTGGGTGTGGTGCAAAACCACTTCCGTCCCGAGTTCATCAATCGGCTGGATGAATTGGTGGTCTTCCGTTCGCTGCAGAAAGAGCAGATTCGTGCCATCGCCAAAATTCAGCTCAAGAATCTGGAGAAGCGGCTCACCGAACGCCAGTTGTCACTGACCGTCAGCGAAAAGGCCCTGGACCTGCTGGCCAATGTCGGCTTTGATCCAGTCTATGGCGCGCGCCCGCTCAAGCGTGCCATCCAGCAACAAATGGAGAACCCGCTGGCACAGAAGATATTGGCGGGCGATTTTGCTCCCGGCGATAGTATTGCCGTCGATGTCGATAGTGGCCGTCTGGTGTTTCACAAAGCTGACTGATATCGCCAGGTTCAAGAAGCTTGACCGCTCGCTCCTACGGTCAGCATCCTGCCGGTCCAGGTCTCAATCGGTTCCCTGCGGCTGTTCGATTTCTTCGGGCTTACGGCTCTTGGTATCCGGGTGCAATTCCAGAGCACCGGGTGTGGTGCGCACCATCGGCACGAAGTTGTTGTCCGTGATCAGTGCGCGTTTGTGGCTGATGAAGCGGTAGAGAGCGTAGGCTGCCAGCAAGCCCTCGAGCACGCCAAGCCACACAAACAGCCACCAGGGCTGCAGCATGTTCATGAGCATGCCAGCAAGTAGCGGCCCCAGTGCCGAACCCACGCCGTACACCAGCAGCACGCTGCTGCTGGCCGACAGCAATTCGTCGGTCTGGAGGTGATCAACCAGATGCGCTACTGCGATCGGATAGATGGGAAAGCTCAGGCCGCCAAAAACGAATATCAGCGCCAGCGTGGTCGCCTCGTTTGTTGGCAGGACCAGATTGGCCAGAGCCGCCACGGCGCCCACGGCGCTGATCAGCGCCAAGGTCAGACGGCGGTCATAGTGGTCGGACAGCCGACCCAGCGGCCATTGCAGCGCCACCCCGCCGAGGATGAATGCGCTCATGTAAGTGCCGATACCACCCATGTCGAAGCCGATCGCACGTGCGTACAGGGGCAGCAAGCCCCATAGCGCACCCATAGTGAGGCCGGTAATCAGCGCGCTGACCAAAGCGGTGGGTACCCGGCGGTAAAGGCGGCGGATATTCAGGCTTGGAATGGACTGGATTTGCGGTTGCAACTGGCGGGTCGCCGCTACCGGCAAGATGGCGATGCAGATCAGAATGGCGACCACTGAGAACAGAACGAAGGCTTCACCCTCGATTCGCAAAAACTGCTGGGCAAGCGCCAGAGAGCCCAGGTTGAGCATCATGTACACCGAAAAAACCGAACTGCGGTGGCGTGGCTCGGCCGCCACGTTCAACCAGCTTTCGATGATGGCATACAGGCCGACCAGCGCCAGACCCTGGAAAATACGCAGTACGAGCCACAGCCAATAGACTGATCCCATCGCCTGCAGCAGTACCAGCGCTGCTACCAGAGCGGTGCAGAACGCGAATGCACGGATGTGCCCGATGCGGTGAATCAGCGGCGGCAGCGTAAAAGTGCCGATGAAATAGCCGACGTAGTAAACCGAAGTCAGCGCACCGACCATGGTCACTGAAAACCCAAGTGACTGGCCGCGCAACGGAATAAGCGTGTTGAGCAGGCCCACGCCCAGTAGCAGCAGAACGGTGCCCAGCAAAAGCGAGGCGACGGAGCGAATACTGGTCAGCATGGCGGAGGCGGGCAACAAAGCAGCCATTGTGGCATAGCGCGGGAATCAGTACGGTCTGAATCCGTAGTCGGAAGATCCCTGGCGTGTCTGGAATGTCGCTGACGTGCACGGTTTGAAGTATCCTGCAGGGCTGTCAATCAGAGGTTTCTCGTCCATGCCGATTTATGCGTTTGCTTGTACGGACTGCGGGCATCAGTTCGACCGATTGCAGAAGTTGTCGGATCCCGATCCCGAGGTCTGTCCCAACTGTGGCGCCAGTGCGATTCGTCGCCAGGTCACGGCGGCATCATTTCGCTTGGCGGGAAGCGGGTGGTATGAAACGGACTTCAAAAAGCCCGGCGACAAGAAACGTAATCTGGCCGGTGATGCAGGCAAAGACGCCGGCAAGCCGGACGCCGCCCCGAGCGTCAGCAAGGACGCCAAGAGTTCGAAAAAGGAGAAATCAAGCACGAAGCCATCGGCAAGCAAGGGCGCGGCTGATTGAGCGGATGTTCAGCGCACCATGATGACCATTTTCATCCACGTTTTATAGTAGTTTGCCTCCGCTGATTACCGGTTGGTGCAGAGGCCAACGCGATATGCAGGCTTCAGGCGAACCCCTCGCGACCTTGCGCCGCACCTGCATCGCACGCCATCCGTAGGCCGGATCAATGAGCGTAGCGACGGATCCGGAGTCATTCCGTGCGTTGCTTTTGCCATTGCCATTGCTGACTCCGGCCTTCGGCTTTGAGTCGGTCTAGAGCGATCCGAAGGTTCCTTGGCAACCACGCGTGATAAAATTGCCGCCTTTTAGATAGCCGAAACGGAAAACCTACGCCATGCGCACACATTATTGCGGAGCCATAGACGAGTCCCTGGTGGATCAGCGGGTGAGCCTGTGCGGCTGGGTCAACAAGATCAGGCTGCAAAGCCACGTAGCTTTTGTCGATCTGCGCGATCATGAGGGTCTGGCGCAGCTGGTGATCGAAAAGGATAACGCAGCGGCCTTTGCTGCGGCGGGCAAGCTCGGTTACGAAGACTGCATCCGCGTCTCCGGGACGCTGCGCAAGCGCTTGGCGGCCAATGAAAAGCTCAAGACCGGCACGGTCGAACTGTTGGTTGAGACGATCGAAGTGCTCAATGAGGCCAAAGGCCTGCCATTCGCACTGCATGAAAATCCCAGCGAGGAAATGCGCCTCACTTACCGCTATCTTGATCTCAGGCGCGCGGAGATGCAGCACAGACTGCGAACCCGCACGCATCTGGTGCGCACGCTGAGACGGCATCTTGATGAGGCCGGGTTCCAGGATATCGAGACCCCGATCCTGACCAAAGCCACACCCGAAGGCGCGCGTGACTACCTGGTACCCAGCCGCGTTCATGCCGGCGAGTTCTACGCGCTGCCGCAGTCACCGCAGCTTTTCAAGCAGATACTGATGATGGCCGGGTTCGACCGCTACTACCAGATTGCGCGCTGCTTCCGTGATGAGGATCTGCGTGCCGACCGTCAGCCCGAATTCACCCAGCTCGATATCGAGTGCGCCTTCGTTACTGAATCCGACGTGCAGGATCGTGTCGAGGACCTGATGACGGCCGTGTTTCACGAGGTGGTCGATGTCAAACTGTCGCGTCCGTTCCCGCGCATGCCGTGGCGCGAGGCGATGCGCCGCTATGGATCGGACAAACCCGACCTGCGTATTCAGCTGGAGTTGGTCGATATCGCCGATGTGGTCAAGAACATCGACTTCAAGGTGTTTGCCGGTCCGGCGAATGATCCCGAAGGCAGGGTGGCGGCATTGTGTGTTCGCGGTGCTGCCGAGCTTTCCCGCAAACAGTTGGATGAGTTGGCCGCGCATGCCGGCAAGTACGGCGCCAAGGGTCTGGCCTGGATGAAGGTGAACAAGGTCATCGATGGTGTGGATGGCATCAACTCGCCGATTGCTCGTTTTCTCGATGCCGACGTGCTCAAGGCCCTTATCGAGGTCACCGGCGCCGGTGATGGCGATCTGCTGCTGTTCGGTGCTGGAAAGTGGCAGAAGGTGAGTGAATTCATGGGCGCAGTTCGGCTCAAGGTGGCCGGCGACCGCGGACTGGTCGAAGATGGCTGGAAGCCCCTGTGGATCACTGATTTCCCGATGTTCGAGTTTGATGAGGAAGCCGACCGCCTGGTTGCCTTGCACCATCCATTCACCGCCCCCGCCGTGGACGACATCGCCGAACTGAAGGCCAACCCGCGCGATGCGCTGAGCCGCGGTTACGACATGGTGCTCAACGGTGCGGAGATCGGTGGCGGCTCGATCCGTATCCACCGCCCCGACATGCAGCGCGCCGTGTTCGAGTTACTCGGCATCTCCAATGACGAAGCCGAAGCCAAGTTCGGGTTTCTTCTCAAAGCCCTGACCATGGGTGCACCGCCACATGGTGGCATTGCCTTCGGCATCGACCGAATCGCCGCGCTGATGGTCGGCACCGACTCGATCCGTGATGTGATCGCCTTCCCCAAAACCACCAGCGCGCAGGACCTCATGACGGACGCGCCGTCCGGGGTGTCTGATGCGCAGCTCGCTGAGTTGCATGTGAAGGTGGTGGCCGATGCCCCGGAGGGCTCAGCCTAGTTTCTGGCATTCGGCATCGCGACCTCCGGTTTCATGAAGCAAAGACCGCCAGTAACACTGGATTTCCGTTTCTGCAGACACAGACGAGGCAGGGCCACGCCATGCGCAGCAAAACTACGCCCGTGGGTAGACCCGCGCCTCGAGTATCCGCCCGCGCGAGGAGCGCGTAGCCAGATGCATGATAGTGGCCGCCAACTCATCGGGATCGATCCATGAGTCGGGATCAGCATCCGGCATACCATGGCGGTTACCGGGGGTGTCGATGGCCGCCATCGGATAGAGAATGGCGACGTCCACCCCTTTGCTGGCGACTTCCTGGCGCAGTGACTTCAGCCAGGTGACCAGCGCGGCCTTGGATGCAGCGTAGGCGCCCATGTCGCCGCCACCATCGATGGCAGCCGCCGCACCGATTCCAAGAATAAAGCCTTGGCCGCGCTCCAACATCCCGGGCAGCACGGCCCGGCTTGCGTTGAATGCGCTGCGGAAATTGATCGACAGCTGCGCGTCCAGATCTTCCGGACTGGTGTCGATTGCGCTGGACATGCCGAAGCCGCCGGCGACGTTGAATAGGTAGTCGACCTTGCCTAGTTGGGTAGCAGCCTGCTTGATGGCTACAGCGGCCTGCTCTGCATCGGCCAGATTGGCTTGAACCACAATACTGTCTGGATAATCGTCATGCAGGCGTTTGGCCTCGGCGTCGTCGTAGGCAGCCAGGGCCAATTTCCAGTCTGCCTGTTGGCAGGCCTTGATCAGATGACCGGCGAGGGCTCCACCGGCGCCGGTGATGATGGCAGTAGAATGGGTCATACGTCTGGCTATCCTTCAGGTGAGATCGTCGTGCTTTGGGTGACCAACTGTGCGAGTTGGTCAGCGAGTGGCCCCAGGCTGTCAATGAGTCGGTCCAGCTCGCCGTGGTCGAGAAACGCGTAAGGCCGGTTCTCACACAAATGCAGGTAGTCCCTGCCGCCCAGTTCACCGACAGCCAGGAATCCGCTACGTTGGGTCCAGTTAAAGCGCAGGCTGCGCATGCAGTCAGCTTCGTTCAGTAGTGCAATGGGTGTGGATATGCGCAGCACCTCGTACGCGCCGTGGGTATCCAGTTCGGCCAGATACATGCCCTGGCTACGGACGCCACCGTCGATGGGTAGCTCAAAACTGATCAGGTAGGGGTCGTTGGTGCGCAGCCGGAACCGACCGCCGACATGGGATCTGACTTGTTCGAAACTGTGCATGGAGGACTCCTGGGATACCGGCGGCCGCTCACTGAGTTTGGTTACAATGGTACTCTGGCGCGACGATGTCCGAAACCGTGAGCGCAGACTATGCACGTATCTATCGAGCCGTGGCGGCCATACCAACTGGGCGTGTGGCCAGCTATGGCCAGATCGCTGCGCGTGCTGCCTTGCCCGGGCGCGCGAGGCTTGTCGGTCGGGCTCTGCGCGAAACGCCCGACACTCTTGGCTTGCCCTGGCATCGGGTATTAAGGTCCGATGGCCGGATTGCATTGCCCACCGGTGGGCAAGCCTGGCATGAGCAGTGTCAGAGACTGCGCGCAGAAGGCGTCGTGGTGCACAATGGGCGCGTATCGCTGGCCGAGTGCGGTCTGCATCATGAACTGGACCGGCAGCTGTGGGGAGAGCCAGGGACTTGATTCGGCGGGTCCTACCGGTAGCCTCCGGACATAGTCTGGACGCAATTTGAGAGGGGGTAGGCGCAATGGCCGACACCAAGAAATCTTCATCGGCTGCGACCGAACTGCTGGGCGTGCATGCGCAAGTGTCTGATCAAAGCGGGCTGTCGCCCGGCTCGCGCATTGGCGACTACGTCATCCGGCACATGCTGGGCGAGGGCGGCATGGGCCAGGTGTATCTGGCCGAGCAATTGCAGCCAGTGCAGCGCGACGTGGCGTTGAAGTTGTTGCCGGCACATCTGACCAGCCCCTTGTCGCGGGCTTATTTCGAGGTTGAGCGGCAGGCCTTGGCGCAGATGCAACACGCTTGTATTGCTCAGGTGTTCGACGCCGGCAGCAGCGATAGCGGTCAGGCCTACATCGCCATGGAGTGGGTGCAGGGCGAGCCGATCACCAACTATTGTGTCCACAACAATCTGACCATTCCCGCTCGGCTGCGCTTGTTTCAGCGCGTCTGCCATGGCGTGCAGCATGCTCACCAGAAAGGTGTTATCCATCGCGATCTCAAGCCGGACAATGTGCTGGTGCGCAAGGTCGATGGGGTAGCACAACCGAAGATCATCGATTTCGGCATTGCCATTGGAAGTGGTGGCGGCAAGAGCGGGGAGCGTGAACGGGCCGGGACCGTGACCTACATGAGCCCCGAACAGGCCGACAGCCAAACGCTTGCCATTGATACCCGCAGTGATGTGTATTCGCTAGGTGTGATGTTGTTCGAAGTTCTCACCGGCGACGATGCCAGCAGCCTTACCAGGCATCCGTTCAAGTCCGGCGCAGATCTTCGGACCACCTTGCTGCATGTCGACGGGATCGACCAGGACGCTGGCGAGGCGCATTCGGCACTGCTCGAGGCCGCGCGCAGCCTGCCGACGGAATTGCGCGCCGTATTACGCAAGGCATTGCAGCCCGAGCGCGCTCACCGTTACGAGTCGGCGGCAGCGCTTGGTGAGGATCTGGGTCGCTATCTTGATCGGCGCCCTTTGCTGGCCATGCTGCAGACGCGATCCTATCTGGCACGCAAGTTCATGTCCCGGCACCGCTTGGGATTGATCGCTTCCATTTTGATCGTGGCTACCCTGATGGCGGGTATTGTGCTGGCATTGCAAGGGCAGCATCGGGCTGAAGTGGCTGCGCAGAAGGCCCGCACCGAAGCGGCGAAGGCCGAGAAAGTGTCAGGCTTCATCAGTAACATTCTGTCCGGGGTCGACCCCGATTTTGCCCAAGGCCGAGATACCAGCCTGATGCGCGCGGTGCTGGACAATGCGGCTGAAAAAGCCGGCAGTGAGTTAGCTGAAGACCCGGAAGTGCGGTCTTCTATCGAGCGCATTATTGCAGGGTCGTATGCTGCGCTGGGTTTCTACAAGAAGGCCGTGGAGCACGATCGTGATGCGATCGAGGCGGGCAGGAAAGCGGGCTTGCCCCGGGTGAAGCAGGCGCAGTTGCAGATGTCATTGGGTCTGGATCGGGCCAACGCTGGTGATTCGCCATCCGAGTACCTTGAGAATGTTGCGGCTGCGGAGACATTGCTTGAGGGTGTTCCGCAAGATAACCAAACCAGGCTGAAAGTCGAACACGATATTGCGGTTCTGCAGTCCACGTCTGGTGAATTGGAACAAGCCCGCGAGCGCCTGAATTCGCTGCTTGCGAGAGAGCGCAAGCTTCTGCCTGCCGACTCGTCACTGCTTGCCAATAGCGAGGCAATGCTGGCACGAGTATATTCGGACATGGGCGATTACAATGCAGCCGAGCCCCTGTTCAAGGAACTATTGGCACGTAGCAAAGACCGGCACGGTGAGGCCTTTGGCAGCACCATCGATAGCGCCAATGAACTGGCCATCAATTTTCTGCGGCAGAAACAATTTGCCGATGGAGAGAAACTGCTTCGGCACTACTTGCCGATCGCCACCCGCATGTACGGTGCGGATCATCCGGTACGGATGCGTTTGTTCTCGAATCTGGGCGGCGCCATACGCCAGCAGGGTCGCAACGGAGAGGCAAAGCCGTACTATGAGCACATGCTGGAGTGGTCGCTGAGAACTTTTGGTCCTGATTCGGTTCAGGCCGTAATCGCACAGTCCAATCTGGGCTTTCTGCTGCGAGATACAGGCAATCTGGCACAAGCCGAACAGCACGCTCGTCAGGCCATCGCGCACATGGATGCGGCGCTAGGAAAGGACAATGGTGCGCGTGGTCAACAGCTGGATCTGTTGGCTACCATCCTGACCTTGCAGAAGAAATACCGCGAAGCCGCCACGGTCTTCGATCAAACCTGGGCTGTTTATACAACGGGGTCCGGGTACGGACCAGATCACCCCTTGGCTCAGGACACGGTGAAGCATCAGGTCGAACTCTATCAGGCCTGGGGCAAGCCCGCCAAAGCAGACCTGTGGCAAAAAAAGCTGAAAAGTCCGGTGAAGAAGGCCGAAAGCGGCTGAGTTGCGGCTACCCCACCCACGTGACGTCATCATCAGGCCTTTTCGGCAGGAGGCGTGTTTGGGAACCTCTGATCGAATCGTGGACGGCGGCTCAGCGGCTGGAAAAGCCCGCTTCTGCGTTGCGAAACACATCCATAGCGGTGCTATGGGCCGCATTTGGTGCCTTGAATCGAACTCTTTCATTTCGCTGACACACTCGCCCAGATTCGATCAGACACTCCCTATGCTGTCGGCGCCTCGAGTGCGTCGCCATCTTTGCCGAGTTCGAGCAGGAAGCAGAAATGCGTACCATGTGGCCACTGCCCACCATGGTACTCTCGTGAAGGGAGGCCCAGATCCGCCGGCGGTCAGCAGGCGTGATACTTCCTTACAAGCCCGAGCGACCTATTGACAATGATCTGCCGGACGGGCATCGCCAATCGCTGGACAGGGGTAGATTCATGGCCAACAACGACAAATCCTCATCTGCTGCGACCGAAGTGCTGGGCACTGTCAGCAAAGCGTCCGACGCTACGGGACTGGCGCCAGGTTCACGCATAGGCCATTACGTCATCGGGCACCTGCTCGGTGAAGGTGGCATGGGCCAGGTGTATCTGGCTGAGCAGTTGCAGCCGGTGCAGCGCGAAGTCGCCTTGAAGTTACTGCCCGCGCACGTGACCAGTCCGCTGACACGCGCCTATTTCGAGGTCGAGCGGCAGGCACTGGCGCAGATGCAACACGCCGCCATCGCTCAGGTTTTCGATGCGGGGACCAGTGACAGTGGCCAGGCGTATATCGCCATGGAGCTGGTCGACGGCGTGCCCATCACCGAATATTGTGTGAGCCACAAGCTGGGTCTCAGCGCTCGACTCAAACTGTTCCAGCGCGTTTGCCACGGCGTCCAACACGCGCACCAGAAAGGTGTGATCCATCGTGACCTCAAACCGGGCAACGTATTGGTGCATGAGGTCGATGGTGTAGCACAACCGAAAATCATCGACTTCGGCATAGCTATTGGCAGCGATGGGGGCAAGGGTGCCGACAGCGAGTACGCCGGTACGGTAACGTACATGAGCCCCGAGCAGGCTTCTGGTGAAGTACGAGATATCGATACACGCAGTGATGTGTATTCACTGGGCGTGATGCTGTTTGAAACGCTCACGGGAGGCGATGCCGCAAGCCTTGTTGCACATCCGTTCAAGTCTGGTGCTGATCTGCGCACGACCTTGTTGCGTGTCGATGGCATGGAATGTGACGCGGACGAGGCGCATTCGAAACTACTCGAAGCCGCATCCCGACTGCCTGTCGAAGTGCGTGCTATTTTGCGCATGGCCTTGCAACCCGAGCGTTCCGAACGTTACGACTCTGCAGCCGCGCTGGGCGAGGACCTGGATCGCTACTTGCGGCGTCGTCCCTTGCTGGCCATGCCGTTCACGCGGGCGTATCAGTCACGCAAATTCGTATCGCGGCATCGCTTCGGCATTGCCGCTTCGTTGCTGGTCGCCAGCGCGCTGATCGTCGGTGCGGTGCTGGCGCTGATCGGTCAGCAACGTGCGATGGTTGCGGCACAACAGGCCCAAGCCGAAGCGGCCAAGGCCGAAAGAACATCCACGTTCATCAGGGGCATCCTTGGCGGCATCGACCCGAGCTTTGCCAAGGGTCGTGACACCAGTCTGATGCGCGCGGTGCTTGATCGCGCCGCCGAGAAGGCAAGCAGCGAACTGGCCGACGAGCCGGAGGTGCGTTCATCCATCGAGAACACCATCGCCGGGGCATACGGTGCGCTGGGCTTCTTCGACAAGGCGATCGAGCATGGAGACGAAGCGCTACAGGCTGCGAAAGAAGCCGGCCTGCCACCGGTGCGGCAGGCTCAGTTACAGGTCCAACAGGGGCGGGACGTGGCTGATGCTGGTGCTTCGGCAGCAGTGTTTCTCGAATATACTGCTACCGCCGAAAAATTGCTCGAGGGCGTACCGGCAGACAATCTGGTGCGCTTGTCTACGGAATATGGCATTGCAACGCTGCAGACATTCGCCGGCAAACTCGAGGCAGCTCTTGAGCTCATGCGACCGGTTGTCACGCGCCAGCGTAGGCTGCTACCCGCCGATTCGCGCGAGCTCGGGCGAAGTGAGTCTTTGCTTGCATCAATTTATTCCCAGATGGGTGATTACAAGGCAGCCGAGCCTTTGCTCATGGAACTGCTCGCACGCAGCAAGGATCTGCACGGCGAAGCGCATGATGCAAGCCTGGAGGCTGCCCAGGGCCTGGCCATCAACTATCTGCGGCAGAAGCGTTTTGCTGAAGCAGAAAAACTGCTCAGGTATTATTTGCCAATTGTAACCCGTTTGTATGGGGCTGATCATCCGAGGCGCATGAGCGTGTATTCCAACCTGGGCGGCGCCATCCGTCAGCAGGGGCGCAATGCCGAGGCGCGGCCCTATTACCAGCATATGCTGGATTGGTCGTTGGAAACACGCGGTGCTGATACGGTACAAACAGTTGTGGCTCGCGCCAACCTGGGCAATCTGCTGCGCGATACCGGTGAACTTGATGAAGCCGAACTGCAGGTTCGCGAGGCGATTGCACACATGGATGTCGCACTAGGCAAGGGTAACGGCGCGCGTGGTCAGACGGTGGATCTTTTGGGCACCATCCTGACCCTGAAGGAAAAGTACTCCGAGGCCGCTGCTGCTTTCGATCGCGCCTGGAATATCTACTCGACGGCTTCAGGATACGGACCGGACCACCCATTGGCTCAGGAGACCGCACAGCATCAGATAGAGTTGTATCAAGCCTGGAACAGACCCGCCGAAGTCAAACTATGGCAGGCGCGCCTGGCGCCGGGAACGGACAAGTCTGACGATGCTTGATACGCCCAGCCTGACGCAGGCCCGTGAAATTCTTTCCAGTATCTTCGGCTATCGTGAGTTTCGCGGCCCGCAGGCGGAAATCATTGAGCACGTGGCCGCGGGCAATGATGCTCTGGTGCTGATGCCGACTGGTGGCGGAAAATCCCTGTGCTACCAGATTCCGGCGCTCATGCGCCCCGGCTTCGGGGTCATCGTCTCGCCCTTGATTGCGCTTATGCACGATCAGGTCGAAGCCCTCAGGCAGTTGGGTGTGCGCGCCGCCTTTCTCAATTCCAGTCTTGATCCACAATCGCAGCGAGAGGTCGAACACGATCTTGCGCACGGTGCACTGGATCTGGTGTACGTCGCTCCGGAGCGTTTGCTGACGGGGCGCTTTCTTTCGCTGCTGGAATCGAGCGAAGTTATCCTGTTTGCCATTGACGAAGCACATTGTGTGTCGCAGTGGGGGCATGATTTCCGGCCCGATTATCGCCAGCTCGATGTGCTGGCACAGCGCTTTCCGCATGTGCCGAGAATCGCGCTCACCGCCACCGCTGATGAGCGAACCCGCGACGACATCGCCGAACGCCTTTCACTGACCAGGGCACGTCGCTTCATTGCCAGCTTTGATCGCCCCAACATTACCTACCGTGTTCATTCGCGTCAGTCCGGGCGGCGGCAATTGGGTGATTTCATTGACAGTCATCGGGGTGAATCTGGCATTGTCTATGCGCGTACACGAAACAAAGTCGATACCACCGCCCAGTGGTTGGTAGAGCGTGGTGTCAATGCCTTGCCATACCATGCTGGGCTGGCCACCGCTGAGCGCAATGCCAATCAGCGTCGCTTCGTGTACGAGGAAGGCGTGGTGATCGTCGCCACCATCGCCTTCGGCATGGGTATCGATAAACCGGATGTGCGTTTTGTCGCACACCTTGATTTACCGCGCAGCATAGAGAGCTATTATCAGGAGACCGGACGCGCCGGCCGTGATGGCGAGCCGGCCGAAGCCTGGATGACTTACGGGCTGGGTGATGTGGTCAACCTCAGCCAGATGATTGCCCAGTCCGAAGCGGGCGATGAGTACAAGCGCGTTGAGAAGCAGAAGCTGGAAGCCCTGCTTGCCTATGCCGAAGCCACGGGCTGTCGCCGCCGTTTGTTGCTGGAATCGCTCGGTGAGCACCGTTCGGAGAAGACCTGTGGTGCCTGCGACAATTGTCTTGATCCTCCCCAGACGGTGGACGCCACCGAGCAAGCGCGCAAGTTCTTGTCTTGTGTTTATCGTAGCGGTCAGCGCTTTGGCGCCGGTCATGTCATCGACATCCTGCGTGGTGCCGATACGGCGCGTATACGAAAGCTGGGGCACGATCAGCTGAGTACCTACAATATCGGCAGTGACCTGGATAATCGGCAATGGCGCGGGGTGTGTCGCCAACTTTTGGCCCAGGGATTGCTGGCGGCCGATGCTGAAGGCTATTCGACCTTGCACCTCACCTCGGACAGCGCGCCGGTACTCAAGGGCGACAAGCCGTTTAGCATGCGCAAGACCGCGCTGGCGGATCGTGCCGAGCGGCGCATTGGCAAGAAACCATCCGCGCGACGATCCGCGCCCGGCACCGTGCCAGCTGAGAAGCAGGATCTATGGCAGGAGCTCAGGACGTTGCGAGGCAGACTGGCGCAAGAACTCGAACTACCGGCTTACATGATCTTCCCCGATAGGACGCTGCTCGGCATGTTGGAAAGCATGCCGGCTACCGAGGATGAAATGTTGCAGGTCAGTGGCGTGGGCCAGGTAAAGATGGAGCGCTATGGCGCGGCGTTTCTCGACACCTTGAACAGCGCAGTCAAGACAGGCCACAATGGGTCAGATGAAAGTCGTCTCGATGACACAGGGGGTCAACATGGTGTGCCATGAATTGGAATGGACTGGTTTGATGATCGTGCAGGGCCGGCACGACAAGCCATGAGCAACTCCGCGAAGAGGCTTTCGTTGCCTATGCTGCTGCTTGGTCTGGTGCTGGTGCTTGTAGGCCTGGTTATCGTGGCCAGTGGCGAACTGGTGCGGCGCGATGCCGTGCGTTCCCTCGACGCGATGGGCGGTGAAATCACTGATGTGATAGCAGGCACTGATTTGCAGGGACTGGATGGGCGACTGGTTCGGGTGCATGGCACCCTGAGTGTTGATCGCCCGGCTAGGGACCGCCAGTTCGGGGTGGTGGTAGACACTGCGCACCTGACGCGCACCGTGGAAATGCAGCAGTGGCGCGAGATCAAGGACCGTCACGGCAATGTTACTTACGTGCGCAACTGGTTTGATCACCCCATTGATTCGAGTCAGTTCGTGAATCCGGCAGGGCATGAGAATCCGCCGTTTCCTTTCCGGGGTGCGAGTTTCGATGGTGGAAACCCGATGCTGGCTGGCTTGTTGCTGGGTCCGGAATTACGCCAGAATCTACCTGGAAAAGTACCTGTAGCTCCTGATTTCTCCACGCTGCCAGCCAATTTGACTGCCACCTTCCGACTTGCCGAGGGCAAGCTGTGGAGCAATATCCATGCCGGGTCACCCAATCTGGGCGATCTGCGTTTGAGCTGGAGCAAACAGGCCTTGCGTGAACTGTCGATCGTGGCGCGTGTCGAACACCATGTGCTGGTGCCGGCCCCCCATTTGCCCTCGCCTGGTCACGTGCTGATGGTGGGCGATGTGCCCTTGAATGCCATGATGCCGGGGTTGCCGCAATTGCCGGGCACGACCTGGCTATGGCGGATACTCGGACTGGTGCTGGCTGTCTTGGGTGCATGGCTGTTTCTGGCTGCGTGGCAGCGCCAAAAACCTCAGGTCCTTTTGGCATTGGCGGTTGGCATCGCGCCGGTGGCGCTGGTGGCAGCTATGCTTTGGTTGGGGACGCGCTGGCTGACGGTCGGTCTGTGGTTTGGTCTGGCCGTATTGGCTGCTGCCCTATGCGTGTGGATACTACGATTCAAACCCTCTGCAAAGGCTACCTGACATGCTGGTAACGGGATTTTATGCCGCGCTCCTTTCGCTTCTGGCCTTGTACCTGGCGTGGCGAGTTGTTTCACAACGGCGTGACGCGGGCGTAGGTATCGGCGATGGCGGTGACAAGGAACTGGCCAGACGCCAACGCGTACATGGCAACATGCTGGAATATGTGCCGCTGGCTCTACTGCTGCTGTTGCTTCTGGAGCTCGATCACACGGCCATTTGGTTGCTGCATCTGTTCGGCGTCGTGCTGCTTGTGGCGCGCGTACTGCATGCCTGGGGCCTGAGCCATAATGCCGGTACATCGTTTGGTCGCTTTGTGGGGACCTTGTTCACCTGGCTGGTAATGTTGGCGATGATTGTCCTGCTACTGTGGAAGCAGGTCATGGTTTGGCTGATTTGAGCGTACGTTCCCTTCTTGCCATTCACGCTTCAAAAGAGCCCTGGCAAGAGATTCCATGTTGTCGGTCAAGCCACTGGCCGCGTTGTAGGCTGGCTCATGGCCCAGGGTCGGAGCCGGCATTGGCGGAACCAGTGCATTTGATGATGCCGGATCCGTCCGCCGCATCAAGTCCGGGATCTTTGATCCGGCCTGCGGATCGGGCCGCGTGGTGCAGGAGCGGCGATGGACGCGGTTACTGACTCGTCATTCGTCCGCTGAGTTGTACTGGCCCGGATGCTTCAGCAGCCATAGCCCGGCCATTAGCTTCGGGTCGATCGAATCGCCACCGGTGGCCCGCTCTGAAAGCCACGCGTCGATTTCGGCCAGTGGCACTTCGTGTACCGTGATGTCTTCGGTGGCGTCTCCGCCGCCTTGCGATACGCGTTCAAGATCCAGCGCGCGCACGTAGTGAATGAACTCGGTACTCATGCCGGCCGAGCTCGGCCCGGAGTGCAGATGCTGGATGCGCCCACAGCGGTAGCCGGTTTCTTCTTCCAGCTCACGCTGCGCGGCGCTCAGCAGGTCTTCGTCATCACATTCGGCGAGATCGCCCACCAGTCCCGCTGGTAGCTCGATAGTAGTGCGCGAAATAGGAATCCTGGGCTGCTCGACAAGCACGATGTTGTCGTTGTCGGTGACCGCCACGATGGCCACTGCACCGCCCGGGTTGACCCGTTCGACATACTCCCAGTGTCCGCGCTGTTTCATGTTCAGCCATTGGCCCTGATAAAGTGTGCGGCTACACATTGATTTCACTCCGGTTGGAACCGTGGATGGTTTTCATTGTCCATTGTTACTGAATCGTACATCTACAGGATAAGCCCATGATGAGTTTCGGACGCCAGATCGGTACGTTCGCGGTCGCTATTGCATTGGCCGCCATGACAACCGCCGCCAGTGCGCAGGCCTCGAATGCGCAGCAAGCGGCCATGCAGCAGACGATGCAGCGAGCCGAAAGTCTGACCCAGCAGCAAATCGAAGACTCGCAGGATGTGGCGTCGCTGGCGCAGCTGAAGCAACTTTACCAGGGTGCGGGTGACAAGCAGCGTTACCGCTGGACGCTGGCGCAACTCACCAAGCTGGTGCCCGGAGTACGATCTGCTCCTGCGCATGAAGGGCGAAGGCTTTGGGCTGGATTTGTCCGACGCGCCTCAATTCGAGAAAATTCACGGTACCCAGGTCTGGGACTTTATTGTCGAAAGCCTGAAGGCGAACCTCAAGGTTTTCGGCGAGGGTAAAAAGGCCTTCGATCTACCCGCGGCCGACCTGATGTTCAATGCGCTGGCCTGGGACCCGGTGCACAAACAATTCCTGGTGGGCAGCGCCCGCGATGGCGGTGTTTATCACGCGGACAAAAATGGCAAGCTCAGTGATTTCATCAAGTCTGACAGCCACAACCAACTGTGGTCGATCATGGACATGGCAGTTGACGGCAAGCGCAAGCGTCTGTGGGTAGCTACCACGTCGGTGGTACATTTCAAAGGCTACGATGCTGACAATGCTGGTCGTGCGGCCTTGGTCGAGTTGGATCTGGACTCAGGCAAGATGCTGCATCGTTACCCCCTCGAGGGCCATGGTGTCTTTCTGTCGACGCTGGCAGTGGCGCCGGACGGCAAAGTGTATGCTGCCGATGGCGTGAACAAGGTGATCTACACGGTCAAACAGGGCAAGCTTGAGCAGTTTGCCAGCAATCCGCGTCTTAACGACATCCGGGCTTTGACCGTCAGTACCGATGGCAAAAGCCTGTATCTGGCCGATACGCTGCGTGGCGTGATCGGCATTGATCTGAAGTCGGGCGCAGCATTCGGTCTGGAATACAACCCCGAGGCACTGGTGCTACCGGGTATCGTTGACATGCACAGCTACAAGAATACGTTGGTGTTGATCGAGCCGGGTATGCAGCCGCAGCGCGTGATGCGACTCAAGCTGTCCGATGACGGGCACAAGGTTATCAGCGCCATGCCGCTGGATGTTGCCAATCCGTTGTTCAAGGCGCTGGGCAATGGTGCGGTCGTAGGCAACAAGCTGTATTACATGACCGACAGCGAGCGCAGCAAGTACGATCAGCACGGCCTGCTCAAAGACGGTGCCGTACTTTCTCCTGTAGCCGTATTCGAATCAGACATGCAGTTTGCGTGGGACAAGGAAGGCATCAAGACCGGACTTAGTACCATTCCGACAGCGAGCCCTGCCGACCGCCGAAAAATG